>Ga0116215_1000033_pt1 | contig 103598 bp, 98 predicted proteins | sample Sb_taG_7_FD_89698 | JGI IMG/M metagenome (GOLD analysis project Ga0116215, IMG submission 89698) | Peat soil microbial communities from Weissenstadt, Germany - Sb_50d_2_FS metaG | ecosystem: Environmental > Terrestrial > Soil > Wetlands > Peat | place: Germany: Weissenstadt | collected 2010-09-21
GAATCGGACAGGATGGGCGCGGCCGAGGGATCGACGCAGCGGTCCCACTGTTCGAGCGCAATGAAGACGTCCTCGTTCGACGTCCATTGATTTTCGATCAAGCGCGCGAATTGGTGCGGCCGAGCGGTGAAGGTCGCGCGTTGCTCTTCAATCCACGCCTTCGATTGCCAAGGCGCGCGGCAGGAATCGGGAAGCCCCGACGCCCAATAGACGAGCAGCTTGCCATCGCGCCGCAGATTGGGCGCGATCTTAACGCCCTTGCTCATGATTCGGTCATAGGTGTCGCGCAGCGGCGACGATTCGCCGTCGAAACCTGCTGTGCTGACACTCAGTCGGAAAGAAATTTTGCGAGCGGGAGAGCTTATCCCTTCGTCCCAGAGCCTTCGGGCGGATTCAGACGTGAAATAAGCGCCCTCGTCGTAGATATTTGCAGTCGGATTCGAGCCGCTGAATCCCGCATAGTCGGAGGCATAGGCTTTGATCTCAGTATTTGTCGCGCGGAAGACGATCGAATTCACGCCAATCACGGCGCTATCCTTAAGCAGGGGCGATGCGCGCAGGATGTTGACGACAGCTTTATAAACCCTGCTTTGTGCCTGATCGCGATCGTTCGCCAGGATTGCGATTTCGCCGCCGTTGCCCGCAAGTACGACGCCGGTGTATATCGCGATCATTGCCGCCAGCGCAGTTTTGCCCCCCTTTTTTCCCGAGGACCAGCAGAGGTCTGTATAACGCATGCGCCCGTCAGCATCCTGCTCGAAGGCAGCGCGGACAAAAATTTTCTGTTCGCGATACAAAGTAAACGGCCGGTTCGTTTCAGGGTCGTAGAGAACCGACTCGATGAACGAGATCGGATCACGGCGCCACTTCTCACGCTGCGCGTTCGTATCAGTGATGTTTTTCATGGGAATTTTTTCCAAAATTTTCCAGTATGAAAGTTTTCAGCCCTTCGACCTTCGCGCAAAGGCGCGCTTTATTACTATTGCCGCGCGCGGCGGTTCCATTTCGGTCTAGGGCCCAATGTTACTGCTAATAGGCGCAGTGCCCATCGCGATCCTGCGATCGCGCCGGCCTGTGCGCCCAAATCGCGCGAGTCCTGCGCACGACGCGCCTGGTGTGCGCCTTTCGGCCGACCCGGCGCGGGGCTCCTCGCACACGCGCGGGCGGCGCGCCACAAGGCGACTGTGCGCGAGTTTCGTAACGGATTGATCGCAACGACGATCGCAACGCGCCCCTAACCGCCGGATTTAGCTTGACGTGTAAAGTTTTTCCCATGCGGCAATCGTGCTGATTTAGAACGGTTGCCATCAATCCTGAGCCTCATCTGCGCTCGATCTCGTCTGCTCGATCTGTTTGCGCTCGCGGGCTTCGTCGGCAGCGAACTGCCCGACGAGATCCAGCGCTGCGTTCGTCGAACTCGCTTTGATCGCCATTCTCGACGCAGGCGAGAGGCCAAGCTGCGCGGCAATTTGCGCGCACCCAAGAGCTAGGCGCCTAAAATCTTGCAGCAATCGCTTACTCTCACCTTTGCCATTGATTAGTTCGCTCTCGCGCAGCGCGCTGTAAACGCGATCACTTAACAGTTGGAGGCGGCAAAATTGAATGACGAGGAACGAATCCTGCTTCTGCAACCAGGGACACTGCGACCTGAGTTTGCGCACGTAAAATCGAACTTGGTTATCCCTAAGCCGCGTAGCCTTTGGTGATCTCGCATAGACGCCGGTGCGATTGTTCTGCCTAAGACTGGGCACAACGCTTTTCGACTTGTCGGCTTTGGTGTTTTGCACTCCCATGATCACAACATAAACGAACGCGCCGCGCGGGCGCAACGGTATATCGAGTCGATACATCGAGCCGAGCTAAATGTCGTTAGGTAACGACGTTTTCCGGCGAGCGACGGTCGCAGGGTCCTCGCAAATTTCACGCGAGAGAAGCCATCCGCCCCCAAAAGCATGGTTTTCGGTATTTTCGGTTTTTCGGCGGTCTCAGAAACTCTCCCTTCGTGAGATTTCACTGGAAAAAGTCTGAAAAAACGCATTTAGCCGAAAAGACCGAAAATGTCATTGATTTTAAAAGGGAAAAAACAGGCCTGTTTTCGGTTGCGAGACCTTTTTCCCGCACGTCGCACAGCCAATGGCAGGATGATTTTTTCGCGCTCGCATCCGAAGACTGGATCGCGCCGCGGCGCTCGATGGTTGCGGCGAGATTAGCGAGCCGCCCGAGCAGCGAAGACATCCCGGCTACTGTGGAAAGCCAGTAGGTAACACGAACATCTCCGCATTCGCGCGGGCTGAGTTGGCGCTCGCGTATGAGTCGCTCATTGCAGAGAGGGCGAAGGAGCGGCAACGTCAAGGCGGCGTCAAGAAGGTTCGCCCAATATTGGGCGAACCTATTAACACAGCGCGCGAGGTCGCCAAAGTCGCGGGTATGAGTGAGCGCCCGTCCTCCGACAGCCGCGCTGCGGCCTCGTCCTCGGTGTATATCACCACCAGCGGCCGACCCCCGTGCACTTGATTGCATCATGCAAAAAGATTATCTGTAGTCTTAGACATAGGGCGCGTGAAGCTCGACCCGGGGGAAGCTGAACTCCTCCAACGTTACCGGGACCATAGCTAAACCGCGCTGACAAACAGGCCTGGAAACCCACCGTCGATTGAGATCGATAGGTGGGTTTTGATTTTTAGGGAGGTTTGGAAGCAATGAAAGACACCAACAAGATTCACTTCGCCGCCAAGGTGCCGAAAGACCTAGTCGACCGCGTGAGGCTTGAGTCCGTCCGCAGCGGTCGGCGGATTCAGGACATCGTTGCCGAGGCACTGGATTCGGCGGTTCCGCACAACCGAGTCGTGCCGGTCGCCGCGAAAGGTGGCGGATCAAAGAATTGAATGTTCACTACTGAGAAAGCGAAACGGCGACCAAAGTGTCTAGCTCTGGTCGCCGTCGGTCGAAGACCCCGTGGCAGTGCGAGTGCCTATGTCCACCATATTACAAGCAGCACCTGAAGTCGCAAACATCCTAGCGGGGCTCGATGGCGCGAAGCGCTCGGGCGTGGGCTGGCGGGCGCGCTGTCCGAACGGCGACCACCATAATGCGACGTTGTCGATCACCGCCTCGCGTGACCGCGGGCTGCCCTTGCTGCATTGCTTCGCCGGCTGCACCTATCTTGAAATCATGCGCGCGATCGAAGCCCGCCGGCGCGGCAATCGCAGTGCTCCGGTAAAGCCGACAACCCGCCGCTCGCGTCGGTCGAAGGCGATCGGGCTCGCGAAGCCGCGCATAACCGTCGCCGCGCTGGCCGAAGCGCGTAAGCTGCCGATCGAGTTTCTCCACAATTTGGGGCTACGCAACCTACCATTCAGGACCGGCGTCGAGATCCCTTATCTGGATGAGGATGGCAAGGGGCTGCTGACCAAGGTGCGCCGCTATCTCGATCTGACCGACGCCGAGCAGCGCGCCGGATTCGTTAAATTCCGCTGGCCGTACGGTGCGCCGTTGATGGCCTATGGCGTGTGGCTGCTCAAGCTCGCCCGGCGCGCGAAGCGGCTCGTCATCGTCGAAGGTGAATCCGACTGCTGGACGCTCTGGCTCCACGGCATCCCTGCGTTGGGGCTTCCTGGCGCCGACTCGCCGCGCACGACGCTCAAGGGCGAGTACCTGCGCGACATCAAGGATCTGCTCATCATCCAAGAAGACGATCGCGGCGGGGCGGCGTTTGTTCGCAACGTTGCCGCGCAATTGCGCGCGATTGGATTCAAAGGAAAGGCCTCGGCATTCGAGATGGCGCCGACCGGCGCGAAGGACCTTTCGGATTTGTACTTGCTCCACCCGAAGAACTTGAAGAGGAGGTTCATACGATGGGCGCGGTAGCGGGGAACATCAGGCCGCTGGATCTAAGCGGCGCAGAAGACGACACCGACCTCGTCGGCGATAACGCCGCCGATAACGACGTCGCCGATGTCGGCAGCGCCAGGAAATTTGCCGCGCAGCATCGCGATCGGTTGAAGTACTGCGCTGCGCTCGGCGGCTGGTTTATCTGGAGCGGCAAGTATTGGGCTGCCGATCCTGATGATCAAGTCATGAAGTTCGCTATCCTGACGGCAGGCACTTTGTTCGCGGATGTCGAGGCAGCCACCGACCTCAAACGCAAAGATGCGGCGTTCAAATTTTACGTCGCAAGCCATCGGCGCGACCGCTTGCGCGCGATGATCGACATCGCCCGCCACATGCTGGCGGTCAATGCGGATATCTTCGACGGCGACCCCTTCCTGCTGAATTGCGCGAACGGGACCGTGGATTTGTGCACGGGCAGGCTCAAGGTGCACGATCCCGCCGACTGCATCACAAAGCTGATCGAGTTGGATTATGACGGCAAGGCGAAGGCCGAGCGCTGGCGGCAATTTCTCTCCGAGGTGTTGCTTGAGCGCGGCACCGCGTCCTACATGCAGCGCGCCGTCGGTTATTCGCTGACCGGCGATCAGCGTGAGGAGTGCCTGTTCGTCGCCGTCGGCGACGGATCAAACGGCAAAGGCGTGTTCTACGACCTGCTTCGGGGAGCGATCGGGCCATACGGTTCGACCGGGCGCCCTGAGCTGCTTGTCCGCAAGCACCGTTTCGACGACACCAACAACGAGGATGTTGCGTCGCTGCGCGGGAGGCGGCTCGTCGAAGTCAGTGAGACGGGCGAGAGGCACGAACTCAACGAGGATCAGGTCAAGAATCTCACCGGGGAGGATAACTTGAGCGCGCGGATGAAATATGAATCCTTGCGCACGTTCCGCCCTACTCATCACATTCACCTCCGCACGAACGCCAAGCCGATCATCCGCGGGATGGACTACGCGATTTGGCGACGTTTGAAGATTATTCCGTTCAATGTGCGCTTCCTCTCGGTGTCGGAGTACGACGCGATCATCAAGAAAGATCCCGCGCGCAAGAACGATTCGAGGTTGAAAGTTAAAGACACAAGCTTACGCGAAGTTCTGCGCGATGAACTTCAGGGGATTTTGACCTGGGCAATTCAAGGTGCGGTCGCGTGGTGGAACGGGGGCGAACCAGATCTTCGGGAGCCGAAAGTCGTAGTCAGTGCGGTCGAGGAATACCGCAGTGATCAGGACCGCCTCGGCCAGTTCGCGAAGGAGTGCTGCGAATTCGCGGGCGGAGAAAAAACGCTCGTGCGGGATTTGTACGCACGATACCGGCCGTGGGCGGAAAGCAAAGGCTGGAAGCCGTGGGCAGAGAACTCGTTCAGTATTTATCTCGGTAAGGCGGGATTCAAAAAGGCAATGATAGGTACGCAAAGGGCCCGCGAGGGGCTGAAGTTGAAGCCCTGGGACCCTGCCGCCGATGACGCGGTGCAAAACACCGAACAAAATCTTAAGGCCATGAGCGCAAAAGTGCGCGGCGCTCAACGTACCCCAAGGAGTTGAACGATGAAGGATCAAAAGCAGGACCGTAATACGTGCCCGGTCTGTGACTTTCCGCTCGAACCGCCGGTCGCTGACGTGAGTTTCGATCGCACCTATACCGTGCATCGTGACTGCGCGGCGTGCCTGTCGAACCTCGAAGCGGAATTGCAAAAACTCAATCAGGAATACGCCGTCGTGCACAACCGCGACGGCCGCACGCGCGTCGTGCGTCTGGCGGACGGCGAACCTATGTCCGTCTCGGGCTTTCGCGACGCGGAAATCGCAAATCGCCGCGTGCGGATCTTGCGCCGTGGGCGGTTGGTCGAATGCTCGATCGCGGCGCCGTGGCTCGCATGGGAAAATCGTGGCGTGCTCATCGCGACGGCCGAGATAGATGAGGATGCCAAGACTCTCGATCTGATTTTTTGGGGTGCACAATGAACGCTGCCAAGTTTTTCCGCTTTAGGCCGCCCCGACGACGACCGCCAACGTGGAAGTTGGCGTCTCGTCGGGAGGTTCGAGGTGAAGACTTTTCTGAAAGATCCCGAACGGGTAGTTCGCATATGTTTCGCGTTACTCTGCCTTTTCGTAATCGGGATCGTCTACGGGCATAAATCGGTTGGTCGTTGGATCGAATCGGCGGCAAAAGGCTGTCCGGCGACCGATTCCCAAATCATCGCTGTATTCAATCCATCCCATAATGTAGACCCGCCAACTTGGAGAGTAGGGGTAGCCCATCATCCCGATCTCGATTTGGCTTATTGGCAGAAGCTCCTCGCTCTGAAACACCGCCGTGAGTCTACCGCCTGGTTCAATTTTGCCCGCGACCGGATTGTTGCCATCGTTTCCCTCATATGGGCGACGCATCGGCAGCACCAGACCTTTCTGCCAGTAAACTATGCAGAGACTCTCGGTTATCGTAGCTGGCCCATCGCCGATGTTGGCAACATAAAACTGTCCGCTTACCAATTCGTTACGAATGAAATAATACTTCGCGTTGCCGCCTTCAAGCCGCAGCGGAATCTCAAAATTACGGACGATCAACTTAGGCCGGAATTGCAACGCCAGCGTCTTGTTCGCGATATTCCATTGCCAAATAGAAGTTACCCACAAGCCTCCAGTAAAGATCAGCAGCAACACAGTAGTAACGATTTGAAACGAGACAGGCGGAACATCAGACTTCTCTGGATAGTAGTAGTTGTAGGTGTATGCGCGGGCCTCTGCGGGGGTTGCTACGGGACTTCGTTGATTCTGTGGCGTCGGTACTACGCTGCCGCTGGCGTGATGATGGTCCTCGGTGCCATGTCTTACTTCTGCTTTTACTGGACTTGGCGATGATGCAACGAAAAGGAGCGCGAGCGTTAGAATCGGCAGGGCAGTCTTCATTCGACTTTTGCCTTTTCCGCCTTGCGTCGCCGCGAGAATCGTTGCTTCTGCGCTCGATAGTGCGGACTCGATTTGAGTTCGTAGGTGCAGCATTTGTAGCAGTAGAAGTGAATGATCTTCTTGGCTTATTTTCGCCTTCAGACCGTGCTGCTGCTCGTTGGGTTGCGTGGAGAATTTCCGCCGCCGTGCGATGCTTCGCAATCGAATTTAATCAGCGCGGCGCGCGGCGAACACAGCGCCAAGCCCGACGAAGCGCGGGCGGTAATCGACAAACTATATCCGGCATTCGGAAAAAACAAAGCCTGGAGTTGTTCGCCCGCCAGTCGAGCGCGGGTTGGACTGCGCTTATAGACGGGAGGTTTGCGTGATGATCGCGCGCGCATCGTCCCACCCGCCCCGACGTCACCCCGGCTTGGCCGGGGCCGTCGGGAGGTAGAAAATGTCTGCGAAACAGAAGCGGCGCGCGGGGGCGATCCCGCCTGATCAGGAAATTCTCACCGAAGAGCAGGGGGCAAGTTTCCTCAATTTCAAAAGTGGAAAGACCTTGTATGCAATGCGCCGCCGCGAGAACTCCGAGGGACCGCCGTACATAAAATTTCCGACCGGCGCGATCAGGTATCGCCGTGCAGATTTGGTCGCATGGGTCGAGGCGCACCTCGTGCCCAAACGCGCCGCGTGACCTGACAACGCGCCGAAGGTCGGCGCGTTGAAGGCGTGGCGCGGTGATCCTTATTGCCCGGTGATCATCAGAGCGGCGTTGGCTTCGATTGCCGCCCGCTGCGCCTCGTCGGCAATGTGGGCGTATCTCTGCGTGGTTTGGATTGATTTATGATTCAGCAGCCGCCCGATCACTTGAATTGACACCCCGCGCCCGGCGAGGAACGACGCAAAACTATGACGGAGATCATGCTGCCGCAAATTGTGGATCTTCGCGCGGTCGCGGATTCTGACCCACGCCTCGAAAGCGTCGCGCATGTGCCCGGTCTCGCCGTATCCAGGAAAGATCCACTCGGATTTGCTGCGACTCGGCAGCGCTTCGAGAATTTGTATCGCAGCCTGTGGCAGCGGCATCGTCTGCGGCACGCCCGTCTTCGTGTCGGGCTTTTCCCAAGTACACTCATCGAACTTGATATGCTCCCACCGCGCGCGCAACAACTCGCCCTTGCGCGCGCCCGTGAGCAACAGCAGCGGAAAATAACTGCGATGACGCCAATCCACCTCTTGCAGAATCGCGTCGTTCAGGCGTTCTAACTCTTGAAAGGAAAGGTACCGCTCGCGCTTTTTCTCCTTGAGTCGGTCCTCCTTGTCTATGACCGCCGGATTCGCGCCCTTGAATTTCTCCTTTCGGATTGCGTAAGCGAAAATTGCATGAACCAATGCCACGACGCGGTTTGCCAGCGATGGATAGTTCGCGCCGATTTTATCGTACAGTTCCCCGATTTCGCCTTTCGTGATCGTTTTCGCTTTGCGCTTTAACCAGCCAGAACAATGTTCATCGAGTCGCTTCCTCATACGAGCGACGGTTTTACGCTTCACTGAATGTTGGAAAAAGAGTTCAGCCAACGCTTCAAAGGTCGCTTTGTCGTTCACCTCTTCGCCGTGCTGGATTTTCACGCGCAACTCGTCGGCGCGACGGCGCGCTTGCTCCAAAGTCCAGCCCGAGCCCGACGACGAATACCGTCCGATTTTGACACGATGCAGGCGGCCGTCGTGGCGCATCTGAAGCACAAAGGTTTTCGTTCCCGACGGCAAGACCCGCACGGCGAGCCCCTGGCATTTCGAGTCCCAAAGAAAGGGTGTCATAAGTTTGGCGCCGGCCGTTGGTAATTTGGCGTTTTGAATTATACGCTCCGTCAGCTTCATCGGAGTTTTCCTCCTTCGGATTTTGCGATCGCTTTTGCGATCATCCGGCCTGCCTTCTCCTACCCTTTTCTACTTTCAAATACTTTTGAACTTCTGAAATTACCCTTCAATCACTTGGCTATTACCCTTATATACCCTAACCTACCATGTTGCAATCGAAACTATTACAGATAACCGTTCAATGAGTGTCTCAATTCCGGGACGATGGCCCGTCAATTGCTCCTAAACCTTGTGGTTGACCTGTGACTACAGGCCAAAGACGGAGCATTGTGCAACATACGGATACTCAACCGGCTTCAGGAACTCAGCCCGTATCCGGGACTGCTGCCAACGGGGACCGTGCAAACGAGATGGTGTCGCTCGACCATCTCGTGAACAGTGCGGACCGGCTCGGCGGCATGGTCGTACGATCGGCGCAACTGCGCAAGGTCTTAAAGTCGGTATCGCAGATGAGTCCGTACAAAGCGACCGTGATGATTTCAGGCGAATCCGGAACGGGAAAAGAATTGGTCGCGCGCGCGCTCCACACGCTGGGTCCGGTTCCAAACGGTCCCTTCGTGACTCTGAACTGCTCCAACCTCGTCGAATCGTTGGCCGAGTCGCAGCTATTCGGCCACGTTCGCGGCGCCTTTACCGACGCACGCGAGGAGTCGCAGGGATACTTCCGCTCCGCCAACGGAGGCACGCTGTTCCTTGACGAGATCGGCGAATTGCCGCTCAAGCTCCAGCCCAAGCTGCTGCGCTCGGTCGAGACGCACGAGGTCCAACCGGTCGGATCGTCGCATTGCTACAAGGTTGATCTCCGTTTGGTCGCCGCGACGAATCGCGACTTACGCGCGATGGTCAGAGCGGGCCAGTTTCGCGACGATCTCTACTACCGCATGAGCGCTTCAGCGATCTTTCTCCCGCCCCTTCGAGAACGGCGCGAGGCCATCCCGGCCTTCATCGGGTTTTTCATCGAACAATACAATCGCCTGTTCGGCAAAAATGTCTTGGAAATCTCGCGCTGCGCCCTCGAGATCCTCTGCGCATATCAATGGCCGGGAAATGTCCGCGAACTCTCCAATGCGATTGAAAATGCCGTGATGTTGAGCGAGAGCAACAACATCGGTGTATCCGATCTTCCCGCTCAGATCGTGGACGGAACCGGCGCCGAGTTGTTGTACCCGCACGAGCAATCGTCCGCCGACGGCCGCCCGGCCGCGCCAGTCGCGCGCCGCTTGCCCAGCATAGATTTCGGCGGCGAGGCGCCGGGCTTCCTGCTCGACGACGTGGTCAAGAAGACCCTGATGCGTTCGCTCGAAGAGACCGAGGGAAATCGACGGCGCGCCGCCGGCTTGCTGGGCGTTTCGCGCTCAACGCTCTACCGGATGCTCCTTCGCTATGGGATCGCCGAGAATCCGCACCGGCTATTCGTACCGGACCATATCTAAGATTATGCGTTGGTTGCTTAAGGCCATATCGGTCATGGTGACCGTCCAACTCTTCACCGCGGTATCAGCGTTCGGCTTCCAGCCGGATCCGTCTCTCGATTCCGAGCCCCCCCTTCGTGATTTGCAAAAACCAGCGCTACGCGCTCTGCGCCGCGGCGACTTGCTTCGTTTACGACGGAGTCGCCTATTGCAAGTGCGCTATCTTGCAAAGTGACAGCATCAGTCTCCAGCTCAGCTACTCGAACCCGGTCAGCGAGCAAAATGTCTGTGATGTGAACCGGCAGGGCAAGACCAATGGTGATATGGTGAGCACCTTCAGCCTGCCGGAGAATGTGGAGAAAGGTGGTCCCGCGGCCGTCTATACCTGCCCTGGATCGGCTGACGCGGGAAGTGGGGTGATCGCGCCGGTAGCCTTTGGCCAATGTGACGGTGGCATTTGCTTCAAGAGCAGCACGGGCCAAAAGTTCCCGGGCTTCGCCGGCCGGCTCAAGGATAATGAGATAATTTGCTCATGCCCGATCTCATCTGACGCGACGCCGGGCAGCTCGGATAGCTTGGGATATCAAGTGTTCGGCCCGTACCATCCGGCCGCCCCCAAAGGAAGCCGATGTGACGCAAGCGCCTGTGCATCCTGTAGCGTGCCTGACCCCACCGCTAACGGAGCCGCGCTGCGCGTTGGAGCCGCAACCGGAGTCCCGAAATTCCTTACGCTACAGCTCGACGGACCACCACTTCCGGATATCAATGAGTGTCTGTGCACATGTACCCAGGCGACGGGTCCGAATGGGAGCATCTCCTGTACGGTCGCAGAAGATACCACCCCTTAACCGGTCGTGGCACCAGTTGCTCCCGGCTTGTGAGGCTTTCCATTCTGAGACTGCACCGCCTGCTCTCGTCGCGCTCCGTCAACTTCGGTCAGCTTTCAGGGGCTGGAAAACCTCGATCGATTCAATGACAATTCCGTCTTGATGAGGACGGGCGCACGACTTTTCGCGGCGATTGCCGCAATCGCAACTTTTGTTGGCGTATTCCCGGCGCTGGGCGCTTCGCCGCCGCCGGACCTGGTCGAGATGGAGCGCCAAGTGTCGCTCGAGCTTGCGCACGTGCGCGACAGCGGACCCACCGATCCCGTCAAGCGCAAGCAGCTCTTCGACGCGAACCAGATGGAACAGCAGGGCGAGGCGGCAATCAAATCCGGCGACTACAAATCCGCCGAGGACAGCCTGCTTCATGCCCGCGAGATTCTCCGCCATCTGCGCGAGACCTCCGACTGACACCGGCGACCGCGTTCTTCGCGAGTGCGCGTTCTGGTAAGTTCTAATCGCGGGTTCAAATGAGTGGTTCGGATCGAATCTGGGCTGAGGCGTTGCGCACCCTGGAGCGCGGGCAGCCATTCGCGCTGGCAACGGTGGTGAACGTTCGCGGCTCTACGCCGCGCGAAGTCGGCGCCAAGATGATCGTCCGCGAGGACGGGCAGTTCGGCACCATCGGCGGCGGATGCGGTGAGGCCGAGGTCTTTCGAAAAGCTCGTGTATTACTTGAAGAAGGCAACGAAAGCGGCGCGCGGCTTGCGGAAGTCGATCTCACCGGCGATTTCGATCAGCGCGAGATCGGAACCTGCGGCGGAATGATGGACGTCTTCGTCGATCTGTGGTCCCCAGCCCGCGACTTGCCAATCGCGCGCAAGCTGGCCGACGCCGCCAGCCGCAGCGCTCCCGGCGCACTGCTGACGGTGGTAGATCCGGGTTCGCGGAGCGAAATACCGGCCGGGTCGCGGACGTTTGTGGATCCCCGGGACGCCCTCGCGCGAGGTACGGGACCGATCGATCTGCCCGCGGCGGAATTCGCGCAAATCGTCGAGCGAACGGACGACGCGATTCCCACCTTGCTCGAAGTCGATGGCGCCGGTGGGCTTCAACCTGTCACGCATCTCGAACCCAAAGGAGGCGTGCGCCTGTTCGTCGATCCGATCGTTGGTGCGCAGCGGCTAATAATCGTCGGCGCCGGCCATATCGCGGCGCCGCTGTGCGCGCTTGGAGCGATGCTCGGGTTTCACGTTACGGTGATCGACGATCGCCCGTCGTTTGCGAACCGTGAGCGGTTCCCGGATGCCGACGAAATAATCGTCATGCCTTTCAAGGCCGCGATCGACTCGCTCGCGCTCGACGGCCACTGCTATCTGGTCTCCGTCACGCGCGGTCATTCGTTCGACGAGGAAGTTGTGCGGGCGGCGCTGATGCAGCCGTGCGGATTCGTCGGGATGATCGGTTCGCGCCGCCGGGTGAAGGCCACGCTGGAGAGAATCGGCGAGAGCGGGGTGCCGATCGAGCGGCTCGGCGACGTTCACGCGCCGCTCGGCGTCGCAATTGGCGGCGAGACGCCGGAGGAGATTGCACTCTCGATCATCGCGGAGATTATTCGCGAACGCCGCACCGGCGAGCGCGACGATTTCACGCTCGGGGTGCGTTTCGGCATCCTCAAACGCTCGAAGTAGCCCGCATCGATGCGGTCTCCGGCGCTTAGGTCGACACGATGAAGCGGCAGCTCGAGGGGATTATCCTGGCGGCGGGCGAGTCGCGCCGGATGGGCTATCCGAAGCCGCTCCTTGAGGTCGGCGGGCAGACCTTTATCGAACAGATCGCAGAGACGATGCTCGCAGTGGTGCCGCGGCTCGTGATTGTGATTGGGGCGCACCGCGATCGAGTTCGGGCCGCGATTCCACGCGACCCACGCATCGCGATCACCGAGAATCCGAACTACTCGCGCGGACAACTGTCGTCGTTGAAGGTCGGGCTCGGTGCTGTTCAACCGGACTCGGCGGGCGCGATAGTGCATCTCGGGGATCATCCGATGGTCCGGGTTGAAACGTTTCGAGCGATCGTCGATTCGTACAATCGAGCGAGCAAGCCGATTGTGATCGCGCGCCACGATGGCCGCCGCGGGCATCCGGTGGTTTTCGATCGCGCATTGTTCGCCGAGATCCTTTCCGCTCCTGAAAAACAGGGCGCGCGTTACGTGGTGAATGCCGACGCGTCGCGGGTGGCCTACGTTGACCTGGACGATCCGGGAATCAATCTCGACTTGGACACGCCGGCTGATCTAGCCCGCGCCGGCCTCCCCCCACCCCCGAGGGGATGAATTTCAAAAACTATTGAAATTCAATTTTGATTTTCGCCTCTTAGGAGAGCGAAACCCGCGGCGTGGGGACGAATGAAATTGTAGCGGGCGCGAAAACGGTCGAACTTGCGCTGGCAACGGTCCAAATCGGTGAAGTTGAAGTGGCGCGGGACGCAATTCAGGCCGGACGAGACTGATCCTCCGATAGCAAATAGCAGCCCCGTTAACATTTCCCGAATCGTGGGTTGAGCCATCATCGAATCTTCTGTTTCAGACTTGCGCGGCTGGCTCCGGTGGCTCGGAGCCGCCGCGGTTCGGCAGCAGGCGATACAATCGGCGTACGAGTCGGAATATGAGGGTCAGCACTGCCGCGATTACCAAGAGCCCTAAGGGGAATGCCAGTTCAAACTGGTAGAAGATGAAAGTGAAACCAACAAGAGCCGCAGCTCATATCGCCATCTCAAATGCAAACCATACGATTGGTGTGTGGTCAACAACATTCTCTCCCTGAGGAGTCAACCCCTCGCGATACGCGTATCGCCAGTTTCGCAGGGGGTGACCTACCATTGGCTCGCCGGACTGTCTCTCAACCTCGCGCATCTCCGCGCCGTACCAGTGCAACGCTAGAAAAAGCCAACCGAGCGGCAAGAGCATGAGACCAAAAAAGAAACCCGGTACAAAACCTGTATGTGCACAGATGCGGAGCTGAAATAGGGAAGCATGCCCTCCGGGACAGACGCCAAGATTGAAAAAAAACCAGAAGGCTACCGCAGCGAGCAGGGGAATGAATAGCCAGTAGAGCGCCTGCGAGCTATGGCGAACACGCCTCAAGTGAAATTCGCGACGGGTGTTGTCCAAGCTCATTGCGGGTCCTCATCGGCCGGGCAGACTGCAGGAATGCCTTGCTCGCCAAATTCCGGAATCGCCGCCTCTTTGTATATTTTCCAAACCCTGTGATAGTCCAATTTATCGGTGCCAGGCGGATGATATTGTTGTACAACTTCTTGAAACGACTTACACACCACCGGCACGCCCAATGTGCCCAACCAACAGTCTCCGCCGCCAAGCTCTTCCACCGGCGGCTTATATGGCGCCCAGATCGCCGTTTGATTGTCTCCGCCCGAAGTTAGCTCCTTCTTGAGTCCTTTGATCATTTCAGGCTGATGATAATAGTTGCCCGACGTTGCAGTGCCTACGTTCGCGCTCAATATCAGCGAGAGGGCGTCCCAGCGGCTCGCTTCGATTTGGACCCCCATCGCTGCCGCTAGAGTCTTGGCATAGGCGAGCCAAAGCGCGGGCCGATCTGTCCCGTCCCCGCTGTATAGAATGTAGTCGGGGTCGTGATTATCGCGGTAATGTCCGGACCCCGGAGGGTAAGTCGTGCAGTCCGGTGAATTCAAGTTCGCGCTCGTACAAGACCGCGAATGTAAACGCCGGTGCGCAAAAGAGTCGCCGAGCAAATGTATCGCGAAGCCAATAGCGCACGTGAGATTCGGATCGAACTCGCCCGGTTTCACCTTGCTGCGAAGCTTCTGCAGCGTCGCGACAGCGGCCGCTGTGACGAGAGGAGCTTTCCCATCGGTGAAGCCATGAAGATATTGGTACACCGTCACCATATGACGGACGTCCTCACTCCAGCAACGACTGAACCCGCCCCAAGCCAGACCAAGGCCGGACCCTAGTGATCCGAAAAGGTTAACCCTCAGTGTCACGGCGTCAAGTTCGTAAGAGAGATCAGGCATTTGGGCACATAGGCCAGTGAGCACTGCCGCGTCACGAGCACCGTTCTGGTACGGCGGCTGATTGTCGTGTTCTAAAGCAACTGCAGTATAGAAGTGACCGTCTTCGTCGTAGGCGTAAGATGAGGCCGACCACACGGATACCAAGAGCAGTATCGTTCCCAGTGAAACCAAGCACCGCCCCATTTTTTTCTGTCGCGTTCTCAACAGCTCACTAGAGGCTCCTTCGGATGCGGCTGGGCAGTCGAACTGCTCGATCATTTGGGGACTCACTCTCGTGTTCCTGACAATGTAATACTGTTTGGATTCTTCTTGATCGTGCTGGCCTTTTAATTACCCGCCGACGCCATTTCGCTGCCACCGATCATGAACTCCTCATTCTTTGGGGTGCTTATTCTGTGCAGCCTTCTGTCCGCCAGCGTGTGGTGTCGGGGTTTTGGTAGCCGTTGCGGTCGGTGTGGGAGTCGGAGTTGCAGTGGGAGTTGACGTCGCCGTCGTGCTCGACGTGGCTATTATCTCGAGCGAACAAAGGTTATCGTACGCAATCAAGTCGGACTTAGCGTCAATACCGGAATACCTCGGGCCAGGCGTCGGCGTCGCGGTGGCGGTTGCAGAACCTGAAGACGTGGACGCTACTGATGGTGTAGGAGTTGGTGTGGGCGCAGGCGTTACCGGCAGGCGAGCGATGATGTTGGCTTTGGCCTGTTGACGTTCGGTATGGATTTCACTGTCTATTTGATCCATGGCTTTGTTGGCGTAGTAGCTCGAATTGATACCGGTCGTGAATGCATTGACGGCAGCATTCCCCGCAGAAACCCCCGACCCGGCGGGGCCACTGAGAAGACTGGCGAATGCGCCGCCGGTACCTAATACTTGTTGGATGAAATTACCGGCGAAACCTGAGCCGGTTCGAAAGGCAAAGACCCTGGCACGCCACGCTTCGCAGTTCTGATCGGATAGATCCAACACCTGCGTGATTGTGTTGGAGACTATCGCAGGATTTTGCGACATCAAGGCCGAATCGACTGTATCAATGTCGAATGCTGAATACACGCAATCGGTAGACTTCACGCCCGTAAGTGAATCCCAGATCCCCGTCAAGCAAGGCTTTTTTTGCATGCACTCACGCATGAGACTGACGTTGGTAGTCGGTTTTCCACCGGAACCTTCTGCCCAGTCGATGTTAAGTTTGGAGCATTTGGAATATAGAGCACAGGCTCGGGCTTGATTCTCGGTTCGCTTAACGTGCACGAATTTGTCGACAGGGCCGCGAACGCAAGCGCGACACGACACCAGATTCGAGAGTTCATCGACAGCCTCCTTCTACCCTAGGTTTCCGTTGGAAAAACATACGGCATTCGGCATCCACCAATTGACGCTCCATCAAAATGGTGGCGCATAGTGACAGAGTGTCACGGATAACGCAACTATGAAGTGAGATGCTATAAACTATTAGTCGAGGACTTCCAAGCGATTTAAGCCGCCGTCCGGGCTGGCGTTGAGAGCAGCGTTTTGGTGTGCACGTAGCGCGTTACCCCGGTACGCGTGATGAGCCCGACCAGCTTGCCCTGGTCGACCACCAGCAGCCGTCCGATATCCGCAGCCACCATCTGCCGGATCGCATCGATAACGCCGGCGCCGGAGCCAATCTCGATTTTCCCGTCGGCGGGCCGCATAACCTCGCTGATACGCCTGCTCGCGCGCTCGGACGCGGGACATTCGCGCACCTGCGGAAGCGCGATCACGCCCAGGGCTTTTCCATCCGCCGCGACCGGAAAGCCGCCGAAACCGTAGCGCAGGAAATAATTCTCGATGGCGTCGGCTACCGTTTCATCGGGGCCGAGCACGATCGGATCGCGCACCATAAGCTCGCCCACGCGCGCGCCCGAGAGCGCCTGCTCGACGATCATGTTCTGGTAGCCCGACGACGCGGCGCTGCGCAGGAACAGCCCGATGAATATCAGCCAGATCCCGCCGACCAGCGCGCCGCCGAAGATCTCCAGCGCGCCGAACGCGATCAGTCCCCACGCGATCGTGTTGCCACAATCGGCCGCTGCTGCCGTCGCGCGGCGCAGATCGCCCCATCGCATCCACAACACGGCGCGCAGTATCCGCCCTCCGTCGAGCGGAAATCCGGGCAGCAGGTTGAACAGTGCGAGCGCGAAATTGATGAAGGCGAGATAGGAGAAGACCGATTTCCACAGCGCCGTCGCCGGAGCCGGGGCGATCCCGCGCGCGACGAGCCAGAAAATTCCCGCCATCACCACCGAGCTGAGCGGACCCACCGCGGCGATCTTGAGCTCATCGATCCCGCTCCGGGGCTCGTGCTCCAGTTCCGCCATGCCGCCGAAGATGAACAGCGTGATCCGGTGCACGCCCTCGCCGAGCCGGTTCCCCATCACGGCGTGGCACAGCTCGTGCGCGAGCACCGAGCCAAAGAACAGGATGGTCGCAGCCAGTCCCACCAGCCAATAGCTGCCAGTCGAATAGCCGGGATACTCCTTGGGGAAATATCCCGAGGCCAGTGACCACAGGATCAGGGCGAAGATGGCCAGCCAGGAATAGTCGATGGCGACCTGGATGCCGGCCACCTTGAAGATCTCGATCCCGCCCTTGCGCTCCGCCGCCATTGGAACCTCCGCGCGATGACCCTGCGAATCTACGCGACCCGAACGGACATGGTAAGCGCTGCACGATTAAAAGGCACGCGCACAGCCTCCGCTTCCGGTGGCGGGTGCACGGGCTGGTCCGTGCAGACCCGTTTGGGTTGCAGTTTCGGCCGGAAACCATGTAACCATCGGCAGGATAATGCGTATTAATAAACGGTTATGTTGGGTATCTCGGCGCGTAGCAGGGCAGGGTGGAGATTGAGCGCCAAACCCGACGAGGAACTGATAGCCGAAGTCCTCGGCGGGGATAGCGGCGCCTTCACCGAACTCGCGGGGCGGCATCGCCCACGGGTGGAGCGGTTATGTCGGCGATTTTTTTCAGACGAGGAGATGGCGCGAGATATCGCGCAGGAAAGTTTTATTCGCGCCTTCACCGCGCTGGCGACCTATCGGGCCGAGATGCCGTTTGGCGGATGGCTGCGCGCGATCGTGGTGAATCTGTGCTACGACGAGTTGCGCCGGCGGCGCCGGCGTCCCGAGGAACTGGTCGGAGACTTCAGCGCGCCGGAAGTGCAATGGATGCAGACGGCGAACGTCGCGTCGCCGGAGGACCTCGTCGGTGACGCCGAAGAGCGGCGCGAAGCTTACGACTTGGCGCATCGCCTGCTCGATACGCTCAAGCCCGAGGACCGAATGGTGATGGTGCTCAAAGAGAGCGAAGACCTGAGCGTCAGCGAAATCGCCCAGACGCTTGGATGGAGTGAGGCTAAGGTAAAAATTCGCGCCTTCCGCGCCCGGCAGGCGCTTCGCAAGCAGGCGGAGCGGATGCTCGCGGCGGGCCGCAGCAGGTAACAGTGATGAATTGTTTTGAAGCACGACAGGAATTTTCCGCGCTATGGCGCAAGACCGCGACGGCCGAGCGGCGGGCCGAGTTGCTGGCGCATCTGAAGGGATGCCGGAAGTGCGATCATGCGTTTCGCGTCTTCGCGCTGACGGCGCCGGTGCTGTATGGCGAGATGGAACCGGAGGCAGCGCGCGTAGCGCGGCCGGCGCGGCGCGAGTTCTCGCTGGCAGACAGGCCGCGGCGGTTCGCGTCGGTATCGCGCGAGGCGTCGTTGTCGCGGCAGCCCACTCGATGGCTGGCGATGTCGGCGGCGGCGGCGATCTTTGTATTCGCGGCCAGCACCGCGTATCTTTCGACGCGAGCGCCCAATGAGTCTTTGGGCGAGGCGCTATCGATACCCGAGGCGAGTATGAATTCCGAAACCGCAGGCGATCCATTGGCGCCCGAGATGCCGATGACAGAGAGCGACCTTGCCAGCTAAGTCGAATATCCTGCTCGGCCTGGTGGTGGGAGTCTCGTGTCTTCTGATTGGTTTCGCGCTCAGCACCCTGGCGTACCGGTATCATTACATGCGAGTGCCGGGGCCGGGGTTGATCGAGCGGATGAATCGCGAGCTCAACCTGACGCCGGCGCAACGCGATCGCATCGGCGACATTCTGCGCGATACGCGGTTCAAAGTGACGCAGGCGCGGCAGGATTTTGAGCATCGCCGGCATGAGCTGTTCTGGAATGGGCTCGGCGAGATTCGCGGCGTGCTGACGCCCGAGCAGCAGACGATATTCGATCGCGACTTCACGCAGCCGTGGGCGCATCGCGGCCACGGCGGCGGCGATGGTGCCGGCCACATGCCGCCCGCAGCGGGCGCGCCGCCGCCGGCGCCTGCGCAGCCCCCGTCCGCACCGCAGAATTAAGCGCGGCCGCACCCAGCGTCCTATGGAAGATCCCTCCCCCTCACCCTTCTAACAGGGCGAAGCCCGCATCCCGCGGCGGTGCCGATTCTCTTTTCACTGGGTGCAGAGGTCAACCCTGCCGTTGGTTGACCGGGCCGAAATATAATGACATTCATAGTGTCAATAAATGAATGGACCGTCAAAATCGACTCCAGCCGTCGATCCAATTGCGTTCTGGGTGGTGGCCGTTGTGGGCATCATGAACGTGTTTCGCGGCAGCATACATACGTTTCTGCCCGACGGTGGCGCAGGAGTGATCGCGGGCTTCGACCTTAGCCACTCGCGCCAAACCATCGTGTTCCTGTTCGCGGTGATGGGAATCGAGCAGCTTTCGCTCGGAGTCGTCGATCTGATCGTGGCGTTTCGCTCGCTATGGCTCGCTGTGCCGTTGCTGTGGTTCCACGCACTGCAGCAGACCGCGGCGGAAATCATTTTCGTGTTCTACAAACCTGCGCCCGGGCATCCGCCGGGCATGATCGGCGCGCCGCTGATGCTCGTGATTCTGTGGCTGGCGATTGGATGGATTTACTGGCGGCGATTACGCGGCGCACGTCAAACGGCGATCGCGCTTCGAGCGCATTGAGAAATTCTGGAATCGGGAGGTGTCAATGCGAATTGGGACGAGGGGGAAAATCGGGATCGTCGCGATTGTCGTTGTGGCAGCGGTTGGTTGGGCACTCTTTCAGCGTTACTGGTACTACATTCCCGGAATTGTTCTCAGCGTCGAAAATCCAATCGAGCCCAATCATCCCGTGACCTGGGAGAGCGGACCGGCGGTTGCTGTCGCTCCGCCGGATCAGCGTCCACCGAACGTGATCGTTATTCTTGCGGACGATCTCGGGTTCAACGATATCACGGTGAACGGTGGCGGAGTGGCGGACGGCGCAGTGCCCACGCCCGATATCAACTCTATCGCGCATGAGGGCGTGTCTTTTGCGCAAGGCTATGCCGGAGACGCGACCTGTGCGCCGTCGCGTGCGGCAATCATGACGGGGCGCTTTGCGACGAGATTCGGTTTCGAGTTCACGCCGGCACCAGTGGCGTTCGAGAGGTTGATTGCGGAATCCGCTTACGGACTGCGTCAACCGATATTCCATAAAGAGCTGGTAAGTCACGAGCCGCCGATGGCGCAAGAGGCCGTGCCGACCAGCGAGATCACGCTCGCACAGCTGCTCAAGACGCGTGACTATCACACCATCTTTCTCGGCAAATGGCACCTAGGCGAGACCGACGCTACGCGGCCGGACAAGCGCGGCTTTGACGAGACGCTCGGTTTTCTTGCGGGAGCGTCGATGTATCTGCGCGCGGATGATCCCACAGTCGAAAACTCGGTCCAGGATTTCGATCCGATCGACAAATTCCTGTGGGCAAATTTGCCCTTCGCCGTGACGCGCAACGGAAGTCATCGATTCTATCCGTCTGAATACATGACCGATTACCTTGGCGACGAAGCGGTCAAGACGATCGACGCGAATCGCAATCGCCCGTTTTTCATCTATCTCGCATTCAACGCACCGCACGTTCCGCTGCAGGCGCTGAAATCGGATTACGACGCGTTGGCGCAAATAAAAGATCATCGGCTGCGCGTATACGGCGCGATGATCCGCGCGCTGGATCGCAACGTTGGCCATGTGATGTCAGCGCTGAAGGAAAACGGACTCGACAAGAACACGCTTGTGATTTTCACCAGCGACAATGGCGGTGCGAATTACATCGGATTGCCTTATATCAATCGGCCCTACCGCGGATGGAAGGCGACCTTTTTTGAAGGAGGCATTCACGTGCCGTTCTTCATGCGATGGCCGGCGAAAATTTCCGCAGGCGCCACTTATAATCTGCCCATCGCGCATACCGACATTTTCGCGACCGTCGCCGCGGCGGCCGGCGCGCCGTTGCCGACCGATCGCGTGATGGACGGGGTGAACGTCATTCCGTTTGTCACCGGCGCGAGCACGGGCAACCCTCACCAAACGCTTTACTGGCGCTCGGGATCGTACAAGACCCTGCTCGACGGCGAATGGAAACTGCAGGTCTCGGCGCGGCCCGCGAAGGCGTGGCTGTTCGATTTGAAGACCGACCCAACCGAGCACGCGAATCTCGCATCGAGTCAGCCCGACAAGCTCAAGGAGATGGTGCAAGTGCTCGACGGAATCGATCGCCAGCAGGCCAAGCCCCTGTGGCCGTCGCTGCTCGAAGGGCCGATCGACATCGATCATCCGCTGTCGTTCCCGCAGCATCCAGATGATGAGTACGTATATTGGTCCAATTGATTCCTTAAGAGGTGCCATTTGAAGATCTTGAGAACTCCCGACGCGCGATTTGCCAATCTTGCCGACTTCCCATTCACGCCGCATTATTGCCAGGTCACGGACCCCGACGGGACCCCGCTGCGAATCCACTATCTCGACCAAGGTCCGCCGAGCGCCGCTCCCGTGCTGCTCATGCATGGCGAGCCGTCGTGGTCGTTCCTCTATCGCCGGATAGTCGCGAGCCTCGCCGTGCGCGGCCATCGCGTGGTCGCGCCGGACTTGGTGGGCTTCGGCCGTTCGGACAAACCTGCCGATCAATCCGATTACACTTTCGAGCGGCACGTGCGATGGATGAGCGATTGGCTGACTGCGATGCGCCTGTCGGGTATTACGCTCTTCTGCCAGGACTGGGGCGGCCTGATTGGGCTTCGGCTGGTGGCCGCGTTTCCAGAGAGATTCGCGCGCGTAGTGGTCGCCAATACCGGGCTGCCGACCGGCGAGGGATTCAGCGAAGGGTTCAAGCAATGGCTCGAGTTCAGCCAGAGCGCACCCGTCTTGCCGATCGGGCAGATTTTGAGCATGGGATGCCGCCGCAGCCTGAGCGAGGCCGAACAGGCCGCCTACGACGCGCCGTTCCCCGACGAATCCTTCAAGGCGGGTGCGCGCCGCTTTCCTGCCCTAGTCCCGATTACGCCGGAACACGGCTCTGTCGCCGAGAACAAGGCCGCGTGGAAAGTTCTGGAGGGTTTCACCAAGCCGTTTCTGACCGCGTTCAGCGATTCGGACCCGATTACGAGAGGAGGCGAGGTCCTCTTTCAGGATCGCGTGCCGGGGACCAAGGGACAAAAGCATGTGACTATCACTGACGCGGGCCATTTTCTGCAGGAGGATAAGCCCGATGAGATCGCCGGCTTGATCCACGAGTTCATCGCATCGACGAAATGAACTTCGGCCGTACGCGCGTGGGATCGCGAGGAGGAAAAAAATGAAAGTGGAGAACGCCGTGTATCCAACCGCCGCTGGAATCCGGGCGCTGGCCGATGATGCGTCATCGACTCCCGTCGCGATGCTGAACCTCCTGAAGTTCCGGAAGAAGGCGCTGTACAAGGACGGGAGGGCCGACGATATCTCGGGACTCGAAGCCTACCAGCGCTATTCGGCCGCGATGACCAAAATCGTCCAGCGCGAGGGCGGCAGGATATTGTTCGCGGGCAAGGTCGCGGGCCTGGTGATCGGCGAAGTGGGCGAACTGTGGGATGTCGCCGCGATCATGGAGTATCCTTCCCGAGCCGCCTTCCAGCGCATCGCGACCCTGCCTGAGGTGCGGGCGCTCGCGGTGCATCGCGAGGCCGGACTCGAGGGCCAGCTGCTGATCATGACGGAGAGCCTGTAATCTCCGGGACGCTCGGTTGCGCAATTTCGCTTTTCGTGGCGTGGATACATCGCCGACAAAAATGGCGCACGATGCGCGGGCGAAACCCGAAACCGTCGACGGACGGATAATCCGGCGCTTCAACAATCGGCGCCGAATCGTCGCGGCGATGCTCGAGCTGGTGCGCGCTGGCGCGATCTCGCCGGGTGCCGAGCAGGTTGCAGCGCGGGCAGGCCTGGGCCTGCGCACGGTGTTCCGCCATTTTGACGATATGGACAGCCTGTATCGCGAAATGGCGGAGGCGATGCGCCATGAATTGCAGCCGATCGTTGCCGCTCCGTTCGCGTCGCGGGACTGGAAGGGGATGCTCGCAGAAATGGTAGATCGGCGCGCGCGTCTGTTCGAGCGTGCGATGCCGTTCAAGGACGCGGCCGACGTGCATCGCCATCGCTCGCTCTTTCTGCGCAAGGACTACCAGCGAATGAGGAGTGAGGAGCGGGCCGCGCTCGCGGCCGCGTTGCCGGCGGCGCTCAGGAACGACCGCAAATTCTTCGAGGCGCTCGATCTGATGCTGAGCTTTGCGACCTGGCAGCATCTGCGCCGCGATCAGAAGCAGGGCGCGGTGCAAGCCCGCCAGACGGTCGACTTCGCCGTGGGCGCGCTGCTCGCCGCGACCAGCAAGTGAAGCCGCCGCCGCTGGTCACAGCGCGCCCATCTGCTTGAGAGTCTTTTCAGCTTCCGACGCGACGGTAGGATTTCTGGCGCTGTCGCCCAGCGCAATTCTCAGATACTTGAGCGCCTCGTCGCGCTGCCCGGTCTGCGCCAGTAGTTCGCCAATTCTCAGCGCGGCGAAACTGTTCTTGGGATCGAGCTGGTACGCCTTGCGAAAATAGACCAGCGCGTCGTCGGTCCTGGCCGGGGAAAACGACATGTACGCCTCGCCGATATTCAGATAGGCGCTGACCTGCTTGGGCTGATACTTGATCAGCTTTTGATAAACCTTAATGACGTTGGTGAAGTCGGAGCGCGAGTTGTAGTAAAGCCCGAGATAAATGTACGCGTCGTCGAGCGTGGGATCGATGTCGGTGGCCTGCCAGAGCAGCTTTACCGCGGCGTCGCTGTCGGTCATTTTGATTGCGGCATCGACCAGCGCGCGGGCCTTGCCCGCGTTGGCATCCGGCGCGCGCGCCGGAAAAGCAGCGGACGCGAGCGCCAGCATCAGCGCGGCAACGAGCGTCAGTGGTTTCAGCGCGGTTCGATCTCGCATGGCTTCAGGTGTGAACTGGCAGCTAAATGGTGGCATGAAAGGCGCGCGCTGCAAAGGTATCATGTCTGCGCGGGTGGGATCGGCTTCGCGATGAGAAAAGAAAATCCGGGGGATCGATGAGGGCGCATCGCTTCATAGCCAACGGGCTCGCGCTCAATTGCCTCGATTACGGAGGCGAGGGCAAGCCGCCGATCCTGTTTCTGCATGGCGGTTCCGCGCACGCCCATTGGTGGGACTTTGTCGCGCCGGCGTTCGTCGGCGATTTTCACGTACTGGCGCTCGATCAACGCGGGCATGGTGAGAGCCAATGGGCGGATGAATGGGCGTATGGCTCGCGCCATTACGTGTCGGATTTGGATCAAGTGATCGGCGGGTGGGGATTCGGCGCGCCGATCCTGGTTGGACACTCGATGGGCGCGCATAACGTGCTTGCATACGCGGTGGAGCACAGCGAAAGCGAGAGCGGAAAATTGCGCGCGCTAGTTGCCATCGATCCTCCGCCCGACTACCCGGATCTGGCGCTCGAATTTTTGAAGTCGATCGCGGAAAAGCCGGCGCGCCGATTCGAATCGCTCGACGAGGCGGTGCGGAATTTCAGGGTCCTGCCGCCCCAGACGCTGGCCAAAAAGGAAATCCTGGAGCACGTCGCGCGCCGGAGCTTCAAGCGGCACGCCGACGGCGGGTGGACGCACAAGATCGATCGGCGCACGATGATTCGCGAACCGTCGCGGGTGTGGAAGTCGTTGCATCGCATCGCATGCCCCGCGCTGATCGTGAAGATCGCAAGAAGTCCGCTGCTCGATCGCGAGCTCGCAAAAAAAATGGTCTCGCAGCTTGCGCACGGACGGCTGGCGGAGATCGATGATTCGTATCATCACGTCATGCTGGACAATCCCCAGGCGCTGATCGAAATAATCCGCGATTTTGTAAACGGCTTGAAATGACGGCGCCGCACAGCCATCTGCTCGAAGGCTCTCCGCGGCTCCATTACCTGGAGTGGAATCCGCACGCGCGGCGCACTGTAATCCTGCTGCACGGCAACTCTGCCAATGCGTGGTGGTGGGAACCGGTGGCGCGCGCGATTGCGGCCGAGTATCGGCTGCTCGCGCTTGACCAGCGCGGGCATGGCGACAGCGAATGGGCGCGGCCGGCGGCGTACTCGCCGATCGACTACGCAAACGACCTCGCGAGGTTCGTCGCGCACGCGATGACGAACGGGGAAAAGCCGGTGGTCGTCGGTCACAGCATGGGTGGGAATAACGTGCTGGCGTTCGCGCGGCAACATCCGGAAAGCGCGCGCGGCGCGATCGCGATCGACGTCCCGGTCACCTCGACTCGCGGGCGGGATCGATATCTGCGCCGCCTGAAATCAATCCCGGTGGTGACGTATCCCGATCTCGCAACCGCGAAGGCGCGCTTTCGGCTGATGCCGAACGAGGGCGCAATCGCGGACGATATACTTCATGAGATCGCCGAAAAAAGCCTGGCGCGGACCGATGAAGGGCGATGGACGCTCAAGTTCGATCGCGAGTGTTTCCTCGGCGGAGACCGGATGGCGGTGCTCGAGACGATCAGGGAAATCAGGATTCCCACGGTGCTGGTGCGCGCCGAGCACAGTCGCATCATGACCGCAGAGGGCGCCGAGCATGCGCGCGCGTCAAATCCGCAGACCCGGCTGGTGACGATTGCCGACGCGCATCACCATGTGATCCTGGAGCGGCCCGAAGCGGTCGCGCGCGTAATCGAACAGTTCTCCGCCAGCCTGTAACTCTTTTACTCTCTCACTGCGTAACGCCGCCAAATCCGCTTAGCCGGGATTGCCGAAGTACGGTCCCGGATACTTGACGGACGCTGAACCGCAGCTTGTTTATCGACTCCACGGCATCGCTGTTTTGATTTATCGCGGGGACCGGACGGGTTAGCGCGGCTTCAAACGGCCAAGCGCCATCTCGGGATAGTTCGCGATCGGTTCGTGGGTGAAGTAGCGATCGATCTCGCCGAACTCCTGATTAAGCACACCGAACCATTCACGGGTCAGCGGCCTCACTATCAGCAGGTACACCGGGCGTCCCTTCTTATCCTCCTCTGCGAGCTTGCGCACTTCGGCCGGGTCGAGTTTGCCACCGGGAAAAAGTATCGGCGGAATCGGCCCGGACCATCCTTCGGACTCTTTCCAGTAAAGCAAGTACAGATGGTATTCGGTTACCACTTGGTCCTTCAGTAGTGAGGTATCAAGATTGTTCAGGCCGACGAATTCGGTTCCTTCTCCGCCTGCATAAAGCTCCAGCCATAGTAGAGAAATATCGCTGACCACCACGGCGTTCCTCAGCCGGGGCCGGATCGCGCGCACATCGGCGACGAGCTTCGACTGCGCTGGCACTGGCATCGCGAGCCGGGAAGCCTTCTGGACCACAATCGCGCCGGCCAGAACCACATCCAGGGCAATCACCGCAAATCCCGCCCATCCCCACTTAAGCCTTCGATTCGCGCTGACCAGCCCGTAGCCCGCCGCGGCAAAAACGATAAACAACGCCGGTAGCAGGAAGCGGGGTTCGAGATAGAAATAAGGGAGATAAAAAAGCAACAGCGAGGCAAAAAAGCCCAAGCCCAAATGCACCGCGCGCATCGTGATGGCGTTGCCCTTGCGGCGCGTGGCGAAGAACACGCCCAGCCCTGCGAACACCGCCGCTGGAAACGGGTACAAACCGTAGCGCACGTGAACTAACGTTCGAACCTCCGTACTCACACGAAGCTGGCTGAGGATGCCGTCGAGACCGAGCAGTGCGATCGCATAGGCGACAAGATTTCCGTGCCGAAAGGTCGGATCCGAGGGTTCAAAGAGGTTGCGCAGCTCAAAGGGCTTGAAATCTGACCTGAAGTACTCCGGCAGCCAGAACACGTAACCGTTTGAGAGGACCGAACCGAGGTAGTGCAGATTTACCCAAGCCTGCAATCCCGGAAATGCGCTGAATCCGATCGCGAACGCCATCACTGGCGCGAACCCCAGTCTGCGTGGCCGGACAAGCAGAACCGCCGCGAGTATCCCGGCCAAAATGGCGGCGTTGGTGACGCGGATTGTGACGGCCACGCCGACCAGAATCCCGCACAGCGCCGATGCAACCAGGCTTTCTTTTTCCTCGGCATACAAAAACGCCATTACCGCGAGGACTACGACGGCAAGCGCAGGAACATCGCTCAGCACGCAGGTCGAGAGCCCGAGAAAATGCGGCGATGTAGCCAGGAGTAACCCGGCCAAGACCGCGCTTGGCCGGTCGAACGCCCACAGCGTCAGAATGTAAAGCCCGGCTATCGCGATCAATGCCGTCAGTGCGGTAACCAGGCATAGCCGCTCGGGCCTATGGCCCAGAAGCGGATACGCCGCGGCGAGGATGAGTGGATAGCCGATCGTGTAGCGGCACGGATAAGAAATTCCCCCGAAATGGAGCACCGGGCCCAGGCCGCGATCCAGGTTTACCGCGATCGATGCGTATTCGACCGCGTCGGGCATCGGCCGCAATTCCTGTCCGTTGGCAAATCCCGTGCGCGCGAGTAGGAGCAGCGCAAAACCAAGCAGCAGCGCGAGTATCGCCGCGTCGATTCTTTCGAAGCGAAGGCCGGATGCTTCACCCGCATCACCACCGCGCCGAGCGGGTCCCGATGAAGCGGAATCGAAAGATTTTCGCGGCTTTACCGGGCTCGTTCCACTTCGTGAATTCGCCTTGGCGCGCCTGCTTCGCGACATTCAGGATCCTTAAATGACCGAGACCGTTTTCACTGTGTAATGCGATCCGCGGCGCTAGAGGTCGCGTTCCATCCTGCGGTGCGCGATGCCGGCTTCGTCGAAGACGCCGCCCACGGCGATGAATCCTTCTTTGCGATAGAAGCCCGCGGCCGTAAGTTGCGCGTGCACAATGGCCCGGTGGAATCCGCGCAGGCGAGCGCGATCGACGAGGAAGCGCAGGATGTCAGCGCCGACGCCGGTCTTTCGAAAGTTTCGGATGACGGCCATCCGGCCAATCTTCACTTCGCTCGCCCCCTGCTCGACCATCCTGCCGCACCCGATGGGTTTGCCGTCGAAAATCGCCAGTGCGTGAAATGCGTGCGAATCGTCTGCGTCCATTTCGATTTCTTCGGGAACGCGCTGCTCTTCGATAAACACGCGCCGGCGGATCGCGTAGGCGCGTTGCATGTCGGCGGGGGTTTCGATCGCAATCACTTTAAGGCGCGAAGGTTTAGCCACCAGCCAGTGACTAACGCGCGATGGGCGTAACGTCAAATCCACTTAGCCGCGATTTTCGCGCAGACCAGCGTGACTGGTGAAAAGCAAGCGGCCCGGCCGTCATGTCACGGCCGGGCCGCCAGTTCCAATCGATTATCAACCCGGACTATGCCCTTCCAGCGTCACCATGGGGTTACGGGGGGCGGGGGTACGATGCGATAGGCACCCCGCTGCGACGCAGTTCCGCTGATTACCGAGTCGGCATCGGTCGAGAAGAAATCCACGCCGTTCCCTCCCATTCCGCGGATCTCAAAGTCGTCATCGTTGGTTCCGCTGAGCGATGAGCAATTGGAACCCGGGCCGGTGCTGGTGAACGTGAAGGTCGAGGCGCCGGTGCCATCCGGATTCACGGAATACGTTCCAGTGATCGTGCCCGTGCAGACGCTGCCGCCGGCATTGAAGGTCTCGGTCCCGCCGGTGATATTTCCCTTGCCGTCCGCAGTCAGGCTTCCGAATCCGGCGACCGGCGAGAGCGACGGCGGGTTGCCCTCAGTCGTGCTCGGTATCAGCAAGAAGCCGCTGAACCTGGTCGAATACGTTCCGCTGAGACTAGCGTCACTGAAAGCGAACGGAGTCGGTGTCGCGGTCGGGACTGCAGGAGTAGGAGTCAGCGTCGCGATCGGGGGTCCAGCAGTAGGAGTTGAACTAGGCGGGTGGCCGCGGTCATGCGCCCAGGCTGCGGTACCGATCGCAAGTAACAACGCCAACGTTGCGATTGACAGAATCTTGATTCTCATGATGCTACACTCTCAAATTCAAGTTTGTTTAGCCATGGTCGGTGGATTTCTCTAGATGACCGTCTCTTCCGCGACCGCCGCCGATTTGCCGCGATGCTTGGCGTAGATGCCGGCGGCCCATTTCAACGCCGGATGGTCCGCGAGTTGCGCGCGCGCCTGCGCCATCGGCGCCGGTATTGCGGCGGGAAGCCGGTAGGGAAACTCCTTCGGCATCACCAGCGGCCACAGCAATGCGGCCGCGGTCAGATCGGCAACCGTGAAACCGTTGCCGACGAGGTAGCCGGAAGGCTGAAGGTCGCGCGCGATTTGATCCATCGCGGCGACGGTCTTATCCCGCGCCGCTGCCGCCTCGGCCGGATAGACCTTCATTTTGCTTCTCATCAGGGGCCGCACCATCGGAAAGAGCGCGCGCATGAACAGGCGCTTCCCGAGGCCGGCCTGGCTGGTGAACAGCGCCGTGATCGTGGACGAGTAGGGCAGCAACATAAAATATCCCCATTGGCGGATATACGGGCCCAGCTCCTCGTCGAAATAATTTTCCAGTTCCAGCGCGCGTTCCCGCGCCTCGCGCTCGGCGGGATAGAGCGGCGGGTCGGGATAAGCTTTTTCGATCGCTTCGATGATGCGGGTCGAGTCGAAGATGATCGCGCCGCCGAGCTCGAGCACGGGCACCGAGGTCTGTCCGGTCATCTTCTTGATTCTGGAAATATGCGGCCCGGGCAGCAGCGAGCGTCGCAGGTGCGGGACCTGCTTGTAATCTAGCGCCCAACGCGCCTTCTCGGCGTAATGGGAAACCGCGAACTGCCAGAGCACGGGCGTCTGCGCTGCCATGTCTTTCGTGTTAACCGGGATTTCCTTTTACTCTCCGATTCCAACTCGCTGTATAGAACCAACGGCATTCCTCTGCAAGCTTTAGCCGGTTTTGGTCGCACGGCCAAGCAGACATTGGCTTAGAGCTGAAACCGGTGCTGTGCTACGCTCCGGCCCATCGACGCAACCGCGCCGCCGGCGGGCGCGAGCGTGCGCCGGAGGGCGGATTCCCGATGGCAAAGCCGAGCGAGAGAGCGAGCGACCAAGAAATTCGCGAAGGCGCCAGAATGATCCTGGCGGCGCGGTATGCGATCGCGCTCACCGGCGCGGGAATGTCCGTCGAGAGTGGAATCCCGCCGTTTCGCGGGCCGGGCGGGCTGTGGACCAAGTACGGCGAGCCGCCGATGAACGGCTTTCAGCGCTTCATGGCCGATCCGAAAAAAGCCTGGCAAGAGCGGCTCAGCAAACGCAACGACGAACTTTTCAAACCGCTCACGGTTGCCAGGCCCAATCCGGGCCATCTCGCGCTGGTGGAAATGGAAGAATTAGGAGTGCTGCGTTTTGTGATCACGCAGAACATCGACGACCTGCACCGGCAGGCCGGGCAGAAAGCGCTCGCGGAAATTCACGGCAACTGGACTTTGATTCGATGCCTCGATTGCACGACGCGGTTTCATCGCGACGCGATCAGCCTGGAGAAGCTGCCGCCTGCGTGTCCGCGATGCGGAGGATTGTTGAAATCGGACACAGTTTCCTTTGGCGAGCCGATTCCGACGGACGTGCTGAACATGTGCGCGGAGCATTCGGCGAAGGCGGACCTGGCGATCGTGGCGGGGACCTCGGCGACGGTTTATCCGGCGGCGGGATTCGCGGTCGAAGTGAAGCAGCGCGGCGGAATACTCATCGAAGTGAACCTCTACGAGTCGGAGATCACGCAGTATTGCGACGTGAGCTTGCGCGGCGGATCGGCCGACGTGCTGCCGCGGCTGGTGAAGGCGGTCGACGCGATTCGAAGAGAGACCATGTCGTAGAAATTCGTGCTTCGATGTAGCTGTCGGAGGGTTTGGACGCCGGATCCGGGGAACCTGCGCGCTGGCGAAGCAGGAGCATCTCGTCGGTGCCGTCGAGCGAGGCCGGGTTGCTTGTTATCACGATGTCGAAGCGGCGTTGCCTGGAGGCGGGAAGCGCGTTGAAAAGACTGCGCCAGGCGATCAGGTACTCGGGCAACTGCGGATTTCTTTGCGAGACGATCGGAATTGTGCGGCGGCTGTAAAAGGCGACGTCGTAGTTGAGCTCGTCCAGATAGCCGACCGGACTGTCGCCCACGATTTTCATGGCATGATCGGTGAAGTCCCTCAACGAGAGTGTGTTGGCGATGGCCGGTACGACGACAACGTTGACCGCAACGGTGGTGAAAACCATCGTGGCCGCAATCGCGAGCACCATTCGTTCGATACGCGGACGGGTGAAGATCATAAAGACGCCGAGTGCGACGACCGCTAGCGGCATCGCGAGGTCCACCACCCAATGCTCGGCGACAGTTGCGGTCAGGACGCGTGGAAAAGCGGGTGCGCGAATGCCCGCCGCTTGCAGCAGGCCGGCGAATTCCCGTGGCATCGCGACGAGCATCGCAAGCGCAATCAATCCGCCGCCGCCGAGGATCAGCATCGCGAGACTGGACAACCGCGCGATCCAGTGGACACAGGCGCGCGCCGGCTCAGGACGCACGACAGCCTGGCGGACATAGATCGCCACCAGGGTGGCAACAGCGGGATACGTGCAGAGCAGGTACACACCGCGCTTGCTCTGCGGCAGGTTGTAAAAGATCAGCACCGCGGCGAACCAGACGATGATGTATTTGAGGCGCGGATCGAGTGCGCGCGGCGCGCGCGCGGCCTGGACACCGACGATCGGCAGCAGAATCGTCCATGGGATGAATCCGGCGAGAAGCGCAAGTTCCATATAGTAGAACGGATGGATGTGGCCCTCGTGGAAATCGGCGCCGCCGGTGAAGCGGAGCAGGTTTTCGGCGAGAATCTGCTTGCGGAAAAAATCCGGGCCGCCTTCGATCAGCGCTACGAGGTACCATCCTCCCGCAAGCACCAGCACGACGATCGCGCCGCGCACCAGACTCATTGCGCGCAACAGGTTCCATCGTTTCTGAGCGGCCAGCCAAATCACGGCGACCAGCCCCGGAAGAATCAGCCCGATGGGACCCTTGGTCAAAATGGCGAGCGCGATTGCGACGTAGAGCAGCATCCGCCGGCGCGTCAGTCCCTCGGCCATGAAAATGAATTCGAAGAACGCGACCTCCATGAAGAAGGTCAGCGTCGTGTCAACGCGGGCGCCGGTCCCGGCTTGCAGGTACTGAAACGTGGTGGCGAGGATGAGCGCGGCGAAGAGCGCGGTCACGTTGTCGAACAGGCGGCGCACATAGAAGTAGCAAACGATCACGCCGGCGATCGCGAGTCCGGCTGACGGCAGCCGCACGTTGAATTCGTTTACGCCGCCGGCGACGAGCGAGACCAGCGCGGCCATCCAGTGCATCAGCAGCGGCTTGGAGGGAATTTCGACGCCTGCGCGCTGTGGAAGAATCACGCCGCCGCCATGGACGATGTCGAAGACGGTGACGGCCTCGCGCGGTTCGCCCTTGGTGTAGAGCGGATAACCGCCGAGATTTACGAGAAAGAGCGCGACTCCGACAATCAGCAGTATCGGCCATGCGTAGCGCGGCTCGGCTAGATGCTGGAGCCAATCCGGAAGATCGGTGATTGGCGGGACAGCGGGAGCCGCAGCGGCGAGATCGCGAGGCGCTTCGGACTCGGGGATGGAAGCAAGCTCGGTATCGTCGCCGGTAATCTCTTCAGGAAGTTTCAACTTTTCAACCGTGCCACGGTGGGCAGTATTAGGAGCATCGCGAGCATCGCGACCGGCTCCGAATAACATACCGGCACCGGCGGAAATAAGCAGGGGGGAAACCTAAACCCTAATCCCTTCCGAGGCGGGAAGGGGAACGAGCGAGGTTACGCTGAGCCCTTCGAGTACTCAGGGTAAACTCCGTCCAGCCGTCCGGAAAAACTGAAAAATTAGTATTCGTTCTTGATGCGAGCGCGTCCGATATCGTCGTAAACGTAAACGTCCGCTGGATTTTCGTCGCGCGTTTTCTTGTGCGAGCCGTCGCAAAACGGCTTGTTCTTCGAGAGTCCGCACGCGCAGATATAAACCGGCAACTCGGTGCCTTCCGCAACCTCGTAGGGCGCGTTCCTTTCGTGTCTGACAATTCGGGCCATGAAGAATTCCTCGCGTTGAATTTCGGTTTTCTGTTCGCGCACAATTCCTGCGGCGGCATCTGTTGGTCACTTAAGACCAGCAGAGTCATAGAGTCAAATGGCAGGGGCCGGCGCCTGCACCCAATCCGTTTCCTGGAATGCAGCAGCGGGAATCAGATCAAAGGTTCGTGGATTGCCTCGGCGGCTTCCGCAGCAGGCTGCTTGCGATGCGGATCGGCGCCGAGGACGAGAGTCAGCACGCCGCTGACCGAAATGAGAATACCGACGACCTCGCGGGTAGTTGCGTGCTCGCCGAGAAACATCACGGCGAACAGAATCGAAAGTATCGGGATTCCGGGCACGACCAGCGCCGTCGTCCACGCCAATGAGAGCCGGTTGATGGCGCCGAACCAGGTGAGCGCGCTCAGAAAATAGACAAAAAGGCCGGTCACGCCGATCACGGCGAGCGAAGTCAGGTCGGCGAGTTGCACCAGCGAGTCGCGGCGGAAGATCAACAGCATCGCGGTCAGAACAATCGCCGCATAGAAAAATCGTCCGCCGGTGACCGAAGTCGGCGTCAACGGAGGCATCAGCTTCAGACCGATCACGTGCGACGTCTGCCAAAATAGCGGAGTCGTGAAGATGATGGCCGCGGCCCATAGCGGTGAAAATGACCCGCCGCCGGCGAACACCGAACCGATGCCAACCAGGATGGTGGCGGTTGCGAGCATCTGGCGCGCAGACGGCCGCTCGCCGACGAAGACCGTCGATAGAACCAGCGAATAGACCGGCTCGGTTTGCAGCAACAGCACACCGGCGACGGCGCTGATGCGGGTGAGTCCGTAGGTGAGGGTGAGGCTCGTCATCACGGTTCCCGCCATCGACATCATGAACAACCGCGCGCGATAGCGCGGGTCCACGATCAATCTCAACTCGCCGCGGTATTTGAGAAAGGGGATTGAGCAAATCGAGGCGAACACGACCGCGCTGGTGCAGAAGAGCAGGGGATCGAGATGTACCGCACCCCATCGCGTGATCACGGGCTGGCCGGCGCCGATGATCGTGTTGATGATGCAGAGCGTCAGGCCGACCTGAAAGGCCCGCGCGCGGCGGGCCGTGGCGTTTTCGTTGACGACCGGGGACACGGACGTAGCCGAGCTGTCGCTTCGCATCGACTACGACCGCGCCACGACGACGGCGATGACAATCGCGGCCAGCACGATTCGATAAATTGCGAAGGGCCTGTAACTGTGGGCTCGCAAGAAGCGCAGCAGGCCGGCGATTGCGAGCAAACCGAAGACGGTCGCGGCGGCAAAGCCCCATCCGAGCTGAGCGGCGAGGCCCGTATGGAAAAGCTTGTGCGCCTCGAGCATGCCGGCGCCGGCGATAATTGGCGTCGCCATCAGGAACGAAAAATTGGCGGCGTCGGCGCGGTCGATGCCGAGGATGCGGGCGGTCGTAATCGTGGCGCCCGAGCGGGAGACGCCGGGGATGATCGCGAGCCCCTGGCTTAGTCCGATGAGGAGGGCGTCGAGGACAGTGAGATCATCTATGTTGCGTTTTTTTGAGCCATACCAATCTGCAATCAATAAAAAAAGCCCAAGGGTAGTCATCGTGGCCGCGATCAGCGGCGGTGATCGAAAGATCGACTCGGCTTGTTTCTCGAGCAGGACGCCGATGATGGCGCCGGGAACTGAGGCGACGATCAATAAGTACAGCAAGCGGCGCGGGAGGCGGTTGCCGATGGCCAGCGATAATCCCATATCGAGCCAGTCGCGCCAGTAATAGACCAACAGCGCCAACAGCGTTCCAAGATGAAGGGCTACATCGAAGGCAAGCCCCGGGTCCTGCCATCGGAGCAGCCAGGGCACGAGTATAAGATGTGCTGAACTGGAGACCGGCAGGAATTCAGTCAAGCCCTGGATTGCGCCGAGAACGATAGCCTGAAATACGGAAAACATAATATTTTCAGGACCTTAGGAAAGGACCAGACTTTTCGCGCATGATTGCGCCGGCCGGCACCAATGACCACGAAAGGCACCGAGAGGTGAATACATGTCGAATTCGCTCCTTGACCGGCTCAACACATAGTCTAGAATTGGTTGCGCGGAAAGCGCCCGGGTGATGGTGAGGGTAGCAGGAGGCTCTATTGCCTATGAATCGAGTTTCTAGAGGCAAAGTAATTCCTTTACGGGAAGTAAGCGTGGTCGAGTCGGATCGGGAACCCGACCAGTCTGCCGTTTGGGATAATATCAACCAAGGCGAACCACATCCGTTTCCGGTTGTTTCAACGCTCCCGCGTCTGCCGGTGATGATCCCGGACGAGATTCTGGATTACTACGGATGGGTCTTTTGCCAAGGCGGGTTTCTCAATCTCCAGATGACATTCGAGCAATTTTTGGCTGTGGTTGCGGCGGTAAGTCCGGCCGGGCTCAGCCCGGAATACGACGCGAGCGAGGCGTCCTTCCCTAACGACTGACGCTGCGCGATAGCGCGAGAGCATTGTTTCGATGCCTGCCCGGGCGCGCTCGGGCGGGCATTGATTTTTGTGGGATTCGATTTTCATGCTTTGGTTTTTCGGTTTTTCGGGCCCGGCGTGGACGCGCCCTGGGTTCAGTTGTCAGTTGGGGCTTCCTTTTTCGGCTCGCTCAGCAACGTGTTCCTGATCCAGACGCTGGGCAGATTGGCAGCGTCGGCGGGCGATTTGAGTCCGTTGTCCTGTGCGATTTGCCGCCAGTTGTCCTCGTTGCCGGTCGCCCGGCGGGCGAGAGCCTTCAAGTCCTCGTTGGGCAGCAGGGCGTAGTTCACGCCGCCTTCTTTGGGAGTGCCGCCGGAGGGAGGGAATTTTGCGGCGAGGTCGTCGATTTTGCCGAACAGGTTCAGGCGCGCGCTGGCCTTGTACTTGTCGAGGTCCTGGTCGGGGACGTCCTCGGTGCGGACATTGACGATTATTCGGGAGTTGCGAGCGCCATTGGGCACGACTTCAATCTCGTAGCGATACTGCGGATGCAAACCGACCATACTGCCGAACATGCCGGGGCCCGTGTCGGCATCCTTCCACAGGGTGACGAGTTTGTCGTCGGACTTGACCTCGAACAGAATACCCTCACCGCGGAGCACATCCTGGGTCAGTAGGAAGGAATCATTTGCGGTGTACGGTACATCGTGCTGTTCGCCCACGGCCGCATCGGCGCCGCCGGCGGCGCGGTTGGCGAAATATGGCGCGTAATAACATCCCGCGAAAAGCACTATCGAGGAGACGATCGCGATTTTACGGAATTGCCCAAACACAGTCCGCGCCACACCCATCACAACCGGTAAGGAAACCATGAGAGTTTCATGCGCGCAAGACGAACTGCCGCGGCGGTAGTGGGCGGTTTTGGCTGCGCTCGAGGTTGCGCGACAGGCGCGCAGACGGTAATTAAATATCCTTATGAATATCGGAGGAGGCAATTAAGAGTCCTTATGACTGACGCAGCAAATGTTTCATCGCGCCACGTGATGGCGGTGATCGGGGGCGCGACGGCGGGTTCGGAAATCGCGCGGATCCTGGCGGGGTACGGTGCGCTCGTGATCGTGTTCGAGCAGAATCCGCGGCCGTACGGAAAAATCGAAGATGGGTTGCCGCGCTGGCACGTCAAGCAGCGCCACGATGAGTACGAGGAGATCAACAAACGACTCGACCGTCCCAATATCGAATACCTGCCGTTGACGGGGATGGGACGCGATATCGATTTCGAGGATCTGCGGACCCGATGGGGAGTCAGTGGAATCGTACTGACCAACGGCGCATGGAAGGATCGCCCGCTTCCGATCGACGGCGCAGATCAGTACATCGATCGCGGGCTGGTCTACCAGAACAAGCTGATCTATTGGTGGAATCACTATCCGGAAAAGGCCTACGACGGCCCGCGCTTCGAGTTGGCTCCGGGAGCGCTTGTCGTCGGCGGCGGACTTGCGTCGATCGACGTGGTCAAAGTCCTGCAAATCGAGTACGCGCTTGCGGGGCTCAAGGCGCGTGGTATCCAGGGCGATATGCTCGAGATCGAGCGCGACGGGATCGAGCCGGTGCTGAATGCGAAAGGGCTGAAGTACGCCGACCTCGGCATCGCGCCGTGCAGGTTGTATTATCGCCGGCGGGTAATCGACATGCCGCTGTCGGATATTCCCGCCGACACGCCGCAAAAGCGCGCGGACGCGCTCAGACAGGCGCGGGTGAAGATCGTTGACAAGGCGCAGCGCAAATTCCTGTTCGAGTTCCACGAACTGCGCGCGCCCGGCAAAGTGATCGCAGAGAACGGCGCGATGGTGGGGATCAACTTCAACCGCACCGAAGTCACCGGCAGTCAAGTGCGCACGGTCGAAGAGGGGGTGGAGGACGCTCGCGCGCAGTTGACGATCAGTTCGATCGGAAGCATCCCGCAACCGATTCCTGGAATTCCGCAGAAGGGCGAGACGTATATCTACGTCGATCAGAAGATCGGCCTGATGATGGAGGGTCCGACCGCGGTCTTTGCGGCGGGAAACGTGCTGACCGGCAAGGGCAATATCAAGGACTCGCTCGAGAGCGGAACCGAGATTGGACTGCGCGTGGCCGAGGCGTACCTGGGATTGTCGGACGAGAAATTGGACCTCGCAGAGGGCGCGCGCAAAGAGGCGGCGGCCTCGGCAGAGAAGATCGCGGGCGCGATGAGGGTGCGGCCGAAACTTGGGCCGGACAGCGTCGCGAGCCTTCTGCGCCGGGTGCGCGAACGCCAGCGTGCGGTCGGCTACGAGGGCAATTTCCGCGCGTGGCTCGCCAAGGTGACGCCGGCCGATCTGCGGTAACCGGTTGTCGAAAAATTTTCGCGCGGCGGCTGGCGGACAACTCCATCCCGAGTTTGTCCGCCAGTTTTGCGTCGTTGCGTCCGCGCCTATAGGCTCATCGGATGACGGAAATGGAGGTGCGGCGTGGACGAACTCAAGCGAACTGACCCGGAGATTTATCAGCTCATCAAGGATGAAGAGCGGTACGAGATCGATTCGGTCCGGCTGATACCGTCGGAGAACTACGTCTCCAAAGCGGTGCTTGAAGCGACCGGATCGATTCTCACCAACAAATATTCCGAAGGCTACCCCGGACGCCGTTACTACGAGGGTCAACGCTACGTCGATCAGATCGAGACGATAGCGATAGATCGCGCCAAGGCGCTGTTCAAAGCCGATCACGCCAACGTTCAGCCGTACTCGGGGTCGCCGGCAAATCTCGCGGTATATTTCGCGCTGCTCAAGCCGGGCGACACGATCATGGGCTTGTCGCTGCCGCACGGCGGGCATCTGACGCACGGATGGCCGGTGAGCATCACGGGCACGTTCTGGCGTTCGGCGCAGTACGTGGTGGATCGCGAGAGTCACGTCGTGGATTTCGACCAGATCCGCGCGATGGCGCGCAAGGAGCGGCCGAAGATAATCGTCACCGGCGGCACGGCGTATCCGCGGCTGTGGGACTTCAAGAGTTTCAGCGAGATCGCGAAGGAGGTCGGCGCTTTGCTGCTTGCCGACATTTCACATTTCGCGGGGCTGATCGTCGGCGGCGTGCATCCGGATCCCGCGCCGTACGCCGACGTAATCATGACGACCACGCACAAGACGCTGCGCGGACCGCGCGGCGCGATGATCTTGTGCCGCAACCAATACGCCGAAGCGATCGACAAGGCGGTGTTTCCCGGGCTGCAGGGCGGTCCGCATAATCATACAACCGCGGCGATCGCGGTTGCGTTGAAGGAAGCATCGACGCCGGAGTTCAAGGCGTACGCAAAAAAAGTGGTGAGCAACGCCAAGACGCTCGCCGATGAACTGCTGGCGCGCGGATTCAGTCTGGTCTCGGGTGGCACCGACAACCATCTGATCCTGGTCGATTTGACGAACAAGAAAGTGATTGGCAAGAAGGGCGCGAAGGCGCTCGATGCGGCCGGAATCGTCTGCAACTACAACACCGTCCCGTACGATCCACGCAAACCGTTCAGCCCAAGCGGGCTTCGGCTCGGCACGCCGGCGGTAACCTCGCGCGGGATGGGCGACGCGGAGATGCGGCAGATCGGGAAATTTATCGACGAGGCGATCGCGCACGCCAACGATGAGGCGGCGCTGAAACGGCTCGCGGCCGAAGTCGCGGAGATGTGCCGCAGGTTTCCCGCGCCAGGAATCACGCTCAGCTAGCGGTCGCGGGTGCGCCGGCTGCCTTAATGCGTGAAACCCTGCGCGGGTTTCACCCTTCCGCGGCAGGGCTGAGCCCTGCACCCGATAACGAATCGAAAAATCCGCGCAGCGCGTCTTTTTCTCTCGCGCGTTATACCGGCAGCCATGCCAACGGTTCGCGCGCGACAACGGAGCGCGGCCTTAATACCGGGGGCGGGCCTCAGCCAGCCATGGTAGGCCGCCGCTCACGCTGAGCACCTGGCCCGTAACGAAGTCCGAATCGGAAGAAGCGAAGAATGCGACCGCGCCCGCTAGGTCCGCCGGTTGCCCGAGCCGGCGAAAAGGGATGCCACGCGCCATCGCTTCGAGAACTTTCTCGCGTCCCGCCATCGCGTCCCTGAGCAGCGCGGTGTCGGTTGGACCCGGGCAAACGACATTGACATTGATGTGATTTGCCGCGAGTTCGCGCGCGAGTGTTTTGGAGAAACCGATGATGGCGGCCTTGCATCCCGCGTATACGGCTTCGCCACTGGAGCCGACGCGGGCCGCGTCGGAAGAGATCGAGACGATTTTGCCGGCGCCTCGGGATTGCATTCGCGGCGCCACGGCTTTGCAGCAATTGAGCATGCCGCGAAAGTTAATCGCGATCACTTTATCCCAAAGATCGGGGGTGGACTCGACGAACGGCAGCACGACGTCCCATCCGGCGTTGTTCACCAGAATGTCGATTGGTCCCAGTTCGCTTTCGACGCGATCGGCAGCGGCGACTGCATCGTCGAGTTTGGTGACGTCAAGTGCAACCGCGATGGCGGCTGCGCCGGCGCGGCGAATGCCCGCGGCGGCCTGCTCGGCGGAATCGACTTGGATATCCGCCAGCGCCACCTTTGCGCCTTCGTCGGCAAGCCGGATGGCGATCGCGCGCCCGATTCCATTGGCTGCGCCGGTTACGATTGCGACTTTGCCTGTGAGCCGGTCCACGATTCCAATCTAACTGACGATCCAGCCGCCGTCGATGATGAATGGCTATCCGGTGGGATGTCGGACAAACGGCGAAATCGGGCAGCCTGTCGTTCATCCTCGAGTGAGCCCCCGCCGAGTTGACGCCATGCGAATCGCCGGACGAAGTCGCAGCCGAATTGCCGCGACCCGGTCCGGCTGGGGGAGGTACCGAACTTATTTCCTACTCGACCGGTGTCGAATCGTCGCCGCCCTGGGTCCACAGGGCCTTCATCTCGGCGTGAATCGAGTCGAGCTTGGCCTTGGTCGCGGAGATTTGCGCGAGCTGAGCCGGGGTCAGCACGTTGCGAATCGCGACGGCGTCCTGAATTTGCTCATTCGTCATCTGATCGTGGATCTGAGTGATGGTCGAAACTGAACTGGACAAATCGGCGGCGGCTACCGTGCCGGTCGACGTGAACTTGGCCGCGATGGCTTGCTTGGCTGCCTTGAGCTGCTGGAATTCAGTCTTTCGCGAGGCGCGGCGGGCCTGGAAGATGGCATGGATTTGCGTCTTCTGCGCGTCAGTCAGATTGGCGCTCTTCAGCAACAACGGAAGCGGGACGCCGAGCGCGCTCATGCCGCCGCCGTGGCCCCGGAAACCGTGATGCCCCATGGGGCCGCCACCGCCTGAATTCGATGAAGCGACATGAGCAACCGCAAGGACCAGGGTGATTGCCATGACTACGGGAACGATACCGCGAGATAACCTTGAAACCATAAAAAACTCCTTGAATGCCTGGAGCGGCCACCTTGATTGGCGACGATTGCTCTATTCTAAATGTACGTTAACCAAAAAAACCGGTTACGCGCTTTGTGGGCCGTCGGCAACTAAGTTCGGCGGGTCGCCATCAGACGGTTCGCCTCGGGGTAGGTGGTCGCGCCTTCGAACGTCGACTGGTACGTGCCGGTGCTCAACAATTCCGCCACCGTCTTTTTCAACGCTGACATGGCGTTGAGAGTCAGCCGGCCACCGACGCTCAGGCGAGCCACGCCCAGACGCTCGAGCTCGGCGACCGGCGGAATGCCGGGGAACGCGAGCAAATTGAGCGGGCCTTCAAGCGCCGGCACGATTCGTTCGATGTCAGCGCGGCGGGAGACCGCCGGGATGAACAGGCAATCGGCGCCGGCCTTGCGATATGCGTTGGCACGGCGGACAGCGTGTTCGAAGCGGGTGTCGGCCTCGCCGATGGCGAGCAGATATACGTCGATGCGCGCGTTGATGACGATCGGGACGCCACTTGAGTCGGCCGCTTCGCGTGCGACGCGAACCCGCTGGACCGCGACGTCCAAATCGTAGAGGGACGGGGCGCTGTCGTGAATCTGGTCTTCGAGGTTGATTCCGACCGCGCCGGCGTCGATAACGCGGCGAACGGTTTCGGCGAGCGCGCGGGCGTCATGCGCAAAGCCGGATTCTATGTCGGCCGAGACGGGAATCGTCACGACGCGGGCGATGCGGGCGATCGCGGCAATCATTTCGTCGCGCGGAATCGCTTCGCCGTCGGGATAGCCGGCCGAAAAGGCAACGCCTCCGCTGGTGGTCGCTATCGCCCGCGCGCCGGCTTCCTCGATGACCCGCGCGCTCATGGCGTCCCATGCGTTGGGCAGCACCAGAATCCGGGAGCGATCGTGCATCGCTCGAAATGCTTCAGCCTTGGCCCGTTGCGTGTCGCGGTTCATGATGCCTCCGGTTTGCGAGACGTTGCTCGTGGGTTGATTTGCCTAATCTTACAACACCGCATCGGGCTTGGCGTGAAATCGCGATCAATGAAAATCATGCGACGGCGGGATCGCGCCGGGGAGCTTGATCTCCGCGAAACGCCGCGCGCGAATCGCGGTCACGCCGTCAACCGTTTGCAGCACGCCCTCGGCCAGCAGAATTCCGGCACTGCGCAGCAGCAGGCGGTTTTTCTGGAACAGGCCGGGCGTGACGATCAGGTTGGCAATTCCGGTTTCGTCCTCGAGCGTGATGAACAGGAAGCCCTTGGCCGTGCCGGGGCGTTGGCGCACGATCACGACGCCGGCGGTCTTCACCCACGATTGATGTCTGGCGCGCGTGAGATCGTCGGCGCTGAGAATTCCGCGCGCGCGCAAATCGCCGCGCAGATAGGTCATCAGATGAGGTCCGGTGGTGAGGCCGGTCGCGGCGTAGTCCGCCAGGGTTTCATCGATCGGCGCCATCGAGGCCAGGGGAACCTCGCTATCGCGCGGCTTCGCGCCCGCAAGCAGGCTGGTTGGATCGCGTTCGACGGCAGCCGCATTCCACATCGCGTCGCGCCGCGCCAGGCCGAAGGCGGCGAACGCGCCCGCGTAGGCGAGCGCGTCGATCTCGCGGCGGTTCGGTCCGACGCGCGCGGTGAGATCGGCAATCGAATCGAACTGTCGCCGCGCCCGCTCGCTTTCGATTCGAAGTGCGATTTCCTCGCGGATGCCCGTGACGTATCGCAGTCCCATCCGCACCGCGGGGCGCCGATCCACAATCTCGATTGTGCATTTCCAGCTGGAGCGGGTCACGTCGACGGGGATCGCGACGACGGCGCGGCGCGCGGCGTCCTTCACCAGCGTCGAGGGATGATAGAAGCCGAGCGGGTAGCAATTGAGCATCGCGGCGAGGAACGCGGCCGGATGGTGATGCTTCAAGTATGCCGACGCGTACGCGATCAGCGCGAAGCTGGCGGCGTGCGATTCGGGGAAGCCGTACAGCGCAAAGGATGTGATCGAGCGCACGATATCGTCGGCGAGGTTGCCTTGCAGGCCGTTGCGCAGCATCCCGGCGCGCAGCCGCGCTTCGATTTTCTCCATCCGCTCGGCAGAGCGCTTGAAGCCCATCGCGCGGCGCAGTTCCTCGGCCTCGCCGCCGCTGAACCCCGCCACCGTCATCGCGATTCGCAGCAACTGCTCCTGAAAAAGCGGGACGCCCAGCGTGCGTTTCAGGATCGGCTCGAGCGAAGGATGCGGATACTTGACGGGCGCGCGATGGTTGCGGCGATCGAGATAGGGATGCACCATTTTGCCGACGATGGGACCTGGGCGAATTATCGCGACCTCGACCACCAGGTCGTAAAACCGCTCCGGCTTCATCCGCGGCAGCGTCGCCATCTGCGCGCGGCTCTCGACCTGGAAGACGCCGACCGTGTCCGCGCGCCGGAGCATCGCGTACACGCCGGGGTCGTCGGGCGGAAGATGCGCCAGGTCTATCTCGACTCCTTCGTGCGCGCGGATCATCGGGATGGCCTCTTTCAGCGCGGCCAGCATCCCGAGTCCGAGCAGATCGATCTTGATGATGCCGAGATCGGCGCAGTCGTCCTTGTCCCATTGAATCACCACGCGGCCGGGCATCGAGGCCGGCTCGAGCGGGACGATTTCATCGAGCGGCTGCGCGGCGATCACCATGCCGCCGCTATGCTGCCCGAGATGGCGCGGCACGCTCTGAATCCTGCGCACGAGATCGGCCAGCATCGCGATTCGCGGCGCCTCCGCATCGACGCCGCCGCGCTTGAGCAGCGCCACGAGATCGTCGTGATGGTCGCGGAACTCATACACCTGATTGAGCTTGGCGAGACGGTCAACCTGTTCGGGCGAAAAGCCGAGCGTCTTGCCGACTTCGCGCACCGCGCTTTTGGTTCGATAGGTGATCACGTTGGCGGTCATCGCGGCGCCGCGTTCGCCGTAGCGGCGATAGACGTATTGAATCGCCTTCTCGCGATCGTCGCCGCTGGGCAGGTCGAGGTCGATGTCGGGCCATTCGCCGCGCTCCTCGGAAAGGAAGCGCTCGAAGAGGAGTTCCATCTTGACCGCATCCACCGCCGTGATCCCGAGCGCGTAACACACCGCGCTGTTAGCCGCGGAGCCGCGTCCCTGCACCATGATCAGATTCTCGCGGCAGAACTGGACGATGTCCCATACGATCAGGAAGTAGCCGGCGAGCTTGAGCCGCTCGATGATCCCGAGTTCATGTTCGAGTTGATGGCGGGTGGGACCGTCGATCGCGCCGCGCCATCGCTCTCGCGCGCCCGCATAAGTGAGTATTCGCAAATAGCTGTCGGCCGTTTCTCCCGGTGGAAGCGGGTAGTCGGGGAAGCGATAGCCCATGTCGGATAGCTGGAAAGCGCATCGCTCCGCAATCGCGCGCGAGGCGGCGACGGCGCCGGGCAGATCGCGAAACAGCGCGGCCATCTCGGCCGGCGATTTCAGATGGCGCTGACTGTTGATCCACAGCGCGCGGCCGGCTTCCTCGAGCGTGGTCTTGAGCCGAATGCAAGTCAGCACGTCGAGCAAGCTGCGATCCGAGCCGCCGTGGCATACGTCGTTGGTCGCGACCACCGGGATTCGCGCCGCGCCGGCCAGCGCGGCGAGCTTGCGATTGAGGCGCTCCTCGCCGGCGTCGAGATGACGCTGCAAATCGATGTAGAAATTTCCCGCGCCGAAAATCCCGCCGAGCCGCCGGCTCAGATCGCCCGGATCCTCGCCGCGAACGAGCATGCGTGACAGCGGGCTCATCACGCCGCCGGCAAGGCAGATGAGTCCGCGGCCGTAGCGTTCGAGCTCGTCGAGCGTAATGCGGCTCTCGCCCTTGGCGGGATAGACGGGCGAAGCGGCGGAGCCGTCGCGGGCGAGCGCGCCGGGATTGAGGACGCGCATCTTCGAGTCGGTGAGCATGCGGCAGAGATTCTGGTAGCGCTTGCGATCCGGTGCGAGGAGGTAGAGGCGCGAGTTGTCGTCCAGGGTCAGTTCCGCGCCGACGATTTGCCGGATTCCCGCGGACTTTGCGGCCTGGTAAAAGCGCGGCGCGCCGTAAAGTCCGTCGCGATCGCCAAGCGCCATCGCGCTGTAGCCGAGTTGCGCCGCGCGCGCTGCGAGATCCTCGGGCGTGGTCGCGCCTTCGAGAAAGCTGAACGCGCTGCGCGCGCGAAGTTCGACATAGCCGGAGTTCATGGCGATTCGCCGCGATTAGTCAGTCGTAGGCGCCGTCGAGAAACCACTTATGCGAGTTCAAGTCGCGGAAGATGCGGTAAACGCCGCCGTCTTCGAGCCCGAGTTCGTAATAATCGCGGATGAAGCCGCATTTATCCCCGCCATTGAATCCAAACCACCATTCGCCATCGCGCCGCCATGGCCCGGCGATCGAAATCACGCGCGCGCCAAGATTCTCGCCGCGGACGAACTCCGGAATCTCCCGCGAGCACATCACCTCGACTTCCCGCGCCGGACGAATCGCGCGTATCACCAGCTGGGTGACATTCTTCGCCACCGCATTTTCGGGGATCGGCGGCGCGGCAGGCGGTGCGAACGGATCGAGCCGCATCGCTTCGGGCCGATGCGAATTCTCTGCCCTCAGCATGCCGACGTTGCCGGGGCCGCATAGCGCTGCCAGCCGCGCAATCGTGGTCTGCAGCTTGTCCGGCGCGGGACTGGGAGGCAGGAACATGTCGGTCTGCGCGGGACGCGGGAGGCGCGGCGCAATCTCGATTCGAATCGATTCGACGGCGGCCTCGGGCGGCGCCGCTTCAAGGCTCAGGTTGATGAGCGTGAGAATCGCGCGGACGTCGTTCGACGGCGCCGCGACCGCGACCCGGCGGCTGAAACTGCGATGACCGCTCATCCCGAACGCGAGCGTGATATCGCCGGCGACCAGCGCGCGCATCGAAAGCCGCTCGGCGAGCCGCTCGAGCATCGCACGCATCACGAACCCCAGCGGCTCCAGGTTCTCGATCCCGTATTCAAGCTCGATAGTTTCGACGAAGAACTCGGCGCGGCGGCGCGGCACAAGCGGCGCAGAGCTTCCACCGCGCGCAAGGCGGACCAGCTCGACGCCGCGACGGCCCAGCCGCGTGCCGACAGCGTCGGGATTGAGGCGCGCCAACTCGCCGAGCCGGCGCATCCCCCATCTGGCCAGCGTGGTCTCCAGGTCGTCGCCGCGATCCGATTTTCCCAAGCCAAGCATGTCGAGCGGCAGCCAGTTCAGGAATTCGCGCTCGCGCCCGGCTTCGATCACGCGCACGCCCCCGCATCGCGCGGCCAGATGCGCCAGTTCCTTGTTGGCCGCGACGCCGGCGGCGGGTTCCATCCCGACTCTGCGCACGCATCGCACTAGCTCGGCGGTAATCTCTTCTTCGCCATTGTAGATGCGATGCAGGCCCGCGAGATCGAGCCACACGCATCCCGGCGCGCCCGACTCGACGACAGGCGAAACCGATTCGACCGCGTCGAGCAGGGCGGAATGCGCCGAACTTTCCGCGGCGGGCGAGCGATGGACCACGGCCAGATCGGAGGAGATCGCCCGCGCCTGCGCGATCGTCATCCCGGGGCGGATTCCAAGTTCACGCGCGCGCGGCGAGACGGCGTCGAGCTCGGCGTGCGGAGCCAGGCTGCGGCCGATAGCCAGCACCTTGCCCGCGAAGGCGGGATTCGAGCGCACCAGCGCCGCGATCGAAAAGTCGGCGACCATGATGCACGCGATACGAGCCATCGGGACACTAGCTGCTGGCGGAAATTCGAACCTGCGGATGCAAGCCGGATGGATTTGGAATTGGAACCGGATCAACCAGAGCGCGAACGCGAACACGCCGCCCCGTCCCGCCCAGCTTGTTCCGCGCGACCATCGCATCCACCGCAAGTCCGTCGAACATTACCGGTGAGCCGGGAGCGAGCCGGCTGAACGACGTCTGGGTGCGGCTGGCAGCCAGACTCAGCGCCGCGAACGTCCCGCACATCCGCCACGGTGCGATCGCGATCACGGCTGCGCCGCTGCGCTCGGCTGCGCGGGCGATTCGAAGCGCTGACGCGTGAGCGAGCGCGCGTGGCGCTTCGCCGAAATCGACGACGACCAGGCCAAAGCCGCCAGCCTCGAGCACGAGTTCCGCAGCTTTGACGATCGCGGATTGATGGCGCGCGAGCGGACCGGCTGCGAAGCGGGCATACGGGAGAGTCGCCCGCGCCATCCGCGACGCCGTCGTCGTCTTCATCTTCATTGATGCCCACAGCATCCGGGCAAGCTCTACTCCGGCAGCCGCCATGCTCTCGGGATCGAAGGCGCCTGAGGCGTCGAGCCATGCGGCGACCTCGCCACGGCGGGTGGCGAAGGCGGCGAACGATGCGGCAATCGAGGTCTTGCCCGAGCCGGCGCGGCCGGTGATTTCGCTGATTCGGCCCCGCGGGATTCCACCGTCTATCAGGGCGTCGAGCGGGGCGAGTCCGGAGCTTAGGCGGCGGTCCTTGCGGGTAAGTTCATAGCCGCGGAAAACCCCTGAAAATACAAGTGGTTGTGGCCTTTCGAGCGGGATATGAGACGGCAGTCTGAGGGCCTGAATCGGGCTTGAAGGTTTGCTCCACGAGGGTTTTGGGAGTGCTGCCATCAGCACTGTTTTCGCTCTTTTTTCGCTTTTTGTCAACGCGCCGGGCGTGATTCTGAATGATCGAATAGAGCGGAAAAGGACAATTTATACCATTACTTGTGGTTTTGGGACGATTCCCCTCTATGCGTAGCTTCGTTCCGTCAAAAATTATTTTTGCCGGAATCGGGCTTCGCCCGATTTTGGGCGAGCTTGGCGAGCATGGGGCATCCTGACGGTTGTTCATACCATACGCATAGCACGGCAAACCCGCCGTGGGCAGGCTGAACAGTTCATCCCCAAAACCCTTCAGCGACACTGAAGCAGTGCCGGTAAGACGATCACTGCTCCATTACGGCGGGGGGGAAATTCAGGGGAGCGAGCGGGCGAGTTCGCGGTAGACCGCGGGATTGTAAACCAGGCCCGAGTGCGTGCCCGTTACCTCGACGTTGCGCGCGCCGGTCACGATTGAAGACTCGGGCGGGACGATCGGATCCTCGCGGCTGTAGATCGAAAGCACAATCGTCTGCGGAGCGAGCGAAGCGCGCATGTTATCGACGAATTCGCATCCACAATCCGGGAAGCTGCATCCAGGATCGAGAATCCGGCGCGCGGTGTTGCTCGCCTGCAGGAGCCGGCTCATCGTTGGATGCGCGATTGGCGGGACGTCTCCGCGCTGCGCGAACGCCGAAACGAGCCCCACCGGCGATCCGAGCGTGACCAGATGTGACACCCGGCGCCCAAGCCGTACGGCCAGCGCTCGCGCAAGCAGGCCGCCGCGGCTATGACCGGTCAGCACGAGCGGCAGATCGTGCTGGGGCTGCTGGCGTTCGACCCATTTCTGGATGTCTGACGTGAGCCGGTCGGGACATCCCGCGTTGACCCACAGTCCCGAGGTGCTCGCGCGAAAGCCGATGCGAGAAATCCATCCGCGCAAGGGCCAGAGATAGAAGTCGCTGCCGAAAAGTCCGGGAATGATTACGACGAGGCGTCCGTCGCCGCGCGGCACGCCCTCTCCGCGATAGATCGGATCTCTGCGCAGCGAGGCGAACTCTCTGAACGCGAACGCCTCGCTCGCCATCATCTGCAATCGCGATTGTTCCGCTGGCGGATGATTTTCCATACCGGCTATTTCCTGCGCACGATGGTTGTGTGGCGTTTTGCGGGACTTGGCCGCCTTCCAGCGTTCCATTTTATCGCAACTGAACCATTGCCGGCACGGCGATTACTGTTCCATCACGACGCGGGTGACGCCGTTAAGGAACGGATCTAGTCGCCGCGCGAGAAAGCCGCCGAGGAAAAGTTTCGCGAACGCGATCATCGGCGCGCTGACAACGATACGGCTAAGGAGCGAATTGGAGAGCACCAAGCGCGGTCCGACCTGCTGCATGTCCTGTAGCGTCACGATCTCGGGCCATCGCTCGGCCTGAATATTGCGCGCCGCAAAATCGAGCGTAGCCTCGTCGGATCGCATCATGAGCGCGCGGCCCAGGTGGTTGGCCGCGACGACCGCATCGCGCATCGCGAGGTTGACTCCCTGCGCTCCGACCGGCGACATCGGATGGGCAGCGTCGCCTATGAGGAGCAACCCCGGGACGGTCCACTCGCGCAGCCGATCGCAGATAACGTCGAGCAAGAACGGATGCGGCGAGCCGGTCTTATTCGCGGCGAGAAAATTCCTCAGATCGGGTGACACATGCGGCGCGAGCGCGCCGATCCATCCGTCGGCGCCAAGCTTTTTGATGTCGCCGAAGGCGCCCTTGTCGATGACCCATCCGATCTGCATGTGCCCTTCGGGGGAAGGATAGATGATGAGTAGGTGGCCGTTTCCGATATAGCCGCGCGCGGTGCGGCCGTCGAGAAAATGGCCGGGAAGGTGGCCCCATACGACATCGAAGGCCTGCATGATGCGGTCCTGGGGGAGGGCGGCGCGTTTTCGAATCGCGGACGCGCGGCCGTCGCACGCGATCACGAAGTCGCCGCGATAATCGCGCGGACCTTCGAGGGTGTCGGCATGAACGCCGGTCACGCGCTCTTTTTCATAGATCAGATCGCGCACGGTAACGCCGCGCTCGAGCTTGAAGCCAACGAATTTAGCCGCCTCGGCAACAATCATCTCGAGCATCGCAGGCTGCGGCACGATGCGCGGGGGAGTATCGAAGCCGCCAACTGGAATGGCAACCACTCGTCGCTCGCCGCGAAAGATCTCGACGGTGTGAATCGATAAATTGGGCAAAGCGCCGAGCGGTTGACGAAGTCCGGCTTCGTCGAGCGCGGCGATTCCCGACGGCATCAGGACCTCACCGCGAAACTCGCGGGAAAAATCAGTCTGTCGTTCGAGCAGGGTTACCGGGACGCCGCGGCGCGCGAGCAGGTAGGCGAGCAGGGAGCCCGCCGGTCCGGCACCGACGACGATTGCATTGAGCATCTGGACTTCCCCGGTTCTTCCGTTTTTGCCTGTCGAGAAGTGCCGCCGCGGCGCGCGCGAGCAGTTCAGACTTCGCGGGAGATTTGGTCGTCGATCAACGTTGCCAAGCCGTCGCGGTAGGGGGACGGTTCGAGCAGGCCTACGATCGAGCGCGCGATTGCGACTTGGTCGGCGGCAAGACGGCGTGCGGTGGCGATGATTTCGGGGTCTCGCAGCAGGTCGAGCGCGCGCTCGAGCACCGCGCCCTTCATCGTGGTTCCGTTCTGGAACAGCGCGCGCAGCTCGGCGTTGCGCTCGACGCCGAGCACGACCGGCAGCGACAGAATACCGGCGCGCAAATCGGAGCCGACAGGTTTGCCGATTTTTTCTTCCGGCCCCAGGATGTCGAGGAGATCGTCGACCATCTGGAATGCCAGGCCCATCGCGGTTCCGAGTTTCGCCATCGCGTCGATCGTCCGCGACGACACGCCCGCGAGGTCCGCCGCAACCTTGCCGCCGGCGTGGAACAGCGACGCGGTCTTGCGATCGATCACCGCAATATAGTCGGCCAGGGTCGCGGCCGCATTGTGACGGAATCTACCCTCCATCACTTCGCCTTCGGTCAGATGGATGCAGGCCTGCGCCGCGGTGCGTACGAGATGTTCCTCGAAGCGGCCGCATACCTCGAACGCGCGGCAGAACAGATAGTCGCCCGCGATCAACGACGGGCCAAAGCCGTAGCGTGCGAACGCCGACGGCTTGCCGCGGCGCAGCAGGCCGCGATCGATGATGTCGTCGTGGAGCAGGGTGGCGGAATGGATCAGTTCGAGCGCGATTGCCGCGTCGATCGCGTCGGCCACTTTCGCATCAGTTCCGCCGCATGCGCGGTACACCATCAGGATGAACGTCGGGCGCAGGCGCTTGCCGCCCGCGTCGACGAGGTAGTGGCAAATTTCCGCGATGGTCGATTCGTTCGAGTCGAGCAGGCGGGAAAGTTTCGCTTCGGCCGCGTTCAGGTCGGCTTCGACCAGGCGCGCGGGGTTCAAAGCCTCGGGCGTCGATGCGGCAGCGAGTTGGGTTGCCTTGGCTCTTTTCACGTTTCGTATTTCACTTTTTCACAGTTCACGGTTCATTTTTTCACTTTTTCACGGAATGCAGTCAGCGGAATAAATCGGCTTCGGCGGGACGAATCAATACCTTCGCGCTGCCCTCGAACGGTTCATATTTGTATCCGCGCACGACGACCGCCGGAATGGCGCCCGCTTTTTCCATCAGGAGGCCGGCGGCGGACGCGATCTCGTCGGCGATTGCGACCACGGTATGGTGCAATTCGCGGCCGCCCAGGTCGGCGGTGCCGCGCAAGTCGAGGATCGGATTCATGCCGGCGATTCCGAGGCATACTTCGGTAAGGCCGTCGCGCCACGGACGGCCGAAGGTGTCGGTGACCAGCACCGCGACGGCGGCGCCGAAGCGGCGGCGAAGCTGGTCGCGAAGACGGCGCGCCGACGCGTCGGGATCCTCGGGCAACAGGATGGCGCGGCCGTCTTCAAGGCTGTTGGATTCATCGACGCCGGCATTGGCGCACACCCATCCGGGTCCGGTCTCGACGATTAGCACGGCGCGGTCGTTGCGGACGATTCTGCTGGTCTGGCGCAGCACGATTTCGATCGCGCGCGGATCTTTTTCCCACCGCTTCGCATAGCTGCGGGCGAATTCGGAGGGCTCGAAATCCTTTAACTCCACCACGCGACCCTCGGCTTTCGAGACTACCTTCTGGCATACGACGAGAATATCGCCGGGTTCGAGTGTGAAGCCGGTATGGTCGAGTCCCGCGGCGATCAGCGCGGCGAGATCGTCGCCCGCCTTCACCATCGGGATTCCCTCGATCGCAGTGAGACTTATCGTGCGCATCGGCGGGACCAGCCTACTACACCTCAAGCGCTCGCAGAACCACTTCGGCCAGAGCGGCGGCGCGCTCGGGAGTGGCCATGATGGTGTCGGTTGCCAGCGCGCGCATCCCAAGCCGTTCGATCGATTCGAGGTAGCGGCGATCGGCGTTGTCGAGCACGAACAGTCCGGCAATATCGCGATAGAGCCGCGCAACTCCAAGCGGCGAGGCTTCCATCCCAAGGCCGCGGAGCATTTTGTCAGCGGGACCCTTGATCGTCTTGCCGCCCACGATCGGGCTGATGGCCGCGACGCGCGGTTTGACGCGGCGCAGAGCCGCGCGCACGCCGGTCAATTTCAGAATGGGGCCAAGCGAGACGAACGGATTCGACGGCGCCAGGATGACCGCGCCGGAGTTGCGAATCGCGCGGAGGGCCGCGGGATTGGGGCGCGCGCTGCCTATTCCACGCAACTCGATCTTTTCGACGGCGCCACGTGCGCGTCCGCGCACGAAATATTCCTGGAACGGGACGGCGGGCCGTCCGCGCAGTTTCACGAAGGTCCGCACGCGGTCGTCGCTCATGGGGATGATTCGCGACTTGATTCCGAATGCGTCGGCGATTTCGGCGGTGATTGCGCTGAGCGATATGCCCTGATGCATCCGCTCGGTGCGGTACAGATGGGTGGCGAGGTCGCGATCGCCCAGCGCGAACCACGGCTTGCCGTAGAAACGCGCGAGCGCGCCGAGCACGTTGAACGATTCGCCGTCCAGTCCCCAGCCTTGCGCACGACTGACCACGCCGGCGAGCGTGTAGGTGACGGTGTCGATATCGGGCGAGACGTGAAGGCCGTAAAAGGTTTCGTCGTCGCCGGTATTAACGACGACGGTCAGCCTTGCGGGATCGATACGCCGAACCAGTCCCCGGATGAACTTAGCCGCACCCACTCCCCCCGCAAGCGTGGTGATCTGCCGGGACGGGAGAGGACGCGATTGGCCGCGCTCCATTGGGTGCCTTTTTTCCGTAGAGCTTCTTGTAGAGCGTGGTGCGTTCGACGGCGACGCGGCCCATCTCGCGCGCTTTTTCCTCGAACGAATCGACCGGCACGAACTCACCCGAGTCGCCGCCGGCCAGGGCCGTGATGCTTTCCTCCATCAGGGTGCCCGAAAAATCGTTGCATCCAGCCTTGAGCATGAGCGCCGCGAGATCGAGGCCGCACTTGACCCACGAGGTCTGGATATTGTCGATTTGCCCGCGTAGGAACAGGCGCGAGAGCGCGTACATCTGGAAGTCCAGTTGACCGCGATCAACGGGCGAGACCAGGCCCTTGCGGTAAAGCATCGTGTTCTGATGGATGAATCTGAGCGGCACGAACTCGGTGAAACCATGGGTCTGCTTCTGGATAGTGCGGATCAAGTCGAGATGATTCACCACATGGCGGGGAGTCTCGACGTGACCGTACATAACGGTTGAGGTGGTTGGCACGCCGACCGCGTGAGCGGTGGTGATTATCTCGACCCACGCGGACACATCGACTTTCTTGTGACTGAGGATCTCGCGCACGCCGTCGTCGAGGATTTCCGCGGCGGTGCCCGGAATCGAGCCCAGTCCGTGCTGCTTGAGCATCGTGATGTATTCCGGATAGTCCATCCGCACGCGCTTGGCGCCGTACATTATCTCCATCGGCGAGAAGGCGTGGATGTGAATCGCGGGAAAGGCGCCCTTCATCGTATCGAGCAGGTCGCGATACTTGAACGGAGGCATGTCGGGGTTGATGCCGCCCTGCATGCAGATCTCGGTCGCGCCGCGCGCGACCGCGTCGGCCACTTTGGCCACGATCGTATCGTCGGAATGATCGTAGGCGTCGGCCTCCCAGCGTTGACGCTTGAAGCCGCAGAACTGGCATCCCACGAAACAGATATTGGTGAAGTTGATGTTGCGATTGACGATGTAGGTGACTTCGTTGCCAACGTCCTCGGCGCGCGCGATGTCGGCGCATCTGATGGTCGCGCGAAGGTCGTCGCCATCGGCGGTATACAGCAGCAGGCCTTCTTCGGGCGTCAGTTCTCTTTTCAGGAGAGCGTGTTCGAGCGCGGTGCGCACCGCGGGGGACGCCTTGCCAAGCAAAGCGTCAACCGGAGTCGCTTCGATTTCGTCGACGTAGTCTCGCCAGTACTCAAGATTCATTGTTGGCCTCCGACGGGTCGAGCCCATATCGCGCGCACTTTAGTCGCGACCGCCGGGTCGAGCCATTTATCATTGATATATTCCGGATAAATTGCGAGCCTTTCACCGAGCCTGAATCCAGCGCGGGCGCATCGCTCGCCGAGCCTTTCGATGTGCGGCCACGGCGCCTCGGGGTTCACATAGTCCTTGCTGAGCGGGGAAATCCCGCCCCAGTCGTTGATTCCGGCGCTCAGGAACAACTCGATCTGACGCGGCGACAAGTTGGGCGGCGCCTGCACGTTCATCGCCGGCCCGAGCACCAGGCGCGCGGTCGCGATCGCCCGCGCCATGTCGTATGCGTCGGGCTCCGGCGCATTGGCCATCGCAATTTCCGGCTTGGCGCGAAAATTCTGGATGATCACTTCCTGGATATGACCGTGACGCTCATGGGTGTCGCGAATCGCGGTCAGGCTCAGCGCGCGTTCGGCGGGAGTCTCGCCGATACCGAGCAGGATTCCGGTCGTGAACGGGATTCGCAGCGCGCCCGCCTCGTCTATCATCTGAATCCGCAGCGCAGGATCCTTGTCGGGCGCGGCCTGATGCACTGCGCCGCGCGCGCGCAGCCGGGGCGAGATATTTTCGAGCATCAGACCCATGCTCGCGTTGAGCGGACGCAGCGTGCGCATTTCATCGGACGTCATCAGGCCGGCGTTGGTATGCGGCAGCAGCCCCTCAGCCAGCGCGATTTCGCAGGCGCGGGCGACGTATTCGATCGTGGTGCGAACGCCCAGCCGCGCCAGCGTCTCGCGATATTCCTTGAATGCGACCTCGGGCTTGTCGCCCAGGCACATCAGCGCCTCTTTGCATCCGAGTTCGGCGCCACGGCGCGACCATTCGGCAATCTCGCCGGGCATCATCGTCCACGCGCCCGGATCGCCGGGGTCTTTGCGGAACGTGCAATAGGTGCATCGGTCGCGGCAGAGATTGGTGACGGGCAGAAATACTTTGCGCGAGTAGGTTACGTCGCGGCCCTTGCCACGATCGCGAAGTTCAGCCGCCGCGGAAAGCAGAGCGTCGAGGTTGCCCTCCGGGCATTCGATAAGCGCGATCGCGTCGGCATCGCTCAGGCGCGCGCCCGCCAGTGCTCGATCGAGGATATCGCGTATGGGCGCGCGTTGCGCCAGCGCGGAAGCGTGCGATGAATGCAGCGACGGCATCAGTGGCCCTTATAAGCCATCAGATAAGGGGAGGCAACCTAGTTGCAAATCAAAACTACACGCGCGATATGGGCGCGCCGATTTACGCTCAAGCCGGATGCGCACCCTGTTGCGAGCGCACCTGGCGCAGCATGTTCGCGATCTGCCCGCTGAGATCGCCCACCGTTCGGCTAAGCGCCGCCGCCGCATCGGTGGTATCGCCGGGCTTGGAGGGCTGCGTCAGATTGGACTCCGCAGTGTAGAGGATGCTCTTGCCGGTGGAGTCGAGGATCGTCCATTTCGCCGAAAGTTGCGCGTTGCCCTGGCCGTCGGTCTCGAAGCGATAGACGTCAATCTGGATCTGAAAATCGATATGTACGGTGTTGTACCACGGGAAGACAATCACGCGCCGCGTGCCGGCCTGGGCGGCGAGGTCGCGCGCCATCACACTGGTGAAACCGTTCTGCAGCGACTCGCCCCATCGCGCGTCTTTTGAGAGCTCGAGACGATTGGGGGCAGGCCGCGTCACTACTTCCGGGCGATCGAGGTACGGAGGCAGTTTGATCGGCCCAAGCCCGATCGCGAAATCGCCACCCACGCTCTGCACAGCCGCCGGCGCCGCGGTGTCCGCGGTGGGCGTGAGGAGATAAAACTTCGTGAGATCCGGCCGCGGGGCGAGAATCGTTTGGGCGACCGCGGTGCATCCCGCCAGCGCCATCGCGATCACGCCGGCCGCACAAGTCTTCAGAAGCTGTCTGGTCGAGGCCATGGTTAATCCTGGCTGAGGTCGCGCCCGCGAACGATTGCGCTCGGGTTACGTTGCAGATAGTCCGCCAGCTCCTTGATCGAGTGCGCGGCGGCGGAGACGTCCTGGAGCGTCTGCAGCACCTGGTAGTTCACGGGAGAGTTCGGCTCGATCGCCGTTTGCACGGCGCCGAGCGTCAGGCGAGCCTGCTTGACCGCGGCATCTGTGGAAAGCGAGGTTTTCTGCAAAGAGCCCGACAGGGGAGGTACCTGGCTGTTCACCGTGCTGAGAGTCTGCTGTGCGCCGGCCAGCGTTCGGTCCAGTTGCTGGCGGGTTTTTTCGGAATTGGCCACCGCTTCCTTGAGCCCAGGCGAGCTGGTGATGTCCCTGATGGAATTCACCATATCGGACAGCTGCTGGGCCACAGCGCCGAAGTCCACTTTATCGAGTCTTTCGAAAATTCGGAGGGCCACCGCCTGGGCTTGTTCGAGGGTGGTTGGAATTGCGGGAATTTCCTGGAGCGGAGAGCCCTTCGGCGCGACCAATTGAAAGGCCGTATTCGGTTCGATGTCCAGCGCCACGTACAGCAGGCCGGTCACGAAGCTGTCCGAGCCCAGTTGCGCACGCAGCCCTTCCCGGATCAGGTTGGGAACTGTATGCGGGTCGCTCAAGTCGATGGCGGTGCCGCCGTGGGAAAGAATCTTGTCCTGATCGAGCTCGATGACTACCGGGATGCGCACCTCGGCCGTCAACTTGCCATTGTCGCGGTTCACCTCCTGCTCCAGGCGCAACAGGATTCGCTTGACCTCGCCGATCTCGACGCCCTTGAACTTGACCGGTGCGCCGACCCTGAGGCCGTTGATACCGCCGCCGCCGAAGTAGATGACAAATTGGTGGGTGGTGCGGAACAGGTTTCCCGATCCGAAGGCCACAACCGCCGCCACGATCAGGCCCAGCCCGCCCAAAACGAACGCACCCACCGTCGCCGGATTGATTCGCTTACCCATGATTCCTCGCTGATTTTTCCGCGTTTTCTCCTCCGCGGGTGAGGAAGGTTTGGACGCGCTGATCGGTGCAATGCGCCAGCAGGTCCTTGGGGTCGCCGTACGCGATGATGGTCCTGCTCTCCGCGTCGAGGAAGACGCTGTTGTTGCCGATCGCAAAAATGCTGGCCAGCTCGTGACTCACGACGATGATCGTCGCGCCGAGGTTGTCGCGCAGTTCCAGGATCAAGTCGTCGAGCAGGCGCGAACTAATCGGATCGAGGCCGGACGACGGCTCGTCAAAGAAAAGTATTTCCGGGTCCAGCGCGATCGCACGCGCAAGTCCCGCCCGCTTTTTCATCCCGCCGCTGATCTGACTGGGATAGTAGGCCTCGAAGCCCTTGAGTCCGACCAGCGCCAGCTTCAGCGAAGCAACTTCCCGAATTTCCGTGTCCGACAGATCGGTAAATTCGCCGAGCGGCAGTCCCACGTTTTCCGCCAGCGTCATCGAGTTCCATAGCGCGCCGCTCTGGTATAGAACGCCGAAGTACCGCAGCATCGCCTCGCGCTCGAGCGGCGCGCCTGTGGTGAAGTTGAAATCGCCGTACCAAACCTCACCCTTGGCGGGCTCGATCAGCCCGAGCAGGTGGCGGAGCAGGGTACTTTTGCCGCTGCCGCTGCTGCCCATTATTATGAAGATGTCGCCGTGACTCACGGTGAAGTTTATATCTTTCATCAAGACGAAGGTTCCGAACGCCATCGTGAGATTCTTGACCGTGATGGGCGGGGGACCGTCCTTGGGAAACTTCACCCTGGAGACGCGTTTTCCGTCCGAAGACTTGACTATTGATGACGGGGTGGTGGCCATATCAGCGCGCCGGGCTGTGCAGGTTGATTCTCACTTCCAGCTAAAGTCCGAGGATGTTGAAGATGAAGGCGAACATTCCGCACGCGACGATCACATAGACGATTCCTGTGACCACCGCCGAAGTCGCCGCGTCGCCGACCGCCGACGAGCTGTCGCCGCACTGGAACCCGCGCAGGCATCCGGCGACCCCGATAATTACGCCGTAAACAGCGGCCTTGAATACGCCGCCCAAGATTTCGGTGAGTGTGACAGCGTTTGCCGTTTCGCGAATATACGTGCCGATCGAGATATGCAGCATCGTCGCGCCGACGAACGCTCCGCCTGCCACACCCAGGCAATCGGCGTACACGCACAGCAGCGGGATCATCAGGAACAGGGCCAGCACGCGCGGCAACACCAGGAATTCGAGCGGCGAGATTCCCATCGTGGTCAGCGCGTCGATTTCCTGCGTCACTTTCATCGAGCCGAGCTGCGCGGCAAACGCGGCTCCGGTGCGGCCGGCCATGATGATCGCGGTCATCATCGCGCCCATGTCGCGGCTCATCGCAATTCCGACCAGGTCGGCGACGTATATTGCCGCGCCGAATTGTTGTAACTGAACCGCGCCCATGAACGCGAGAATCACTCCGACCAGGAAACTGACCAGCGTGATGATGCCGAACGCGCCGGCGCCGCAATCCTGGATCGCGATCATCAGGTCAACCCTTCGAAAACGCGCCTTGCCCACGCACAGCATGGCGAACGCGATCGCCACTTCGCCGAGGAAGCGCAGAAATTCATGCAGCCCGCGCGCATACAAAATCGTCGCCTGGCCAAGCTCTTCGATGAACGAGGCATGCGACGCCTCGTGGCGCGCGCCGATTTTTTCCGGCACCGCTTCCGCCAGCTGGATCAAGCCCCGCACGCCCTCGGGAAGCGGGCTCCAATCCGCAGGCAAGTTGCGCTTATGGCAGATCTCGCTGACGCCCATCAGGAACGTGAGCAGGCCGCTGTCCCAGTCGCCCAGCCCGGCAGCGTCAAAGGTCAGCCTGGCGGGCTTCGGCGCGGTGTCGAGTTGTTTCAGTACGAGGTCAGGCTCGGGCAGGCCACGGCGAAGATGCCAATCGCCGGCGAGCCGGACGACCAGCGTCGAGTTATCGGAGCGCGCAAACGAAAGTTCGCCCGACGGTTGGGATTGTTTGAGCGCCTGCATCCCTGCGGCTCAATAGAGCATGGTGCTAAACGGTAGCACAATTATTTGCCATTCGATGGCTTAAGGGGCTTTTTGGCAGGCCAATGGCGAACGCGTCAGGTATGATATTTCCAGTTCGGGTCCAATCGTTGCAAATGAGATTGATGAAAAAGTGAAGGCGATGGTGGTCGAAAAGCTCGCGCCGATCGAATCGGATCCGCTCCACGCTATCGACACGGCCGTGCCCGAGCCGAAGCCGGGCGAAATTCTCGTGCGGGTACGCACTTGCGGCGTATGCCGGACCGATCTTCACGTCGCCGAAGGCGACCTGCCGCCGCGCCACCCGCGAATCATTCCGGGTCATGAAGTGGTGGGCGTCGTGGACAAGCGCGGGGCCGGCGCCGTTCGTTTCAAGCAGGGCGATCGAGTCGGGATCGCATGGCTTCGCGAGACCTGCGGCGTTTGCGTCTATTGTCGTCGCGGGCGCGAAAATCTGTGCCCGAATGCGCGCTTCACCGGCTACGACCACGACGGCGGCTACTGCGAGTGGGCCGTCGTGCGCGAGGACTTCGCCTATGCGATCCCCGATTCGCTCGGCGATGAAGAAACGGCGCCCCTGTTGTGCGCCGGAATAATAGGATTTCGCGCGATCAAGCGTGCCGACGTCAGGCCGGGTGCGACGGTCGGCCTCTACGGCTTCGGCGGCTCGGCTCATCTTGCGATTCAGGTGCTGCGCCACTGGGGATGCCGCGTGTTTGTCATGAGCCGGGGCGGACCGCATCGCGACTTGGCGAAAGATCTCGGCGCGGAATGGATCGGCAACGCGGAGGATCCGCCGCCCGCCTTGCTGGATGCGGCAATTCTGTTTGCTCCGGCGGGAAATCTCGTGTTGCCGGCTCTGGAAGCGCTCGATCGCGGAGGTATCCTGGCGGTCGCGGGAATTTACCTAAGTCCAATTCCGGCGCTGGACTACGAAAAACATCTCTTCTATGAAAAAGAACTTCGCAGCGTGACGGCTAACACGCGCGCCGACGGCGAAGAGTTTCTGAAGCTTGCGGCCGAGATACCGATTCGCACGAGTACCGTGGCCTTCGGCCTGGCCGAGGCGAATGTGGCGCTCAAGATGCTCAAGCACGACGAGATCAAAGGCGCCGGCGTGCTGCGGATTTCGTGAGCGAGTTGACTGGAAGAAACTTGAGATGCATCCTGCACGTATGAGTGTTTTTGTCAGCTACTCTTTGAACGATCAACAGTGGGCGAGGGAGCTCATTTCACACCTTAAGGAGGAGGGAGTGAGCGTTCGAGATCCGCTCTCGGACCTTGAACCCGGGGACAATTGGTCGCTCAAAATAGGAAAAGCGCTAGAGTCGGCGAACGCGCTAGTTCTTCTCATCTCGCCATCCGCGATGAAATCCGAATTTTTCCAGCGAGAGGCGGAGTATGCGCTTTCCTCAAAGAGGTTCCGTAATCGTCTTATTCCCGTGATTGTCAAAGATACGCCGGAGGTGCCATGGATTCTGCGACACCTCAATCCCGAGAAAGGTAGTCCGTTGCAGGTGAGCAAGCGCATCCACAAAAGATTGACTGCTGCACAATCATCAAACTGATCGTCGGTGCCATTTCCAAAAAGCTATTCCTCTCTCATGCGAGCCCAGATCGATCGTTCGTCAACAAGCTGGCTACGTTCCTGAAGAAACGCAAAATTCATTTCTGGTACAGCAAGCGAAATCTGTTAGGTGCGCAGCAGTGGCACGATGAAATCGGGGAAGCACTCAAAAGTTGCGATTGGTTTTTGCTGGTTCTTTCTCCGGCGGCTGTGAAATCGAAATGGGTAAAAAGAGAATTGTTATACGCACTGCGGGAGGATCGCTACGAAAACCGCATAATCCCACTGCTCTATAAGTCGTGTGACGATGAAAACCTGTCGTGGACGCTCGCCGGCTTAGAACGCATCGATTTTTCAGAAGGCTTCGACAGCGGCTGTCGGGAGTTGCTCAAAATCTGGCGGGATCGCTAGCGAGCGACGAAGCTTGGACCTCCCGGAATATTCGCTGCGGCGCAAGTTTTCCTTCACTCGGAAGAGCCTTCTCATTAGGGTTCGTTGACGTGGCGACGCGATGCTTGCTACCCTTCAAGTGCAGCAATCTAACGTAGAGATCCAGCGCCAGAGGCAACAATGGCTTTAATTAAAAGCGGGCTCGAGTCGTCCAAGGGCGACGAGATTATGCTGGGCGACACCGCGGTCCTGACCCGGCTGGACAAGGCTCTTGGTTGGGCGCGAAAGTTTTCGATTTTTCCGTATCCGTTCGCGACCGCCTGCTGCGCGATGGAATACATGTCGCTCTCGATGACCCCCTACGACATCGACCGCTTCGGCGCGCTGCTTCCGCGGTTCACGCCGCGCCAGGCGGATCTGCTGATGGTGATCGGCACCGTAACGGTTCGCCAGGGGCCCATTCTGCGGCGCGTTTACGATCAGATGGCGGAGCCCAAATGGGTGATGGCGTTTGGCGCGTGCGCCTCGACCGGCGGCTTCTACGACAATTACGCGACCTTGCCCGGCATCGACAGAATCGTCCCGGTTGACGTGTATGTTCCCGGATGTCCTCCGCGGCCGGAAGGCGTGCTCGACGCACTGATGGCACTGCAGCGGAAAATCCAGGGCCAGAAGCAGAAACTGATGGCGCTCAGCAGCAAGCATCAAACCGCCTGACCGGATTCACATGGAACGGATACTGACTCGCTGGCTGGATATCCCTGATCTTCGCAAGCTCGACGTGTACGTCGGCAACGGCGGATACAAGGCGCTGCGCAAAGCGTTGTTCGAGATGAAGACCGAGGAGATTATCAGCGAGGTCAAGAACTCGAACCTGCGCGGGCGCGGCGGCGCGGCATTTCCGACCGGCGTGAAGTGGAGCTTTATTCCGAAAGACTCCAAGAAACCGGTCTATCTATGCTGCAACGCCGACGAGAGCGAGCCCGGCACGTTCGCCAATCGCTACGAACTCGAGTTCGATCCGCACGGCATCATCGAGGGCATCGCGATCACGTGCCGCGCGGTCGGCGCGCATACCGCATACACTTACCTGCGCGGCGAGTTCACCGTGCAGAAGAGAATTCTCGACGCCGCAATCGCCGAGGCGTACGCCAACAACTACCTGGGCAAGAACATCCTCGGCTCCGGCTTCGACCTCGAAGTCTTCACGCATCGCGGCGCGGGCGCATACATCTGTGGCGAGGAAACCGGCCTGCTCGAATCGCTGGAAGGCAAGCGCGCGTATCCCCGCAACCGTCCGCCGTTTCCCGCCATCCAGGGCGCGTTCGGATGCCCGACCGTCGTCAACAATGTCGAGACCCTCGCGAACGTCCCGCACATCATCAATCGCGGGGCCGATTGGTACAAATCGATCGGTCCCGAAAAGAGTCCCGGTCCCAAGATTTTCTGCCTCTCCGGTCACATCAACAAACCGGGATTGTACGAATTGCCGATGGGCTTTCCACTCAAGGATCTGATCTACAATGTCGGCGGCGGAATCCTCGACGGCAAGGCGCTCAAGGGCGTCATCCCCGGCGGCTCGTCGTTCCCCATCTTCACCGCCGAAGAGGCCGTCAAAGTCAACATGGATTTCGAATCCGTCCGCGCTGCCGGATCGCTGATGGGAACCGCGGGCGTGATGGTGATGCACGAAGACACCTGCATGGTCGATGCGCTCAAAACGATCGCGCATTTCTACCATCACGAGTCATGCGGACAGTGCACGCCGTGCCGCGAAGGATGCGGCTGGATCGAAAAATTGGTCACCGAAATCGAAGCGGGGCGCGGCAAAATGGAAGATCTCAAGGTCCTCGTCGATGCCGCCTCCAACATGGAAGGCAACACCATTTGCGTGCTTGCCGACAGCCTGTCGATGCCGGTGAAGAGCTTCGTGCCCAAGTATCGCGAGGAATTCGAGGCGCACATCAAGCTCGGGCGATGCCCGTTCAAAGATCGTGACGGCAGGGCGGACGGCCTCAGCGCCGCGGCCGGCCACTGAGATTTTCAGATGCCCAAGCTTACCATCGACGGCAAGGAAGTTGACGCCGGCGCCAACCTGAATCTCGTCCAGGCGGCCGAACTCGTCGGCATCGAGATCCCCCACTATTGCTACCATCCCGGCTTGACGATAGTCGGCAACTGCCGGATGTGCCTGGTCGAAATCGAAAAGGCGCCCAAGCTCCAAATCGCCTGCAACACACGCGTCGCCGAGGGGATGGTCGTCCACACCAAAAGCGAAAAGGCCACGACCGCGCAAAAGGCGGTGCTCGAGTTTCTGCTGATCAACCATCCGATCGATTGTCCCGTTTGCGATCAGGCCGGCGAGTGCAAGCTGCAAGACTACTACATGGACTACGATCAGCAGCCGTCGCGCTTTCCGTTGCCGGAGAAAAATCACAAGGGCAAGGCGATCGACATCGGCTCGGGCGTGATGCTCGACCAGGAGCGATGCATCCTGTGTGCGCGATGCACCCGGTTCTTCGATGAAGTGACGAAGACCTCCGAGCTGGCGATTTTCGGACGCAGCGACCATAACCGCATCGACATCAATCCCGGCCAGCCGGTCAACAACAAGTACGCCGGCAACGTCGTGGACATCTGCCCGGTCGGCGCACTCACCGAAAAGGAATTCCGCTTCCGGATGCGCGTGTGGTACCTGCATCGCACCGCGTCGGTGTGCGGCGGATGCGAGCGTGGATGCGCGATCGACATCCACCACCATCGCGGACGAATCTACCGCCTCAAGCCGCGCTTCAACCCCGGCGTCAACAGCTATTGGATGTGCGACGAGGGCCGTCACAGTTTCCCCGCACTGCAGACCGAGACGCGCCTCACGTCGCCGCTCGTGCAGTCCAAGGACCAGCTGGTAACCGAGCCGTGGGGCGAAGGGATCAGGCGCGCAGCGTCGATCATCGCGGATTACAAGCGCCAGTACGGCCCCAATTCGATCGCGGCGATCGTCGATGCGCAGTCCACCAACGAAGAAGCGTTCGCGCTGAAGCAGTTGATGAAGACCGCGATCGGATCGGATCGAATAGCGACGCTCAGTTGGTCGCCGCCGGGCGCCAGCGGCGATGACGACTTGCTGATCCGCGCGAACAAAAATCCCAACGCGCGCGGACTCGCGGCGCTGGCGATGCCGGCCGACGGACTCGACGGACTCGCAGCCGCCGTCGCGTCGGGCGAACTCAAGATGCTGATCACGATGCGCGCCGACCTGGTTCGCGCGTTGGGCGGAGAAGAGTTCGTCCGGCGCTTCGGCGCGCTCGACTACATGCTGGTGCTATCGACCGACGCCAACGAGACCTGCCAGATGGCCAACCAGGTCTGGCCGATCGCGGCGTATCCCGAAATCGACGGCAGCTTTACGAACTTCAAGGGCCGCGTGCAGCGAATCAACGCGGCGTTCCCGCGGCCCGGAGCCGCGCTCGCCGCCATCGAGGTGATCGCGAGGCTCGGTCATGCGCTCGACGGCGTCGATCGTCCGAGCTCGGCGGACGCGGTGTTTGCGTCGATGAGCGCCGCGGAGCCCGCCTTCAAGGGCCTCAGCCTCGCGACCCTTGGCGAGCACGGCGCCGACCTGGCAAGCTGAATTCCTCTTAGCCGTGGCAGTTGGAGCGAAAGCTCGGCTTGCCGCCGCGAATTTGCGCGATTCGATTCCTGATCTTCGGCGTAACGCGGCTGAGCTAATCCTTGGACGGCTGGAACACTATCTCGAGACGATCCATGTAGTTGAGCAGCTGGCACGCGAGCGCCGCCACCGCGCCATCGTCGCGCATCGCGGCGGCTTGCTCGAGCGAGCGGCCCATCTCCGTCATCGTTTCGAATCCGTAGCTGCCGCCTTCGCCCTTGATGCGATGCGCGATGCGGCTGATCTCCGCGTAGTCGCGGCGCGCATTCGCGTCCAAAATCGTTATGACATCGGCGCGCTTGTGCGTCAGGAACCCCGGAATCAGGTCGCTGAGATCTTCATCCAATTCTACTACTACCCGGTCGGGCATGTTGCCTCCTTGAGATTGACAAGGTCCGCCGGCACGTCGTCCGACGGGTTGCTTTCTATCGCGTTGCGAATCGCCTCGAGCAGCGTCGATTTCTTGACCGGCTTGGTAACGTGCGCGTCGCACCCCGCCGCTTTTGTGCGATGCACCGCTTCTTCCAGCGCCGACGCCGTCAGGGCCACGATGGGAGTGTGGTGGCGATGGTTCGCCAGCTCCCAGCCGCGAATGATGGTGGTCGCTTCGTAGCCGTCAACGATCGGCATCTGGATGTCCATCAGCACCAGATCGAACTTCCCCGCGATGAATTTGTCGATCGCCTGCTGGCCATTTTCGGCGTCTTCGAGACGGTAGGGCGTTTTCTTCAGATACGCTCGGATCAAAGCGCGGTTATCGTACGAATCGTCGGCCATGAGAATTTGCAGCGGCCGATCGAGCATTGGCGGAGAGGTTGATACGGGCGCGATTGCCGGCGATGCGAACCAGTTGCCGCGCGGTTCGAGGTGCGCTTCCTCGCACGCTCGCGCGACGGCTGCGAACAACTCAGCGCGCCGCACCGGTTTGACAATATAGTTGTTGACCCCGATCGCACGCAGGCGCCCCAGCTTGCCGGTCAAGTCGTTGGTGGCGACCATCATCACGATCTCCGGGCGCGCGGGCACGCCGCTCATGAGGTGCGTTGCGAGGTCGAATCCGCCCGGCACAGGCATCGTGCCGTCGAGCAATATGATCGGGAAGCACGAGGCCCGCGGACCGTCGGTGCGAAGTTCGCTCAGCGCCTCCGTGCCTGACGACGCCTGAGTCACGTTCGCCCCTTGCGCTGTGAGCAATTCCGCGAGAATCGATCGGCTGTCGAAGTTGTCATCGACCAGCAGAATTCTTACGCCGGCGCACGCCGGTTCCCGCGGCTCCGACAATGCCGTCCTGGCGCTGGCCGTCCCGAATTGCGCGGTGAATGAAAACGCGCTGCCGATTCCAGGTTCGCTCGCTACCGCAACCTTGCCGTTCATCAGCGCGACCAGTCGCGAGACGATTGCGAGACCGAGCCCGCTGCCGCCGTATTTGCGCGAGGTCGAAGAGTCGGCCTGGCTGAATGCGTGGAACAACAGGTGGAGCTTGTCGGCTGGAATTCCGATTCCGGTATCGGTCACGGTGAACTTGAGGCCACCGGCGGTTGTGGAGTCCGGGTCGGGCTCGACCGACACCAGCACCTGTCCGTGCTGGGTGAATTTGATCGCGTTGCCGACCAGATTGAGCAGGATCTGGCGGAGTCTGAATGGATCGCCGAGCGCGAGCTCGGGGACCTGCGGCGCAAAGCGGACCATCAGCTCGAGGCCTTTTTCATGGGCGCGAATCGCCAGCGTCTCGAGCACCTTCTCGGTCACGTCTCTGGGATCGAATTCGACCGCCTCGAGGCTGATCCGCCCGCTCTCGACCCTGGCGAGGTCAAGGATGCTGTCGATCAGTTCGAGCAGCGCGCGGCCATTGCTGATTACAGTGCTCAAATATCGTCGCTGCTCGTCGCCGAGCTCGGTTTCCATCAGCAGATCGGCCATCCCGAGGATCGAGTTCATCGGGGTGCGAATCTCGTGCGACATGCTCGACAGGAACTCCGACTTGGCCCGCGACGCGGCCAGCGCCGCCTCGCGCGCGCCGACCAGTTCACGTTGGGTCATCTTGAGGTCGGATATTTCGCGCGAAATAGTCAGGCAGCAGAGCTGTCCGTGCAGCTCCAGATTCAACGCCGATAGGAGCATCGGCCGCTCCGAGCCGTCCTTCATGCGGAACGCCACCTCGAGGTTCCGGACTTCGTTGGTCTTTAAGAGTTGATCGGTGAAAGCAATCATTTCGTCCGGATGGATCCACATGTTGAGCTCGGTGAAATGATGGCCGATGGTCTCTTCGCGCGAAAACCCGGTTGCCCGGGTGAATTCGCGGTTGACGTCGATATAGGTTCCGTCGACGCTGCACAGCGTCATGCTGTCCAGGTTTGCGTCGAAAAGCTTGCGGAAGGTCTCCTCGCTGGCGCTGAGCGCCTTTACCTGCCGTGACAATTCTTCGCGCGCGGCCAGCAGGTCGCGCTCGGTGCGCTTGCGCTCCGTGATATCGCGAATGTACGCGACTATGCATCGCTGACGCCCAAAGTCGATCGTCGAGGCCGAGATAAGCGTCGGGACGGGGGTACCGTCGGCGGCGAGAAATTCGATCTCCATGTTGCGCACTTGACCCTGGAACGCCATCGCGGCGCTGAAGCTGAGGCGGTCCGCTGGGTTGCGCCACACGTCGAGCTCGAGGTCCGACCTGCCGATCGTCTCCTCGGCGGTGCGACCGCCAAGGCGTAGAAATTCGGCGTTCACGGCAACGTACTTGCCGTCCGCGGCGCTCGCGACGGAGATCCCGTCCGGGCTTACGTCAAAAATATCCCGCGCCGACTTGGAGTTCTCCGCGAGCTTGCGGGCGGCTTCCTTTGCCGCGGTGAGATCGCGAATCATTTTGACCATGCAGTCTTCGCCATCGAGTTCGACTCGCACGGCGGACACCAGCGCCGGCATCAGACCGCCATCGGGCTTCAGGAAATTGACCTCCATGTTGCGCACCACGCCGTCGGCCATGATGCGATCGTGAAGCTCCTGATGCTGTTCGGCGCTTGCCCAGATCTGACGGTGGGCTTGGCGGAAATCGTCGGAATTCCGTCGCCGGGAGCCGATCTGCTCGAACTGCTGATTGAAATCGATGAAGCTGCCGTCTGACAGCCGCGTCACGACGATGATGTCCAAAGTGGCGTCGAATACCTTGCGCAGCATCGACTCGCTTGTGCGCAGCCGCTCGTGATCGCGTTCCAGAGCGGATGCGGTTTCCGCGCGCAGGTTCATCTCGCGCCTGAGCAAACGATGGTTCTCGGCCAGCGCCGCGAACTGCTCGGCCAATTTCCGGCGATAGCGGGTGCCGAGGACCGCACTCAGTTGGGACAGCAGCGCCGCGCTGAGCAGCATCATCCAGCTGATCGCGATGCGCGGATTCGGATCAGCGGTGTGCATCGAGTACCCGAGCAACGCCAGCGCTCCGCTAACATTGAATGCTACCTGCCAGCGCGGGTTCCATGGAACCCGCGCGCCTGAGCCCAGGAAAGACAGCAGAATCGACGCGAGCAGGACATCGCCGTCGCTATCGATCGCTCCAATCCACGCCGTGATCGCCAGAATCGACGCGCAGATTGCCAGCGCGACCGGGCGCCAGTTGCGCATTATCCACGGCGAGAGCGTTGCCATGACCGCAACCAGTCCCAGGGTAATGCTTGCGATATGAAGTGGCAGCGTTCGCGCGAAGGTCTGCGGATATTCCACGCCGTCGAGGACTGTGTATCCAATCTGAAAAGCTGTGATCGCCAATGAGGTCGCGCGCAGTATCGACGACACCCACTCGGTATTGTCAGCGTCGCTCATTACGAGCGTCATCGCTTGGTCGGAACCGGCCGCCGGTTTCAGCGCAACGCTGTCAATTTTTGGCGGAAATGTGTCACGCCTTGCCGACGCAGCCGTACCCTTGCTTAGGTGGCGCGGGTCGGCAATCCCTAAGCCGTCGACAGACGGATCGATCGGATGGTCCACACCTTAGTAGCAAGTCCAATGCCCCGCGCGGCACACGTCAAAGACTTGCTATGGCAGCCTGAGATTGGCTTCGGTCTCTGAATTTCTACGCAGTCACAGCGAGTGTCCCAAAATGCGTCGCTCGCGACCGAAATGCCATTAGTCGGCCAGCGCCGCCGATGAGCGGCGCCAGTCCGCCGGCGTGAATCAACGCGGTCCTTACGGAAACGAATTGGAAACCGCCTTTCCAATTACCGGACCCTTCAAGGAGTTCGCAACCGCTGAATCAGACCTTGCGAACAGCGCACTGTGCTCGTCTGTGTAGATAAGTGTCCAATCGCGCTGCCGGGTCATGAGCCGGTAAGCCTTCAGCTCAGGTTCTATCAGGACGAAGTCATGCGCGTAGCCGGAAAGGACGCTCTGCGCCTCTGGCGCGTCGAAAGCAAAGTCAGTGTACTTCCTTATCACATCGAGGGGATACGCAAGGTCGAAGCGCCCGTCGATGAAGACCCTGCACTCGGGTGCCGTATGCCAGATGAGGTACTGCCCCCAACCGAACTGGTTCAAAATATTTCCCTTGAGGCCTCGTTCCTTCATGAACGCAACCGCGCCAACGGGCATAGGCACCGCGCTGTAGAGCCGGGTCGAGAAGAGTCCTGAATAGGCGGCCAAGGCCAAGGCGACAGCCACCGTCACTGACTCCGCAAACCATGAGCGGTGCCGGACAGAATGCTTAACAAGAGCGGTGCCGCGCCGCGCAAGCGCGGCAGACCAATGCCGGGCCAGTGGTGCAGCGAGGGAAATGCAAGCCAGAGCTATGTTGCGCGTCGCGGCGAAAGCAGCAAGGCTCATAACTACCGCTATCGCCACGAGCGGTAGGTCGTCCGCAGACGGTGAAAGCGAGAACGCCATCGCAAGCATTACCATCAGCGCGATTGCGTAATAGAAGTAGAGCGTAATCCCTGTGGGATACGGATGCTCCGCGAGCCTTGTCAGCAACGGCCTCCAGTCCGCCATCACGTGGAAGATGAGGGGATCCTGTGCCGACATAATCAACGCGTCCCAACTCCGGGACCCTAGCGGCGTCGCGAATGTCGCGGCAGTGGCGGTCGCGGCGATGACCAACACCGATAGCCCATGGCGCGGGCTTCGGCCGCGCCACGAATCCACTGCGATACGGATGCATCCGTAGGTAATCAAGGCCACCAGACCCATAAGGAAGCCCGCATGGAGATTGCTCCATAAGGCGAGAATCGGGATAGCCAACCAAAGCGGTGCACGTCCGCGAAGGTTGTCCCGATCAAGCAACATTAGAATTGTACTGAAGCACGCCAGGGTGAACATCTGCGGCCGGATCTGCATCTCTGGGGCAACACCTGCTGCCACAGCAATCAGGACCGCCAGCTGGATCGCGATACTGGCGCCGGTTCCTGCCTCACCCAGCGCAATGAAGATGACCATCGTGGCGCTCGATGCCAGCTTTAGAAGTATGAGCCCGAGGACGCCAAAGTGATCATAAAGCCAGGCCATCGTCGCCTCAGCAAGCCATGCCTGATTCAGCCAGAGGTAGCCGGGCGCCGAGTAGGTATAAGTGTTGCTGTTGGGCAGCCGCCCCACTGAAAGGATTAGCCGCCCGAATCCAACGTGACCCCATAGGTCCTGATCGGCGAAACGGTAGGCATCGGCGACCACGATTGCGAGGAGTACCAAAGCCGGCGAGTAGTGTAGCAGTGACACGATAGAAGCTGGCGCACCTGATCGCTCTTCAATACCCTCGGTGCGTCGTGCGCCCACGGTTCCTACTGCAGCAAGCAATCGCTCGGTCTTTTCGCCTGGGTTACAACGCCCACCTTCCATCGCAACCTCCCGATCCAACCGGACTTCAGATCTATCACTCAGCACATCAAGGGAAATAGGTGTCGGCAACCTTAGCGCCGGTGGGCGTCCCGACGGGCAAGGCGGCTCGGGCGAAAAGTGCCGCAGTCGTATCGCGATAGATCAATTGCCAGCGTCCGTCCCGGCTTACGACTTCGTAGCCCTTGGTGTGCGGGCCGATAAGCACGAAGTCGTGTGGAAAGGCGTCGAGCACACCAGCCGCGCCTTCCAGCCCGTAGAAAAAGATTGCGTACTGGCGAATCAGCTGGTCAGGATAGACCAGCTCGCAGCGTCCGTCGATAAAGACCCGGCTGTCATTACCCATGTGCCAGGCCAGGTACTCGCCCCATTCGAACTGGTTAAGGATGTTGCCGTGAAGGCCACGGCGTTGCATGAATGCGACCGCATCGGCAGGCACGGGCTTCCAGGTTTTGAGTCGATTGGAGAAAGTTCCACCGACCAGCGCGACCAAGAGCGCCGAAATCGCCAGCAGCGCCGACGGAGGTTCGTTGCTGACCGTAGGCTGCGGCGGGCCGGCATATCCCAAGCGGTCACCAACTTTGATCGCTGAGGTGGGTTCCAATGCCAAGGTGGTATGGCGCGCCAAAGGAATCGCGAGCGCGATCACCGCCAGCGCCAGGTTGCGCGTGGCATAGAAGGCGCTCCCGATGAAGATCGTCGCGATCGCGACCAAGGCCGCGTCCCCGAGGTCGGGAGCCATCGCAACTGCCGCGATAAAAGCCGCGAACAGCAAGATCGGGGCGAGCTCCTGAAGCAACTCCGGCTTGGATTCGCGCCACATGGATAGCAGCGTTATCGGCAACGGGACCCAATCCGCGACTATCTGCCGAATCAGCGGATCGGAGACCGAGTGCGCCACTCCCGTCCACAAGCGTGCTCCGAACGGATTGAGAATCGTCGCGCCCGCGCATCCAAGCGTGATCAATCCGAGCCTGCGCGCGGAAGTCTTGCGGCCTGGGTCTCCAAGGCCCTGGATGAACAAAACCGCAAGCGCAATGATCATCGCGCCAAGTCCTATCGTGTAGCCGCCGTGGAGATTGGCCCATAGCGCGAACATCGGAATCAGCGGCCACAGTATTGCCCCGCCCCGATAAACTTCGATCGCGATTAACGTCATCACCACGCTCAACATCATGAAGGTGAAGAGCTGAGGTCGAAATTGCATCTGAGCCGCCAGCGCGACGGCGGTAATGATCAGGGTCAGCCTTTGGATCCGGCTCGACGCGTGCGTCGCGGAAATGCCGATCGCCAATGCCAGTATCGTGATGCTCGCGCATAGCAGCTTCAGGAGCTTGAGGCCGAATACGCCGAGATGCGCGTAACTGACGGCCAGCGCCACCTGCGCCAGCCATTCGTGATTGTGCCAGGGCATTCCCGCCGCGCTGTAGGAGTAGGTATCGAAGCGTGGAATAAGGCAGGTGCGTAGGATCGCCTGACCGGTCAGAATGTGCATCCACAGGTCTGGATCGGCGAAGTTGTCAGCGGTCGCGAGTGCGATCGAAAGCACCACCGTCCAGCGCGACGCCGAAAGTAGCGAGTAGCGCGGCAGCTCAAACTCCTTGGGGTTGCGCGATACTCCGCCATCGCATCGCCGCTCTTGCGATCACGATAGAGAGAGATGCAACCGCGACGCCGGCTAACATGTCGACCAGGTAATGATGCCCTGCGAATGGAATAGCTATCAGCATCAGCACATTCAGAATCGCCACCGGGACAAAGGTTCGCAACGGCGGACGATGAACATACACCAGCAGGACAGCCATGACGGTATGGCATGATGGAAACGCTACGATCCCGGTCACGTCATACAGTTTGAATTTCGATAAAGTACCGTTGCGTATCGTCACCAGGACTGCCGACCACGCCGGCATACCGCCTTTGGTATAAGGACCTAGGGCCGGAAAGGGACCTGACAGTGACACAGAAATCAGCAGCGACAACATTCCAATCCACAGCAGCTCCCGATTTCGGTCGCTGCGGCCGATCAACGCAAAATAAGCAATCGACGCGAAGATCTGGACCATCATACTGTTGTAGGCGTGTCCAAGTAGGTATCGGATCGTCCAATGCGATGCCATGATCCAGTCAAAGGCCGCGCTCCAGTTAAATCCGAGCGCCGCGTCCATCCGCGCAAACCTGATATCCCACATCGGCATTCGAAGAGTCGCCACTACGTAGCTAGAAACGGCGAGCGCTACCGCGAACGCTATCCACAGCGCGCAATAGTGAGCCGCCTCGGACACCGGCCGCGCGCGTCCCGTGTAATCGAAAAAGAAACCCACCGCCGCGATCATCGCGATCCCCCGTATCGCCGGGGTGATTTCAACAATCTCGAAGCCGGCGCGCCGGCTCCATACCCAGTCGATGGCGATAACGATCAAAATCGCCGCCCACGCTCTTAGAATGTAGTCAGGGTCATCGAGAAATTTCCTCGACGCGCGCGCGCCCGCGCCGGGCGGATGGTGCGGCGATTGAGGCGGCGGCTGTGAATATTGGAAAACCGGTGCAGGCGAATCAGTATTCATCTTGTCCAATGAGTCCGCGCCTGAGCTCAACTAATTCCCCACCGACGGCGCCAATGTGCCGGCACCCACTATGTGAGAGTCGTCCGGGCCAAAAAGCATGAGCTTTGAGCTCCAGCGATTTCGAAGCATATCAATTACCCGCCGGATTGCATCGGCGCAACAAACTCCGCTCGCGCGCCCGCGCGCTTTCACAGCCCCCATCGCGCCGGTAATCTAGTCATCGGCAGGTTCTCAGTGGAAAAGTGAAAGAGTGAAAGCTCTGGTAATCGGCGGCGGCATAATCGGAAGCTCGGTGGCGTGGCGGCTGGCCTGCGACGGCGTCCAGGTCTCGGTCTTCGAGCGGGGCCGTCTGGGCCTTGAAGCTTCGTGGGCGGCGGCTGGACTCATCAGCCCGCAGGTCGAGGCGCACGAACCAGGGGTGTTCTTCGATCTCGCTCTGGCCGGGAAGAAATCCTTCGACGGTATCGTCGATCGGCTCATTGCCGAGAGCGGCGTCGATCCCGAGTACGACCGTCACGGCGTGCTCTACGTCGCTTTCGACGACGCGGCGCGCGCGGAGCTACAATCGCGGGCGAGATGGCAACGCGCGGCCCGTGGCGACGTCGAGGAATTATCGCCGCGCCAGGCGTTCAAGCTGGCGCCGGTACTGTCGGAAAAAATCATCTTCGCGCTGCACATGCCGGACAATCGGCGGGTCGAGAATCGCAAACTCACCCTTGCCTACATCAATGCCGCCATCCACGCCGGCGCCCATTTCCGCGAAGGCGCCCGCGTCGATTCGATCGCCATCACCGCCGCGCGCGCCACCGGCCTGCACCTCGCCGACGGATCGCTGGAGAGCGGCGATGTCATCATCAACGCGGCCGGCGCATGGGCCGGCGACATCCGCGGCCTCGAAGACGATCGAATCCGCTTCTACCCGGTGCGCGGCCAGATTCTATGCTTCGACGCGCGGCCGGGGCTGGTCGTGCCTTCGCTGTTCTCGGGCGGGGCAATATTGGTGCCGCGGCGCGACGGACGGCTGCTTGCCGGCTCGCTGTTCGAGGATGCGGGCTTCAACAAGTCGGTCACGCTCGACGGGATGGAACGGATTCTGCGCGCGGTGCGTGCGATGGTCCCCTCGATCGCGTCGATTCCCTTTCGCGAAGCATGGGCTGGACTTCGTCCCGCCACCGACGACTTGCTGCCGGTGCTCGGCCCATCGCCGACGGTCACCGGCGTGCTCTACGCGGCCGGACATTTCGGCAGCGGCATCCTGCTCTCCGCGCTCACCGGCGAAGTGATCGCCGACCTGGTCAAGGGCCGGATGCCGGCCGTCGATCTCGCGCCCTTTTCGCCCGCCCGCTTTCGCGACGGCGTCGCCCGCCCGGTCAAACTCGCCGACATGACATGAGCGCCCCGATCATGCGCGATATGAGCGCCCGACGGCATCGATTGCCGGGAAATTGATCATGCCTGCGGCTCGCTCACAGTAAGCGCGCCTGCATCAATCGCCGCTCGCCAACTCATGCAGCGCCCGCGCGCATTCCACAGGATGCGTGAACATCACTTCATGCCCGCTCTTCACGAACTTGAGAGTTGGATTCCTGAGCCGGCTGGAAAAGTAGGGGTGCCAGTTGGGTGCGCCCGCGACGGGCATCTGGTCGTCTTCGCAAACGACATAGCTGCTGGGAATTCCGGTGGCGAAGTAGGGCGCCATCGGCACCGGCGCGAGCAGGGGCGCCAGCGGCTGCGGACCCAGCGCCGACATCACGTATTCCTTAAGCGCAGGCGCCATGTCGTTGGTAAGCCCGTCGATAGCGTCCTGGCCCAGCATCTCGAGTGTTATCGATCGCTCGGGCAACGAATCGATCGCCGCCGCGAGCGGCGACGCCGCCGGGTCGATAGCCGGCTGCCCGTCGAGCGCCACCATCGCCGTGACCCACACCACGCGCTTGATCCGCGCGGGAATCTTTGCCGCGACGCCGGGGATCGTAAGCCCGCCGAGACTGTGTCCCGCGAGCACAACGTTTTTCAGATCGCGCTGCTCGATAAATTCCGCGACGCTGTTGACGTAGCTGTCGAGCGTCACCTTCGTGCGATCGGCGCGGTTCATGCCATGCCCCGGGAGATCGACCGCGTAGGCGCTGTCGCCCAACCGCTCGAGTTGATTGATCACCGCCGCCCAGCACCATCCGCCATGCCACGCGCCATGCACCAGTACAAATGTTTCTGCCATCTTCTCGACTCGATTGTTCCCCTTCCATCGAGCGGAGGGGTTAGGGGTTAGGTTATTACGACGCCACCGGGGTGACGGCCTGTCCTTCCTTGAGCGTCGTCGTCGGTACCACTATCACCATCTCGCTGCCGCTCAGTCCCTGCATGACCTCGACGCCTTCCTGGAACTCGCGCCCGAGCACGACCGGCGTCAGATGCGCCGTGGCGCCGCGCACGACCCACACCGAACTGGCGCTGCCCTCAGTGACGATCGCCTTCTTCGGCACCAGCACCATCGGCGCCGCCGCGGGCTGCGTCATAATCGATTGGAAGGTAACCTTGGCGCTCATTTCCGGCTTGATAATCTTCAAATCGGGTTGAAGGATTCTGACTTCGACTTTCACGGTGCCCTTCTGGCGGTCGGCCTCGGGATAAATCTTGACGACCTGCGCCGCAAACGGATTGTCGGGGTACGCGTCCGGGATCACCGTCGCCGGGGTTCCCATCGTCACCTTCGCGATATCGCTTTCGTTGATATCGACTTCGCAGCGCAGATCGCTCAAGTCCGCAAGCTGCGCGATATCGGTGGCGCCGCCGCCGGCCTGGATTTCGCCGCCGAAGTTAATCGTGTCGCCGAGTTCGCGATACTTCTGCAGCACCACGCCGTTGATTGGCGACGTGATCACGGTCTGGCTCACGTTGAACTTTGCGAAATCGATCGCGCCATCGGCCTTTTTAAGCTCCGCCTCCGCCACCGAGAGCTGATTCTCCGCGTCCTCGAGCGAGTCCTTCGATTGCACGCTTTGCTTGTAGAGTTCCCGCAGGCGCTGCGCGCGCGATCTCTTCAGCACGACGTTGGCCGCCGCCAGATCGCGATCCGCGTAGGCCTGCTTGAGTTGCGCCTGGTAGTCGCGATCGTCGATCCGCGCCAGCAGGTCGCCGACCTTGACGCGCTGCCCTTCCTCGATCGGCTCGGCGACTATCTGGCCGAGAATCTTGGTGCCGATCACGATGTACTTGTGTTGCGTCACGATATAGCCGCTGCCGGTCAGTACGGTGCCGGCCTGTCCCGCCTGTTTCACCGTGACGATCGCGGTTTGCACTTCGAGCGGACGGCCAATGGTCCGCTGATAGACGAAAAATCCCGCCGCGCCGGCCACCGCCAGAATCGCGAGCACGATCGCGGCGGGGATGATCCTGCTCGGCTTCTTCGGCTCGGCCGCGCGCGCAATCCGCAGCGATTCGAGCTCGCGGATATTTGGCCCCCGGGGTGATTCGGTGGACAAGGTCAGACGCTCCTGAGCGCATCGACGATCGACATTTTCATTGCCTGCCGCGCCGGCAGCCAGCCGCCGACCACGCCCATCACGGCGGCGAAGATCAGCGCCTCGATCACTATTGCAAAAGTGACGCGGAAGCTGAACGCCAGGGTCGAGAAGGTGACAAAGTTGCCGAACGTCGAAGTCAGCCCGTTTATCGGCATCGCCAGCACGATGCCAATCGCGCCCGCCGTCACCGCCAGCACCAGCGACTCGAGCAGGAACGAGGTCATCACCGCGATCGGCGCGAAGCCGAGCGCGCGCAGCGTGCCGATTTCGGTGGTCCGCGACGAGACCGCCGCGTACATCGTGTTCATCGCGCCGAAAATTGCGCCGACCGCCATGATTACCGCGACGATCATCCCGAGCACCCGCATCTGGTTGGCGACCACCGCCTGGTCCTTGTAGTAGTCCGCCTCGGTCTCGGCCTGCAGATTGATTCGCGGATCGTCCGCCACCCTCCGAATCAGCGCATCCACGTCCGCTCCGGGCGCAAGTTTGAGGCGCACGTCGGCGTAATACGCGCCGCGCTGCGCGTCGTCCTGCACATTATGGATATCGCCCCACACCTCCGACTCGAACGAGCCGCCGTCGGCCGTCATTATCCCGACCACCTTCCAGTTGCCGCGCCCGAAGCGAAGCGTCGAGCCGAGTGTCGTGTTGTCGTAATGCCCCATCAGGCCCTTACCGACGATCACTTCGTTGACCGACGGGTTGAACATCCGGCCTGCGACGATCTTCACCTTGGGATGAACTTTGAGCGCGATCGGCAGAACTCCGCGAACCACGATATTGTCGCGTCCGCCGCCGGTGCGTTCCATCAGCGCCTGCACCGGCAGTTCCGGCGACGCGTCAACCTCGCCGTCGGGCTCGCGCCGAATCTGCGGCAGGAACTTCATCGCGTCGAACTGATCGAGCTGGATGGCGGAATAGGTTTCGGTGGTCGCGCCCTTGCGCAGCACGATTACGTTGTCCGGGTCGCCGGTGTCGGAAATCGCCGAGTTGAGTCCCGCCACCAGCGCCATCACGATCACGAACACCGCCACCACCAGCGCGATTCCACCGCCCGTCATCGCGGTCGAGACGCGCCGCACCAGCAGCGAACGCACGTTGTACTTCAACGGAATAGCCATCTCAGGCAACCGTCCTCAGCGCATCGACGATATTGCGCCGCGCCGCCGAGCGGGCCGGCACGATTGCGCTGAACAGTCCTATTAGTGCGGCCACGACCAGGGTCTCGGCCAGGATCATCGGCGGCATGTGGATCGTATTGAACGGCCCACCACCACTGCCGACCGAAAACACTTTCAGCATCATATACGCCGAGCTGCATCCGATAATTCCGCCGATCAGGCCAATCAGGACCGACTCGGCCAGCAGCATCGACAATATCGTGCGCGAGGGAAATCCGATCGACCGCATCACCGCAATCTCGCCGCGCCGCTCGCGAATCGACATCGCCGCCGTGTTGGCCGCCACCAGTCCTATCATCAGCACCACGATAAATCCCAGCAACTCCGCCATCCTGAAAAACGTGCGGTACTGGTCCATGAAGCTGCCGATAAACGCCGCCTCCGACTCCGACAATGTCTCCGCCGACGAGTTGGCAAAGCCTTCATCGATCGCCGCTATTACCTGCGGCACATTCTCCGGCTTATCGATTTTGACCCAGATGTTATCGACCATGCCGGGCCGCCCGGCCGCCTCTTCCAGGTAGTCGCGCCGAAAGAAAAGGAAATTGGGGGGCGCCTTGCCGCTGAATACGCCCACGATATTCAGCGTCACGTTGAACGGGTAGAGCGTCCCACGCAGCTGGATCTGCTGCCCGAGGTGCAGATGGAAGCGCTTCATCGTCTCGCTGCCGACCAGGCACGCGGTGCGGATTTTCTTGAACTGCTCGAACTGCTCCTTGCTGATTCCATAGTCGGGCCACATCAGATCGACCTGCTCGGGATCGACCGCCAGGTTCGGAAACTGATCCGACACTTCATGGTACACGCCGCCGAACCAGCTCTCCGGCACCACCACCTCGACGTGGGGTATCGCCACGATTCGCTGCTTGTAGGCGATAGGTATCGAGTAGGCCAGCCCGGCCTTGTTATGCGTCGCGATCCGGGTGGACGACGCCGTGTCGCCGAGGATCTGGTCGGCCACCGTCGGGACGCTGACCAGCACCGAGAAGATAAACAGCGAGACCGCGATCGACAGCACGGTCAGAATAGTGCGGCGCTTGCTGCGCACCAGATTTTTTAACACCAGCGCCGTGTACTTCATGCTAACTCACGCGCTACGCATGAGCGGCGGCTTCCGGCGCGGCGCCGCGCTTGCCCGGCTCGACGCCCGCGAGCACGCCCTTGTCGAGCCGATAGACGGTATCGACGTAGCGCTCGGCGCGGGGATCGTGCGTGACCATCACGATCGTCTTCTGGAATTGGCGATTCAAATCGACCAGCAAGCCCAGGATTTCCTCAGCCGACTTTGCGTCGAGGTCGCCGGTCGGCTCGTCAGCGACGATGATCGTGGGATCGGCGACGATCGCGCGCGCAATCGCGACGCGCTGCTCCTGCCCGCCCGACAACTGGCGCGGATAATGGTCCATCCTGTCCGCCAGTCCCACCACCCTCAGCGCCGTCTCGACATGCTCGCGCCGCTCGGCCTTGCTGAGATGCGTCAGCAGCAGCGGCAATTCGACGTTCTCGAAAGCCGTCAGCACCGGAATCAGGTTGTAGAACTGGAACACCAGCCCGATATGGTGTGCGCGCCAGCCCGCCAGCTCGCGCTCCTTCATGCCGGCGATCTGGTCGCCGCCGACCGCCACTCGTCCGGTGGTGGCGCGATCGATTCCCGCGATCAGGTTGAGCATCGTGGTCTTGCCCGATCCCGACGGCCCCATGATCGCCACGAAGCGTCCGGCCGGGATCTGCACGGTCACGTCGTCCAGCGCGCGGACCTCGAACTCGTCGCGCTTGTAGATTCGGGTTACGTGCTCGAAATCAATTGCGTATTTATTTTCCATTTCGCTGTGCCTTTTGAACCCGATGCCGGCTCACTTTGCGCCAGCGGCGGTGCGGGTTGGTTTGAGCCGCGATCTAGCGCGACGTTTCATTTGTATTTGACGGTTCAGTTGCGCGCAAAGCCTTGCCAGCACGCGGGCCTTGGCGTCGGTGATAGCGCGCCCGAGTTCGACGACGATGGTTCGCACCGGGCTGGCGCCGGCGCGACGCATCCCGGTCACCATCCGGGCGAGCATGGCAGCGCGGGTTTCATCGTCGCGCCGCGAGCGCTCCATATGTTCGAGCGCGATCTTCGGCCGCTGATCCGCGAAATAGATCTTCACCTGCGACTCGTCGAACACGAACAGCGGCTGCGCTGGCTCGCGCAGCATCCGGGTGAAATGCTCGCGCCCGCGCGGCGTGATTGCATAGACCTTCCGCGTGCGATGGCCACGGCGTTCCATCCGCAGCTTGACCAGCCGATCGCGCGCGAGCTTCTTGAGCGCCGGGTAAATCGAGCCGTCCGAAACCCGGTAGAAGAAGCCAACCGGATCCTGAAAGCGCTGCTTCAGGTCGTAGCCGGTTGCCTCCGCTTCCATCAGAAAGCCCAGGATGGGAAACTTCACGTCCATCCGTGGCGGCGTCTTGCTGAATTCCAGCGCCGATCTGGCTGGAAAAAGCAGCGCGCGGGGGCGACGGCTCCGCGTTCCATTCAGCCCGCTTGTCAACGACACCTCGTGCATACCTATCAAGCCAATAGCTCGACTTGAGCTATGGGTCAACCCGCTTGGCGCGAAGCAGGGTGCAGCGATTCCACCGCGGATCATTCTGCCAGGATTGCAAGGGAGCCGGCGGCGCGAGCCGGGCTGGCATTATCTCCCGGCCGGCGGGGCAATTCCGGAATAGACGGGAAAGAAGGCGGAGCGTAACCTTCTCGGCGGGCGGGGGTTTCTATAAATAGAGGCCGATGTGTCCGGACGATCCGTATCCTCAACGGCGCGCACCGCGGCGCGCGGGAGCATCCACGCGAATGCGCGGGAACGCGAGGAGGTCGCATTGAAGGCGCGGCCCGCATCGGCGGTGGCGAAAAGCCGCGCAAGCGGCGCGAGTGGGGCGAGCGACGCTGCCGAGCAAGCGCTGTCGGCGGAGCGGGCGCTGATCGAGGCTGCGCAGCGCGAGCGCAGCCGGTTCGCCGAGTTGTACGAGAACAACTTCGAGCGCGTGTACGCGTACGTTGCGCGGCGGGTGCGCGACCGCGCCGGCGGCGATCGCGAGGAGGCGCAGGACCTGACCGCCGAGGTATTTCATCTGGCGCTGAAAAATCTGGCGCGCTTTGAGTGGCGCGGCGTGCCTTTTGCGGCGTGGCTGTTCAGGATCGCATACAACGAGATAGCCGATCGGTCGAAGCGGCTTAAGCAGCGGCACGCCCATGAACGAGAGAATAGTCTTCTTTTTCAGGAGAGCGCGGACCGGCTGGAGGCGGCCGCGGGCGTTGAGGACGCCGAGCGGCAGGCGCGGCTGTTCAAACTGGTCGAGCGGTTGCCGCGGGATCAATCGCGGGTGATCGCGATGCGATTTGCGGAAGACAAATCGATTCGCGAAATCGCGGCCGCGCTCGGACGCACGGAAGGCAGCGTCAAACAGCTTCAATTCCGCGGCCTGCAGAATTTGCGGGTGCGGTTGGGTGATACGAATGGCTAAGGGGAAACTAATCGAACAACTGGACGAAGCGGTGGAGGTGATGGTGTCCAAGCCGAACGCATCTTTGCCGACTACCGATCCGCGGCTGGCGGCGATTTTGCGGATCGCGGGCGAGTTGCGAGATTTGCCGCGCGCCGATTTCAAGAATCGTCTCAAGGCGGAGCTGGACGCACAATCGAAGGAACTCGAGTCGGCATCGCCGCCGCTGGCGCCATTGGCCGCCACCACGGCATCCGGCGGAAAGCCGCTGGTCACGCATGCGGATATTGAAGAGCGGATCAAGGAATTGGCCGAGCAGCCGAGATTTATCGTTCATGACTTGCGCGCAGCGGTCGGCGACATCCCCGACATGTCGATGCGATTTCTCGACTCGATGAACGATCACACATTGGTCGTGTCGCGCAGCACCCGCCGCTCGCATTGGGAGCGCCATTTCGGGGCCGACGAGATGATCTACGTGATGGACGGGGAGACCGAGGTCGTCACGTTGACCGATGACGGGCCGGTGAAATCGACAATTCACGCAGGCTCGGTGTTCGTCTGCCCCGCGGGACTGTGGCATCGCCTGACGCCGCGGCCGTTCAAGTCGGCGTTCTACCTGACGCCGAGCCAGGGCACCGAGGGCTCGGACGCGAAGGATCCGCGGCCCAAGAGCGAGCGCACCCCGATCAAGCCGGCGCGCGGGCGAAAAGGCTCGCGCGGCCCAAGCGCCGCGAAGCTGGAAGAGCACAATCTGCGCGCGGCGCTGCGCGAGGTTCCGCATCTGACGATCACGGCGGACACGACCGGCGAGGAAGCGGACGCGGCGGTGCGCAAGGTCGCGAAGATCGGAAACCTGACGCTGGGGGTGATGAGCTATTCGGGTCTGACGCCCTGGGAGCGGCATCCCGACGGCGACGAATTGATCCTGGCAATAGACGGCAAGGCCGATATTACGGTGCTGACTGACGAGGGGCCGGTGGAGCGGAAGCTGCGCGCGGGCGAGGCGTTTGTGTGTCCGCAAGGACTGTGGCATCGGCAGCGCGCGGAGAAGTCGGTGTCGATGCTCTATGGGACGCCGATCGACACGACGGAGATTTCGTTCGCGGACGATCCGCGTGTGGTCGCCGCAAAAGAAGAACAATCGGTGCATCCGGAGAGCGAGACAGTACCGGCGGCGGGAGTCTCACGCAGCATCATGCCGTTCCTGTACATCGCGGGCGCGGCCAGCGCGGTGGAATTTTACCAGCGCGTATTCGGCGCCAGCGTGTTGATGCGCGAGCAGGAGCCGAGCGGGATCGTGAGCCATGCGATGCTCAAGATGGGCGACACGACGGTCATGCTTTCGGATCCCACTTCGGCGGATGTGAAGGAGAATGACACGCACGGGTTGTCGCGCACGCCGCACTCGTACGGCGGCTCACCGGTGCATCTGTACATTTACGTTGCGGATGTGGACGAGGTCGTCAAGCGCGCGATCGGGGCGGGCGCGAAAGTTATCGACCAGGTGGAGGACAGGGATTGGGGCGACAGGTGCGGCGGAATCGAGGATCCGTACGGTCACGTGTGGTGGGTTGGGACGCCGATAAAGGACGTGCCGCCGAGGGATTCGAATTAGCGAACAAGGAGAACGAATATGGCGGGCAAAGTGAAGACGATTCCCGACGGGTGGCATACCGTGACTCCGTTCCTGTGCGTCAAGGACGCGGCGCGGGCGATCGAGTTCTATCGCAAGGCGTTCGGCGCGACGGAGTTGGAGCGCATGGCGGAGCCGGACGGGAAAGTTAACCATGTGGTGCTGAAGATCGGCGATTCGATCGTGAGGCTCTCGGACGAGGGCTCGAAGCATGCGGCGGCCTGGACGGCAAAGGGTTGGTCGAGAAGTCCGCAATCGCTCGGCGGCACGCCGGTGCATTTTTACGTTTACGTCGAGGACTCGGACGCGGTGTTCAAACGCGCAATCGCCGCGGGCGCGAAAATGATGGAGCCGGTGGCAGATAAAGATTGGGGCGACAGGATTGGCGCGCTGACCGATCCCTTTGGACATATCTGGATGGTCGCGACTCACAAAAGGGACGTGCCGATCGAGGAAGTCGCGAAGCGCCGGCAGGGGTGAGCAGGGCTGAGCCCTGCACCCAGTACTAGGGCCGCGCTCCGTTGTCGCGCGCGCCAGCATAGCAAATTAAAACTGAGACGGCGGAGGGTTCCCTCGGTGGGAAATCCTCGCGTCGCGGTGCGCCTCCGCCGCGCAGAGGAACGTAGTCTTTTATGGGGGGCGGGGGGGCGGCGGGGTGATCGACCCGTGCGCGGATGTCTGGTACATCGTAATGCAAATCGCGGATGTGGGCCGAGAGGAGCGCGGCTAATTCACCATGAAAATTTCCCGTATCATCGCAATCGGCCTGGCACTCTTATTCGTCCTGACAATCGCGCGGCTGGCACGGCTGGAAGATGGCGGCCCGTCGCACGTATCGATCATGTTGCCCGGGCAGGAGCCGGCGACGATGTACATGCCCGGAGCGTGGCGCCCATTCTTCATGCAACCCCCCAAACCGGCGGCGGAGCGGCCACCGGCGGTCGTGCTGATTCACGGCTTTATGGCCGATCGCAAGCTGATGAGCGTGCTCGCGCGACGGCTGGCGGAGAACGGTTACGCGGTGCTGGCGATCGATGTTCACGGGCACGGCGAGAATTCCAATCCTTTCGGCGGCGGCGTAGGCAGCCCCGGCGCCCTGCGCGAGGATGTGAAGCAGGCGGTCGATTATCTTCGCAGCAGCCCGTTGGTCGATGGATCGCGAATCGTCGTGATGGGGCATTCGATGGGCGCGGGCGCGGCGCTCGACTACGCCACGCACGATCCCAGCGTCAAAGGCGCGGTAATGATCTCGGGCGGCTGGCAGCTCGGGCCGGAACGTCCGAAGGACGCGCTGTTTATTTTTGCCGAGCGCGATCCGGACATGATCCAGGACGCGTCGCCTGCGCTGGCGTCGTACCTGGCGGGCGCGGCGCCAGTCGAGCTGGGCAAGACCTACGGAGATTTCGCCCAGGGCAGCGCGGTCGAAGCGGTTCGAATGCCGGGACTCGATCACATAACGATCGTCTATTCCGCGGCGGCCGCGACGACGATCGTGAAATGGCTCGATAGCACGTTTGGAACGACCAGAACCGGAGCGATCGAAGTTGCAGATGCACGTATGGGCGCATCGGGATTCGCGCTGTTAGTCTTTGTGATTCTGCTCGTGCCGATGGGCAGAGCCTGCGGCTCGATGGTAGCGCATTGGGCGGGCGAGCGGCCCGGACCGAGCGGATTGATCGGACTGGTGATCCTGGGCGGAGCGCTGATTGCGGCGATGCCGCTGGCGGAGTCCGACCCGGCGGCGTTTGTGCCGGTGGTGGTCGGCGACATCCAGCTCTCATGGTTCCTGGTTGCAGGGTTGATCATGGTGGGCGTGCTCGTGCTGTCGCATACGCTGGATTGGTACCGCATCCGCCAGGGGGCAGGTGCCGCAATATTCGCCGCGGCAGGGGGTTTCGCGGTGGCCTACGTGTGCCAGATGGCGATGACGGTGGCGTTCCACCACCTGTCGCTGTCGCCCGAGCGGCTGATGGTCATGGCGATGGCGTGCGTGCTCCAGTTTCCGTTCTGGATGGGCTTCGAGTTGCTGGTGCGGCGCGGAGGAGCGTTGATTTCGACGGTTTGGGCCGCGCTCGGCCGCATCCTGATCGTGGTCTTGATGGTGGTGGGCGTGAGCCTGGGAATGCTGCCGTTCTTCCTGATGCTTATCTTGCCGATCATCGCGCTGAATTTCGTGATGATCGAAATATTCTCGGCGGCGGCCTACAGCGCGTCGCGCAATCTGACGCTGATCGCGATTTTCGAAACGCTATGGTTCGGGTGGCTGATCGCGGCGTCGAGCCCGATAACTTTCATGTTCTAGTTTTTCGAGGATATTTTGGGGCGCGCGAAAGAGGCGCGGGCGTGATAGACTTGGCCGAGCAGAGACCTTATCGCGTCGGGCCGCTTTCGCGGCTGTGGTGCGAGTTGGGCCGGCGATCTTCAACCTGTCGTGCGCGACGAAAGGAAAACAATCATGCTTGAGACAGGAAAACCGTTTGTGAATTTCGCTCTTGCGAACCAGGACGGCAAGCAGATGAAGCTGGGCGATTTCGCCGGCAAATGGCTGGTGGTGTACGTCTATCCCAAGGACGACACGCCAGGCTGCACGATCCAGGGGAAGTCGTTCACGGCGAGCAAGGCCGACTTCGACGCGGCTGGAATCAAGGTGGTGGGCGTCAGTGCGGACGACGCCGCATCGCACAAGAAGTTCTGCAACAAGTTCGCCTTCACGATTGATCTGCTGGCGGATACCAAGGCGGAGCTGCTCAACGCCGCGGGCATCGGGCAGACAGACTTTAACGGGACCAAGTACTGGAACCGGACCAGCTTCGTGATCGATCCCAAAGGCATCCTGCGCAAGGTTTACGAAAAAGTGAATCCGCAGGGCCACGAGAAGGTGCTGCTCGAAGATATCAAGGCGATGCAGAAGAGCTGAGGCAGGGGCCATCGCCACCGGCGCGGGCCGTGCACCCTGGTCAGGAAGGGGGTTGCGGAAGTTACCCCTGGGGTCGTCACTTTCCGATTGGGGGACGTTTTATTATCGCTGCGAATTTGATTTGATGGATCAGTTGGCAGAGGCATTGACCAAGCGGCGCGGACGGTAAGTAGTCGGGCGGGTGGCTGAATTTCGGCCGCAATTTATCGTCCGATAGCTTAGTAGGGTTCGGCATGTGTCCTGCGTCATGACGCAAGAGTTTCGCTACATTCCAGGAGGAATGCATGGTTAAGAAGATCGCCGCCGTGGCCGGCGGCGTTTTTATCGGCCTGATCATCGCCTTTGCGCGCGTCGGCGCGTTCCCGTTCTGGGGTTCCGACTCCGACGCTTCCAAGGCGCCATCTGCGCAGCAAGCACAGTCAGCGCAGGCGGAGCCCCTGCCGGCGCCTCCGGTGCCGGGGATACACGTGGTGCCGGCGGCGCCGAATGCGCCTGAGCCGAACGAAAAGGTCGGGGTGATTACCTCGTTCGCGCCGCTGGTCAAGCGAATGATACCGGCGGTCGTAAGCGTCCGGGTGGTTCAGGATGTGAAGGTTTCGGGGATGCTGGCTGGCCCGCAGGCCGGACCCGGCGACGACAATGGCGGCGATAACGACAACGGTGGAGGGGGTGAGGGTCAAGGCGGCGGCATGCCGCCCGGCGGCGATCCATTCGACCAGTTGCGCCGCTACTTCGGCCAGGGCGGTCAACGCGAATACAAACAGCATGGGCTGGGATCGGGCGTGATCGTGTCAGCCGACGGCTACATCCTGACCAACAATCACGTGGTCGGTAACGCCGAAGAAATCCACGTTACGCTGGAGGACAAGCGCGAGTTTACGGCGAAGGTAATCGGCAAGGACGCGAAGACCGATCTGGGACTGATCAAAATCGATACGAAGGACGCATTGCCGGTCGCGACGCTGGGGGATTCCAATTCCACGGACGTCGGCGACTGGGTAATCGCAATCGGCAACCCGTTCGACGTGGGCATGACCGTGACGGCGGGAATCGTCAGCGCCAAGGGACGAATCCTGGGCGGCGACTACGACGATTTCATCCAGACCGACGCGTCGATTAATCCCGGCAACTCAGGCGGGCCGTTAATCAATACGCGCGGCGAGGTGATCGGAATCAACACCGCAATCTACAGCCGCACCGGCGCCAACAACGGCATCGGCTTCGCCATCCCAATCGACATGGCGCGCAACGTGATGGATCAGTTGAAGGCGCACGGGCGGGTGGTCCGCGGATGGCTGGGGGTCGAAATTCAGGAAGTGACGCCGGACCTGGCGCAATCGTTCGGAATGCCGAAGCCCGAGGGCGCGCTGGTCGCCAGCGCGGACAAGGACGGGCCCGCAGGCAAGGCTGGAATCGAGCGCGGCGACATCGTGCTCAGCTTCAACGGCCATCCGGTGGACGACGAGCATGAGCTGCCCGCGCTGGTCGCGCAGACACCGATCAATCAAAAGGTGCCGGTCGAGGTGGTGCGCAACGGCAAGCACATGACGCTGGAGGTCACGATTGGCGAGCGCAAGGAACCGCAGGTGGCGTCGGCCAAGTCCGAGGAGCCGGGCGGCAACTGGGGTATGCAAGTCGGGGACATCACGCCCGAGATCGCGCAGCAGTTCCATCTCGAGAACACCAAGGGGGTGGTGATTCAGAAGGTGGCGCCGGACAGCCCTTCGGCGGAGGCAGGTCTTCAGCCGGGCGACGTCGTGTTGGAAATAAATCACAACAAGATCAGCGCGCTGGCGGATTTCGTCGCCAAGGCAAAGCAAGCGCAGAGCGAGAAGAAGCCCGCGCTGCTGCTGGTTCAACGCGGCGGCGCGACGCTGTACACGGTGGTCAAGCCAGGCGGCGAGGCGCAGGGCTGATCGGATCGTAAGTCACATGCATTCAACGTGCGGCGCATCGAGTAGCTCGATGCGCCGCGCTTGTTTTTGACGTCGGCGAGTGAGCCTCGGCGCGCTTTCGCGCGGGGAATCCGGATGCTAGGCGTTGAAGCGCGCGATGGAATGCTGGAGAAAATGCGACGTGCTGATCGCCGGCGCCGGTCCCGCAGGACTGGCGACCGCGCTTTTTCTGGTGAAGGATCGGCCCAACCTGGCGGGCCGAATCGTCGCGATTGAGAAATCGGCGCATCCGCGGTTCAAGGTCTGCGGCGGCGGCCTGATTCCCAAAACGATGCGCGCGCTAGACGAGCTTGAAATCCCGCTCGAGGTGCCCGCCGTCGAAGTGATTCGTGGCGAAGCCGCAACTCCCGCTGGCGGCGTCGATTTGTCGCGCGGCGGCGAGGTTCTGTGCACAGTGGTTCGCCGCGACCGGTTCGACGCGATGCTGGCGCAGAGAGCAAGCGAAGCGGGAGTCGAAATCGTCCAGCGCGATCGTGTGCTCGACGCGGCTCAGGACGCTAGCGGCGTGCGCGTCAGCACCGAGCGGGGCATTTGCGAAGGGCAAATCCTGGTCGGAGCCGACGGATCGGGCAGCCGGGTCCGTCAAACGGTATTCGGCGCTCGCAAGGAGACTATCGGGCGCGCGTTGATGACGGACATTGCGGTCGATCCCGAGCGCACGCCCGAATTTACCGGGAAACGCTACCGGTTCGACTTCCGATGCGTGAGCGGTGGAATCAACGGCTACAGCTGGTCGTTCCCATGCCTTATCGGCGGCCGACCGCACCTGAATGTAGGCATCTATGATCAGCGCCCGCGCGAATTCGCCGAAAAGAGGGGCGAACAATCGCGAATGATAGCGGAACTCGTCGCGGCCTTCCCCGAGCTTCCACTCGACGGCCTAAAGCGCCACGCGACGCGATGGCATTCGTTCCCGATTCGATGGTTCGACGCCAGCGACAGCTACGCATCCGGAGGCGTGATTCTCGCCGGTGACGCGGCAGGTGTTGATCCGCTGATGGGCGAAGGCATCTCGTGCGCGTTTGAACACGGCAAGTTGGCGGCGAATGCAATCTGCAAGTATCTGGACGGCGACGGCGGTGCGCTGCGGGCCTACGATCGCGCCCTGCACGAAGGTGCGGTGGGGGCAAAGCTTGGCCATCTCGCGTTTGCCGCGCGCCATTTTTACGGCCCGCACTACAGGCTCTTCTTCCGCCTGGCGCGCGTCAGCCGCCGCGCACAGGAGATCGCCGTGGATTGGTACAACGGCGCGCGCCATCTCGACGAGCTACCCGCCCGAGGCCTGATCGCGCGATGGGCTCGTGCGGTTCTATTAGGTGAGCCTGTGCGATAGCATTTCTGTTGGCGCTCGCAGTGGAGAGGAATCAGGTGGCGGATAGAGTACGAGTGGTCCCTGAGCGAAAGCACGCAGGTGCGAGACGGCCGGCGAGAAAGCAGACGATGCGGCGGCCGGGAATTCTCGCGCTGGCCTTGCTTGGAGCGCTGATCTTGGGATTCCTGGCGAAGCGCATAATGATCCCGTCGGCTGTCCACTACATTGCGTATCGACCGCCTGATCAGCCGCAACCGATGAAGCAAGCAAATCCGCCCGCCGTTGCGGAAGGGGATGGCCACGCGGGCGACTCGGCGGCGGCGAGCGCGAAATCAAACGCGGACGCGGGCAACGGCTCGGAACAATTGACGCCGGCCGATCGCAGCGCGCTGGACGCGATTCTCAAACGCAAGGCCAAGTGACGAGCAAATCGATGGCGGCCTCGATGCAAATAGCGGACGACATGGGCTTTCGCGTTGAGCTTTTGCGCCCGCCGTCGCGAATCGTATCGTTGGTGCCGAGCTGGACGGAGACATTGTTCGCGCTGGGGTTCAATTCCGAAGTCGTGGGCGTCACGAAATTCTGCGTCGAGCCGGTCGCGGCGGTTGCGTCGATTCCAAAAGTCGGCGGGACCAAGAACCCCGACATCGGCGCGATAGTGAAGCTCGAGCCCGAGCTGGTGATCGCCAACGCCGAGGAGAACCGGCGCGAGGACGTGGAGCGGTTGCGCGCGGCGGGAATCCCGGTGTTCACGACTTATCCGCGCACCGTGCCGGGTGCAGTCGAATCGATCCTGCGGATGGGCCGGGCGCTCAGCCGCGAGGCGGGCGCCGCCGCGCTGGCCAGGGAGATCACGCTCAGCGTGAGCGGAATCGAGGCGGCGCTGGGAGTATGGAGCAAACTTCGGCTGCGCGTTTTCTGCCCGATATGGAAGAACCCGTGGATGTCATTCAACGCCGACACCTATGCGCATGACGTGCTGCGGATGCTCGGCTATAACAACATCTTTGCGTCGGCGGGCGAGCGGTATCCCATGACGACGCTCGAGGAGGCGGTCGAACGCCGCCCCGATATCGTGATACTTCCTGACGAGCCGTATGAATTCGAAGAATCCGACGTCGCCGAGCTGAAGACTCTGCTCCCGCCCGCGCTCAGCCGCCGCCTGCTGATAGTCAGCGGCCGCGACCTGCATTGGTACGGCGTTCACATGGTGCGGGGGCTCAAGTCGCTGGCGGAGAGAATGGCGCGCGTGCGCGCCGCGATTCTATAATCCAGTGGTGCGCAACGACGCCGTGCGGTGGATCAAAATGAATGGGAGATTTGCATGATCCCAAAAATCAGCCTGGCAGCCGCGTTCTTTCTAATGGCGGCGCCGCCGATGGCGTGCGCTTCGAATCGCGACGCCACGAATCCCGCGCCGATAACCTGCCAAGCGCATGACGCGCCGCCGGGAATAGTCGTCGCCCAGGACGACCAATCGAACGCCGACAATTCCGATAACGCCAACGACAGCAATTCAAGCGATAGCGCCGACGACGATCAGAACGCCGCCGGCGATCAGACGGACCAGCAGAATGCGGCCGGCGACGATCAGGCGAATCCGCAGGAGGCCCCCGACGCGACCGAAAACGATTCGGACGCCACGCCCCCGTCGAATGCGCTTTCGCAGCCGGTAAACCCGTTCCAATAGCGCGGCGCCACAATGACCGCACCACTGGACGGAATCAAAGTACTCGACCTGACCAAGCTCGCGCCGGGACCGTTCTGCACGATGATCCTGGCGGACCTTGGCGCTGAAGTGATCAGGATCGAGGAGCCGGGACCTCCCACCGGAAGACGCGCGCAGCAAGCCGGCGCCGCCGGTACGCAGGCGCTTGCCAACAGCTTCAGCAGCTCGCCGTACAACGCTCTGGGCCGCAACAAGAAGTCGATCGGGATCAATCTCAAGAGCGGCGCGGGCAGGGAAATCTACTTTCGCCTTGCCGAGCGCGCCGACGTCATCGTCGAGGAATACCGGCCGGGCGTCGCCAAGCGGCTCGGGATCGATTACGAGACACTCTCGTCGCGCAACCCGCGGCTGATCTATTGCGCCATCACCGGCTTCGGACAGACGGGGCCGTATCGCGATCTCGTCGGCCACGATATCAACTACATCGCGACCGCCGGCGTGCTGTCGCTGTTCGGACGGCCCGGCCAGCCGCCGACAATTCCGCACAACGTGGTCGCGGACTACGCCGGTGGCGGGATGCATGGCGCGATCGGAGTGCTCGCGGCCCTGGTCGCGCGCAACCAGACCGGACGGGGACAGTATGTCGATATCTCGATGATGGACGGCAGCCTGGCGTTGCTGGCGCAGTCGTTCTCGTCATTTTTCGCCAATGGGAAAGTGCCGCAACGCGGCGAGACGATATTTGACGGCGGGATACCGAACTACAACGTCTATCTGACCAAGGACGAAAAATACATTACGATCGCCGCGATCGAGCCGTGGTTCTTCGCCAACCTGTGCCGCGCGCTCGGCCGGGAAGACTTTATTCCGCACGAATTTGATTCCAGTAAACGAGCGGAAATAGCCCGCGTGTTCACTGAAAAATTCAAAACCAAAACGCGCGACGAATGGTTCGCGATTCTAAGCAAGAGCGACATCTGCGTCGGCAGGATGCTCACGCTCGACGAGGTGCCGGGCGATCCGCAGGTGCTGGCGCGCGAGATGATCGTTGAGGTCGAGGGTCCCGGCGGCCGGAAGATCAAGCAGGTGGGTGTGTCGATGAAGTTCTCGGATACGCCGGGATCGATAAGGTCGCTGGCGCCGCAACTCGGGCAGCATACCGACGAAATCCTGGGCGCGCTTGGTTACGGCAAGGACGAGCTCGACCGCTGGCGCGAGGCGGGCGCTATCAAGTAGCGCGTCATCGGGCGGCGGCGCGAGGTTGGTCGCGTTGCCCGCGGCCTCGAATCACGGTTAAGATTCCGCTATGCCACAGCCACCCCCGATGTTCATGCGCGGCCCGCACGATCCACTTCGTATCGAGCGCGCCGAAGGTCCATGGCTCTACGCCTCCAACGGCCTCAAGATCCTGGACGCAGGCGGCGGCGCCGTGGTGGTGAACATCGGACAAGGGCGCCGCGAAATCGCCGAGGTCGCCGCGCGCACGATCGCCAAGCTCGATTACATCGTGCCGGTCTGGACCTCGCCCGAGCGCGAGCGGCTGGTTGAGCGGCTCTCGCGATGGACTCCGGCGGGGCTGACGCGGTTCTTTTTTACCAGCGGTGGCTCGGAGTCGGTCGAAGCGGCGCTGAAGTTCGCGATTCTCTACCACAACGCTCGCGGCCAACGATCGAAGAACAAGATCATCGGGCGGCGCTTCTCTTATCACGGCAACACCATCGCAGCGTTGTCGGCGGGCGGGAGCGGGCGGCGTGCGGACTACGAACACATTCTATTGGACTGGCCGAAGATCGATCCGCCCTACTGCTACCGATGCCCGTGGGGCAAAACCTATCCGTCATGCGAGATCGACTGCGCGACCGCGCTTGAACAAGAGATCCTGAAGAACGGCGCCGACTCGATCGCCGCGTTTATCGCCGAGCCGATGATGGGCTCGAGCGGCGGCGCGGTGCCGCCGGTCAAGGAATACTGGCCGAAAATCCGCGAGATCTGCACGCGCCACAACGTGCTGCTGATAGCCGACGAAGTGATGACGGGCTTCGGCCGCACCGGACGGCGCTTCGGCGTCGATCATTGGGACGTCGTGCCGGATATCCTGGTCGGCGGCAAGGGACTTACCGGCGGATACATGCCGATGGGAATGATCGCGGTCAAGGAACCGTTGGTCGAGGAACTCGAGCGCGCCAGGGCCGACTTCATGTTCTACACTTACAGCTCGCATCCGGTGGCGTGCGCGGTCGCCGACGAGGTGCTGGCGATCATGGAGCGCGAGCGGCTCGTGGAGCGGTCGGCAGAAGTCGGCGCGCGGCTCGGTTCCAGTTTGAAGGAAGAACTGTCGGGGCATCCAATGGTTGGCGACATCCGCGGCGCCGGGATGTTCTGGGGGATCGAACTGGTGCAGGACAAGGCGACGCGCATGCCTTTTGCGCCTGAACAAAAAGTGACCAATCGCGTGCTCGGCGCGTCGGTTCGACGAGGGATGTTCTTTTATCCGGCAACCGGGATGGCGGGGAAGGCGGGCGGCGACGCGATGATGATCACGCCGCCGTTCATCATCGGTGACGCCGAAATCGAGCTCATCATTCGCACGGCGCGCGCGGCACTCGACGAGATCCAGCCTAACCTGTAGCGTTTGACGCAACACGTCTTAGACGTGTGGAGAGACCGGCACATGGCCGATAGCATCATCGGGCCGACTTCGCATTACTTTTATTCGCAACGCCTGAAACTGCACTACGTCGATTGGGGCAATCTCGACAAGCCGCTGCTGGTGTTGGTGCATGGCGGCCGCGACCATTGCCGCAACTGGGATTGGGTCGCGCTCGATCTGCGCCGCCACTATCACATCATCGCGCCCGACCTTCGCGGCCACGGCGACTCCGACTGGGCCGTGGGCAGCGGCTATTCGATGATCGACTACGTGCTCGATCTCGCACAGCTGATGAGCGCGGTGGGCGGCGAGCCGGCGACGCTTATCGGCCACTCGCTCGGCGGCGGAATCGTATTGCAATACACCGGCACGCATCCCGCCGCGGTCAAGCGCGTGGTTTCGATCGAGGGGATGGGTCCGCCGCCCGGAATGATCAAGGACTCGCCGGCCCACGATCGGATGAATAACTGGATCGGCCAGATGCAAACGCTCGCGCGGCGCAAGGTGCGCGAGTATCCGTCGATCGAGGAGGCTCTGGCCCGCATGATCGAGGCCAATCCGCACCTGGGCCGCGAGCAGGCGCGCCATCTCACGATTTGGGGAATTCGCCGCAACGAGAACGGCACTTACTCCTGGAAGTTCGACAACTACGTTCACGCCACGTCGCCCTACATGTTCAACAACCGCGACGCGCGCGAAATATGGGGCCGCATCGCCTGCCCGACCCTGCTGATTCGCGGCACGGAATCGTGGGCGGGCGATTGGGTCAAGGATGGGCGCATCCAGGCCTTCAAGCATGCGGAATCGGTGACGATCCAAAAGGCCGGCCACTGGGTGCATCACGATCGCCTCGACGAATTCTTGGCGGTCACGCGCCGTTTCCTTGGCGTGTAGCGGCGACTGGTGGCCCAGAGCGCATCCAGGCGCTGGTTTAGCTGATGCGACGACCTTCTCTTGCGCTGCGCAGCGACCAGTTCGAATACGTTCAGCTGATTATCCTCGCCGTGACCGTGGGCGTGCTCGCGGCGCTTGGAAACCTCGGCTTTCGAAAATTGATCGAATTCTTCTCGTGGCTGTTTCGCGTGATCGAGTGGAACGCGCTCGAAATCGGGCTCGGCGGAACCCGTCGCGCACTGGTCCCATTGATCCTGCTGAGCGGCGGCGTCGCAATACTGCTGCTTAACCGGATCTTTCCCGAAGACGTGCTCGGCTACGGCTTTCCGAATTTCCTGGAGATGGTCAACCTCGGCACCGCGCGACTGAAGCGGCGCTGGATTTTCGTCAAGGCCGCGGGTGCCGCGCTTTCATTGGGCGCCGGCGCGTCGGTCGGGCGCGAAGGTCCTATCGCCCAGGTTGGAGGCGCGATCGGATCGACTATTGCGCAACTCAGAAAGTTGTCGCCCGATCGGGCCAAGATGCTGGTTGCGGCCGGAGCGGGCGCCGGTATCGCGACGACGTTCAACGCGCCGATCGGCGGCCTGATGTTCGCGCAGGAAATCGTCCTGCTTGGCCACACCGAAATCGCCAATCTCACATTGCTGATCATCGCCACCTTGACCGCCGTGATCACCTCGCGGGCGATCGTGGGCAACGCGGCCGTCTTCCTCGTGCCCGATTTCGTGCTGCGCAGCTACTGGGAGATGGCGACGTATGCACTCATGGGCGCGGGGCTCGGGGCCCTCGCGGCAGGCTACATCCGGTTTTTCAATGCAACCGATGCATGGTTTCGCAGGCAGAAGCTCCCGGTTTGGGTCAAGCTCGAAGCGGGACTTGCAGTCGTCGGTGTGATTGCGATTTGGCTTCCGCAAAACTTGTCCGACGGATATCCGGTGATCAACAGCGCGATGGCGGGCGAGTTCGGCATCGGGATGCTGGCGGCGCTGGCCTGCGCGAAGTTTTTCGCCAGCAGCGTGTCGCTCGGATGCGGCGCGCCGGGAGGCTGCTTCGGCCCGACCTTTTTCATCGGCACGATGGCGGGCGGGTTTTTCCAGCGCCTGTCGGCGATGCTTATTCCCCACCTTACGGGACCGCGCGGATCGTACGCGCTGGTCGGGCTCGCCGCGTTTCTGGCCGGCACCACGCACGCGCCGCTGACGGCGCTGTTCCTGCTCTGGGAGATGACGCACAGCAACACGATCGCATTGCCGGCGATGATCGCGACGATTACGGCGCTGATCGTGGCGCGTGCGATCGAAACCGAATCGATCGACGAGTTCCGCCTCGCCCGCGCCGGCAAGACGCTTCAAATCGGCCGCGAGCGCCTGGCGCTTGCGCTCATACCGGTCAGCGCCGTGGTAACCAGGAACGTGACGATAGTGACCGAGAACACTTCGCTGTCGGAGGTGCTGCGCACCGCGGGTGAGACGGCGCAATCTACCCTGCCGGTGGTCGACAGCGAAGGCCAGCTCGCGGGGACAATCGTAGTCCGCGATTTGTTGTCCATGATCAGCGGAGGACAGGAACTCGGTCCGCTGGTCAACGCATTCGACATCTCCAATACGCATGGTCCCACCGTGCCGCTCGAAGCGAATCTCGATGAGGCGAGTCAGTTGATGGAGTATGACGGCCTCGACGAGATACCGGTCGTCGATCGCAACAGCGGGCGCTTTCTCGGTCTCGTCACCGGCCGGCATATCGCGCAGGCCCTCAACCGGGTGACGGTTTCTCTCTCGACGCTTGCGACGCGCGACCGGAATATCTATTGGGCGACCGGTTATCGAGTGACGCGCATCACGGTCCCCGCCGGCGCGGCGGGAAAAACAGTGCGCCAACTCGACCCGCGCGCGCGATTCAGTGTCACGGTTCTGGGCGTTCAGGACGCGGGCAGTTCGGATGGCGGATTCGCGCCGATGACGCCCGATCGCCCGCTGAAAGAAGGCGATGAGCTGGTCGCCGCCGGGCGTCCGCAAGACATCCGGCGATTCACGCACGACTTGGAAAGCACGGAACCCGCCGGCGCCGCGCGGGCTCCGGCTCAGCCCGAACCCGGAAAGACATAGGGGCGAGCGCGTCCGGCGCGGATTTCGGCGCACAGTTGCTCCACGGTGCGCACCTCGCGTTCGAACTCCGTCGCGATCGTCATGAACCATTTTGCCGTCGCGAAATGAGCGTCGCTGCCCCCAACCGCCGTCAGCCCGAGCTTGAGCGCGGCGTCCTGCGCGCGCCGATTCTCCTCGATCGAGTTCTGGCCGTTGAGCACTTCGACCGCGCCAAGCGCCGCGCCATGGCGGCCGAGCAGTGCGTCCAGGCGCGAGCCGTAACCGGAGCCGCGAAACGGATGCGCTGGAATTGCGACGCCGCCTTCATGATGCAGCACTTCGATCAGGCTGTCGCTCTCGACCATCCGCGCCGTCAGATCGAATCGCTGCACCACTTCATCAGTCACGCCGAACAGCAGCAGATGACCGAGATCGGTGTCGGCTTCGATGCCCTTGAAGACGGCAATTTGAAATTGCTCCGCGAGTTCCGCGTACCGCCGGCCGACTTCGCGATCGCTCGGAAACCGGCGATGCTCGGTGAAGCAAATCGCGCCGAGTCCGCCGCCGGAGCTTTTCGCGAATTCGAGATACTGCTCCGGCGCGACGTTGGAGTCGGACGAAAGCCGCGTGTGGACGTGCAGATCGACGATCATCAGATGGACACTACGGCGCGGCGAACGTGTAGCGCACCTGGATATGGTCTTCGATCGAGAAAACTCGCGCGAACATGAAAACCTGCGTCTGCACCATGAGACGATCGGCTTCCGTCGGCACCATGCCCCACAGCACGATCGTGTCACCCTCCATCCTGAAATGCACCGACGAGTAACCCTGCATGTCGAGTGCGCGGCGCAGCGCTATTTCGCGCGGTTGCGTATGCGCCGGTTCGGACGCATCGGGAGCGCCGCCATTCGGCACTCCTGGAACCGCACCATAGTCGGGTCCCGTGTCACCGTCGGAAGGCTGCGGTTGCGACGAATGGAACATCAGGTATCCGATGAGAAAAAATCCGCCGACCACCAGCGCCAGCGTCCGCGCGCGACGGCGCCTGCGATGGTGGCGGTGAAAGATCGGACCCGGATATTCCCCCGGCGCAGCAACGTCGTCGAGCACGATCGTCCGCGCCTCGTGCGCGCCGCGATCCGGCGCCGACAATCGTCCCGTTACGTCGGCGGCGCAGAACGAGCAGTAGTTCGAATCCACCGGGATATTTCGGCCGCAGCGCGGACATTCCGTATCGATCTGGTTGCTCAGCATCGTCGGCGCCGACGCGTGCTGCTCTCCGGACCTGACCCCGCCGAGCGGCAGTTTGAGTTGTGGGCGCGCCGCCGGCCCGGTTGGCGAATTGCGCTGCGGTATCGTCGCCTGCGCGCCGCCCGACTTGATCGCCATCAGCATCTGCTTGAATTCCGCGGCGTCGGCCATCCGCAAGACCGCGTCGTACTTGAGCGCCTGATCGACCAGCTCGGCAAGCGCGGGATTAATTCCGGGGCATAGCGGGCGCAACGCTGGAAAGCTGAAAGGCGGCTCGAGCGCGGGGTCGCGGCCCGACAGCGCATGATGCATCGTGGCGCCGAGCGCGTACAGGTCCGAGCGGAACTCGACCTTGCCGCGATATTGCTCGGGCGGCGCGTAGCCCTGCGTACCGATCATCGTCGCGTTGCTCAGCGGCTGGAACAGGCGCGCGATACCGAAGTCGATTAGCTTGGCTTGCCCCGACGGCGTGAGCATCACGTTCGACGGTTTCAGGTCGCGATAGATCACCGGCGGTTCCAGGTTGTGCAGGTACTCGAGCGTGTCGAGAACTTGCAGGGCCACATCGATGACCGCGTCCTCGGGAAGCTTGCCGCCGGCGTCTTTGAGTTTCTGCTCCAGCGTGATCCCGTCGATGAACTCCATGACGAGATAGTGATGATTCTGCTCGCTGAAGCGATCGAACACGCGCGGGATATGCTCGTTGCTGAGTTGCGCAAGCATGTCGGCCTCGCGCTGAAAAGCCGCCACCGCCTGTTTCTGCGTATCCGGGCTGGTGAAACTATCGACCATCTCGGCCAGCGCACACGGCCGCGCGGCAAGCCGCAAGTCCTCGGCGAGATACACGAGTTTCATCCCGCCCCCGCCCAGAGGCTTCATCACGCGGTAACGTCCACCGACGATGGTGTTGGGCGCAATCATGCCTTGAACGAGAATTTAACCATTACTTCCAATTCTGTTGGAGCCGGCGGCCTGTCCATGTTTATAGCATCAGCGTGTCTTCGCGAAGCGCACCGGAGAAGGCCGCATTGGCGGCGCATATGAGATGAATCAGGATGCCGAGCGGCGGTCCCGCACCGTACGCCAACGATACGCCAAAGAACCACAAGATTCCCCGCACCGGCTTGCCCCGATAAATCTGGCCGACGCCTGGAACGATGCTTAGCACGAGCGCCAGGATCGGGCTGAACCCCGGATGTTTGCGCAGCCGCGGGAAACGAGTTACCGGCGCGCCGCACGATTTGCAGAAGCTCGCTTCGGCGACGACGATCGGCTGACCGCATCGCGAGCAAAAGCTCGGCTTCTCGAACTCCGCTTCAGCCACGGAAGGTAAACTGCGCGTCGCCGAACCTTACGGCGTCGCCGTCGCTGACGCGCGTTGGCTCGGTCACGCGCCGGTTGCCGACGAACGTTCCGTTCTGGCTGCTCAAGTCTTTCACCGCGAACACCCCGTTGGAATTTTCGATACTCGCGTGATGGCGTGAGACCGAGGAATGGCTTACCACGATTTCGTTGTCGAGCGCGCGCCCGATGCGGGTAACCGTACCGGAGCGGACGGGGTAGGGCTGCCCCGACGCGTCCACCAGGCTCGGCCCCTCGACCCTCGCGATCGCTCCGGCCATCCGCGTAGCGACCCGCGCCGGATTCATCGTATCGACGGCGAGCGACGAAGGCTGGCGGGCCGGCGCCGGCGTCCCGCGCAGATGGAACAGCATATCGTAGCCGCCAATGCTGATTCGATCGCCGTCGCGCAGGTCAACGCTTTCGATTCGATTGCCGTTGACGAAGGTGCCGTCCTGCACTGCGAGATTCCTGATCAGGTAGTCGGCGCCCCGTCGTTCGATTACGGCGTGTCGCGGCTGCACGGTGGGATCGCCGAACAGGCCGACCGGATTTTCCTCGGCGCGGCCGATCGACGCGCGCGCGCCTTCGATCCGGTACTGGCGTCCGCGCAGCCGGCCCTTCTCGACCGTGACCCACGCGGCCTTGGTCAGCTCTTGCACCAGCCCGATGAACAACCCGATCGCAAGGCCGGTGACCGCTTCGCCGAAGAACCGCGAAGCCAGCCCGCCGCCGACGATCGCGCCGATCAAATCGAAGCCGATTCCACCGGCCGCTCCGCCGACCAGTCCGCCCAGCGCTCCCTTGGGAACATTTTCCATCGTGAGCGTCGCCAATCCCACGCCCGCGCCCACCAGCGCTCCGTCGATCGCCCAGCCCAGCAGTCTTGCGATGACGAGAGTTACGATCGAGCCCGAAACCAGCTGGCCGCTGGGGCTGAAGCCGACGCCGCCTGCCTGGAGAACCAGGTTGAACACGTAATTTCCGAAGTAAGTGGAGACCAGCGACAGGATCGCGCATATCACGAAGCCGCGAATGAAGCGGCGCTTGGCCTCCGGCGTCACGCGAACGTCGGATGTATCCACGGCGGTGATAAACGCGCCGATCGCGCCCGCGGCAAACGCCGCCGAGATGTAATACGCGACCAGTTCGCCCGTCGTCTGCGCCTGGCCGAGATGAGAGTTGTGCGAGGCCAGCTCGACCGGGAGCCATCCGATCGCGCCGCCAACTAGGCCCGCAAGGGCCTTGAACGTCAGTTCGCGCCGGTTCAGAGAGTCGCTTTTGAGTAGAGCTAGAGATGAATTCACGCCGCCCTTGGCACACGCATCCAGTGAAAAAGTGAAAAAGCTGGGAATATAATAGCCCGCAGCGGGTCGGCGGAAAACGCTCTGCGCAAGCGGCGCGCCTTTGCCCGTCGAGCGACGGGGTATCCGGTTTCCCGCGATTCCCGAACTTGATATTGAAGGGGTTGACGCTGGCGATATCGCCGCCGAGGAAATTATCCCGGTGTTCCAGGATGCTCTGAAGCCACGCAATTGAGGCGACGAAAAAATCAGGTCAGGACACTGACCAGACCCGCGAGGAGGCCCCCATGTCACCATTGCTGTTGATACTAATCCTGTTGTTGCTGTTTGGCGGTGGCGGCGGCTATTACGCCTACGGACCCGCAGGCGGAATCGGGATCGGCGGAGTTATTTTGATCATTCTAATCGTCATGCTTGTCAGCCGACGACGAATATGAGCGTCGATTTGTCGATCGAAGGCGGTCTTGCGGAGATTGTTCTCAACCGGCCTGACAAGATGAACGCGCTGAACGACGCGATGGCGGCCGAGCTGACCGGATGCCTGGAGCACGCGGCGTCGCAGGGCGCGCGGGCCATGATGATCCGCGGTGAAGGGCCGGCGTTCTCGGTGGGACGAGACCTCGCGGAGGCCGAGGCGGGTATCGAGGACATCGACGCGATAATCGAGAACACCTTCAATCCGCTGATCAAGCGAATCGTCGCGTTCCCGGCGCCTACCTTTGCTGCCGTTCACGGCGAGTGCCTGGGGGTCGGACTGGGGCTGGCGCTCGCATGCGACGTGGTCTATGTCGCCGACGACAACGACACGAAGATCGGTTCGACGTACGCGCGTATCGGCGCGGTGATGGACTCGGGTGGCCATTCGTTTTTCGTCTCGCGCCTGGGAACCCATCGCGCGCTCGAACTCATCTACACCGGACGACTGCTCTCGGGCGCCGAAGCGGCCCAGCTCGGACTCGTCAATCGCAGTATCGCGAAGGAATCGCTGGTCGCGGAGACCAGGAAAGTTGCGGCGCAGGTGGCGCTCGGTCCGACCGCGGCGTTTATGCAATCGAAGCATCTGGTGCGCAGGATCGACGAAGAGGCGATGGGCCTGTTTGCGGTTATGAAATGCGAGGCTCAGGCGCAGGGCGCGGTGGCGCGGACGGCCGACTACAAGGAAGGTCTCGCAGCCTTACAGCAGAAACGCCCGCCGAAGTTCCATGGGAAGTAGCAGGGGTGAACCCTGGCAGGGCTGAGCCCTGCACCCAATGTTAAGGCCGCGCTCCGTTGTCGCGCGCCGCCCCTGCTACCGTCTTAAAGGAGAAAACCAGGATAGCGTGGCGCTTGTGAAAAACAACCAACCCAGAAAAGAGGAGAAATGCAAATGAAAAGAAAGATGTTTATCCTACTCGGCGGATTAATGCTTATGTTTTTGTGCGGGTGCGTTGCCTCAATGCTTACTGAGCAAGCTGCAAATCAAGTAGCTCCACCAACGGTAGACAAATTCAGTTTTGATGTGTCAACGCCGGGAGCTGATGTTGGCACGTTAATGGTCCAAACCAGACAGCCCTCTTACCAGTTGGTGGTCGATAAATATGCTATCAAAATAGACTCCAATGCTCCGCTCGTCGTATCTAAGCAAAGTGACGTCACAATAAAGGTGAATGCAGGCAAGCACTCTTTGAAGTGTTATGCCACCTCGTCTAATCCGGCAGAAAGTGATCACGTCAGCTTCGGCGAGCCAAATAACAAGGATATTGTTATAACGAAAGGTCAAGAGCTAAAATTAAAATACACTGGCCCATATCGGTTACTTGGTTCCGGCAGTGTTGAGGAAATAGAATAACGGGTGTTTTTTTCCACCCCTGCTGGCGTCTCATGGCGCGCAAGCTCCCGTCGGCGCAGCCGCCTCCTGTCGAGCACGAACAACAAACTCATTGGCGCACAACCCCGTTAGCTTTTCGTTTTCTCGGGAAACAGCCTCGGCATCCAGCGCGCGGCCAAAGTGGCCGGGAAGGTGAGCCGAAGTGGCGCGCGCGTACACTCTGACACGAAAACGTTTTTCGCCACTTAATACTGGCCTCCCGTGCCAACGGGTTTTAATACTGGCCAGCCGTGCCAACGGCCAGGGGTGACCCCTGGCAAGGGGGTGACCCCTGCACCCGGTGATAGGAAAAGATGCGGGCTTCGCCCTGTTAGAAGGGTAAGGGAGTGAGGGTGAGGGGCATCTGTGCGGCGCGATTGTCTGATGCGCCGCAGTCGGGCGCATCGCAGGGAGATTCCTTTGTCCTACCCGGTTGCGGCGCGATTATGGCGACGTTGCGGGCGAGATGGCGGCTGCGGTCTTCTGCACGGTGAGCAGCTTGTCGGTCTCAGGGTTAAGCGCGAGGGCGACCCACCATACTGCAATTGGAAATACATATTCAACTTTCCAAGGTATCCAAGTGCGAAGAAGCGCCGACAAAAGTGCGAACCATACGAAGTTTGCAATTGCCAGCGCCACAGCAATTGCTAAGGTAGGCCGTCGGAACCGTCCCGAATCGACTATCCGTCCCCCCACAAGGCCAAGAAAGGGTCAGGGCACTATGACGAACGCCACGAGCTCTAACCCAATCAGGCGGTACAGGCTTAGGGGGAAGGGGTTCCTCCATACGTCGCGGACCAGCCAAAAGACTATGGGAGTGGCATTAAGTGCTGTACCGCATACAAGACCGTATTTCGCTGCGCGAGGAGGTTGCTGGCTTGCTCCACGAATCCAGACCCACAAGAGGCAGCATGCCCACGAAACATAAGTGTAAATGAGTAAGCGCACTGTCCCCAATATTCCCTGATGAATTACGAGGTCGCCAAGAATTTCGTGAAGAAGCGAGTGCGATGCACTTGCAAGGAGAACAATCATCGCGCTGGCTACCGCACGCCATGATGCCGGTATCTCGTGCTCGGGGCCTTTATCGCTGATGCCGAAGCGGCTTTTAAGACGATCGAATACGTCCTCTAGAATGATGGGATGGACCCCCGCCCGCTTATATACGGCCTCGCAATGGGCCAAGAATGAGGTGATTAACCATTCATTCGAAGCGAGGAGGGTCCGCGATGAAAGTTACAACGATTGGGATCGA
>Ga0116215_1000035_pt1 | contig 103133 bp, 101 predicted proteins | sample Sb_taG_7_FD_89698 | JGI IMG/M metagenome (GOLD analysis project Ga0116215, IMG submission 89698) | Peat soil microbial communities from Weissenstadt, Germany - Sb_50d_2_FS metaG | ecosystem: Environmental > Terrestrial > Soil > Wetlands > Peat | place: Germany: Weissenstadt | collected 2010-09-21
GAGAGTCGTATTGGTCGGATCCGCCTGCGAGGCGGCGCTGAGCTGAGAGTACGTCTTGCCGCCGCCGATCTCACCGAGATGGACGTTGATGAAGTTGTTCGCGTAGACCTGAGCCTGCTGACCGGTGAGCAATTCCTGGCCCGCGTACTGGGTCATGGCGGTCGCGTCGACCTTGGGGAGGGAGGTGATCGCCGTCGACCCCACGGCCGGGAAGTAGATCTGCTGAGCCGCGAGCTGGTCGTGCACGGTCGACGTCGCGAAGCTGCTCGCCCAGAAGGCGAACCCGCTCACGAACGCCAGGATGCCGATCAGTCCGACCTGCAGTACGAAAATCCGCCAACGCATTCCACTGGTCATCGTGGGTGTCTCCTTATTTGGTTTGACCTGCACCCCATCCTCATGCCACCGGGGGAGAACAGCCAGTGCCACAAGACACCAGAAGATCCGGCACCGGGCGCCCTTCGAGGGGGCAAAGGTCCCGAGAGGGGAGCTAGGACCAGTCCTGCGCGTCGTTGCTGCGCTTGCGTCTGGCCATGAACGCGGCCACCTCGGCGCGCCGTGAGAGGTCGAGCTTCATCAGGATGTTGCTGACGTAGTTCTTGACCGTCTTCTCGGCGAGATGCACCTTCTCACCGATCTGGCGATTGGTCAGACCCTCGGCAACCAGGCCGATGATGCGCCGCTCCTGCGGGGTCAACTGCTCGACGCCGTCGTCCGAATCACCGGGCACGGCGTCGCCGCGGATGCGTGCCAGAACACGGCCCGTCACCGACGGGTCGAGCAGTGATTCGCCTTTGGAGACGCGATGAATGGCGTCGAGAAGATCGTTGCCGTGGATCTGCTTCAGCACGTATCCGGAGGCTCCGGCCATGATCGCGCTGAACAGCGCCTCGTCATCGGCGAACGACGTGAGGATGAGCACGCGCGTCTCCGGACGGTGAGCCCGGATGTCCCTGCACGCCTCGATGCCCGAACGACCCGGCATGCGCACATCCATGACCACGACGTCCGGCATGGCCGCCGCCGCCGTCCTCACCGCCTCGTCCGCGGAGCTCGACTCTCCGATCACGTCGATGGACAGATCGGACTCCAGCAGCGCCCGGAGTCCGCGCCGCACCAGCTCATGGTCGTCGCAGAGCAGGACGCGAACTCGATGGGACCCCACGGCTTCAGTGTAGGCGGGTCATTGGTCACATGGATCACCGCCCTGAGGCTCTGTCCGCCACGCCCGGATCGTTGGATGCTGGGCCGTGAGATGTTGATCCAGGATTTCGTTCAAATCGACCGCGACTTCGACGAGATCAGGGCGCGCGTGCGCGCCGACCCCCAGGCTCTGATCGCGGTCAATGCGGGCGCCGCGTACCGCGACGGCGAGCGGCTCTCCCTGCGGCTGACGCCGCTGGTCGGTATTCCGAGCCTCGGCAAGACGATCGAGGTGGATCTCGCCGATCCCTACGAGCGTGAGGACCGGCTGGTGGTGCCGATGCACTGGTGGGCACCGGGGGCGACCCGGTTGTTTCCCCATCTCGACGGCGACCTCGAGTTCGCCCCGCTCGGCGCGAAGACCAGTCAGATCACGCTGATGGGCAGCTACGACCCGCCCCTCGGCTTCGTGGGACGGCGCGCCGATCTCCTGCTGCTCCACCGCATCGCCGAAGCGAGCATTCGATCGTTTCTCGTCCGGGTGTCGCGTAATCTCGAGCGGCCCGACCGGCAGCGGGTGTTGGCCGGCTGACCTCCGTCAGCGCTCGCGAGCGGTTTCGCGAGGCACCGACCACACAGCTCGGACGCCCCGCGCGCGATCCGGCTCCAGAGAGAAGGTGCCTCCGAGGGCACGAGCCCGTTCCGCGAGGTTGGCGAGCCCGAGGCCGGCGCGACGCCTGGGGCGCACGCCGACACCGTCGTCCTCAACCGTGAGGGTCACCTCGAGACCGGCTTGGATGCGGACGTCGACCCGGGTCGCCTTGGCGTGCCGGATGACGTTGCTGAGCAGTTCGCGGAGTGCCGCGAGCAGGTGGTCGGCGAGCTCCTGCCCGACGATGGTGTCGACGGGGCCGTCGAAACGAACCTTGGGCTCGAATCCCAGGGCGGACGCCATCTCGGCGACCAGCGCCAGGACGCGCGCGCGGCAGCTCGACCCCCCGCGTTCACTGGAGCTCAACTCGAAGATGACCGCGCGGATCTCGCGAATGGTCGTGTCGAGATCGTCGACCGCGGCCTGGATCTTGTCGGCGACACTGACATCGCCGGTCAGCCTCGAAAGCGCCTGGAGGCCGAGGCCGGTGGCGAAGAGCCGCTGGATCACGGTGTCGTGCAGGTCCCGCGCAATCCGCTCGCGCTCGTGGAGGACCGCGAGTTCCTGCACACGATCGTGAAGGCGCGCATTCTCGATCGCCACGCCCGCGGCGCTCGACAGCGCCACGGCCACGGTCTCGTCGGTGGCTGTGAACGGACCACCGCGCTTCTCGGTCAGGTAGAGGTTGCCGAACACCTCGTTGCGAATGCGGATTGGCACGCCGAGAAAGGTGCGCATCGCCGGATGCCCCGCGGGGAAACCGACCGAGTCGGGGTGCGCGCCGAGGTCCTCGAGCCGGAGGGGACGCGCTTCGCGAATGACGTGGCCGAGAATCCCGAGACCCTTCGGCGGGTGGCGGATTCGCCGCGCCACGGCGGCGCTGACGCCCTCCGTGACGAACTCGGCGAGCACGATCTCCCCGTCAGCGGACGTGGCGCCGAGGGCGCCGATCGCGCCATAGCGAGCGTCGGTCTGAGCGCACGCGACCTGGATGATTCGGTGCAGCACGACCGGAAGCTCGAGGTCGGAGGAGATCGCGAGCATCGCCTCGAGCATCCGCATCTCAGTCACGCCGCAAGCGTATCCCGCCAACCATCAGCCGCCTCGGAGCTCAGTCGCGGTGCAACTGACCGAATTCGGGCGGCAACCTGTCAGTGTTCGCCTGATGGACGACGCGAAGATCAAGGAAGGGATGCGATGGATGTGGTCGCTCGGCGACTACGGCGCGATCGCCGCCCACCTGGAACCGCACGCGATCGAGCTCGCTCAGCGGAGCCGCCTCCACGCCGGGTCGGAGGTCCTCGACGTCGCCGCGGGCGATGGAAACTTCGCGATCGCCGCCGCTCGCCTCGGCGCGACCGTGGTCGCCACCGATCTCGCTCCGTCCATGGTGGACCTCGGCAGGAAGCGAACCGGCGCTCTCGGTCTTGCCGTCGAGTGGCTCGACGCCGACGCCGAACAGCTCCCATTTCCCGACGAGCGCTTCGATGTCGTGGCCTCGGTCTTCGGCGCGATGTTCGCCCCGGACCCGGAGCGGGTGGCGCGTGAGATGTTCCGGGTCGCGAAGCGAGGCGGCCTGGTGGCGATGGCCAACTACGGGCCGAAGGGCTTTCTCGGGCGTGTGACCGCGCTGCTCGCGGAGCGGAGTCCGGCGCCCCCACCCGGGATGCACTCTCCATTCGAGTGGGGGGTCACCGACGAGGTGCACCGCCGCTTCAAGGGCCTCACCTCGTCGATCGAGATCTACCCGCAGGCACTCACGTTCGAGTTCGATTCGCTCGACGCCGGCTGGGATTTCTGGGAGCGGGCCAACCCGCCGATGCGAGCGCTCCTCAGCACGCTCGACGCCGATCAGACCGCGGCCCTTCGGGAGGACGGCAGGAAGCTCATGGCCGAGCTCAACCAGGTTTCCGGCGGCGGCCTGACCCTCGAGTCAGACTACCTCCAGGTGCTCGCCCGCAAGGCCTGAACGGTCACGCGAGACCACGATCGCGTACTCGAACGCGTCCGCGAGCGCGCTCCAGGATGCCTCGATGATGTTGGTGTTGCAGCCGACGGTGCTCCAGCGGCGGTGGTGGTCGCCGCTCTCGATGAGCACCCGGACCACCGCCGCCGTCCCGTCGCGGCCGTCGAGCACGCGCACCTTGTAGTCGAAGAGCTGCGTCGAACCGATCTCGGGAAAGCTCGGAGTCAGCGCCTTGCGCAACGCGGCGTCGAGCGCGTTGACGGGGCCGTTGCCCTCGGCGGCGGTGTGGACGACCTCGTCACCGACGCGCACCTTGATGGTGGCCTCGCACACGAGCGACCGCCCTTCGCGCTGCTCGACGAGCGTGATGTAGTCGATCAGCGTGAACGGCGCTGGATTCCCACGCGCCCGGTGGACGAGCAGCTCGAACGACGCCTCGGCGCCCTCGAACGAGTGACCGCTGAACTCCAGCTCCTTGACCTGGTCCGCGATGCGACGAGCGAGCGCACGATCCTGGGTCAGGTCGACACCGAACGCGGCCGCCTTCTCGAGCACCGTGCCCCGCCCGGATTGCTGCGTGATCACGGAGTGGCGCCGGTTGCCCACCAGGGTCGGGTCGACGTGCTGGTACGCATAGGCGGCCTTGCTCATCGCGTCGATGTGCTGGCCACCCTTGTGCGTGAACGCGGCCTGGCCGATGTACGGCGCCGAAAGCGGCGGAGCGATGTTGGCGATCTCCGCGACGTCCCGGGCGATCTCGGTGAGCCGCGCGAGCTGCGAATCCTCGATCACGTGCACGCCCATCTTGAGCTGCAGGTTGGGGATGAGCGTGCAGAGGTTCGCGTTGCCGGTGCGTTCGCCGTACCCGTTGATGCAACCCTGCACCTGCACCGCGCCGGCGCGGACCGCGGCGAGCGTCGCCGCCACGGCGCATCCGGAGTCATCGTGACAGTGGATACCGGCGACGCCGCCGAACCGCGCCGTGATCGCGCCAACCACGGACTCGACCCGATCGGGGAGCGTCCCCCCGTTGGTGTCGCAGAGCGTGATCCGCTCTGCGCCCGCGCTGACGGCGGCTTCGAGGCAGCGCAATGCGTAGTCGGGGTCGCTCGCGTATCCGTCGAAGAAGTGCTCGGCGTCATATACCACGCGCCGGCCGTGGTCGACGAACCAACGAACCGAGTCGCCGATCATGTCGAGGTTCTCGCCGGTCGTGGTGCGGAGCACGTCGATCACCTGCCGGTCCCACGCCTTGCCGACCAGCGTGATGATCGGCGCCATCGAGTCGAGCAGGGTGCGCAGCTGCAGGTCGTCCTGCGCTGCCATGCCCGGGCGTCGGGTGGCGCCGAAAGCCGCGAGGGTCGCGTTGCGAAGCGGGTGCTGCTGCATCGCCGCGAAGAACTCGGTGTCGGTCGGGTTGGCGCCCGGCCACCCGCCTTCGATGACGGTCACACCGAGCAGGTCGAGATGATCGGCGATGCGCAACTTGTCCGACACCGAGAAGTTGATCCCGACTCCCTGCGCGCCGTCGCGAAGCGTCGTGTCGTAGATCTCGACGCTCACGTCGTGGCTCCGCTTCGAGCACCGAGATGGCGCAACGATTCGCGCGCGACGGCGTCGGCGACGGCATCCGTGCCGGCTGTGCCGCCAAGGTCCGCGGTGAGCACGTCCTCGGTGATGCACACGTCCACCGCCGACTCGATTGCCGCGGCGAGGTCGTCGCGGTGGAGTGAGTGGCGGAGCAGCATCGCGACCGAGAGAATCGTGCCGTACGGGTTGGCGATGCCCCGCCCCGCGAGGCGTGGCGCGCTCCCGTGAATCGGTTCGTACAACCCCTGATCGGTCGAGCCGAGGCTTGCCGAAGGGAGGAGGCCGAGGGAGCCGGAGAGCACGGCAGCCTCATCGCTGAGAATGTCGCCGAAGAGGTTCTCGGCGACCACGACGTCGACGGTCGCCGGCTCGCGCACCAGGCGCATCGCGAAGGAGTCGACGAGCTCGTGCGTGAGCGTGACATCGGGATACTCGGCTGCAAGAGCGGTGACGACCTCCCGCCACAGCTGGCTGGTGATGAGCACGTTCGCCTTGTCGATGGAGATGAGTTCGCGGCGACGGGACCGGGCGAGGGTGAACGCGACCCGCGCGACGCGCTCGATCTCACCGGCGCTGTACACGATGCTGTCACGTGCAATCTCGTCGGCGCCGGTGCCGGTCCGGCCGCGCGGCTGGCCGAAGTAGGCGCCACCCGTGAGCTCACGGACGATCACGAGATCGGTCCCCCGGGTGATCTCCGGGCGCAGCGAGGTGCGATCGGCGAGGTGCGGATGCACCTTCACGGGACGAACATTGGCGAAGACGTCCAGCTCGCGTCGAAGCCGGAGCAGTCCCGCCTCGCAGCGCTGCTCCCCGCGCAGGTGATCCCACGCCGGGCCCCCGACGGCGCCGAGCAGGATCGCGTCGGCTGCCCGGCACGCCTCGAGCGTCTCATCCGGGAGCGGCGTCCCGAATTCGTCGATGGCGCGACCGCCGATGAGGTGCACGTCGATGCTCACCTGTGCGTCGGCCGCGTCGCACACGGTCGCGAGCACGCTCAACGCGGCATTGACGACCTCCGGACCGACTCCGTCTCCGGGAAGGACGACGACGTTTGCCTTCACGAGGCGGCGCCGGCGCGCGAGAGGTCGGGCATCCATGCGGGACGTCGCGCCTCGAAATCGGTGATGGCCGCCTTGTGTTCGAGTGTCAGCCCGATGTCGTCGAGGCCCTCGAGCAGGCGGCGGCGCTCGAACGCGTCGATGGCGAACGTGTAGCGCAGGTCTCCGCACGTGACCGTCTGCGCCTCGAGATCGACCGAGACGGTGATCCCGGGTTGCTCGGTGGCGAGGTCGAGGAGTGCATGGACCTCGTGCTCCGGCAGCGTCACGGGGAGCAGTCCACTGCCGAGCGCGTTGTTCCGGAAGATGTCCGCGTAGGACTCGGCGATGATCGCCCGGATCCCGTAGTCGGAGAGCGCCCAGACCGCGTGCTCGCGCGACGAGCCGCACCCGAAGTTGCGTCCCGCGACCATGACGGTCCCGGGCGCGTACGCCTCCTGGTTGAAGACGAAGTCCGCCTGCTCCACCCCCGACGCGTCGCGCCGCCAGTCGTTGAACAGGAACTCGCCGTAGCCGGTCCGCTCGATGCGCTTGAGGAATTGCTTGGGAATGATCTGGTCGGTGTCGACGTCGGATCGGTCGAGGGGGATGAGGACGCCGTCCTCGCGACGAAACGGCTTCATGCGCGCGCCCCCGCAGCCACCGCCATGCGGCGGACGTCGACGAAGCGTCCCTCCACCGCGGCGGCGGCCGCCATCGCGGGCGACACGAGGTGGGTGCGGCCGCCACGCCCCTGACGTCCCTCGAAGTTGCGGTTGCTCGTGCTCGCGCATCGCTCTCCGGGTTGCAGGATGTCCGGGTTCATGCCGAGGCACATGGAGCAGCCGGGGTTGCGCCACTCCGCCCCGGCCCCGGTGAAGATGGCGTCCAGACCCTCCGACTCCGCCTGCAGCTTCACCTGCGCAGACCCGGGGACGACGAGGACCCGAAGACCGTCGTGGACACGGCGACCCTCGAGCACGGCGGCGGCTGCGCGCAGGTCCTCGATGCGACCGTTGGTGCACGAGCCGATGAACACGGTGTCCACCTTGATGTCCTCGATGGCGGTGCCCGGCTCGAGACCCATGTAGGCGAGCGCCCGAACGGCCGATTCGCGCTCGGCCGAGTCGGCGAAGGATTCCGGGTCGGGGACCTGTCCGGTCACCGGCACCGACTGCGCCGGTGTCGTCCCCCAGGTCACCGTGGGCTCGAGGGTCGCCGCGTCGATGGTGACCACGCGGTCGTAGACGGCGTCGTCATCGCTGCGCAAGTCGCTCCAGGCTGCGACCGCATCGTCCCAGTCGGCGCCGGTCGGCGCGTACGGGCGGCCTTTGATGTACGCGAAGGTCGTGGCGTCGGGGGCGATCATCCCGGCACGCCCGCCGCCCTCGATCGTGAGATTGCAGAGCGTCATCCGCTGCTCCATCGAGAAGCCGCGCACCACCGAGCCGGTGTACTCGACCACGTGGCCGGCTGCGCCCGCGGTGCCGATGGCGTTGAGCACTCCCAGTGCCGCGTCCTTGGCCGTGACACCCACCGGGAGCGAGCCTTCGATGCGCACCTCCATGGTGAGCGGGCGCGACTGGCGGAGACATTGCGTCGCCAGCACGTGCTCGACCTCGGAGGTGCCGATGCCGAGGGCGAAGGCTCCGAAGGCACCGTGCGTGGCGGTGTGCGAGTCGCCGCAGACGACGACAGTGCCGGGGAGGGTCAGCCCCAGCTCCGGTCCGATGACATGGACGATCCCCTGCCAGCGGTGTCCGGCGCCGAAGCAGACGATCCCGTTCTCGTCGCAGTTCCGGCGCAGCGCATCCATCTGGGCCCTGCTCATCGCGTCTGCGCCACTGGCGCCGTCACCGTCGGTCGGGACGTTGTGGTCCATCGTGGCAACAACAAGCTCTGGCCGGCGCACGCTGCGGCCTTCGAGGCGAAGGCTTTCGAACGCCTGTGGGGACGTGACTTCGTGGACCAGGTGGAGGTCCACGTAGAGCAGTGACGGCTCGCCGGGCTCCTCGACGACGGCATGCGCGTCCCAGATCTTGTCGAAGAGGGTTCGTGGACTCATTCGACCCCCGAGGTTGCACCCGCCGGCGTCGCGTCTCCGGACGTTGCCATTGCCGCCATCCGCTCCGGGGGAATCCGCGGCCCGGCCGCGAGCCGTGCCGTCAGACGGTTGAGGGCGTGCACGTAGGCTTTCGCCGCGGCGACGAGGATGTCGGTGTCCGCGCCATGGCCCGAGCTGAGCGTTCCATCCTGGCGCAGGCGGATGCTCACCTCGCCGACGGCGTCCATTCCCTCGGTGATGGCCTGGATGGCGAACTCCTCGAGCTCCGCTTTCACCTGCACCAGCGAGTCGATCGCTCGATAGGTCGCGTCAACCGGCCCGTCGCCGATGGAGACCGCTTCGTGGCTCATCCCGTCACTCAGGAGCATGCGCACCGTGGCCGTGGCGCGCAAATTGGTGCCGCAACTGACCTGTAGGTGCTCGAGCCGGAAGGTCTCCTCGCCACCCTGGCGCTCGTCGGCGACGATCGCCTCGATATCCCGGTCGGTGACGTCACGCTTGCGGTCCGCCAGCTCCTTGAACCTGACGAACGCGCGCTGCAACTCCTCACCGTCGAGCCGGTAGCCGAGCTGCTCGAGGCGGTCGCGCAGCGCGTGCCGCCCGCTCAGCTTGCCGAGCACGAGCGTCGATCCGGCGCCGACCTGGCCCGGTTCCATGATCTCGAAGGTCCGGCGATCCTTGAGCATCCCGTCCTGGTGGATGCCGGAATGGTGCGCGAACGCGTTGGCTCCGACCACCGACTTGTTGGGCTGCACGAGCATGCCGGTGAGCTGGGACACGAGACGCGATGTGCGGTACAGCTGGGTGTGGTCGAGTTGCGTGGTGACGCCGTACACCTCGGGATGCAGGCGCGTGGCCATCGCGACCTCCTCGAGCGCGGCGTTGCCGGCGCGCTCCCCGATCCCGTTCACGCACGTCTCGATCTGGCGCGCGCCACCGAGCACGCTCACCAGGGAGTTGGCGGTTGCGAGGCCGAGGTCGTTGTGGCAGTGGACCGAGAGCACGACGTCGCGCAGGGAGGGTACCTGCAGGTACATCCATGCGATCAGGTCACGCCACTCGTCCGGGGTTGCGTAGCCGACCGTGTCCGGAAGGTTGATGGTGGTGGCTCCGGCCTCGATGCAGCCGTTGACGATCTCGGCCAGGTAGTCGCGCTCGGTGCGGCTCGCGTCCATCGGCGAGAACTCGACGTCGTCGCGAAACGTCTTGGCCAGCCTGGTCATCTGCACGGCGTGGTCGTACACCTCGCGCTGGGTCATGCGCAGCTGCCCTTCCCGGTGAATCGGCGAGGTGCCGATGAACACGTGGATGCGCGCCCGGCTCGCGGGCTCGAGCGCGGCCGCGCATGCGCGCACATCGGCCTCGAAGCAGCGCGACAGTCCCGCGATGATCGGACCTTCGACCTGCTCGGCGATGGCCTTGACCGCCGCGAAGTCGCCGGGCGAGCTGTGCGGGAAGCCGGCCTCGATGACGTCCACCTTGAGGCGCGCGAGCTGGTGCGCGATCTGCAGCTTGTCCTCGGCGTTGAGCGCAACCCCGGGTGACTGCTCGCCATCGCGCAATGTCGTGTCGAGGATGGTGAGGGACTCGGTCATGCGCTCGCCTCCTCGCGACCGCGTTCGGCCAGCACCTTCTCCATACCGGGCGCGGTCTTCGAATCGAGCCACGCCATCTTCGAGCGCAGCTCGGCGCCGACCCGCTCGATGCGCAGGTGCTGCTCCACGTCGCGGTACTCGACGAAGTTCGGGCGTCCGGCCTCGCTCTCCTCGATCCACCGCTTCGCGAACGTGCCGTCCTGAATGTCCTTGAGCAGCTTGCGCATGGTCTCGCGAGTCCGCTCATCGACGACTTTCGGGCCGCTGACGTAATCGCCGTACTCGGCCGTGTCGCTCACCGAGTAGCGCATCCACGAAAGACCGCCCTGGTACATGAGATCGACGATGAGCTTCAGCTCGTGCATGACCTCGAAGTACGCGAGCTCGGGCTGGTACCCCGCCTCGGTGAGGGTGTCGAAGCCTGCCTTGACAAGCGAGCTGATACCACCGCAGAGCACGGCCTGCTCGCCGAAGAGATCCGTCTCGGTCTCCTCCGCGAAGGTGGTCTCGAGCACGCCCGCCCGGGTGCCGCCGATGCCGCGCGCGTAGGCGAGCGTCCGCTCGCGCGCAAGGCCGGTCGCATTCTGGTGCACGGCGAACAGGCACGGAACGCCCTGGCCGGCGACAAAGGTGCTGCGCACCAGGTGTCCCGGCCCCTTGGGTGCCACCATGCTCACGTCGACACCGACCGGCGGATCGATGAGCTCGTAGCGGATGTTGAATCCGTGCGCGAACATCAGCATCTTGTCGGCGTGGAGGTGGGGCGCGATCGCCTCGTCGTACAGCGCCCGCTGTCCCGTGTCGGGAGTCAGGACCATGATCACGTCGGCTTCCTCGCACGCGGTCGCCGGAGTCACGACCCGAAGGCCCTCGGCCTCCGCCGCCGCCCGGCTGCGGCTCGATTCGGGGAGTCCGACGCGCACGTCGAATCCCGAGTCGCGCAGGTTGAGCGCGTGAGCGTGGCCTTGGGAGCCGTACCCGAGCACGGCGATGGGCCGTCCGGCCAGCGCCTCCGGGTCCGCGTCCGAGTCGTAGTACATCCGAGCGGTCATCGATCGCTGCCTCCTCTGCGCGTGCTCATACGGTGCCGGTGGTGTCGCCGGCCACGCCCTGCAGGCGAGACGGCTCTGGTTGCGGCTCGTCGCCGTCGACCGCGTAATCCATGAGACGGATGCGTGCCTGGTCGCCGCGCACCAGGGCCACAACGCCGCTGCGGGCCAGTTCCTTGATGCCATAGGGCCGCATCAGCTCGATGAAGTTGTCGATCTTCTCCGAGCTGCCCGTCACCTCGATGATCACCGCGTTGGCGGCGACGTCGACGACGCGTCCTCGGAAGATGTCGACCAGGTTCAGGAGCTCGGTGCGCTCTCCGGGTGGTGCCTGCATCCGTATGAGCACGAGCTCGTGAGCAACGTTGCGCAGCCCGGTGATGTCGTCGATGGTGATGACATCGATGAGCTTGGCGAGCTGCTTGGTCGCCTGCTCCGCCTGCTGACGCCCGACGTGCACCGTGATGGTCATCCGGGAGATCGTGTCGTCATCCGTCGGGCCGACCGACAGCGAGTCGATGTTGAAGCCACGCCGCCGGATCATCGACGCGACCCGTTGGAGAACGCCGGGCTTGTTGTCCACGAGCACCGACAGCAGCCGGCTCTGGGTCATCAGCGCGCCTCGACGAAATCGAGCATACCCATGCCGAGGGGCACGATCGGATAGACATTCGCGTCCGGGTCGATGTTGAAGTTCAGCAGCACCGGGCCCCTGTGCGCGGTCGCCTCGTCGAGCAGCCGCCCGACATCCTCGATGTTGTCGGTCGACATCGCCTTCATGCCGAAGGCGTCGCCGAGCTTGACGAAGTCGGGGGTGAAGGTCAGGTCGACCGCCGACCGGACGCCGTCGTAGAAGTCGTCCTGGAATTGACGAACCATGCCCAGCGACGAGTTGTTGAGAATGATGACGTTGACGTCGATGTTGTTCTCGACCATCGTCGCCATCTCCTGCATGTTCATCACGAAGCCGCCCTCGCCGGTGACGCAGAACACCGTCTTCTCCGGGTTGGCGAGCTTCGCGCCCATGGATGCGGGGAATGCGTACCCCATGGTGCCGGTGCCGCCGGAGTTGAGGAAGAGTCCCGGCTTGCGGTAGTTGAACCACAGCGCCGCCCAGATCTGGTTCTGACCGACGTCCGCCAGGACGATCGCCTCGTCCTCGCAGCGTGAGTACATCGCCTCGAGGACCTGCTGCGGCTGGAGGAGACCGCGGTGATTTGTGAAGCGCACCGGATGCTCTTCCTTCCACTGGTCGATCTGGGTCAGCCACTGATGCTCGCGCTTGGGCTCGACGAGCAGGTTCAGCTCGCGCAGCGCAACCTTCGCGTCGGCGACCACGCTCACGTGCGGGATGACGTTCTTGCCGATCTCGGCTGGGTCGATATCGATGTGGACCAGATGCTCGACCCGCGGAGCGAACGAGTCGAGCCGGGTGGTCACCCGGTCGTCGCAGCGCATGCCGATCATGATCAGCACGTCCGCCTCGCAGACCGCCTTGTTGGTGTAGCCGGCGCCCATGAACCCGACCATCTGCAGCGCCATGGGATCGGTCACGGGGAAGGCGCCGGTGCCGAGCAGCGTCCATCCCACGGGGATGTGCGCCTGGTGCGCGAGCTCCGCGAGCTCCTCTTCGGCGCGTGCGATGAGCACGCCCCGGCCGGCGAGAATCACCGGTCGCTTCGCACCCTTGATGAGCTCGGCGATGTGGCGCAGCTTGCCCGGGTCGGGTCGTGGCGGCGCCGGGTACGACCGCCGTCGCACGGGGGCATCGGGGTAGTTGAACGCCGTTCTCGCGGCCTGGAGATCCTTCGGGAAGTCGATGAGCACCGGCCCGGGGCGTCCCGTGCGAGCGATGTGGAACGCCTCCTTGATGGTCGGAGCGATGTCCTCCGCGCGCGTGATCAGATACGAGTGCTTCACGACCGACATGGTCGAACCGATGACATCGGACTCCTGGAAGCTGTCTGTGCCGATGGCCGTCGAGGGCACCTGCCCCGTGATCGCGACGACCGGGACCGAGTCCATGTACGCGGTGGCGAGACCGGTGACGAGGTTGAGCGCGCCGGGACCGCTGGTCGCGAAGACGACACCGACCGAGCCGCGCTTGCTGCGCGCATAACCGTCGGCGGCATGTGCGCCGCCCTGCTCGTGACGGACGAGCACGTGTCGGAGCGCCGGGTATTCGGGAAGGTACCGGTAGAGCCAGAGGTTGGCGCCTCCGGGGTACCCGAAGATCGTGTCGACACCCTCACGGATGAGCGATTCGAGGGCGACCTGCGCGCCGGTGAGCATGCGGGGCGGCTCCGTCAAGCCGTCGAGGCTCGCTGCTGTCGTCGCAGCCGCACTCGAGCGTTGATCCGTTCGGGTGGTGATCATTGGTAGTAGCGGTTGAGCGATCGGCGCACGAATTCCTCGCTCTCGTCATGCCCAGGCGTGCCGGGAGCGAAGCGATCCGCGCGCGCGGCGTCGAGGCGTTCAGCCTGGTCTCCGTCGTCGTGCGTGCTCGCGTCCCAGCGCGTGGGAGTTCCCATGCCGTCGTACGGGGCGGGTGCCTGTCGGGTGCCGGCCATGTCTGTTCCTCCAATCGGGTTGTGCCGGGTACAAAAAAGGCCCCCTCCTGGGAGGGGGCCTTGTGCCTGGTTCCGGCTTGGTGCTGTGCCTACCTGCGCACGCGCCTGCCCTGAAGCATGAAAGCCCCGCTCCTAATCAGGAGCAGGCCTACCAGCAGGACCAGCGCGAAGCCGTACGACATCTCGGCGTGAAGGATACGGCCTCGGCGTTCCTCCAGTCAAACACGGAGTTGTGACAGTCGCACCGTATGCTTCCGCGCATGCCTGAAACACCCCCGACGCGGAAGAGCTCGGTGATGCTCCACGGACCTGACCGCGCGCCCGCACGCGCGATGCTGCGCGCCATCGGCTTCAGCCGCGAGGATCTGGAGAAGCCGATCATCGGCGTCGGTCACTCGTGGATCGAGACCATGCCGTGCAACTGGAACCATCGCGCGCTCGCGGAGCGGGTGAAGGAGGGCGTGCGCGCCGCGGGCGGCACGCCGATGGAGTTCAGCACCATCGCGGTGAGCGACGGCGTCACGATGGGCACGCAGGGGATGAAGGCGTCGCTCGTGTCCCGCGAGGTGATCGCCGACTCCATCGAGCTGGTCACCCGCGGTCACAGCTTCGATGGGCTCGTGCTGATCGTCGGTTGCGACAAGACGATCCCCGCAGCCGCGATGGCGCTCTGCCGCATGGACATCCCCGGGCTCGTGCTCTACGGGGGCACCATCCAGCCGGGCAGGCTGCACGACCGCGACCTCACCGTCCAGGACGTGTTCGAGGCTGTCGGTGCGTACAACGCCGGCACCATCGACGCCGCGGAGCTTCGCGCGGTCGAGGAGCATGCCTGCCCCGGGGCCGGTGCGTGCGGCGGCCAGTACACCGCCAACACGATGAGCAACGCGCTCGAGTTTCTCGGCCTTTCGCCCCCTGGCTCGAATGCCGTGCCGGCCACCCATCCGGACAAGGCCCAGGTCGCGGAGGCGGCCGGTCGCCTCGCAGTGCGCCTCGTGGAGGAGGGCGTCGGCGCCCGATCGATCGTCACGCGAGCCGCGCTCGAGAACGCGGTCGCGTCGTTTTCGGCAAGCGGTGGCTCCACGAATGCCGTGCTCCACCTGCTCGCGGTGGCCGCCGAGGCCGGCATCCGGCTTGAGATCGACGACTTCGACGCCATCTGCGGGCGGACGCCGATCCTCGCCGACCTCCGCCCCGGCGGACGGTTCGTCGCCACAGACGTGTTCGCCGCCGGCGGGCTCGGCGTGCTCATGCAGCGGCTCCTGGAACTCGGCCTGCTGCACGGGGACGCGCGGACCGTCGACGGTCGGACCATCGCGGAGGTTGCTGCCGCCGCCACGGAGACCCCCGGACAGGAGGTGTTCCGCCCCTCCGGTGCGCCTCTGCGCAGGCATGGTGGGATCGCGGTGCTCCGAGGCAACCTCGCAACCGAGGGGTGTGTCGTGAAGCTCGCCGGCAACGATCGCGAGTCCCACCGCGGTCCGGCGCGGGTGTTCGACTCCGAGGAGGAGGCGTTCGCCTCGGTTCGCGACGGTGGCGTCCACGCGGGCGATGTCGTCGTGATCCGCTATGAGGGACCCGTCGGCGGGCCGGGGATGCGCGAGATGCTCGGCGTGACCGGGGCGATCGTGGGCGCCGGCCTCAGCGGTTCCGTGGCGCTGATCACCGACGGCCGGTTCTCAGGAGCGACCCACGGGTTCATGGTTGCCCACATCGCGCCTGAGGCGGTGCTGGGTGGCCCGCTCGCGGTGGTGCGCGACGGGGACGGCATCACCATCGACGTGAACCGGCGACGTATCGACGTCGACCTGGACGACGCGGAGATCGCGGCTCGCCTCGCGGCGTGGACGCCGCCCGCGCCGCGCTACGCGACCGGCGTGTTCGCCAAGTACGCGGCCACGGTGTCCTCAGCGAGCCTGGGAGCGATCACGGGGCGCTGACCCCGATCTTGCCGACGGCGCCGCGGAGTCCACGGCAGCCGACACAGCCGGTGCAGTCGATGCAGTCCGAACAGGCCAGGCACGCGATGCAGCGCGTGCAGCGCAGGCACGCGATCGTCAAGACGGAGCGGCGGATCCCGGCGCTGAAGAAGGTGAGCACGCTCCCGACGACCGCGGCGCTCGCCACCGTCACAGTGCTCGTGATCACCCCTGCGCTGAATGACGTGACCGCACTCACCGCGACGATCGCCGATCCACGGGTCATGGCCGACCCCGCCACGGCGGTGGACAGTTCGGTGGCGGCGGAGCCGGCAACCGCGGCTGACCGGTGGGTCGCGACGCTCCCGGCGACCGCCGCGCTCTCGACCGTGAGCGCGCTGCCCGCGACGGCGACACTGTCCCGCGAGGCCACGGCGCCCCCCGGCTGAGCTCCCTGGTCGCGGTCCACGGACATCTGGCGGCGGAAAGCGAGGACGCGTGTCGCTGTGATCGTGGCCAGCAGGCCGAAGGCCGCAATGACCACCATCCGCCGTCGATCCGCCGTCATCCAGATCAGTCTAGCCCGGTCGTGGCACCCCCTCGCATTGGGTGAGAATCGCGCGTGCGATGACCACCAACCCAGCAGGAGGGCAGGGCACGGCGACCTCGGTGCCCGCGCCGCAGCCCGATCGCGCGCGCCGGACGGTGCTCCTCGCCGAGGACTGGCTCCTCGCCGGGTGGGTCGCACTGGTAACGCCGCTGCTCTTTCGCGTGCAGGGGGGCGCGGGGCCGTTCGACGGAGGAGCCCCGCTCCTCGGCGTGATCCGTCTCGCGTCAGTCCTCGGAGCGTTGATCTGCCTTGCCGCCCGGCGCGACCCGCGCGAGACGCCTCCGGGCACACGCACGATCGTCGAGCGAGGAGCCGTCGGGCCGCTCTGCGGCGGCCTCCTCCTGGTTGCGGTCAGTGGCTTCAGCGCGCTGGGCGTCACGTCGGGACCGGGTGCCGCCTGCCTGGTGGCCGCGGCCGTGGCCATGCTTGGGGTCCGCCTGTTCGTTGCCCCGCTGAGCATCGCCCTCCGCCGCGCGCTGGTCACCCCCTTCGTGCTGGTGGCCGGCGGCCTGTTCTGGACGTTCATCGCCGCGGTCTCGGGCGAGCCGGGGAGCGCGACCCCCGCTGCGGTGGTGTCAAACCCGCAGACCGGTCTCGCGGCCGCCGCGTTCCTGGTCGCCTTCTCCGCCGTGTACTACGCCATGCTCGTGTACGCGCCCAGACAGGTCGCCGAGCGCGAGGGTGGCGCGGTGACCTGGGTCCTGCGCTATGCGCTCTTCGTAGCCGGCGTCGTGTTCGGCCTCGCGTGGCCGCGCCTGTTCGGCGGGTGACGTCCGGCTTAGAGCAGCTGGGACCCGACCCCCGCCTCGATCGGCTCGGCGCCACCGAGGTCCGTCGCCAGGTCCTGCCCGATGGGTTCCTCGGCGGCCGGGATGCCGTGGGCCTTGGTGCGGAGCGGGATCTCCCTGATCAGGAGTGTCAGGAAGAAGGCCACCACCAGGATCGGAACGGCGGTGAGAAACACGACATGGAGCGACTCCGACACAGAGTTCACGAGGCCCGCGTGGATCGCCGGGGGCAGGTGAGCGAGTTGCGCCGGATTGCCTTCGAGCGACGACGGGTTGATCCCGGCATGGAGGGCACTGGCGGGCAGGTTCTTTCGCAGGTTGCTCGCCAGCTCGTTGCTGAAGATCGCGCCGAAGATCGCCACGCCGAACGAGGCTCCCATGGAGCGCAGGAAGGTCGCCGAGCTGGTGCCGACACCGAGGTCGCGCTGCTCCACCGCGTTCTGGACGGCGATGACCAAAACCTGCATGACGCACCCGAGACCGAGACCGAGCACGACCATGTAAAGGGAGAGGAGCACACGCGGCGTCTGCGGGTCGATCGTCGAGAGCAGGAAGACGCCGAACGCCGCCAGGGCGGTGCCGATGACCGGGAAGATCTTGTAGCGCCCACGGCGGCTGATGATCTGGCCGCTCGAGATCGACGCGGTCAGCAGCCCGGCCATGAGCGGCAGGATGTTCAGACCCGAGTTTGTGGCGCTCGCGCCGTCCACGAGCTGCAGGAAGACGGGCAGGAACGTGATCGCCCCGAACATCGCGAAGCCGATGACGAAACCGACGCCGCTTGCCACGTTGAACACCTGGATGCGGAACAGGCGGAAGGGGAGGATCGGCTCCGCGACCCGGCGCTCGACCACGATGAAGCCGGCCAGCATCACCGCGCCGGCGAGGCCGAGGCCGATGATCGGCAGCGACGCCCACGCGTACTGCGTGCCGCCCCACGTGGTCATGAGGATCAGCGCGGACGCGCCGGCCGCAAGGAAGAAAGCTCCGCGCCAGTCGATGCTGTGCGAGACGCGCCGCGTGTGCGTCTTCAAGACGGTCGCGGTCACGAAGAGCGCCACCGCGGCGATCGGGACATTGATGTAGAAGATCCAGCGCCACGACACGTCGTCGGTGAGAAATCCGCCGATGAGCGGCCCGGCGACGCTGGCCAGCGCGAAGACGCCTCCCATCCACCCCTGGTACTTGCCGCGCTCGCGAGGCGGGACGACGTCGCCGATGATCGCCTGGGCCCCGACCATGAGACCGCCCGCGCCGATGCCCTGGATGGCGCGGAACCCGATGAGCTCGAGCATGTTCTGAGACAGCCCGGCGAGCATCGAGCCGGCGATGAAGATGACGATCGCCGCCTGGAACAGGAACTTGCGCCCGTAGAGGTCACCGAGCTTGCCGTAGAGCGGGGTCGACACCGTCGATGCGAGGAGGTAGGAGGTGACGACCCAGGAAAGCTGGTTCAGACCACCGAGATCGCCGACGATGGTCGGCAGCGAGGTTGCCACGATGGTCTGATCGAGGGCGGCGAGCAGCATCCCCAGCATGAGGGCGCCGAGCACCGCGTAGATCTGTCGCTGCGTCATGCGGTGGCCCTCCTGAGATGGTCACCGGCGTCGTCGTGCGTCGCCGTCGCGATGCGCTCGGTGAGGTCGACGTAGGTCTGCAGCTCGTCGTCGTCCAGGGCCGTGAACACTTCGGCCGATGCTCGGCGGATGCCCGCCTTGAAACGCGCGGCGAGATCCTTTGCGCGCTCGGTCGGGACAACGTGTTGCACCCTGCGGTCGCGCGCGTCGCGCACGCGCGTCACGAGCCCCCGGCGCTCGAGACGGTCGACCAGCTGGGTGGCTCCGCTCAGCCCGATCCCCTGCGCCTCGGCAACCTCGCGCATGCTCATGCCGTCGCCGAGGAGCAGGCGGCGGACAACCTCCATCTGGTGGATGGTCGTGCCGCCGACCTCGGCCAGCTCCGACTGCACGCTCGGCGACGCCAGCTCCAGGTAGCGTCTCCGGAGCTCGGCCTGGGCTGCCATCAACCGTTCGAGGAGCACGGTGCGGTCCTTCACGTGAGAGATAATACATCACATGAAGTATTTGTTGCGAACGGTCAGCGCTGGGGTTTCCCCGCCGCCGCGAGGACCGCTTCGCGTTGGGCGGGATCCAGGTACTTCACGGCTTCGCGCAGGCTGACGCCCGATGCCCGGCGCGCTCGGGGAAGCACCCACTCGTAGACCTCGACCGGGCGGCGCTTGCCGGTGTCGCGGAGCACCCAGCCGATGGCCTTCCGGATGAAGAACTCCTTCTCGTCGAGCATGGCGTCGGCGTAACCGGCGAAGGTCTCAAAGCATGCGCCCTGCTTGAGCGGCAGGATCTGGGCGAGCAGGGCTGAGCGCCGTACCCAGAAGTTGTCGTCGACCGCCCATTGATCGATGCGCGGGGCGAGCTCCGGGTATCTCGCCAGGAGCGAGCCGGCGACGTTGGCGGCGAGGGCGTCGACGTACGCCCAGGTCCGCGAACCCCGGATCATCGTTTCCACCAGTCCAAGGTCGGCAGGAACGAGCTGCGGGGTTTCGAGCTCGACCAGCATCACCGCGGACATCCGGCACTCGTGCACCGGTTCCGCCCAGAGGGCGCGGATGAGCGCGACCAGGTCGTCGTGGGTGAGATCGCGGTGAGCGGACAGGAAGTCCTTGACGACCCGCCTGATCTCCCAGACGCTGGTGCCGAGGTGCTGGAGCTCGCTCTTCAGGTACGCGCGCTCGCTCACCGCGCGGTCCGGGCTCCCCGCATCCCGGCATCGATCGCGGATGGCTGCGGCGCCGGCGGCGACATCGATCATGCCGGACGATGATGCGACGCCTGCCGCTGCGCTCGCCGTCCACGAGCACGCCTGGCGATCTTGTATAAGTCGCGCGTTGGAATCGTGGCTTCGAGGTGCCGAGAAGCCGGTGCGGGAGGCAAGACCATGGGAAGTCCGATCGTCCACATCGAGTTCATCGGCAAGGATGCCGCGCAGCTCAAAGCGTTCTACACCGAGGTCTTCGGCTGGAAGATCGGTGAGCTGATGCCCGACATGGGCAACTACGGGCTCATCGACGGCGAGTCGAGCGGTCTCGCGGGCGGCGTCGGGCAGTCGGACGACGGCAAGCCGCGCGAAAGCGTGTATGCGCAGGTACCGGACCTGCAGGCGACGCTCGACAAGGTCGTGGCCCTCGGTGGCAGCGTGGTGATGCCGCCGACCGAGCTTCCCGGCGTTGCCACGCTGGCGCTCTTCTCCGATCCGGCCGGCAACATCGTCGGCCTCACCTCAGGCTGAGCCGTCGCTCGGCGCCGATGAGGCGCCCGTCGCCCGCTCCGCTCCGCGCGCGGGTCATCTCGTCAAGATTGGTCGCGCCGTGATCCAGCACCCCTCCGCTAGCTTCGCCTTCACCGCTCGGTGCCGCATCGTGAACCGGCCGGGCATGCTCGGCCAGCTCACGTCGGCGATCGGCAGCGTTGGGGGCGACATCCGCGCGCTCGACATCGTGCGCGTGGAGGGCATCGGCATCGTCCGCGATATCACCGTGCTCGCGGCTGACGCGGACCATGCCCAGAAACTGATCCAGCGCATGTCGGCGGTATCGGGCGTCGAGGTGCTCGAGTACTCGGACCGAACCTTCCTCGCCCATCTCGGCGGCAAGATCGAGGTGACGCCCCGTCAGTCGATCCGCACCCGCGACGACCTCTCGATGGTCTACACGCCCGGTGTCGCCAGGATCTGCATGGCCATCGCCGAGGATCCACGGCGGGTCCGCAACCTCACCATCAAGCGCAACGCCGTCGCGATCGTCACCGACGGCAGCGCGGTGCTCGGTCTGGGCAACATCGGCCCGGACGCGGCGATCCCGGTCATGGAGGGCAAGTCGATGCTCTTCAAGGAGTTCGGGAACGTCGACGCGTTCCCGCTGTGTCTCGCCACCCAGGACGTCGACGAGATCATCGCCACGGTGGTGAACATCGCGCCGATCTTCGGAGGCATCAATCTCGAGGACATCGCGGCGCCGCGCTGCTTCGAGATCGAGCGTCGCCTCACCGAACTGCTCGACATCCCCGTGTTCCACGACGACCAGCACGGCACGGCGATCGTCGTCACCGCGGCCCTGATCAATGCGCTCAAGATCGTCGACAAGCGGCTCGAGGATGTCCGCGTGGTCTGCCTGGGGGTTGGAGCGGCTGGGACGGCGGTCTCGCGGCTGCTCATCGCCGCCGGAGTCGGGAACATCATCGGCGTCGATCGCGAGGGCATCCTCTGCGAGGGCGCGCCCGGCCTGAGCCCGGTACAGCAGACCTACGCGGCTGTGACCAACCGGAAACGCGTGACCGGTGGGCTCCGCGAAGCGCTCGCGGGCGCCGACGTCTTCATCGGCACGAGCGTCGGAGGCGCACTCGATGCCGATCTCGTCCGTTCGATGGCCCCACGCGCGGTCGTGTTCGCGCTCGCGAACCCGGAGCCTGAGGTGCAGCCCGAGGCAATCGAGGGGTGGGCGGCGGTGATCGCCACCGGGCGCAGCGACTACCCGAACCAGATCAACAACGTCCTCTGCTTCCCCGGGTTCTTCCGCGGCCTGCTGGACAGCGGAGCCGGTCAGATCACCGATGCGATGAAACTGGCCGCGGCGCACGCGATCGCGGATGTCGTGGGTGCCGACCTGCATCCTGAGTACATCATCCCGTCGGTGTTCAACCGCGACGTGGCGCCTGCGGTCGCGGCCGCCGTCAGCGGCGAGGCGCGAACCAGCGGGCTCGCACGCGAGTTCTCCGATCTCATCGACCCGCTTCACGTCGCGCGCTCGAGCCGCGAGCTCGCCACCTGACCCTTCGCGCCGGGGAGTTATCCACAAGGGCACGACCGGCGGTGTCTCTGGATGAGCGTCGAACTCGCGGGTTATCCACAGGGTGCTGGGGAAACCCTCGTGACGGCCCCTAAGGCATCGGGACGGTCACGTCGCCCTTCTCCTCGAGGAGCTGCTGCCACGTGTCGAACGACATGCAGAATCGCCCGCCGACGCCGAAGGTCGTGCCCCAGCTGTTCCAGAACCAGACGAGCTTGTTGGGAGCATCGATCTGGTCCGCCACCACCTCATGGCCGCCACGCACCGTGGCGCCGGGGGCGATCGCGACCAGCCCGTCGGAGGAGGGCGCGTCGAAGCTCGTGTACCAGCTGATCCCGGTGATGACGGGGCGGAGCACCAGGGCGAGCAGCGCCTTCTCGATGCCGAATGCGTGCTTGTACGAGGTGATCCACCCGAGCTGCACCGCCGCCTTGCAGACTTCCAGACCGCTGCCTCCCGGGTCGTTGGGCGGATAGGGGTCGCCCTCGAGCTTGGTTTCGAGCTCGTAGAGCGTCACGGCGTCGGTCTCGGTTCGCGGCGCGCCGCCTTTGAAGTCGGGCGCCGAGTTGAGCGCCCCGCACAGGGCGTTCGCGGTGCACGACCCGATGTCCCCCTGGTTGAGTGGCAGGCCGGTGGCGTTGTGCACGACGCTGGTGATCGCTCGCGCGCCCTCCGCCGGGAAGTTGCGGGAACGCGGATCGTGGACGATATGCCGTCCGAGTCGCTTGCCCGGCGTGACCTGCTCAGGAATCACCGATCGCACGACGTCACCGTTCATGGCCGACCTCCTTCGCTACGACGGCTCCTCGGTGCGACCGGTGCCGGGCCGCGGGAGCCTGCGGGGCTCAATCTTCCGCCCGCCCTGCGTGGGTGTCAATTTGTGGCAGACGCATGGGACCTGGGGTGCGAAACTCCCCGCGATGGATATCGATCGGCAGGTCGAGCGGATCCGGGCCGACGGCGAGGTGCTGGCCGCCGCCGCCGAGTCAGGACCGTTCGACGCGCGAGTGCCCGGGTGCCCGGATTGGGACGTCGAGATGCTGCTCCGTCATATCGGCGATGTGCATCGATGGGCCGCGACGATCGTCCGCGAGCGTCCTCAGGAGCGGCTGCAGCGTGACTTCGAGGGTCCGGCCGGCCGCGATGCGTTGCTCGCCTGGTACCGCGACGGCGTCGCCGGCTTGGTGGAGGCGCTCGGCGTCGCGTCCCCCGACGACGTGTACTGGTACTGGGGTCCCGCTCCCAACGCGCTTGCCTTCTGGGCACGCCGCCAGGCCAACGAGACGGCCGTGCATCGCTGTGACGCGGAGTCGGCGCGCGGGGCGATCACGCCCCTGCCCACGGAGGACGCGCTCGATGCCCTCGACGAGTGGTTCGGGCTGGCGGTTCGGCGCGCCCGAGCACCCGACGGTGGCGGCCGCATCCTGCGACTCGTTGCCACCGACGCCGATGTCACCTGGAACCTGATCGTCGGCGATCGAGTCGAGGTGACCAGCGACCGGGGGAGGGGACACTGCGAATTGCGCGGGACGGCTTCTGACCTGTACCTCTGGTCGATGAACCGTCACGGCACCGAGGGCATCGCCGTCTCCGGTGACGACGGGCTTCTGCGAGTTTGGGCCGACAATGTCCGATTCTGAGACTGCGGCCACCGGCGCGGAGACACCGAGTTCGAGCGAGCTCCGGATGCGAGCCGTGACCATCGGAGCACCGCAGCGCATCGACGGGGCGATCGAGCTGCGGCCGTACGACGCAGCGTGGCCGCTGCGGTACGCCGTGGAGGCCGATCGCGTCGTGCGCGTGCTCGGGAGTCGGGTCCTCCTGCTCGAGCACGTCGGCTCGACGTCCGTGCCGGGTCTGCCTGCGAAGCCGATTCTCGACATGCTCCTCGTCGTCGCCGACTCCGCCGCGGAGGAGGACTATGTCCCGCCGATGGAGCGGGCGGGATACGTGCTTCGCATTCGTGAGCCGGACTGGTACGAGCACCGGCTCTTCAAAGGGCCGGATGCGAACATCAATCTCCACGTCTTCTCCGTCGGCTGCGTCGAGATCGGCAGGATGCTCGGGTTCCGCGATCACCTGCGGTCCGACGTCGCGGATCGCGAGCTCTACGCGCGGACCAAGCGCGAGCTCGCGGCCCGGCACTGGAAGTACGTGCAGGAGTACGCGGATGCCAAGACGGAGGTCGTGGAGGCGATCATCAGCCGCTCGAGGGTGCCCGGCGCCTCATGAGCCCTCGGCGACGGGGACCTCGCAGAGACAGTACCGGGTGCCGTTGACCAGCGTCTCACCCACCTCGGTGAAGCCGAAACGCCGGTAGTAGCGGCGTATCCCGGGGTTCTCTTTGAGGCAGTCGAGACGCACATAGGATCGGCCACGACGCCTGGCCTCGCGGAAGCACCACTCCACCACGTGGCGTCCGGCGCCCGCCGCCGAGCGGCGCACCGCGAATCGGTGCAGGTACATCGCCTCGTCGCCGGCGTCGGGCCAGAACATGGGGTCGTGCTCGAGCAACGAGAAGGTCCCGACCGCGTGATCGCCGCGCCAGACGAGGTGGAGAGCGCCGGCGGTGATGTCCCCGCGGAGGCGCGTGACGCCGACGCTGTCCCCGCCGGTGAATGAACCGGGAATCCAGCTGGGGAACCCCTGCGCCGCGCCCCAGGCGGCCACCTCTTCGATGATCGACGCGCTGATCTCCAGCTCGCCGGAACCGGCGATGCGGAGATCGCTGTCGGTCTGGGGGCCTCCGCTCACGGTTCGAGCGTAGCCCGGCGCGGGCGGCGCGAGGAAGCTCAGCCGGATTCCGCGCTGCGCTCTGCGACCGCCTGGATCTCCTCGAGCCCGTAGAGGAAGTGGGCGCGACGCACCACATCGAGGGCCGCCTCGTCGACGCTGTTGCCTGGGGCGGGTGTGACCGATCCGCCCTTCGAGGCCGGTCGCGCCATGAGGCGGGCGTCGGCGTCGTCGATCCCGCCGCCGACCGGGATGTAGCCCATGTCCCTGGTCTCGGCGGCCTGCATCATCCACCGCGCCACAGCCGCGCTGATCGGTGAGAGGACCTCCTGGTCGAGCCAGCGAAGGTCGGCCTCGGTCGGCTCGCTGAGCTCGCGGTTGAACGGCGGCGGGACCACGTTGACGTCGTGTCCGTTGACCTTGATGTGGATCTCGGTCGGCCGGTCCTCATCCGAGCTGATCGAAACGCGGAGCGTGACACTGGTCGGCGACAGCGTCTTCCACTGCTTCTCCCACACCCGGCTGTGCGACACCGGATTGAACCGGCGGCGCACCGGCTCAGCGACAAGCATCTCGCCGTTGAGCGCGCAGAACACATTGAGCGTCGCGATCACCTCGTCGGCGGCCGCGGAGGAGATCCACTGCAGCACCGGGACGGTGCGACTGTCGATGTCGGGATGCGACGCCGCACCGAACTCCCACTCGAGCGCCTGCATGGCGTGAGCGTGGAGCGCGCAGTAGATCCTCCCTTCCACGACGCTCCGGTCGGCGGGGCACCATGCCGTCTTGCAGCGACGACCACGGCGGTCGACATAGCTGCAGGGCATGCCCACGAGCGAGGAGCAGCGCAGCGCCGAACAGGGCTGGTTGCCCGCCACGGTCTCTGGACGCCGTGTGGTGTCGTTCCCGGCGGCGGCGGAGCGCTGCTCGGCCGTCCCTGTTCGCCACCTCAGCATTTCTTGACCCACGTTGCTCGAGCGGCTTGCTCGGTGTCGGACCATGCTATGCGGCGTTCGGCATCGCGTATGGCGAGCCTGTAACGAACCGTTATCCTCGCGCGATGTTTGCGACCCCGCGTCAGGCGATCGAGATACGCGAGGCCGCACCGGGTGACATCGATGCGGTGCTCGAACTCTGGAGGCAGAGCGGCACGCATCCGACCATCACGGACGACGCGCCCGGGATCACGCTCCTCCTCGCCGCCGCCCCGGGCTCGCTGCTCCTCGCGGTCGACGGCGAACGTGTGGTCGCGACGGTCATCGCGGCGTGGAACGGCTGGCGCGGCGGCATCTACCGGATTGCGGTCGCGCCGTCGCACCGCAGGATGGGGCTGGGGCGCGCGCTTCTCGCCTCCGCCACCGAGCGCCTCAGGGCTCTGGGTGCGCGCCGGATCGATGCATTCGTGATCCGTGACGACGCACTGGCTCGCGCCTTCTGGGACGGATTGTCACCGGAGTGGATACCGGATCCCCAGGAGAAGATGCGCTACATCCATATCGTCTGAGCGCGCCGCGAGGGCCGGCCCTCACTCCTGCGACGGCGATGAGGTCTCGCGCGTTGAGCGGCGTTTCTCGGTGAGCTTGCGGATGCGCTGCATCTCGGCGGATGGCTCGCGATGGGGTGGGCGCTCGGGGGGCTGAAGCCGCGGAGGAAGGTTTCTGCGCGGACCGGCCCACAGCGCCGGCGGGGCGTTGACCGCATCGGCGAGGCCGTAGGCCAGCGCCTCGTAGTTCACGCGCCAGCCGCGGAAATGCACCCACGACTCGGCGGCGCCGCGCTGCATCGTCCATTTGACGTGCTCGAGATGGTGCACGGCGTCCTGGAAGTTGTCCTCGGTCAACTGGATCGGGTCACCCGGCTTGGGGTCGGGGTCGTAGGCGATGCCGACCACCGTGGCCAGGTCGCGCAGGCACATGTAGCCCATTCGGAGGAACGCGCGCGCCTCGGACGGTGCCAGGAGCGGTTGGGTCGCCTGCTGTAACGCGGCCGCGTCGAGCACCGCGAGCAGCGCGATGACCCATGACCGGTAGGGGTGCGGCGAGCGGAACCACAGCAGCACCGGATAGGAGGCGTGGGTCTCGGCCACGTCGGCAGCCCACTCCTCCCATCGCTGGTACAGGCTCGCCAGGTTGTGGACATTATCGACCAATTCGCTTCGGGCGAGCAGCTCCGGTCCCCAGGCGGGCGAACCCGCCCGGCTGTCGAGCATCGTGACCAGCACCTCGCGGCGGTTGAATGCACCGTAGAGGACGGGGAGATAGGCGATCTGCAGGGCCACGATGGTCAGCCCCGCCGCCGCGGCGCAGAACACGAGGAACCGCGGCGCTGCGCCGGATTCGGCGGCGAATCCGAGCGTGAAGAGGGATGAACCGCTGACGGTGATGGCGTGCACCAGGCCGCCCGAGTGCATGCACGGCCAGAGCATCAGCGCGAAGCCGATGAGCAGCGCCGCCAGCCAGATCGCCAGGATCACGATGAGGTAGAGCGGCGCCTGCAGGGCGAGGAAACGATCGCGTGCCTCGTAGGTCTCGAACTGGTGGGAGATGCGCGAGAAGAGCTTGATCATCCCTCTGCCCGCGTACTTCTGGATCCTCGAAGACCCGAGCCGCGGCAACACAAGGGAGGTCACCACGCTCATGAGCGTCGAGAGCACGATGAGCAAACCGGCGACCGCGGCGACCCACTCGATGAGCGTCACCCCTGCATCATCGCCGAATACCGGCGTCGCGAGCGGATCGCCGCCCGCGACGCCTGCGCGCGTCAGACGCGGTCTACCACTCCACCCAATCGCCGGGGGCGGCGCGCCACACCGACGTGTCGGGCGCGCCGGCGAAGACGGAACCGAAATGGTCGAAGCCCAGTGACAGCTCGTAGTACTCGTTCATGCGGTCCGCGTCCATCCACAAATCGACGCCGATCACCTCGTTGGTCGGAGCTTCTCCGGGATTCGGCACGCGTTGCCAGTTGCTGTGACTCACCATCCCGTAGCTGCGGGCCGTGTTGATCGTGGTGCCCGCGTAGGCGGTGAACGCGGCGGCGGCATCCTCGAGGGATGTGACCGTCACCTGGAGCAGACCGACTGCGCCGATCGAGCGACCGCTGGGAAGCGCCAGGTGGAAGGAGCCGAATCCATCGAGACGCGACCACACGATCCCGTCTCGACTTGAGAAGAGCTGGCTCGCCGCAGCCTGGACCTGCGGATTCGAGAAGAAGGTGCTCAGGCCGGAGACGCTGTTCCAGAGGTCGATGAACAACAGCTGGCCGTCGAGCTCCTTGCCGATCGGCGCATACACGTTGTGACTCAGGTCACCGAGCGAGCGTGCCCCAGCGGCGCTCTGCGGTGCGCCCGCAGTCGAGTTGTGGACGTTCCGGGTGTCATCGAGCGTGGCGGGAACCGTCTTGCCGCGCACGGTGAGCAGAAAGGTCGCGGCGCCTGCGTCGGCGGGGTACGTCGTGTCGGTCATCTCCGTGCTCCTCTTGTCTGTTTGTCTGTGGACCCACTCACACGACGAACGGGCGACCACGGATATCGACAGCGATATCCCGAGCGGCGCTCGACGCTGGGCGGCAGAGCGTCTCGGTACCCTATCGCCATGGACCGAGACGCACTGCTCCGGCGCTATCGCGAAGGTCCCGACGCGCTCGAGGCGGCCGCGCGCGGTCTCTCCGACTCGGAGCTCGACTACCAGCCGCGTGACGGTGGATGGTCGCCGCGCGAGGTGGTCCACCACACCGCCGACAGTGAGCTGACCTCGGCGATCCGACTGCGGAAGCTGCTCGCCGAGGAGAACGCGCAGATCCAGGTCTACGACGAGATGGAGTTCTCACGGCGTCTGCACTACCGAGAGCGCCCGATCGACTCCTCCCTTGCCGCCGTCCGCGCCGCTCGGGAGACGTCGGCTTCGATCCTCGACTTCCTCGCCGACGCCGACTGGCGCCGCGCCGGAACGCACACGGAGAGCGGTGCGTATTCAGTCCAGACCTGGCTCGAGATCTACGCGGCGCACTGTCATGACCACGCCGATCAGATCAGACGTGCCGTCGACGAATCGAGGGAATAGAACGCCGGCGTAGCCGCGCGTGCTGGCTAGACTTTGACGGATTCGCCGGCAACTGGAGGCGCGAGGGTGGCAAAGGGGAGTGGGACCCGAGAGGACCCGTGGCAGCTGACGACCCCGAGCGGGACGTCCACCTATGAGATGTATCGGGACGAGACTCTCGATCCGCCGGCGCTCGTGTGCACGGTCGGCACCACGCAACTTCGATATCAGCTGCGGTGCCTCGACGACCTCCAACACATGCTCAAGGAGCGCGGTGATTGGGTCCCGCTCGGCAGCGCCGACGAGCAGAAGCCCGCGGCGGAGGGAACCGTCGAGGCGTGGGGCCGCTCCCCGGACAACCCGGTTGGCGGATGGTACGGACTCAAGAAGGGTCTGCGCGGACGCTTCGGGATGTACGTTCCCCCGCTGATGGAGGCACTCGGACTCGCCGAGGTCGAGCACAACCCGCGCAACAACCGGATGCGCGCGCTCTGACCTCGCGCGGTCGCGCGGCTACTCGATCTTCGTGATGTAGGAGCCGACCAGCGTCGCCTTCTGCTGGTCGACACCGCCCTCCCGGCGCTCCCCGTGCCCGTCCTGGAAGTGGGCGAACGCCGCGGTCGACGAGATTGGATTGACCTCGTCGTCGCCGTGGTCGTGAAACGACACGTGGACGAACGAGCCGTCCTCGAGCCGCAGGACGATGTAACTCACGTTGTCCGGTTTGTTGGCTTCGAGCTCGGCGAAGACGCCCTCAACGCGTCGCTGATTCTCGTCCGCCGCTTCCTTCGATTGCGTCGCGTAGCGCGTGACCAGACGCTTTTGCATGGTGGCTCCTTGTGTGCGTCTCGATAGCGTACTCGCCGCGCGAAAGCCGGCGTGTGCGGCGACGGAGGTCGACCCTAGCGCGGCCGGCTGCGCCGTGGGACCGGAGCGATGCCTCGGCCTCATCTGATCTGGATCGGGCCTGGGAGTCTCAGCCTTCGAAGTTTGCGGTGACCGCGTAGAACCCCGCGGCATCACGTGCGGAGACGCCCGCGAGCACGTCCTGCTCGATTGCGTGCAGCGCGCCGGTGACAGCGCGAGCCGCCACGCGACCGCTTCTGGTCAGCCGAATCAGGAAGGAGCGGCGGTCGGCGCCGTTGAGAGCGCGACTGACGAGCCCCCTGGTCTCGAGCCGATCGAGGATGCCGCTCAGCGTCGACGGCCGGTGACCGAGTCCACGCTGCAGCTCTCCGACTGCGTGTTCGCCACCGTCGGCGAGCAGGGCGAGGACATGGGCTTCGCCCTGCGACACGCCCGCTTCCGCGAGCAGTGATTCCATGCGCACTCCCGCCGCATGCGTGGCCCGTTGCAAGGCGATGACGAGAGTTGGGGCCTGGGTGGGCGCCTGGACTCGCGACGGGCGGGGGTGGTCGGGCACGGCGCAGACGATACTACGAGATGGAATAGTTCCACCCCGTCGAGTCACGGGCGCTCCTGACGTCTCACCTTGAGGCGGCGAACGTCGGCGTGATCAGAGTCCAGGTGGATCCTGCGTCGGTCGTCTGCCACAGCTCCGGCGGAGGCGTCGGATAGGGGGTCTGGCCGTTCGTGAGCAGGCCGCCGCCGCTGGTGATGTACAGCGACACCACCCATCCCGTCGTCGGAGTGATGAAGTCGAGCTGGGAGGTATCCGTGGGCTCGTCCCCGTGAATGGCCCCGTTCGGAGCCTGGCTCCACGTGGCCCCGCCGTCACCTGTCCTCCAGAGGATCACCGACGGGTTGTTGTTCCCGGTGAGTCCCATGGTGAATCCGTGGGCGGAGTCGATGAAATCGAGGGACGTCGCCGGAGGATTGGGACGTGCCCGCCAGGTCCTCCCGCCGTCTGTGGTGACGAAGAGCAATTCCACCCCGAGCCCACCTGTCATGTATCCGTCGAGCGCCGACGTGAACTGCGGTGGGTCGAGATAGCAGTTCGCACCACAGTCGATTGCCTGCGGGCGCCACGTCACACCGCCGTCATGGGTGACGTAGAAGAGAGGAGGAGCATTGATGCAGCCACCGGACACCCATCCAGTTGTCGAGTTCACGAAGGTCATGCCGTACTTCGAGCAGGACACCGGCAGTGCGCCCGGCGGCGCGGCTCCCTTCGCCGGCGTCGTCGAAATCGTGGCCCAGTGGCGGCCGCCGTCGACCGTCCGGAGGATGAGGACTGGCCCTCCGAAGGTGCCATCCTGATTGTCGAAGAACCATCCGTGCAGTGGGTCGACGAATTGCAGATCTGACTGCGTACTGGGATCCTGACCGGTTTCGAGGAGCACGTTGAACGGCTGCCCCTCCGTCCACGTCGCACCGCCGTCGTCGGTCAACCAACCGGTCAACATGTAGTTCTGCTCGACGTCGTTGAGCGTCCCGGTTGTTGTCGCCAGTATCCGCGCGGACTCAGCGTTGACCCATGCGACCTCGACGATCCCCTTGGGGTTGACGGGCGGGGGCACGATCTCCCAGTGCTGCACCCCGGAGGTTGTGTGCAGGATGTCGTTCCCGCCGGACCACGCCCAGCCGTCCGTGGCGCTGAACATCTTCAGGTCGAGGACGGGCATCGTCGATTGGGGAGAGCCGCCGATGATGCCGGTGCGAAGCAGCACGCCCGCGCCGACGGGAACGGCGACGACGATCGCCGCCGTGACGGCGACAAGTGTCGTGATCAGGCGCCGGCGCGGTCCGCGAGGATGCAGCTCGAAGGCTCCGTGCACCACCGCCGGGTCCGCGTCCTCCACCCTGTACGTCGAGTGGAGCAGGCGCCGGACGTCTTCGTCTTCCATCTACCTGCCCGCCTCCGGTAGCGCCATCAGCTCCCGAAGCCTGGCCGACGCGCGCGCGGTTCGCGCCTTCACCGCCGAGGCCGAGATCCCGAGGACGCGTGCCGACTCCTCGACGCTCATGTCCATGAGGAAGCGCAGCGAGAGGATCACGCGGTCGTCTCGTTTCAGCCGCCGCATCGCCGATCGGACGTCGAGGCGCTGGTCGATGGCCGGCGGCCAGCTGATCACGGCGTCGGCCGAGTCCGGATCCGCAGGGACGGCTCTGCGTTTGCGCCAGGCGCTCCGGCACTCGTTGACCACGATCGCAAGGAACCACGATCGGGCGCTGCCGTCATCGCGAAGTTGCCGCATGCTCCGCCACGCCTTGAGCGCGGCGCTCTGCACCGCATCCTGGGCCGAGCCCCGATCGGCCGAGAGCGCCTGAGCCAGGGCGAACGCGTCACCGAGGAGTGGCTCGATGAGGCGCACGAAGCGACGTTCATCGCTCGAGCCCGGTGGGTGGACCGCAACGTCAGGCATGACGCCCGCTACTGAGGCGGTTCGCATGCTGATGAGACGTCGGGACTCCGGAAATGGACACACCTCGACACGGACGCGTCGTCAGGACGGGTGCGGCTTCCTTGTCTGAGAGGCCGCAAGCGCCCATGATGCTCGCGTGCGGATGGAGGCATGTGCCCGGTAGCGGTCCCGGCGGCGGCGGAGCGACCATGAGAGCGGTGGTCCACGACCGGTACGGGCCGCCCGACGTGCTGCATCTCGAAGACGTTGTGCGACCGATCCCGGCGGCGGACGAGGTGCTCATCCGGATCCGCGCGACCACGGTCAGCCGTACCGATTGCGCGCTCCGCGCGGCGGAGCCGTTCTTCTCCCGGTTCATCACCGGCGTACGCCGTCCGAGGCAGCGAATCCTCGGCAGCGATTTCGCCGGCGACGTCGTGGAGGCCGGGGCCGAGGTCACCGAGTTCAAGGTGGGCGACCGGGTCTTCGGCATCAAGCCCTGGAAATTCGGCGCTCACGCGGAGTTCATCTGCATGCGGGAGAGCGCGGCCCTGGCGACCATGCCCGCCGCCGCGCCCTTCGACGAAGCTGCCGCAACGTGCGACGGGGGAATCCTCGCTTTGAATTGCCTCCGACCGGGAAAGGTCCGAGGCGGGCAATCGGTCCTCGTGTACGGCGCCTCCGGCGCCATCGGCACGGCGGGCGTGCAACTGGCCAAGGCCCTTGGTGCGCATGTCACCGCGGTATGCGGCGCGAAGAACCTGGAGCTGATGCGATCCCTCGGGGCCGATGCGGTCATCGACTACATGGAGGAGGATTTCACGAAGGACGGGCAGACCTACGATGCGGTCTTCGACGCGGTCGGGAAGCAATCGTTTGCCGGGTCCAAGGGCTCGCTGAAGTCCGGCGGCGTGTACCTGCCGACGGATGGGATGCGCAACCTGGCGCTCGCCGTGTGGACGGCGCGCGTCGGCGACCGCAAGGTGATCTTCGATCTGCCTCCGAAGTTCACCAGGAAGGATGTGCTCCTGCTCAAGGACCTGATGGAGGCTGGGAAGTTCCGAGCGGTCATCGATCGCCGCTACCCCCTGGAGCAGGTGGTCGACGCAACCAGGTACGTGGAGACGCACCAGAAGGTCGGCAATGTCGTCTTGATGGTCGACTCCGAGGGTGGCGCCTGACCAGCCGCGAACGCTGAGCCGAGCGACGGATCAGCGATGCAGAGCGGCGCGCGCCGCTTTCGCTGCTTCGTCAGCCGCGTCCGCCTCGTGCTCAGCGGTCAGGGCTTTCTCGGCCGCGACACGGGCCTCGTCAGCGAGCCGGTCCGCCTCGCGCCGCGCCGCTACCGCCGCATCTCGAGCACGCTCGGCCGCGGCTTCCTGGAGAGCCATTGCGCGCTCCGCGGCGCGTCGCTCGACGGAGCCGGGGCCGGTGGAAGGTCGCTGCTGCTCCGGTCCACGAGACGCCGGCGAGATCTCCCGGCGCAGAGGGGCGAGGATCGCCGACAGTTCCGGGGAGTCGTCCTCGGAGTCGTCGACCGCTCCGAAGCCGGCCACATCGAGGTCGCGATCCAACGTTCCAGTCCACAGCGCCTGACGTTCGCGAGCGCCTCCGGTGGCAGCAGCCTGGAGCGTGGCTCGGAGCCGTCGGGCAGCGTCCCCGCCCGTCCCATGACCTGCTTGCCCCAACGTATCCGTGGCCGCGCCAGCCGCGGCGTCAACTCGATCGCGAAGCCGGCTGGAAGCTTCCAGCAGATCCTCGCGGGTCACCGTCCCGGCGGCAGCGTTCCGCTGGGCATCGCGCATGTCCGCCCCGGCGGCGAGGAGCGTGGCGAGCAGCGCGGGATTGTCCCCGGCGAGCTGGTCGATCGCCCACACCCCGGCAGGTGGCTTGCGGAGCTTGGCGATGGCACCTGCGGCGTCCGGGTCGGTTCGTCGAAGCTCACGGACCAGCGCGTTGCGCCGCGTCACGAAGTCCTCGAGCCGTCCGCGGTACAGGCCGGCGCTCTCCACGGTTGAGCAGTGTGACGATCCCTAGCGCCGGGGTTGTCAGTAGCGGGAGCCCTCGGGTGGCGGCACGGCATCGAGCTCCGCCAGATCCCGCGGGCTCAGCTCGACGCCGGCGGCTGCGGCGTTCTCCTCGAGGTACCTCGGGGTCTTGGTGCCGGGGATGGGCACGACGTTCCGCCCCTGCGCGAGCACCCAGGCGAGCGACACCTGCGCCGGCGTGGCGCCGATCCGATCGGCGACCTGGCGCACCCGGGCGACGATCGCGAGGTTGGCACGCAGCGCGTCCTGCTGGAAGCGCGGCAGCTGGCGGCGAAAGTCGTCCAGAGGCAGGTCGTCGAACGATGCGAAGCGCCCGGCGAGGAACCCCCGCCCGAGCGGAGCGAAGGGCAGGAACCCGATGCCCTGCTCCTGGCAGTACGGCAGGATCTCCGCCTGCACGTCGCGAGTCCACAGCGACAGCTCCGATTGCACGGTCGCGACGGGGTGCACCGCCTGTGCCACCTTGATCTGATCCACGGACACCTCTGATAGTCCGATGTGCCGCGCTTTGCCCGCGCTGATCGTCTCCGCCATCGCGCCCCAGGTCTCCTCCAGAGGCACGGCGGGATCAACTCGGTGGAGTTGGTAGAGGTCGACGTGGTCGGTGCCCAAACGGTGCAGGCTCTCGTCGATCGACCGGCGAACATGATCGGGACGCCCGTTGCGCCCGGCGCCGGGGGACGCGGGTCCCATCGCGGATGCGTTGTCCGAGGCGCCCATGACCAGTCCCACCTTGGTGGCCAGGATGGAGCGTGCGCGATAGCCTCCCTTCAGCGCGCGACCCACCAATTCCTCATTCGTGTACGGGCCGTACGCATCGGCGGTATCGATGAGGGTCATGCCCAGCTCGAGAGCCCGGTGGATCACCGCGATGGATGTGGCGGCGTCGCGCGGGGTCTGCATGTCGTAAGAGGCGGTCATGCCCATGCAGCCCAGACCGATGACGCCGACCTCCGGGCCGTCGCTGCCGAGTGTGGTGGTTCTCATCGCCGTCAATTGTCGACTTCCCTCGGCCGTTCCGCGTCCACGACATATTGTTGACACAAAATATGTTGCTGAAGTAATATGTGGTTCATGATCACAGCGTTCCAGATCCTTGCCGACCCGACCCGGAGGCGCATCGTCGAGGCACTTCGTGACGGCGAGCGGTCGGTCACCGAGCTGGTCGACGTCGTCGACATCGGTCAACCCGGCGTCTCCCGGCAGCTGGCCATCCTCCAGGACGCCGACTTCGTGGTGGTGCGCCCCGACGGGCGCCGGCGTCTGTACAGCCTGACGCCCGGGCCGTTCCGCGAGCTGGACCAGTGGATGGATGGCTACCGGGGGATGTGGGAGGAGCGTCTGGACCGTTTCGGCAGCGCGCTCGAGCGTCGCAAGAGCCTGAAGCAGTACATCAACAAGCAGTAGACGAGGAGTTCTCGCTATGACCGATACGGCAATCATCGGCAGCCCGCCCGCAACAGAGGTGCGATCCGTCACCCCGGTGCTCGTCTTCAAAGCCAACACCGAGGAGGCGATCAACCTCTACGTGTCGCTGTTCCCCAACTCCCGCGTGGTCAACATCGTGCGGAGCGAGGGCGGGATGGTCCCCGCCGGTCAGGTCATGCACGCGACATTCGAGCTGGACCGCCAGCGGTTCAACGCCTTCGACGGCGGCCCGACGTTCGCCTTCTCTGAGGGCTTCTCGCTCATGGCGGTGTGCAGCACGCAGGAGGAGATCGACCGGTTGTGGGAGCAACTCACCGCAAACGGTGGCGAGCCCGGCCCATGCGGCTGGTTGAAGGACCCGTTCGGACTGTCCTGGCAGGTGGTCCCGGCCGACCTGGGCGAGATGCTCGGCAACTCGGCGGGTGGCAACACCCGGAAGGCGGGCGAGGCCATGATGAGCATGAGCAAGCTGGACATCGCGGCACTCAGAGCCGCCTACAGCAGCGCCTCCTGATGGCCCGGCGCCGGCCCGCCTCTCGCACCATCACGCTGGAGCGTTTCTTCGAGGCCACCGCCGCCGACGTCTGGAAACTCTGGGCGACCGCGGACGGTGTCGAGGCCTGGTGGGGTCCCGAAGGGTTCGACGTCAAGGTTCGCGAGATGGACCTGCGGCCCGGCGGCGAGATGACCTACGTGATGACCGCGACGGCGCCCGACCAGATCGACTTCATGAGGAAGGCGGGGATGCCCCTCGCCACCGAGACCCAGCTCGTCTTCTCTGAGGTCGATCCGCCGCGCCGGTTGGCGTACAGCCACCGTGCCGACTTCATCCCCGGGGTCGAGCCGTACACGGTGGCGACGGCGGTGGACATCGAGGCTGCGGGGCACGGAATCCGCATGGTCCTGACGATCCAGGCGATGCACGACGCCGAATGGACCCGGCGGATGGTCAGCGGATGGGAGAGCCAGCTCGAAAAGCTCGCGAAGGTGATCGCGGCCGGCCGCTGAAGACCGAGCCGGGGGCGTCAAGAGTCAGCCGAAACCGATGTCAACCATCAACCGAAGCCGTGGTCAAGGGTCAGCCGAACCCGTCTTGTCAGGCCTGGATGTTCTCCACGTCCTCGAGGAGGCTAGGGCGCTACCGGCGCGCTCCCCAGCGCGCCGAGGATGAGGGTGTGGCCGACCGGCTCAGCCGGGCGGTCGAGGGAGAAGGATCTGCCTTCTCCCCATCGAAACACAGGGGTCCCCGGCAAATCGCCAGATTTGCTGGGGAGGAAGGATTCGAACCTTCGGATGGCGGATCCAAAGTCCGCTGCCTTACCACTTGGCGACTCCCCAATGGCACGTCGATCCTACCCGGGGACGGGCTCTGCGACCGACGTTCGTCAGCCTCCCGCAGCCGCCGTGACCGCGGGGGGATCGATGGACATCGCAGCCCCCTGACGGGTCAGCCAGTCGTCGACCACCGCGACGAACTCGCCCGGCATCTCGAGCATGGGCACGTGGCCCGCGCCTGCGAACTCGTGGTATTCCCAGTCCGGACGCAGCGACGCGATGTTTCGCGCGGAGGCCACCGCGACCAGACGATCACGGTCCCCCTGAAGGAGCAGCGTCGGCGCGACCACCTCCTGCACCCAGCGGAGGACCTTCCGCTTGAGCGCCAGGGCAGCGACCAGCGAGCGCGTCGCCGCGTAGAAGGACTCGTGCCAACTCGCCTCGGCGAGACGTTCGGCCTCGAGGGCGATATGCGCCTCGACAACCGTGGCGTCGATGCGCGTCGGATCGCTGCTCACCAGCCGCAGCGTCTCGCGCACGAGGCTCTCGGGTCCGAGGATAGCGACCGCCCGGCTGAGCCGCTTGGCGCCCCAGCGTGGCATGGCCGCGGTGGCGATGAAGGTTCTCGAGACCCGATCGAGTTGCAGCCGGAATCCGCTCCCAGGCGCGGGCACCGCGGGGTCGACGAGCACGAGCGCGTCGATGAGGCTCGGGTGAAGCGCCGCCGCACCGATCGAGAGCAGGCCGCCCATCGAGTTGCCCATCAACACGATCGGGCCCCGCGAGAGTCGGGTGATCGCTCGGGTGAGCAGGTCGACATTGGCGGCGATCGTCGACCGCCTTCCCGCCAGCGGCGATCGACCGAATCCGGGCAGATCGAGCGCATAGACACGGTGGTGGGCCGCCATCTGCGGCGCGACCGACATCCAGTTAAGATGCGCGCCGCCGAGGCCATGGACGAGCAGCATCGCCGGGCCGTCACCGCCGTAATCGGCGACGTAGACCGGGCCGTCGATGTCGAGCGTCGAGGATTCCATCCCCTCCATCCTAGGGACGCCGCCGGGAGGCCCGGCTCCGGCGAGCCCGTATACTCGTGAGCACATGGGTGACGGGCCCCACGCGGTGATCCTCGCCGCGGGGCAGGGCAAACGGATGCGCAGCGCTCTCCCCAAGGTGCTTCATCCGCTCGGGGGTCGCGCGTTGATCCTGTCCGTCGTCGACGCCGTGCACGTGGCCACGGGAACCAGTCCTGTGGTCGTGACCGCGCGCGGCGAGCGCGCCGTGAGCGACCTGCTCGGCGACGCCGCGACCTGCGTGGAGCAGGAGGCCGCGCTCGGCACCGGCGACGCACTGCGGAGCGTGCCCCCCGCGCTGCGTGCCCCAGGACCCGTCCTGGTCATCCACGGCGACGTCCCGCTGATCAGGCCCGAGACCCTGGAGCGGTTGCTCGCCGCACACGCGTCGAGCCCCAGAGCGTGCACGCTCCTCCTCGCGCTCCCCGCCGATCCGTCGGGGATGGGTCGGGTCATCCGCGACGCCGAGGGGCACGTCCTGCGCATCGTCGAGGAGGCTGATCTCGCTCCCGGCGAGCCGATCCCGATGGAGTGCAACGCCGGGATCTACGTCTTCGAGGGCATGCAACTCTGGCCGGCGCTCGATCGCCTCAGCACCGCCAACGCCCAGAGCGAGTACTACCTCACCGATGTCGTCGCGCTCCTGACCGGTCCTGTCGAGGCGGTGGTGGTCCCGGATCCCGACGAGGTCCTAGGGATCAACGACCGCCGCCAGCTGGCCGCGGCGGAGGCGGTCCTCCGGCGCCGCACCGTCGAGGCGCTCATGCTCTCCGGCGTCACGGTTGAGGACCCGGCGACCACATACGTCGACGTCCAGGTGGTCGTGGGCAGGGACAGCCTGATTCGCCCGATGACCTCCCTGCGCGGAGCGACGACACTCGGGGCGGGCTGTGAGATCGGTCCAATGGCGGTCCTCAGCGACGTCCGCGCCGGTGACCGGGTGGTCGTCGGCCCCTCGCATCTCGAGGAGTGCGAGCTCGGCGACGGCGTCCGCGTGGGCTCCTACTGCAGGGTCCGTCCGAATACCGTGCTCGCGTCCGGGGTAGAGTTGGGGACGCATGCGGAGGTCAAGAACAGCGTCGTGGGCGCCGGAACCCATATCAGCCACTTCTCCTGCGTGCTCGACAGCGACGTGGGCGAGGGCGTGAACATCGGAGCCGGGACGGTCACCTGCAACTACGACGGAGAGGCGAAGCACCGCACCGTCATCGGCGACCGGGTCTTCGTCGGCACGAATTCGACCCTGGTCGCACCGGTGCGTCTCGGTGACGGTTGCTACGTGGGTGCGGGATCCTTCGTCGACCACGACGTGCCCGCCGGCGCGCTCGCTGTCGGCAGGAGCCGGCAGCGCAACATCGAGGGATGGGCGGCTCGCCGGCCGCTGCAGCCGTGACCGACTCCAACCCGTACGGCGAGCTGCTGCTGCTCTCGGGCAGCGGCAACCCCGAGCTCAGCGAGCGGATCGCCCGTGAGATCGGGGTGAACCTCGCCGAGTGCGAGATCACCCGCTTCGCCGACGGCGAGTTCGACGTCAAGATCCGCGAGTCGGTACGTGGTCATGACGTCTTCCTGGTGCAGCCGACCTGCCACCCGGTGAGCGACAACCTCATCGAGCTGTTCATCATCCTTGACGCGCTGCGCCGCGCCTCCGCGTCGCGCATCACCGCGGTGATCCCGTACTACGGGTACCAGCGCAAGGAGAAGAAGACCCAGGCTCGCGACCCGATCAGCGCCAAGCTGATGGCCAACATCATCGAGCTCGCCGGGGCGAACCGCGTGATCTGCGTCGACCTCCACGCCGAGGCGATCCAGGGCTTCTTCGACATCCCCGTGGATGCGCTCATCGCAACCAAGATCCTCGCCCGGCGCGTGCGCGAACGCCACGGGCACGACGTGGTCGTGGTATCGCCGGACACCGGTGGCGTGCATCGGGCACGCAACCTGGCGCGCATCCTGGACGCGCCGATCGCGGTCATCGACAAGCGCCGTCCGCGCGACGATACCGTCGAGGTCGTCAACGTCATCGGTGACGTCGAGGGCGCCGTCTGCGTCATCGTCGACGACCTCATCTCCACCGGAGGCACGCTCGTCAACGCCGCGGTCGCGCTGCTCGCCAGCGGCGCGAAATCGGTCGACGTCGTGGCGACGCACGGCGTCCTCAGCGACGGTGCGGTGGAACGCCTCCACGCGGCGCCGATCGACGAGATCTGCATCACCGACACCATCCCGTATCACAACGGCAGTCACAGCTTCGATGACGCGCCGAAGCTCCGTATCCTCTCGGTCGCGCCGCTGATCGCCGAGGCGATCGTGCGCGTGCACGAGGGACGGAGCGTGAGCGAACTGTTCCGGTGAGCGGCTCAGACCCTCCACCTTCCTCGAGCCGATGACCCCTCTCATCATCGTCATCGTCCTGGGCCTCGTCATCGCGGCGTTTGCCGCGGCGGCGGAGACGTCGCTCACGAGCGTGAGCCGGATCCGCATGCGCAGCCTCGCCGAGGACGGTAACAAGCGCGCCCGGACGGTCACGCGACTGCACGCCGATCCGAACGGGTATCTGTCGACCATCCTCAGCCTCAACACCGTCGCCGTCATCGTGGTCTCGACGGCAACGGCGCTGCTGATCGGCAGCTATCTGCATTCCGTCCCGCAGGTCGTCGGCACGATCGTGCTGTCGATGGTGGTCCTCATCTTCTGCGAGATCGCGCCGAAGTCCCTCGCACTCAGGTTCAACGAGCGTGTGGCGCTGGTGCTCGCCGGGCCCGTGCAGATCCTGACGCGGCTGCTTCGGCCGCTGGTCGGCGGGCTCAGCGCGATGTCACGGCTGATCGTGCGCGTCGCGACCAAGGGCCACACCGTGCGCGGTCCGTTCGTCACCGAGGAGGAGCTGAAGCTGCTCCTCTATGTCGGTGAGCAGGAGGGGATCGTCGAGCAGGAGGAGCGCGAGATGATCCACGGCATCCTCGAGATGACGGACAAGACTGTGCGCGAGGTCATGGTGCCGCGAGTCGACGTCGTGGCCGTGGAGGCCACCGACACGATCTCCGACGTCACCAAGGTGATCATCGAGTACGGGTACTCGCGCATCCCGATCTACGAGGACAACGTCGACAACATCGTCGGCGTGGTGTACGCGAAGGACCTGCTTCGCTACGGTGTGAGCGGGGACGATCAGCGGTCGCTCAAGGCGGTCGCGCGCGAGCCGTACTACACGCCGGAGGCCAAGCACGTCGGCGAGCTGCTCCGCGAGATGAAGGAGCGCAAGGTGCACATAGCCGTGGTCGTCGACGAGCACGGCGGGACTGCCGGCATCGTCACATTCGAGGATCTCATCGAGGAGATCGTCGGCCCGATCCGCGATGAGTACGACATGCGCGAGGTCGAGGAGCTGCAGATCGTTTCCGACCACGAGGTGGTGGTGAGCGCGCGTTTTCCGGTGGACGACCTCAAGGAGACCCTCGATATCGAGGTGCCGGACGTCGAGGCGGACACGGTCGGGGGGCTGGTGTACGAGCAGCTCGGTGAGATCCCGAAGGTCGGCGCCACCATCCAGCTCGGCAGCGCCACGCTCACCGTCGAGTCGATCCGCCGGCAGGGCATTCAGACCGTGCGCATCACGAGCCCGATGACGCTCGTGCGCGACCGCGGCGCACGCGCCACCGACCACGAGGGGCAGGAGTCCCGGGACAGCCAGGAGGAGTCGCCTGCGCACGCTCGCCGTCAGTAGTGCGCATGATGGTCGGGTGCCGACCTACAGCGACGAGGGGATCGTGTTGCGCCGTATCGACTACGGCGAGTCGGACCGCATTCTCACGGTGCTGACCCTCGAACACGGCAAGATCGGCGTCATCGCTCGCGGCGTCCGCAAGAGTCAGAGCCGTCTCGCGTCTCGCACCGACCTCTTCACGCGCAGTCGCATGCAGCTCGCGCGCGGGCGCGGCGAGCTCGACGTCCTCACCCAGGCGGAGACCGTCGCGGCGACCCCGCTGCGGAGCGACGCGCGCCGCGCCGCATGCGCCTCGCTGTGCGCCGAGCTGACCGACCGCGTCCTCGAAAGCCACCATGCCGACCCGGAGATCTACGCGCTCGTCGCGAACGCGCTGACCGCGTGCGCCGACCCGGACCGCGATCCCCGCGCCGCGATCGTGTGGTTCGCGCGCCGCATGGTGGACCGGCTCGGCTACGCGCCGCAACTGCTCGACTGCGTGAGCTGCGACCGCCGTCTCCCCGAGGCGATGGCGTGGTTCAGCGCTCCCGGAGGCGGCCTGCTCTGCGCCGGCTGCGCTCCCGGCGATCCCGAGGCGGTGGCCTGCTCGGTGCGAGTCATCAAGGTGCTACGAGCGGCGGCGGAAGGGGACGAGCACCTCTGGCTCCGGCTCCGGCTCGACACCGCGACCCTCGAGACCCTCGAGCGCATCGTCGAGTCCGAGCTTGCCTATCACCTGGATCGGCGGCTGCGATCGATCGACGTGCTCCGGGCAATCGAGGGACGGGGTGCCGTCAGGCTGCCGGTAGACTGATCCGTCATGTCTGAGGACCAGGCGCAATCGGACGTCATCGAGAAGCTCGTCTCGCTGTGCAAGCAGCGTGGGTTCGTCTATCCGTCGAGCGAGATCTACGGCGGCCTCAACGCCGTGTACGACTTCGGCCCGCTCGGTGTGCGTTTGCGGCGGAACATCCGCGAGCGCTGGTGGGAGTCCATGGTGGGCCTCCGCGACGATGTCGAAGGCATCGAATCAGCGATCCTGATGAATCCGGAGGTCTGGGTTGCCAGCGGCCACGTGGCCGGTTTCACCGATCCGCTCGTGGACTGCACCGGTCCCTGCAAGAAGCGCTGGCGTGAGGACCATCTCGCCGACGAACGTCGAGCGCGCGGCAAGCCGCCCGACGCCACGGGCTGTCCCGAGTGCGGCGGCGCGCTCACCGGCGCACGTCAGTTCAACCTCATGTTCAAGACGTTCATCGGTCCGGTCGAGGAGGACGCGGCCCAGATATGGCTCCGTCCCGAGACGGCGCAGGGCATGTTCGTGAACTTCGCCAACGTGGTGAACTCGACTCGGCGGCGGCTTCCCTTCGGCATCGCGCAGCAGGGGAAGGGATTCCGAAATGAGATCTCCCCCGGCAACTTCGTCTTCCGCCTGCGCGAGTTCGAGCTCATGGAGATGGAGTACTTCTGCAAGCCCGGGAGCGACCGCGAGCTGCACGACTACTGGTGCGCGGAGCGGCTCCGCTGGCACGTGGACGTCATCGGCGTGCGCAAGGCCAACCTGCGATTGCGCCCGCACGAGAAGGCCGAGCTGTCCCACTACAGTTCGGCGACCAGTGACATCGAGTACCGGTACCCGTTCGGGTGGGGCGAGCTCGAGGGAGTCGCCGACCGCACCGACTACGACCTCAAGACGCACATGGAGCACAGCGGGCGCGATCTCTCGTATTTCGATACCGAGACCAACGAGCGCTACGTCCCGTACGTGATCGAGCCGGCGGTGAGCACCGATCGCATCTTCATCACGCTGCTCGTCGATGCGTACGACGAGGAGGAGGTGCGTGGTGAGAAGCGAGTCGTGCTCCACCTGCACCCCGATGTCGCGCCCGTGCAGGTCGCGGTGCTGCCGCTCTCGAAGAAGCCCGAGCTCACCGAGCCGGCGCGTCGCATCGAGCACGATCTCCGTCCTCATTTCTCGACCATGTACGACGAGACCCAGGCGATCGGCCGGCGCTATCGCCGCCAGGACGAGATCGGGACGCCACTGGCGATCACGTTCGATTTCGACTCGCTCAACGACCACGCGGTGACCATCCGCGAACGCGACGGGATGTCGCAGGTGCGTGTGCCCGTCGAGGGACTTCGCGAGGCGCTGCGGGATCAGCTCGAGACCGGCCGGGAACGCGCTCGGGAGCGGGCCAACGGCGGACACGACGGGTAGCATCGTTGCGTGGCACGTGCTCACAGCGACACCGATGCGGTGGCCGCCGGTGTGCTCGACCTGCTCGCCCTCGGCGATTCCCCCGGCCTCGACACGGTGCTGGAGCGGATCGTTCGGGCAGCGCGGCGCCAGTCGTCGGCACGATACGGCGCGATCGGGGTGCCCGACGGCAGCGGCGGTTTCGCCAGGTTCGTCACCTCGGGCATCAGTGAGCGGGTGGCGGCGACCATCGGCGAGCTGCCCCGGACCCACGGCGTGCTCGGCGCCCTTCTCGAGGAGGGTCCGATCCTCCTCGACGACATCCGCCGCCACCCGCGATTCTCGTACTACCCCGCACATCACCCGACGCTGACCGACTTCGTCGGCGTCCCCATCGGCCACCGCGGGCGCGTGCTCGGCAACCTCTTCGTGAGCGGACACAGCTCCGGGCATTTCACGAGGGCCGATGCGCGCCGTCTGACAACGCTCGCCGCATACGCGGGGGTCGCCATCGCCAACGCCGAGATGTACACGCAATCGCAGCGGCTTGCGGTGGTGGAGGAACGCAACCGGGTCGCTCGTGAACTCCACGACGCGGCAACGCAGACGCTCTTCGGCCTCGTGCTCGCCGCCAGGACGGCGGCCATGTCCACGCGCGACGCGGATGCGCGCGACGCCATCCTCGGCTTCGAGCAGCGCACCGCGTCCGCGCTCCAGGAGTTGCGCAGCCTTGCCCATGCCCTCCGCCCCCGGAGCCTCGAGCGCGACGGGCTCGCAGCGACGCTCACCGACCACGCGGAGGCGTTGCGCGCCGGCGGTGCGCGCATCGTGATCGACGCGGCGGCGCAGGACGTGCAGCTTCCGGTAGAGAGCGAGCATGCGCTCCTGCGAATCGCGCAGGAGGCACTGCACAACTCGATGCGCCATGCGCCGGGATCCTCGATCCGGGTCACGCTGCGCTCCGGGGCGAAAGCGGTGACGCTGCGGGTGCATGACGACGGACCGGGATTCGATCCGAAGGCGCTGCCGCGGACGCGACGCGGCATCGGTCTCGCGACCATGCGTGAACGAGCGCAGGAGATCGGCGCGCGGCTCGACATTCGCGGAGGCGCCGGCTGGGGGACCACGATCACCGTGATCGTGCCCGTGGGATGACGGGATGAGTCCGATCCGGTTGCTCATCGTCGACGACCACTCCGTGGTTCGCGAGGGGCTGCGGGGATTCCTGCGCCTGCAGGACGGCATCGAGGTGGTCGGCGAAGCCGCGGGAGCCGGGGAGGCAGTGCGCGCGGCAGGCGAGGTGTCGCCTGACGTGGTGCTCCTCGACCTCGTGATGCCGGAGGGCGACGGCATCGGCGCGATCCGGCGGTTGCTCGAGGCGGCGCCGGGCGTGCAGGTGCTCGTGCTCACGAGCTTCGCGGACGATGCGCAGATCTTCGCGGCGCTCGCGGCCGGCGCGGCCGGGTACCTCCTCAAGGACATCGATCCGCAGGCCCTCGCCGACGCCATCCGCGACGTCCACATGGGCCGGCCGGCGCTGCACCCGCTCGTGGCGTCGCGGCTGATGCGGCGGGAGGCCTCGTCGCGTCCCGCCCACGGCGATCTCACCGCTCGGGAAGGCGATGTCCTTCGCCTCGTGGTGGAGGGGCTCGCCAACAAGCAGATCGCGCAGCGGCTGGGGATCGGGGAGAAGACGGTCAAGACCCACGTGAGCCGTGTGCTCGGCAAACTCGGGGTCGCCGACCGGACCCAGGCGGCGGTCCTCGCCATCCGGGAGGGTCTCGTCGGCTGACCGGTCCGCCCAATGACGGATGTCGTGGTGCGGCGTCGGGCGGACGCGCTCGGCATCGGGCACGCGCAGGATTGACGGCATGGGAATCCTGTCCGGAACGACTGTCATGATCACCGGGGCCTCACGCGGTCTGGGCCGTTCGCTGGCCCGCGGCGCAGCGCGCGAGGGCGCGTCGCTCGCGATCTGCGCCCGGGGTGGGGAGGCACTCGAGGCGGTGGCGGAGGAGTGCCGAGCTCAGGGAGCCGACGTGGTCGCCGTGGTCAGCGATCTGTCCCGAGCCGCAGACGTCGAGCGTTTCGCTGCCACGACGCTGGAGCGCTTCGGGGGCGTCGACGTGCTCGTCAACAATGCGGCGGAACTGGGTCCACTGCCCCTGGCGCACCTGACCGACGCGCCGTCGAGCGCACTCGAGCATGTGCTCCAGGCCAACGTGCTCGGACCGCTCCGCCTGACCCAGGCGGTGATGGGGGGGATGCTCCTGCGCAATCGAGGGGTCGTGGTCAACATCAGCACCGACGCGGCGCTGATCGGGTTCGCCGGGCTCGGGCTCTACAGCGCGTCCAAAGCCGCGCTCGACGCGCTCACCCGGAGCTGGTCGGCGGAGTTGCAGCACACAGCGGTGCGGATCATCAGCGTCGACCCCGGGGACATGTTCACCGAGATGCACATGGCCGCTGACCCTGAGGCGAACCCCGACGACCTGTTCCGAACGGACGACGTCGCCGAACGATTGCTCCCCATGCTGGCCGGGCGTCTCCCGGCCGGCGACCGCGTCGAGGCCGCGAACCTCCCGTGATCGCCGCTCCCCGTGAGCTGCGCGCATCGCTGCCGGCTGAGCTTCGCGGGCTTCGCCGCGACGGAGCGCGGCTGTGCGTCGTCGAACGAGCGTCACGCCGGATCAGCCACACCACGGTCGCACGCCTCGGCGATCACCTCGTTCCAGGTGATCTGCTCGTCGTCAACTCGAGCCGCACGTTGCCGGCGGCGTTGCGGGTCGACCGCGACGGCGCCCCGCAGGTCCAGCTGCGTCCCGGCGCGCTCCGTGACGGTGGGTTGGATGCGCTGGCGCTCGAGATGGCGCCGCCACATCGCAACGTCCCGCTCGAGACGGGTGAGCTGCTTCGCGGCCCCGGCGGTCTGCGCCTCCGTGTCCTCGAGCCTCGTCGCGACGCGCCACTCCTGTGGCGGATGTCGGTCGAGGGCGGCGACCCGGTGCGGACGCTCCTCACCGACGGCCGGCCGATCCGCTACTCGTATGTGCCGGATCCGGTGCCACTCGAGCACTACCAGACGGTGTATGCGGGCACTCCCGGCTCGGTGGAGACACCTTCCGCCGGCCGTCACTTCACCTGGGAGCTGCTCGGCGAGTTGCGCAGGCGGGGTGTCGACGTGACCGACATCGTCCTGCACTGCGGGCTCAGCTCATTCCAGGACGATGACGTCGATCTGCAGAAGCCACTGATCGAGGAGCGCTTCGAGGTGCGCGAGCGCACGGCTGTGCGCATCAACGACGCATCGCGGGTCATCGCGGTTGGCACGAGCGTGATTCGCACGCTCGAGACAGCCGCTGACGAGTCGGGCCGCGTGCGGGCGATGAGCGGGTGGACGAGCCTGGTGATCACCCCGAACACCCATCTGCGTTCGGTGGACTCTTTGCTCACCGGTCTGCACGAACCACCCGCCACCCACCTGGACATGCTCGGCGCCGTTCTCGACGCTGCGCTGCTCGAGCGCGCCTATGAGGAGGTCCGCGAGCGCCGTTACCTGTGGCATGAGTTCGGCGACGCCATGCTCATCTTGTAGGCTGTCCCCGGCTCATCCCGCCGGCCCAGCCGACCGGTTCCAGTCACGCAACGGAGAGAGTGATGGCAGAGGTATTCATCCTCGAATTCGACGGTTTCGGCGTCGACGCGTACGAACGCGTCAACGACGTGCTCGGGATCAACATGGACTCCGGGGAGGGTGACTGGCCTGCCGGTCTGCACACGCACCTGGCGGGCCCGACCGAAGGCGGCGGATGGATCGTCGTCGAGGTCTGGGAGTCCCAGGAGGACCAGGACGCCTTCATGCAGACCCGGCTTGGCCCGGCGCTCCACAAGGCAGGGGTCACCGGCGCTCCGAAGCGGGCTGAGTGGACCAAGCCACGAGCCCACCACACCCCGAAGAAGGCCTCCGCCAAGGCCAAGTAGGCGTCGCCTTCCCCGGTCGTCGCGGCGCCGGCCGCGTCGGTTCGGCCGCGCGTCGGCCCGATGCTACGCTCACGCCCTCACGGCGCACGCACGCATCAACCACAAACGATTGAGGTCTGGCGAATGGCGGTAAGCACCCGGGGCAAGAAGTCGTCGAAAACACGCCCGCGCGCCACCGCATCCCGCGGGGGCTCGAAGCAGAAGGTCGCCGTGCGGCCGCGGGCCCACAAGTGGGTGTACCGCTTTGACGAGGGCAACGCCTCGATGCGCGACCTCCTCGGCGGCAAGGGCGCAGGCGTCGCCGAGATGACCAGGGCCGGGCTGCCCGTCCCTCCCGGTTTCACCATCACCACCGAGGCGTGCAACGCCTTCTACGCCAAGGGTGGCAAGCTCCCGGACGGCCTCTGGGAGCAGGTGGAGAAGTCGCTCAAGGTGGTCGAGAAGGCCACGGGCAAGGGCTTCGGCGACCCGCGCAATCCACTCCTGGTCAGCGTCCGGAGCGGTGCCAAGTTCTCGATGCCCGGGATGATGGACACCGTCCTCAACCTCGGTCTCAACTCGGCGACACTCGAGGGGCTCGCCGCCCTCACCGGGGACCGGCGCTTCGCGCTCGACGCCCACCGCAGATTCATTCAGCTCTTCAGCAAGATCGTCCTCGGCATCGACGGGCAGCTGTTCGAAGAGGCGCTCGACGCCACCAAGAAACACAAGAAGGCGAAGACCGACGCGGACCTCACCGCGCCCGCGCTCGAGGAGCTGATCACCGAATACCGCGCCATCGTCAAGCGTTACTCGCGCACGGGGTTCCCCGAGGACCCGATGGACCAGTTGCGCGCGGCGATCGGTGCCGTGTTCGAGTCGTGGAACAACAAGCGCGCGACCGACTACCGCAACTACAACCGCATACCGCACAACCTGGGCACCGCGGTCAACGTCCAGTCGATGGTGTTCGGCAACATGGGCGACGACTCCGGGACCGGGGTTGCGTTCACACGCGATCCGTCCACCGGCGAGAAGAAGCTCTACGGCGAGTACCTCACCAACGCGCAGGGTGAGGACGTCGTCGCGGGCATCCGCACTCCCAAGCCGATCGCCGCCATGGCGACCGACCTCCCCGAGGCGTACAGGCAATTCGAGCAGATCGCGAGGAAGCTCGAGCGGCACTATCGCGACGTCCAGGACATGGAGTTCACCATCGAGCGCGGCAAGCTGTTCATGCTCCAGACGCGCAGCGGTAAGCGCACGGCGGAGGCTGCGGTGAAGATCGCCGTCGACATGGTGCGCGAGCGACTCATCACCAAGCGCGAGGCGGTCCTTCGCGTCGAGCCCGCGCAGGTCGATCAGCTGCTCCATCGCCGGATCGACCCGAAAGCGAAGGTCAAGGTGCTCGCAACCGGGCTCGCCGCCTCACCCGGCGCCGCATACGGCAAGGCGGTGTTCGACGCCGACCGCGCCGAGGAGATGGCGAAGAAGGGCGAGAAGGTGATCCTGGTGCGGATCGAGACCAACCCCGACGACGTGCACGGCATGATCGCCGCGGAAGGGGTGCTCACCTCGCGTGGCGGGCGCACCTCGCACGCCGCGGTGGTCGCCAGAGGCATGGGCAAGCCGTGCGTCGCCGGAGCGGAGACGGTCCAGGTCGACCTGGTCAAGCGGCAGTTCACCGCCGGCGGCACGACGATCAAGGAGGGCGACCCCTTCACGATCGACGGTTCCACGGGCAATGTCATCGCCGGACAAGTGGCGATGCTCGACGCCGAGATCTCCGGCGAGCTCGAGGAGGTCCTGCGCTGGGCGGACTCGTTCCGCCGCCTCCAGGTGTGGGCGAACGGTGACTATCCGCACGACGCCGTGCGCGCTCGCGCCTTCGGCGCGCAGGGCATCGGGCTCTGCCGCACCGAGCACATGTTCATGCAGCAGGAACGCCTTCCCATCGTGCAGAAGATGATCCTCGCCCCGGACGAGGCGGAACGCCGCAAGGAGCTGGCGAGGCTGCTGCCCATGCAGCGCGAGGACTTCCACGGGATTCTCGAGGCGATGCACGGGCTCCCGGTCATCATCCGGCTCATCGACCCGCCGTTGCACGAGTTCCTGCCGTCCCTCGAGGAGTTGCTCATCGAGGTCACGCGCGCGGAGGCGCTCGGCAAACCCGAGAAGTCGTATCGCGCGCAGAAGAGCCTGCTCGCCGAGGTGCAGAACCTCCACGAGCAGAACCCGATGCTGGGACTCCGCGGCTGCCGCCTCGGCCTGCTCTTTCCCGAGATCATCGAGATGCAGACGCGCGCCATCATCGAGGCCGCCGTCTCCCTCAAGAAGAAGAAAGTCGACGTGCGCCCCGAGATCATGGTGCCGCTGGTCGGCACACTCGAGGAGTTGCGCAGGACTCGCGAGGTGATCGATCGTGTGGCGCAGGAGGTCTTCAAGGAGACGAAGACCACGGTGTCGTACCTCGTCGGCACCATGATCGAGGTGCCGCGTGCCGCGCTGACCGCCGGACAGATCGCTCAGTCCGCCGACTTCTTCTCGTTCGGCACCAACGACCTCACCCAGATGACGTTCGGGGTCTCGCGCGATGACGCTGAAGGCAAGTTCCTGCTCCGCTACGTCGAGGACAAGGTCCTGCCGCGCAACCCGTTCGAGACCCTCGATCGCGATGGTGTCGGGCGGCTCATGCGCTTTGCGGTGGAGGAGGGCCGGGCGGTCCGGCCGTCGTTGAGCGTCGGAATCTGCGGCGAGCACGGTGGCGACAGCGACTCGATCGCGCTCTGCGAGGAGCTGGGGCTCGACTATGTGTCCTGCTCGCCCTTCCGGGTCCCCGCCGCCCGCCTGGCGGCGGCCCATGCGCGCCTGGCACAGGTCGAGCGAGACCGCTGATCGAAAGACGGCCGCGCTTTCCCGACCAGGTCGACATGGGGGCGATATCCGGGTGACCGAGCACGTGCGGATTCGCAAGATCGCGACGCGCAGCGGCCGTCCGGAGATGCTCGACGATGGGCACGTCGTCGAGGGTGATGAGCTGTCGCCGCCCACGCCCGGTCTGCCATATGCCGTGCGCCGTACCGTGACCGAACATGCGGACGCACCTGATGTGTTCGCAACATCGCCGGTTCGCGCGGTGATCATCGAGCAACGCGGTGGCATCGTGTTGCTCACCGACAACTCGAAGTACGCGATCGAGGTCGTCGGACGCTAGGTCATCGGTAACGGATCACTGGCAATGACCCACGTCGTATATCGTTTCGCCTACTCTTTGTAGTGATGTCCTGGCCGCAGACACCCATGCCCGCAGCCACCACTACCGCGCCGGGTGCCGAGCCATATCTTCCCGTGGAGGAAGTGGCACAACGGTTGGATCTCCCGCTCGGTATCCTGCTTCGTCGCGTCGAAGCGGGCGACGTCCCGTCGCGTCGTGAGGAGGGGCCGGACGGCGTGCGCTACCTGGTCCGCCTTGGCGACCTCGGCATCGAGAGTCCGGTGACCGACACGGTCGCGACCCCGCCGCCGCCACCTGACACGGCCGACCACGACGTCGCGGCGGATCAGACGCCGAGTGTCGACGTCGTCGGGACTGCACAGCCGTCCTCGTGGCCCGACAAGGTCGTACCGCCGCCGGCAGAGGAGCTTGCGGCAGAGGCGCAGACGGCGCACGGGCGCGGCGGATCGATGATCGAGATCGGCTCGAACGAGCCCCGCCGCGACGTCGCATCGATGACCTCGCTCGATCCACGCGAACTGGTCGCAGGACTCCTCGATCGCTGGGAGCGGACCCTCGAGCAACGGATCTACTCCGAGCAGCGTCAGCGATTCGAAGCCGAGCTGAACTCGCGCCAGAACCTCGTCAAGCAGCTGCAGCTGGAGCTCCAGACCGCCCGGGCGGAGCACGCGGCGGCCCAGGCGGAGAAGGATCGGCGCCTGGCCGATCGCGACCGCCGGATCAGCGAGCTGGAGTCGGGCATGCCCGACCCACACGACGCCGCCGGTCGCCGCCGCCGCTGGTTCTTCAGCCGCTAGCGAGCGGTCGAGGCTGGCGGGCCATGGCTGGGGACGCTGTTGCGGAGGTCAAGTCGCGGCTTGACCTCATCGAGGTCATCGGCGGATACGTCACGCTCCATCGCGCCGGGCGCGAGATGAGCGGGCTCTGCCCGTTCCATGCGGAGAAGACACCGTCCTTCACGGTCAGCCCGGAGCGCCAGGTCTGGTACTGCCATGGCTGTCACGAGGGCGGTGATCTGTTCAAGTTCATCGAGCAGATCGAGCACATCGATTTCCGCCAGGCGCTCGAGATGCTTGCCGACCGCGCCGGGGTGGAGCTCGAGACGGGCCCTCAGGCAGCCCGGGGAGCCGGGCGCCGTCGCCGCCGGTCCATCGAGCTCAACGGCAAGGCCCAGGCGTACTACCAGCACGTGCTCTGGGCGACCCCGGCGGGCGAGGCCGGACGCGCCCTGCTTCGCGATCGCGAAGTCGACGAGGTGCTCGCCCGACGGTTCGGGATCGGCTTCGCACCGGCGGGTGGAGCCGGCGAGGATGCCCTTGCCAGGTACCTGACCGGGAAAGGCGGCGCGACCGTCGACGAGCTGGCTGACGCCGGACTGGTGCACCCACCGCGCGGCGGCCGGGCGCGGGACCGCTTTCGGGACCGCCTCGTGTTCCCGATCCGCGACGAGCGCGGCGACGTGCTCGGGTTCGGTGCGCGAGCCCTGGGTGACGCCAAACCGAAGTATCTGAACAGCCCGGACTCTGCCGCGTACCACAAGTCCGCGGCGATCTTCGGCCTCGATCTCGCCCGTTCCGCGATCGTCCGCGAGCACGCGGCGGTGATCGTCGAGGGGTATTTCGACGTCATTGCCGCGCACGCCGCTGGCGTCGAGCACACGGTCGCGAGCAGCGGCACAGCGCTCACCCGCGAGCAGGTGCACAGTCTGAGCCGCATCGCGGAGACGCTGATCCTCTGCTTCGACGGCGACGACGCCGGCCGCGTCGCCGCCACCCGCGCGGTGGATGTCATCGCCGCCGAAGGCATCCAGGCACGGATATGCCGCCTGCCAGCCGGGTTCAAGGATCCCGACGAGCTGGTGCGCCGCGATCCGGCGGCGTTCGCCCAGGTTGTCGCCGACTCACCTCCGGCGTGGCAGGTGCTGCTCGACACGGCGCTGGGGGCGGGCGAAGGGGGCAGCGTCGATGCGCGGCGCGCAGCTGCGGAGCGCGCCGTCTCGGTCCTCGCCAGGATCCCGGAGGCGACCACGCGCGAGCTCTACCTCCAGCAGGCGGCTCGCAGGCTGGACATCGGCGCTCGTTCGCTCTCGACCGACCTCACCCATTCGATGCGAGATGGCGTCCGCAGGCCCGCGAGGATCGTCGTCGCCGCACCCGCCGAGCCGCCCGCAGATACGGCGGAGGAGCCGGAGCCGGTGGAGGCGGACGAACCCATGCCGCCCTGGGAGGCGCAGCTTGCGCGAGTTGTCCTCATCCGGCCTGAGCTGGCCGCGGCCCTGCGATCGGACAGCGGGCTCGGACCGGAGGAGTTCACCAATCCCACGGCGCGGCGAATCTACGACGCGGCGTCCTCCGACCCCGCCGGGTTCACGCTCCGGCGTCTCAGCGGCGGCGACCAGCGACGGGCTGCCGGCCTCCTCGTCCGCGAGGTGCCGGAATTCGCGGATGAGGCTGAGCCGCAGGCCATCAAACAGCTCATGGCCGACTGCGTCCGTCTGATTCACGAGGAGAGCGTGCGGCGCGCCCTGGTCAGCATCTCAACCGAGATGCACCGGGCGCGGGACGAGGGCCGCACCGAGGACGCCGACGCGCTGGCGGCCAAGCTCAGCCGCCTCGCCGCGGACGCCCCGCATCTGCGCCGCACCCTGGCGGTTCGCTGATCAGGCTCACGGCGCCTCGCGCGCGGGCGCGCATGTTTGATCCGGAGCCTCACGAGCCACCATCTTCCTCGTGCCCGCGTGGAATCTTCCCGACCCGATCGCCAGAATCGGCACACTGAGACGGTTTCGACAATTATTGTGAAGGCCGTCGTTGTACCCATCGTCCGGCGGACCTCGCAGAGCGGGCGTCAGCCTGCGCCGCGTGAGACAGAGTTGAGATGACCGCAGCCACCACCACCGCCCGATCCAGAGCCGCCACCCTGCCGCCGCCCTCCGGCGCCGACCTGCTGGTTTCCGCCGCCGAGGCGCTGATCATCAAGGGCAAGGACCATGGCTACCTCACGCCTGACGACATCCTGGCCGCATTTCCTGAGATCGACGTCGAGCCCGATCACCTGGAGCGGATCTTCCACGTCTTTCGCGAGATGGGCATCGAGGTCAGCGACGGGGACAAGGACTTCGAGACCGTCGACGAGATCGACGAGGAGCTCATCGCCAAGGCCGAGGCGATCGACTCCGTCTCCCTCGACGACCCGGTGCGCATGTACCTCAAGGAGATCGGCCGGGTGGCGCTGCTCAAGGCCGAGCAGGAGGTGCACTACGCAAAGCTGATCGAGCAGGGCGACGAGGAGGCGAAGAACCAGCTCACCGAGGCGAACCTTCGCCTGGTGGTCAGCATCGCCAAGAAGTACATCGGCCGCGGCATGTCCTTCCTCGACCTGATCCAGGAAGGCAACATGGGCCTGATTCGCGCCGTCGAGAAGTTCGACTACCACAAGGGCTACAAGTTCTCGACCTACGCGACATGGTGGATCCGTCAGGCGATCACACGCGCCATCGCCGATCAGGCGCGCACCATCCGGATCCCGGTGCACATGGTCGAGACCATCAACAAGCTCGTCCGTGTTTCGCGCCGGCTGCTCCAGGAGTTGGGTCGCGAGCCCAACGACGAGGAGATCGCCGAGGAGATGGGGATCACGCCGGAGAAGGTTCGCGAGATCACCAAGGTCTCGCAGGACCCGGTATCGCTGGAGACGCCGATCGGCGAGGAAGAGGATTCGCACCTCGGGGACTTCGTCGAGGACAAGGAGGCCACGGCACCGTCGGACGCGGCCTCGCTGACCATGCTGCGCACCGAGGTCGAGGACATTCTCGACACGCTCACGCCGCGCGAGCGCCGCGTGCTCCAGCTCCGATTCGGTCTCATCGACGGCCATCAGCGCACGCTCGAAGAGGTGGGCAAGCGTTTCGGCGTCACCCGCGAGCGCATCCGCCAGATCGAGGCCAAAGCGCTGCGCAAGCTGCGTCATCCGTCGCGTTCCAAGAAGCTCAAGGACTACCTCGAGTAGTCGGAGTCGGCGCGGCAGCCGGCGGCGACGTTTCGTGCACGTGAGGGCACGGTGCGTCACGGCAGGTAGACTTGAGTCATGATCCGGGTTAGCTCAGCGGTAGAGCAGGCGGCTGTTAACCGCAAGGCCACTGGTTCGAATCCAGTACCCGGAGCGTCGACGTCCCACTAGCAGCACGCGGCATCGCCCGAGGCGGCGCCGTACACGAGGAACACGGGATGACCGAGACCGCATCGCGGCCGGGCACCACGCCCGCTGTCGCGACCCTGACCGCGTCCGACCCGGAGGCCGTCGCCCCCACCGACTCGACCCCCACGCCCCCGACGTGGGCATGGCCGCTGTCGGTACCCAAGGCGGACTCGCCCGAGCGCGCGATGACCCACGACACCGACGGCGAGGAGCGCGTCCTCGACGGAAGCGCCGGCCCGCCGCCGGTCGAAACGGGCGAGGCTGACCAGACCGAGGTCACCGTGGTCGCCGCCATCACCACGCCAGAGAAGGCACTTCCCAAGGTCACGTCCTTCGGACCGCCAGGCAAGCGCCGTTCGACTCTCGGCATCGTCATGCTGTCGATCGTCACGCTCGGCATCTACGGCCTCGTCTGGTATCACCGCGTCAACCGCGAGGTCGGCAACTTCGACACCCGCATGCACGTGATCCCGGGGCGCTCCACGGTCGCGGTCACGATTCCCTGGGTGCTCGGCTGGCTCGTGAGCATCGCCGGCGCGGTGAGGATCGTGCTTGCGGTCGCCAATGTCACGCTCCCGTTCGATCCGCACTTCAGCGTGCTGCAGGGATACGGTCTGCTCGGCGGATTCGTGGTGATCCCCTACCTCGAGCTGTTGCTGCCCTTCAGCGCCGTCGCGATGGTGATGACTCTGGAGCGCGTGCGCATCGTTGAGGATCGGATGCTCCGCACCACCGACGTGCAACTGCGTCCGACACGCGCGATCTTCTGGATGCTGCTGCCGGTTGCGGGCGGCCTCATCCTCATGACCATCATCCAGCGCCGTCTCAATCGCGCCTGGGAGGACGACATGGCGGCGGCACCCGCGGTGCGCCCGAGAGTACGGGTGGCTCCGAGCTGACCGTCCTGTCCACGCCACGCCTGCTCTCGTGTGCCGGTTGCGACGGCCTGCACTAGACTAACCGGTCGCGGTGGCTGTTTCGATCGCCTGTATCTCCGGAAAAGGCGGGGTGGGAAAGACAACCACCTGCGCCTCGCTGGCGGCTGTGTTCGCGGAGCGCGGACGGCGCGTGCTCGCCGTCGACATGGATCCGCAGTCCAACCTGACGTCCGGTCTCGGGTTCAATCCCTATTCGTTGACGCACACCGTGGCGGACGCGATCCTCGAGCCCGACCAGTCGGTCGACGAGTTGATCGTCCGTACCAAATGGCCCGGTCTGCACCTGTTGCCGGCGAACCCGGACCTCAGCGCGGTCGAAGCCGGGCTGCCGACGACGCTGGACTCGGAGACGCGCCTGCGCCGGGCACTCGATCGCGATTGTCGCGACTACGATTTCATCCTCTTCGACACCCCGCCGAGCTTTGCGTTCCACACCATCAGCGTGCTCGCCGCCACCGATTTCATCGTGATTCCGATGCAGATGTCCGGCTACGCGGTGAAAGGACTCAAGGAAACACTCCGTTCGGTCCACCACGTGCGCCAGGAGTTGAACCCGGACCTCCGCGTTCTCGGCCTGCTGCCGACGTTCGTGGTGATGCGGACGCGGTTCTCGCGCGATCTCCTGGAGGGATTGCGTGCCATCCCGAATCTGCGCGTCTTCAACACCGTCATCAAGGTGACGGTGCGGCTGCAGGAGTCAGCGCTCGCAGGGGAGCCGGTGACCGTGATGGCGCCGTCCTCGGAAGCGGCGGCAGCGTATCGGTCGTTCGCCGATGAGGTGCTCGCCGCCCTCATCGCCGAGGGCGAGCGGGGTGTCTGAGGTCCGCTCGCCGCGGCGCCGGCGGAGCGTCGCCGTCGCGCCCGCGCTGCTCGATCCGGCCGTGCTCCCGGAGGATGCGCCGGGGCGCGTGAAGCTGATCGCGGTCGAGGCGCCCGCCGACATCGTCGATGCTCCGGAAGCGGACGTGTCGCCGGCAGCGCGGTCCTCCTCGCTGCTTTCCGCGGGCGGCGGGTGGATCCCCGTGGCCGTTGCGGGTGTCGTGATCGTGGCGATCTTCGTTGTGGGGATGCTCCTGACCAGAGCTTGACAAGGCGATGGCACAACCACTGTTTTGTGGTACTCTGGGGCGGTGCCAATCGATCCGGACCGCAGCGCTGGCGAGGCGGAACTGCTCGCCAGGGCGCTCGGTGGTTCCTCACCCCCGGCGGAGCTGAGCGCCGTCGCGAATCGCGTTGCCAGGATCCCCTGGTGGGAGCGCCGGTCGCTGGACGCGGCAGGGCTCACGCGTGAGCACGGGGTGCCGCGGGAACGCGCGGAACGACTCGCCGCGATGTGGGAGCTTGCGGAGCGGTGGACGGATGACGACCGTCCGGCCATCGGCTCACCTCGGGACGCGTTGCTGATGCTCGACGGCTTGCGGCTCGCTCGCCGTGAGCAGGTGGTGGTGCTGCTCCTCGACGCGCGGCATCGGCCGATCAAGCTCGAGACCGTGGCGGTCGGGACCATCAACGCGTCCCGGCTGCAACCCCGCGACGTCTTCGGTCCGGCGCTGCGCAGCGATGCCGTTGCAGTCATCATTGGCCACAACCATCCGAGTGGCGACCCGGCGCCGAGCCGTGCGGACCGTGTCGTCACCGCCGCGCTGCGGAGCGCGGGATCGCTCCTCGGGGTGCCGGTGCTCGACCACCTCATCGTCGCCCGTCGCGGCCATCACTCCTTTCGAGAGACCGAGAGCTGGGACGAGGCCGCCTGAGCCTCAGCTGAAGGCGTTCTCGCCGGTGAGCTCCTTCCCGATGATGAGCGTGTGCACCTCCTCGGTGCCTTCATAGGTGAGCACCGATTCGAGGTTGGCCATGTGCCGTGCGACGGGATATTCGAGCGTGATGCCGTTCGCTCCGAGGATGGTGCGCGCGCTCCGCGCGATGTCGAGCGCGGCGCGGACGTTTGCCCGCTTGGTCACCGACACCTGCACCGGGTGCAGCCGGCCCTGGTCCTTGAGCGTCCCGAGCCGGTGCGCGAGCAACCTTCCCTGGACGATGGCCGTCGCCATGTCGGCAAGCTTCTGCTGGGTCAGCTGCATCGCCCCGATCGGCTTGCCGAACGCCCGACGTGTCCTGCTGTACTCCAGTGCGGACTCGAAACAGGCTCGCGCCGCGCCCATCACGCCCCAGCCGATGCCGTATCGAGCCTCGTTGAGGCACGACAGCGGCCCTCGCATGCCGGTCACCCCGGGGAGCACGCCACTTTCCGGCACGCGCACCGAGTCGAATGACAGCTCCGAGGTCACCGACGCGCGCAGCGACAGCTTGTTGTGCACGTCGGACGTCGTGAACCCGCGGGTGCCTCGTTCGACGAGGAAGCCGCGGACGCCGGAGTCGGTCGAAGCCCAGACGACGGCGACGTCTGCGATGGAGCCGTTGGTGATCCACATCTTGGTGCCGTCGAGGACCCAGTCGCCTCCCTCGCGACGGGCCGAGGTGCGCATGGAGGACGGGTCCGATCCGGCGTCGGGCTCGGTCAACCCGAAGCAGCCGATTGCGCGCCCGGCGGCCATCTCCGGAAGCCAGCGCGACTTCTGCTCGTCGCTCCCGTACGCGGAGATCGGGAACATCGCGAGCGATCCCTGTACGGAGACGAACGAGCGCAAACCGCTGTCACCCGCCTCGAGCTCCTCGCTCGCGACACCGTAGGCGACGGCCGAGGCTCCGGCGCACCCGTATCCGTGCAGATGCATGCCCAGCAGCCCGAGCTCGGCGATCTCGGCCACGAGCTCGCGCGGGAAGGTCCCCGCCTCGAAATGCTCCGGGATCACCGGGAGCGCACGCTCGCGGACGAAGGCTCGCACGGTGTCGCGGATCAGGCGCTCGTCGTCACCGAGGAGGTCGTCGACGGCGAAGAGGTCGGACGGGGCGAGCGCACGAGCCCGCGGAGCGCGCTCGGTGACGGCCATGCGCTCAGAGTACCCGTTGCCTAGGCGGCGACGGGCATCCCGGCGTCGACGAGCTGGCGTCGAAGGACCTCGCCACTCGCGAATCCGACGTTGATGTCGGTCACCTGGCCCGCCGCGTCGAGGACGATCGTCGTGGGAAGGGACATGACCCGGTAGCGGCGGGCGAGCTCGGGTTCAACGGCAATGTCGATCTCGCGAATCTCCACCCCGGCGTCGAGCCCGGCTGCAAGCGCGCGCAGCGCCGGCCGCTGTGCCGTGTGGCAGATCGTGCACGTCTCGCCGGTGAAATACAGGATGGACGGCAGCTGCGCGCCGCCGCTGACGGGCTCGAGGACTCGCCCCACGAGCTCGCGCTGCCCGCTGCGCTGCACCCGAAGGAAGAGCGCCATGCCGCCGATCGCTGCGGCGGCGATCAGGGGCGCGAGCAGGAGGATCATCTCGCCGGCTGGCGCGAGAGGGGCAGGAAGCCGATGCGCACGAGCTGGGCATACATGATGCAGCCGACGCAGATGTTGAACGCGAAGTTGAGGAAGGCGAGCGCTGCCACGATCCAGGCCAGCACCCATGCGACGAGCAGCAGCCCGGTGATGACGAAGACGCTCGCGGCCGCGAGGAACACGCCACCGACGAGCTGGGCGAAGCGGTGCGGCGCCGGGTCCTCCTGGACCACCCGTGGCTTCACGATGCCCGCGGGCTTGAGCCAGCGGAGGTAGAGCAGGCGCGGGACGTTGAACGCAGGCGAGGCGACCGCTGCCAGCATCATGACCGCGAGGACCGGCAGCGCCCATGCGATCGGGTGATAGACGAGGCCGACCACGTAACCGGCGACGATGACGGTCATCAGGATCGCCTGATTCACCTTGAGAACGCTGCGGTCGAACGGAACGGCTGCCATGGTCACGAAATCATACCCTGCAGGTCAGGTATTGCAGGGGCGCGCCCGCCGCAGTCTCGACATGCGAGAGTCGGCACCGCTCAGCCTCACGCTCATGGAGGTGTTGATGACTGTCGAAGGATCGGCCCGCATCGACCGTGCCGACGTCCGTGCCGGCAGCGCGTACGAGATCGCGCGCGCTGATGAGCGCCATCGCATCGCCGAGCTGAAGCACTTCCGCCGGGTTCGCCTTGCCGAGACGCTCGCGCTGGTCTTCGAGAGCCGCGACAGCATCCGATCGACGCTCGAGGAGGCGCTGCGAACCGAGCGCGTCGATGACCCGGATCGGGTCGCGGCAGAGATTGCCGCATTCAATGCCGTGGTGCCGGAAGCGGGGCAGCTCGCCGCCATGCTCTTCGTGGACGTGACCGATCCGGCCGACCTTTCGGCGGCGGCGGCGCAGCTCGAAGGTGTCGAGCACACCGTCTTCATCGAAGTGGGCGGGATCCGGGCTCGCGGGATCCCCGAGGCGGTGTCTCCCCCGGGCGAGAACGCTCCCGCGCACTACCTCCGCTTCAGCCTCGATCCCGGTCAGCGTGCGGCCGTCCTCGCGGGATCGTCGGTCGCCGTCGGCTGCGAGCATTCCGAAGTCACGGCGGTCGTCCAGCTCGACGACGACCAGCGTCAGGCCCTGGCGTCCGACCTCTGACGCGGCGACGGTCATCGGCGGCCGGAGCCGCCTCGCTGCGCGACCTCGTCGTACACGTCCGCGGTCAGCCCGGCGGTCTGCTCCCACGTGTAGCCGCTCGCCCGGTCGATGCCGGCATGGCGCATGCGCGCGGCTCGCACCGGGTCGGTGAGCACCATCTCGACGGCCTCCGAGATTGCGGCGGGATCGCCGGGCGGCACGAGCATCGCGACGTCGAGGGTCAGCTGAGGGAGGTTGCCGACCGTGGTGGCCACGAGCGGCGCCCCGCAGGCCATCGCCTCCAGCGCCGTCAACCCGAAGCCCTCGTGCGTGGAGGGCAGCACGACAGCCGCGGCCTGCCGGTAGATCGAGGCGAGGTCGGCGTCGTCGACCGGCCCGCAGAGCACGATGCGCACATGACGCCGCCACGCCTCGGTGGCGAGGCGGTCGGCCTCCGGGCCGAGAGCGCCGGCCATGGCCAGCAGCGGACCGTCATTGGGAAGCCGTTGCACGGCCTCGACCAGGGTGTCGAGCCCCTTGCGCGGGTCGTGCGAACGCAGGCTGCCGACCCACAGGAGGTAGGGCTCGTCGAGGCCCAGCGCCTCCGCGGTCCGGGCGTCGCGGAGCTTGGGACGCGACGAGAAGACGGGTCCCACCCCGTGGGGCACCACGTGGACCCGGGCCGGGTCGAGCCCGAGCGCCGCGACCGCCTCAGTCCGGGTGCTCTCGCTGACGGCGATGACCCCGGCGCACGCCCGGATGGCCGGGGCGAGCAGCGCTCCGTACAGGTGGCGCGCGGAGCCTGACGCTCCGGAGCCTGACGGTCCCCGCCACATCTCGACGTCGTGCACGGTCACGACCTGGCGCGACATCGGAAAGCCCATGACCGGCTCGCCGCCGAGGCCGTGGATCAAATGTGGATGCCGCGCGATCGCGTCGGAGAGCACGTGCGGCTGCGCGCGGAGGAATCGGGCCGGGCGGGCCTCGCTCCAGGCCGGGGAGGCCGGTACCGACGGGGTGACCTCGAGATCGGGCACGCCGTGCAACGCCTCGATCAGCTGGCTTGCGTATCGCCCGATGCCGGCGTCCCGACGACCGTCGCTGAGGCAGCTCGCTTCCAGCAGGACGCGCAGGGGTCTCTGCATCGAGGCTTTGTAGCAGGCTCGGCGCTCGGCACCGCTGGCACAATGGATTCGATGCCGAACTCCCGTTCCATCATGCCGTTCACCGCACTCGTCGGCCAGGAGGCGATGAAGACCGCGCTGGTCCTCAACGCGATCAATCCCGGGATCGGCGGCGTGCTCATTCGAGGTCAACGCGGTACGGCCAAGTCCACCGCGGTACGGGCCCTCGCCCGCCTGCTCCCCGATATCGACGTGATCGCCGGGTGCCGGTATCGATGCGATCCTGAGTCCCCGGCAACGTGGTGCGATGACTGCCACGCCCGATTCGACGCGGGTGCGAAGCCCAAGGTGGAACGCCGCCGCACCCGGGTCGTGGAGCTGCCCGTCAACGCCTCCGAGGATCGCGTCGTCGGAACCATCGACACCGAGGCAGCCATCAAGCACGGCGAGCGGCGCTTCGAGCCCGGCCTTCTTGCCGACGCCAATCGGGGCATCCTCTACGTGGACGAGGTGAACCTGCTCGACGATCACATCGTCGACGTCCTGCTCGACGCCGCGGCGATGGGATGGAACGCGGTGGAGCGCGAGGGGATCTCGTTCTCGCACCCGTCGCGGTTCATCCTCGTCGGGACGATGAATCCCGAGGAGGGGGAGCTCCGGCCGCAGCTGCTGGATCGATTCGGCCTCTGCGTCGACATCACGGGGCTTCGGGACGTCGAGGAGCGCGTTCGCATCATGGAGCGGGACACGAGCTGGAGCCGGGATGGCGCGGCGCTCGCCGATGCGTTCCTCGCCGGCGAGGATCACCTCAAGGCGGTCATCCAGGAGGCCAAACACCTGCTGCCCCGCGTGCGGGTCACGCCGACCATCGGGTGGTTCATCGCGCTCGTGTGCATCGATGCCGGTGCGCTGGGACACCGTGCCGACATCGTCGTCAGCAGCGCGGCGCGGACGGTTCGCGCCTGGGACGAAGCCGAGAAGCTGGTGCGCGCCCAGGCGTCGGGGGGCAGCGCCGAGGCCGACGATCGCATCGTCGTCACGACGGCCGACGCCACCACCGCAGCCGAGCTGGCCCTGGCGCACCGGCGGCGGATCCGCCAGGAGGGGGGGTCCCAGCAGGCCGGCGCGGCGGCGGAGCGCGCCCGCGAGCGAATGGAGGAGATCGCCCAGGAAGCCGAGGCCGCGGTCGTATCCGAGCAGTCCTCAGAGGCGGGGGATCAGCCCCCGGACGATTCCGGAGGCGGCGAGGAGGGCGAGAGCCCGGGTCAGGTGCAGGGGAGCGAGCAGGCCACCCAGGCGGTCACGCGGCGGAGCGCCGAGCAGCTCTTCGAGGGTGAGATCTTCCCGGTGCGGAAGATCGCGCTGCCCCGGGACCGTCGGAGCCGGGCCACCACGGGGAAGCGAAGCTCGTCCCGGAGCAGCGACAAGCGGGGTCGCTACGTGCGCGCGACCCAGACCGAGAAGACGACCGACATCGCCTTCGACGCAACCATGCGGGCCGCAGCCCCGCACCAGGTCCGGCGTCGCGCCGAGGAGCCGGCGGGCAGGGTGGGACCCGCCCTGCACCTGGAGCGCCAGGATCTGCGTCAGAAGGTGCGCCACCGCCGCACCGGCACGCTCATCGTGTTCGTCGTCGACGCGAGCGCGTCGATGGATGCCGAGCAGCGCATGCAGGCGACCAAGGGCGCCGTGCTCTCACTCCTCCGCGACGCGTACCTCCGCCGGGACAAGGTTGCGCTCGTGGTCTTCTCCGGCCGCGCGGCACGTGTCGTCCTCCAGCCGACGTCGTCCGTCGACCTGGCGGAGCAGCGATTGCAGCGCCTCACGGTCGGCGGGACGACGCCGCTGACGCACGGGCTCGTCGCCGGCCTGCGCATCGTGCGCACCGAACGCTTGCGTGATCCGAGCGTCTACCCGCTGATGGTGCTCATCAGCGATGGACGGGGCAACATCTCGCTGTTCGGCGAGGAACCGCTCGTCGAGGCGCAGCGCGTCGCAGAACAGCTCGGCGCCGACGGGGTGCACATGCTGGTGATCGACTCCGCCCGCAACCACACCACGCGGCCGATGCCTCGCGTCGGCGGCCACAACCGCCCGCCACTCTTCGGGGGATACGGATTCAACGCCTGCCGTGACCTCGCTGACCGCGCGGGGGGCGAATATCTCGGCCTCTACGATCTCTCGCAGGGGGCGATCGTCGAAGGCGTTGAGAAGTCGCTTCGAGGTCGCATGGCACAATGACCGCGATGCAGACAGGCAGAAGCGTGTTCCCCTTCACCGCGATCGTGGGACAGGACCTCATGAAACAGGCGCTCATTCTCAACGCCATCAACCCCGCAATCGGCGGCGTGCTCATCCGTGGTGAGAAGGGGACGGCGAAATCGACCGCGGTTCGCTCGTTGACAAAACTCCTGCCTGGCCTCGACGTCGTGGCCGACTGTCGCTACGGGTGCCCACCCGACGACGCGGACCTGCAGTGCGCCGAGTGCACCGTGCGTGTCGAGAGTGGGGAGGCGCTGCCGCGCGCGCGCCGCCGGATGCGCGTCGTTGAGCTGCCCATCAACGCGTCCGAGGATCGTGTGGTCGGCGCCATCGACATCGAGGCTGCGATCAAGCGCGGTGAGAAGGAGTTCGAACCGGGCGTCCTCGCCGAGGCGAACCGCAACATCCTCTACGTCGACGAGGTGAACCTGCTCGACGATCACATCGTCGACGTGCTCCTCGACGCGGCCGCGATGGGCCAGAACACGGTCGAGCGCGAGGGGGTATCGGTATCGCACCCCTCGCGATTCATCCTCGTCGGGACCATGAACCCCGAGGAGGGCGAGTTGCGCCCACAGCTGCTCGACCGCTTCGGGTTGTGTGTCGACGTGGAGGGCATCCGGGACGTGCGCCAGCGCGTCGAGATCGTCGAGCGGCGCGAGGCGTTCGAGGAGGATCCCACGGCGTTCGCGGCGCGTTTCGAGCCCGCCGAGCAGGCTGAGGCCGATCGCATCGCGCGCGCGATGTCGATGCTCTCCGACGTCGTCGTCGATCGAAACATCCTGGTGGCCATCGCATCACTGAGCATCGAGCTCGAGGTGGACGGTCACCGCGCCGATATCGTCACGCGCAAGGCGGCGCAGGCGCTCGCGGCGCACGAGGACCGTCCCGCGGTCGGGCTCGACGACGTCGAGCACGTCGCGCCGATGGTGCTCGCGCATCGGGTCAAGCCGGGACTCTCCGGGAGCCGTCGCGGGCTCACCGATCTCGCGGAGATTCTGCGCACCGCGCACAACGGCGACGGCGCGCACCAAGACTAGGAATCCCACCCGTGACGCATGCGTCTTGACCGGATCCGCAACTTCAGCATCATCGCGCACATCGATCATGGCAAGTCCACCCTCGCTGATCGGCTGCTCGAGGCGACCGGGACCGTGGCGTTGCGCGACATGCAGGACCAGGTCCTCGATCAACTGGATCTCGAGCGTGAGCGGGGCATCACCATCAAGGCGCAGGCGGTCCGGCTCGCGTACACGGCGTCCGACGGCATCACGTATGAGCTGAATCTCATCGACACGCCCGGCCACGTCGACTTCGCGTACGAGGTGTCGCGGTCGCTGGCGGCGTGTGAGGGCGCGTTGCTGGTCGTCGATGCCTCGCAGGGCGTGGAGGCGCAGACGCTCGCCAACGTGTACCAGGCAATCGACAACCACCTCGAGGTCATCCCGGTCATCAACAAGATCGACCTCGCCAACGCGGATGTCGAGCTCGTCCGCCGAGAGATCGAGGAGGTGATCGGCATCCCGGCCGACGAGGCCATCCTCACCAGTGCGCGTCAGGGAATCGGCATCACCGAGGTGCTCGAGGCGATCGTCAAGCACGTGCCGCCACCCAAGGGCGACCGCGATGGATCGTTGCGGGCGCTCATCTTCGACGCCAAGTACGACGCCTACCGAGGGGTCGTCGTCTACGTTCGCATCGTGGACGGCCGCGTCGCGAGCGGCATGCGCATCCGCATGATGAACAACAAAAGCGAGTTCATCGTCGACGAGGTCGGTGTCTTCGCGCCGGCGATGACGCCGGTCGATGAGTTGCTCTGTGGCGAGGTCGGATACTTCATCGCATCGATCAAGAATGTCCGCGACAGCAAGGTCGGCGACACCGTCACGGACGCCGCGCATCCGACCACGCATCCGCTGCCCGGCTACCGCGCGGTCACGCCGATGGTGTACGCGGGCATCTTCCCCGTCGACTCCGACGACGTCACCGACCTCAAGGAGGCGCTGCAGCGTCTCAACCTCAATGACGCGTCATTGATCTTCGAGCCCGAGTCGTCGGCTGCGCTCGGTTTCGGCTTCCGGTGCGGGTTCCTCGGCCTGCTGCACATGGAGATCGTCCAGGAGCGCCTGGAACGCGAGTTCAACCTCTCGCTGATCACCACGGCGCCGACCGTCGAATACCGCGTGCGCCTGCGCTCCGGCGAGGTCATCGCGATCGACAACCCCGAGATGCTTCCCGACGCGTCGGCCATCGACGCGATCGAGGAGCCGCGTACCAAAGCGACCATCATCGTGCCGAGCGCGTATGTCGGCGCGATCATGGAACTGTGCCAGGAACGGCGCGGGGAGTTCCAGCACATGGACTACCAGCCGGGCGACCGGGTCGCGCTCACCTACGACCTGCCGCTCGGCGAGATCATCCACGACTTCTACGACCAGTTGAAATCCCGCAGCCGCGGCTACGCGTCGCTGGACTACGAGATCACCGGCTTCCGCGCCGAGTCACTCGTCAAGCTCGACATCCTCGTCGGGGGGCAGCGAGTCGACGCGCTGAGCATGATCGTCCACCGCGACCGGGCGAACGCCCACGGCCGCAAGCTGGCCGAGCGTCTGCGCAAGCTCATTCCCCGCCAGCTCTTCGAAGTGCCCATACAGGCGGCCATCGGTGGCAAGATCGTCGCCCGTGAGACCGTGTCCGCCATGCGCAAGGATGTGCTTGCCAAATGCTACGGCGGGGACATCACGCGGAAGCGCAAGCTGCTCGAGAAGCAGCGCGAAGGCAAGCGCCGCATGAAAAGGGTGGGCAACGTGGAGATTCCCCAGGAGGCATTCATGGCCGTGCTCAAGATGGACGAGCAGTAGGTGGACGCCTGATGCCCCGGCCGAACCCGCCCCGCAAACGCCCGCGCCGCCGTCCCGACTCCGTCGAGCGATCCACGCGCGCCGAGGTCTCGCTCGCCAAGCAGACCGCCCAGGTCAAGGAGAAGAACGGCTCCGACGCCAAGCAGTCGAATTCGAAGCAGCCCGCCACCAAGGCGCGTCCGGTCCCCAAGGGCGCCGCGGCTGCGCGTGCCCGCCGCATCGATGAGCCCTTCGTCCCGTGGGCCAGGCGCTCGTATCTGATCCTGGTGGCCCTGCTGGCGGCGGCCGAGATCGTGGTCGGATCCCTCGCGTTCTTCACGCTTGCCGACCCCAAACCGTTCTTCGGGCTCTACGTGCTCGGCGTCAGCTACAACCCGCTGGTCCCCGTGGCCGGCGCGCTGGTCGCGGCACCGATCGCGAAGCTCATCACCAAGGAGTCGCGGTCGCTCCGCTTCATGGAATCGGTGATGGTGGGCATCATCCAGTACTTCGTCTGGCTGGCCCTCTTCGTCGCCCTCACCTATGCGATCGGCGGATTCGCCTCCTCGAAGAGCTCCGCCTCCACGATCGCGACACCGGCGGCGATCATCGGGCTCCTCGTCATCGACATCCTCAGCTTTGTGGCGACGTTCTACGGCTATCCGCCGCTCTACAAGTTCATGCGCAGGCGGCCACCCCCGCGGACGCAACCGGTCCGGAAACCGAAGCCGGAGGAAGCCCGGCAGGGCTCGAAATCGATCGTCGACAAGATGGACGAGGCATCGGCACGCGACTCCCAGGCGAAGAACCCGGCGCCATGAGCGCGGTGGCCGGCGAGGTTCGGGCGCTCTACCTGCATATCCCGTTCTGCGAACGGAAGTGCGAGTACTGCGACTTCACGAGCGTCGCCGGCGCCACAGGGTCGGAGGCGTACATGGACGCGCTCTGCGCCGAGGTACGCCGTCTCGGTGAGCGCCTGGGCCGGCTGTCGCTCGACACCGTGTTCATCGGCGGGGGCACCCCGTCGCTCGTCGATCCCGGTCTGCTCGCCGGCCTCGTGGCCACGGTCCGGACGACGTTCTCGGTCACCGTCGGCGCCGAGGTGACCATGGAGGCCAACCCGTCGAGCGTGGATGCCGGCCGGGCGCGCGTGTGGCGGGCGGCAGGGGTGAACCGGATCAGCCTCGGGGTGCAGAGCCTCGAGCCAGACGTCCTGCGTTTCCTCGGCCGGGTCCATGACGCCGACCGTGCGATTGCCGCAATCGCCGAGGTTCGCGAGGCCGGCTTCACGTCGATCAACTGCGACCTCATCTACGCCGTCCCCGGTCTCGGCGATGTCCGCTGGCGGCGCACGGTCGAACGCGTGGTCGCCGCCGGTCCGACGCACATCTCGGCCTACGAGCTGACCGTCGAGCCCGGGACGCCGCTGCACACCCAGGTGCGGCGCGGGCTCGTGAGACCGGTTGAGGGCGTCCGCTCGATACGCCAGCACCGCATCGCCGTCGAGACCCTCGAGCGAGCGGGCTACGGCCAGTACGAGGTGAGCAACTTCGCGCTCCCGGGTGAGGAGTGCCGTCACAACCTCGTCTACTGGCACAACGGCTACTACGCGGCGGCGGGCGTCGGCGCACACGGCCACCTCCCGGCAGCGGCTGCCGCGGCGATCGGCCTCGAGGTCGATCCGGGCGCGGTCTCGGTCCGCTACTGGCACGGTCGAGGCATCGCCGCCTACGGACGCGCCGTGGCCGAGGGAAATCTCCCGGTCGCCGGTTCGGAGCCGGTCGGCCCGGGGATGCGCGAGCAGGAGCGGGTGATGCTCGGCCTGCGCCTTCGCGAGGGGGTGCGGCTGGGTCCTTCGGGCCTCGACGAGGCTCGATCCCTGGAGGGGCTCGGCCTGGTCGCGATCGACGGGGACAGGGTCCGCGCGACCGTTCGGGGCGAGGCGGTCCTCAATCAGGTGACGCTCCGGCTGGTGGGCGACCGGGCAGCGTAGCTGGTACGCTTAGCACTCAACACTGACGAGTGCTAAGCCGCCATCACCGGCACGGTCGCACCGTCGCCTCTGGCCCCATGCAACACCAAGTCCCTCTCGATCAGCGCAAGCAGCAGATCCTCAAGGCCGTTGTCGCGGACTACACGCGAACCGGCGTCCCGGTCGGATCGGCGTCGCTCGCCGTCCACCTCGCCACCTGGTCGTCGGCAACCATCCGCAATGAGCTGGCAACCCTCAGCGAGGTGGGGTACCTGATCCAGCCGCACACCTCGGCCGGACGTGTCCCCTCAGACCTCGGCTACCGCTACTACGTCGACTTCCTGATGGACGAGGAGGATGTGCCCCCGGCGGTCCGCCGCCAGGTGGACCCGTTCTTCGCGGTGATGCCCACCGGCATCGAGGACATCCTCGAGATCGCGGCCACCGCCCTGGCGCAGGCCGCCGACGCGGTGAGCCTGGTCACGGCCCCCCGCGCGCTCGGGGTGCGGGTGAAGCACCTCGACCTGGTCAAGCTCAACGACGCCCAGGCACTGCTGGTGCTGGTGCTCGAGGGCAATCTGGTGCGCCAGCAGGCGCTCTCGCTCTCGTCGCCGACCGACCAGTCGGTGCTGAGCGCCATCGCAGCGAGCCTCAACGCGGTCGTGGTCGGTCTCAACGCGGCCGGGATGTCCCGGCTCCCCGAGTCGGTCGGCCGGCACGCCGGGCTCGAGCACGACCTGCTCACCCAGATCATCGCCTTCATGACCGTCTGTGACGCCCAGCAGGACACGCTCATCCTCCACGACGGGGTCCGAAACCTCCTCCATCAGCCCGAGTTCGGCGACGTCGAGCTGCTCCAGCAGGTGATCGAGGTGGTGGAGGAGGAGCGCATGCTCGCCGCCCTCATCAGCGCCGCCGATCTCGATCACGGCATTCAGATCATGATTGGTCGCGAGAGCGGGCTCGCCGAGCTGTCGCGCTGCAGCCTGGTGCTCACCACCTATCGCGCCGGAGCCGAGCGTCGCGGCACCATCGGCGTGCTCGGATCCACCCGGATGGCGTACGCCCAGGTCGGGCCACGCGTGCGCTACGTGGCGCAGCGGGTCGGTCGAGCCGTCGGGCGTGCTTTGAGCTGACCGTGGGCATAGTGATCGCATGACCATGGACGAACAGGACATCGCCGACACGCGCCCCGAGACCGAGCCGGCGACGCTGGAGCCGCCCGACCAGGAGCCGGACGAGCGTGACGCGCGCTACCTCCGCCTGGCCGCGGACTTCGAGAACTTCAAGCGTCGCAAGGCACAGGAGATCACCGACCTGCGGCGATACGAAAGTGAGGACGCGGCGCTCGCCATGCTGCCGGTGCTCGACAACCTCCGCCGCGCCGTCGAGCACGCCGGCGAGGCGGGCGCCGAGGAGTTCTTCGTGAGCGGCCTCCAGCTCGTCGTCCGTGAGTTCGAGACCGCGCTCGAGCGCATCGGCGTCGTTCCGGTCCCGGCAGTCGGCGAGCGGTTCGATCCTTCGCTCCACGATGCGATCGCGGCCGAGGAATCCGATGACGTCGACGAGGACACCGTGATCGCCGAGCTCGTCCCCGGCTACCGCCTCCGCGACCGCCTGCTCCGCCCCGCGATCGTGCGCGTGGTGCGGCCCCGCAGCGTGACCTCCGCGAGCTGAGCGATGGCGACCGTCAAACGCGACTACTACGAGGTGCTCGGCGTCTCGCGTGACGCGACGCCGGAGCAGCTGAAGGCCGCGTATCGCAAGCTCGCCATGCAGTACCACCCGGACCGCAACAACGGCGACAAGGGCGCCGAGGAGCAGTTCAAGGAGGTCGGCGAGGCGTACTCGGTCCTGAGCGATCCGCAGAAGCGGCAGCGGTACGACGCCTTCGGTCATGTCGCAGACGGACCGCAGCCGGATTTCGGCAACTTCTCGTTCGACTCGGCCTTCGACCTCTTCGACATGTTCTTCGGTGGCGGGGGACGGCGCCGCACACACACGGGTCCGCTGCGCGGCGACGACCTGCGCATGAACATCGAGATCACCTTCGAGGAGGCGGTCTTCGGCGCCAAGCGAACGGTCGAGGTGCCGCGCGCCACCCAGTGCGCCGAGTGCAGCGGCTCCGGCGCCAAACCGGGCACCACGGCAACGCAGTGCGCGACCTGCCAGGGCAGCGGTCAGGTGCGCCGGACCATGCAGTCGATCTTCGGCCAGGTTGCCAGCGTGACGCCATGCCCGACGTGTCACGGCGAGGGGCAGGTGATCGCGGACCCGTGCCCGGTCTGCCGTGGCCAGGGCCGCATCCAGGGGCGACACACGGTCGAGGTGACCATCCCCGCCGGCGTCGACGATGACGTCACCCTGCGACTCACCGGCGAAGGCGAGCCCGGCCCTCGCGGCGGCCCCTCCGGCGACCTGTACCTCGGCTTCCGGGTCAAGCCGCATCCGCACCTGGTGCGGCGCGGTCAGGACCTGCTCTACGAGCTCCCTGTGTCCGTGCCGCAGGCGGTGCTGGGTGACACGATCACGATCGCCACGGTCGACGGCGAGCATCCTGTCGAGGTGCCGCCGGGGACGCAACCCGGACGCCAGATCAAGCTGCACGGACTGGGTGTGCCGCACGTGCGCACCGGCCGGCGCGGCGACCTCATCTGCGTCGTGCGCGTCGTCGTCGCGAGCCACCTCTCGCACCAGGACCGCGCGCTCTACGAGCAGCTCGAGGGGCGCGAGGGGAAGCCCGCCGAGGTGCGGAAGGGCTTCTTCGACTCGCTCCGCGACGCGTTCCGCGGCTGAGTCGCGAGTCCCTCGCGACGACGTTTATCGCGTCCTCGCTGCGGGTACCACATTGGCGTCGCCCGCGGGCGAATCCTGCAGAACCTCGTTACAGGAGAACGTCAAGATGGCAGTAGTGCGTTGGAATCCGTGGAACGACCTGTTCGATCTCCACACACAGATGGATCAGCTGTTCCAGCCGGTTGCTACGGCGGCGGCGTCGCGCAACGGTGTCGAGTACACGAGCCTTCCGGTCGACATCCAGCAGACGGACGCCGCGTACATCGTCGAGGCGTCGGTGCCCGGCTTCAGCCCCGCCGACGTCGAGGTCACCTTCGAGGATGGCCTGCTCACCATCGCTGGTCGTCGCACCGCGAGCGAGACCACCAAGGACGCGACCTACGTGCGCCGTGAGCGGCGCGTCACGTCGGTCTTCCGTCAGGTCGGGCTTCCCGCCGAGGTGCGCGCGGACGACATCACCGCTGCCTTCGACAACGGGGTGCTCCGCATCACCGTCCCGCGTGCGCAGAAGGCGGAGCCCAAGCGCATCCCGGTGACCGTCTCCGGTGGTGAGAAGACGGAGCACATCGTCGACCACGCGCCCGCCGCGACCGCCTGAAACTCCCCCTACCCTGATGCCTGGTCGCCCTATCCGGGCGGCCAGGTCATCCGGCGTCCGCCGAGGACGTGGATGTGCAGGTGGTCGACGGTCTGACCGCCGTTCTTCCCCGTGTTGACGACGAGCCGGAAGCCGGTCTCGTCGATGCCCTCATCCTCGGTGATCGACTGCGCGACATGGAGCATCCGGCCCCACAGGCCGTCCTGAGCCGGGGTCAGCTCGGCCACGGATTCGATGTGCTCACGCGGCAGGACGAGAACGTGGATCGGCGCCTGCGGGTTGACGTCGCGGATGGCCAGCACCTCGTCGTCCTCACGGACGAACGTGGCCGGAAGCTCGTGTGCCGCAATGGCGCAGAAGATGCAATCGCTCATGAGCGCAGCAGGGTACCGCGCAGATGGTCGCCCTCGACGGCGTCCGCGTGAACGAGGCCCAGGCCCCCATGGCGAACGCCGGGGTTGCCGTCGATGACGACCTCGTGATAGCCGGCGGTGAGTCCGTGAGCCGCATCAGGGTCGACCGCGTCCCATGCGACCTCGTGCACCCGCCCGCATGCCGCCGTGAGTGAGCGCCCACCGGTGCGTCTGGTTGCACGGCGCACCTCAGCGCTCCGACGCCGGGCGGCGGCGTCGTCGACCCGTGTGTCGATCGCCGATGCCGGGGTTCCCGCCCGCGATGACCAGCGAAAGACATGACCCTGGAGGAACCCGACCTCCTCGACCAGTGACAGGGTGTCGGTGTGATCGTCCTCGGTCTCACCTGGGAAGGCGACCATGATGTCGGTGGTGAATTCCGTCAATGGATTCACGCCGCGCAGCGCCCGCGCCACACGCAGGTACTGCGCCCGCCGATAGCCGCGGTGCATGGCGCGCAGGACCCGGTCACTGCCGCTCTGCAGCGGCATGTGCCAGTGCGGGCACAGCCTCGGGTGCGCATTGAGCGCGATCAGCTCGGGTGTGACGTCGTTGGCGTTGATGCTGCTGAGCCGGATGCGCGCGCGATCGCCGCACCGCTCGAGGAGCGAGGCGACGAGCGTCGCGAGGCTCGTGCCCGCGTCGCGGCCGTAGGAGCCGAGGTCGACCCCGCAGAGCACGATCTCGCCGTGGCCGGCGTCGATCGCGGCGTCGACGCGATCACGCACCGTGGTCGCCGGCAGGCTCACGGCGGCGCCGCGCGCCCGCCAGACGATGCAATACGTACAACGATGGTCGCAGCCGTCCTGCACCTTGATGAACGCGCGCGAGCGCATCGCCGGCGCATGTTGCGGCGGGACGCGCGCCGGCGACATCGCGATGATGTGTTCGGCGATGCCGTCCTTGTCCGGGTTGGCGAAGATCGAGTCGACGGTCGTGTACGCACCCGGATTGGCGTCGACGCTGCAGCCGGTGAGCACCAGGTGCGCGCCCGGGTCGAGGCGGCGAAGCCGGCTGATGCGCTGGCGCGTGGTGGCGTCCGCCTGTGCCGTCACCGTGCAGGAGTTGAGCACGCGGACGTCGGCGGTCTCGGTCTCGGGAACGACGTCGCAGCCGCCCGCGGCGAGCTTCCCGGCGAGGTGGGCCATCTCCGCGTAGTTCACCTTGCAGCCGAGGACGGTGAGCGCGACGCGAAGCGGGCGACCGGGGGGCGCGGTCATCGCGGCCTCGGTGCGGCCAAGTCGTCGAGATCACCGGCACCCGCGAGGAGCAGCGTTGTGGCCACCGCACCGGCAAGCCGGCTCGGCAGGGTTCGCGTGCCGAGGTGAACGATCACCGCTCCGTGCTCGCCGAGCACCTCGAGGTCCGAGTCGTCGAGGCCGCCCTCGGGTCCGATGACCAACCCCACATTCGCGGGCGGTGGAGGCACCGCGCCGAGGATCGGGACCGCGTCCGCCCGGATCACGCACGCGAGAATCCGCGTTCCGGCCGGCAGGGCGTCCAGCGCCTCGCCCAGCGGGAGGATCGCATGCACTTCGGGAGGCGCGGCCCGGCCGGCGAGCTGCGCGGCCTCCCGGGCGATCACGCGCCAGCGATCGAGCCTGTGGACGACGCGGGACGGATCGGGCCGGGACACCGTCCGGTGGGTGAGCACCGGGCGAATCGAGGCGGCGCCGGCCTCGGTGAGCGACTCGACCGTCGCGTCCATCGCCTGCGCGGGAACGGCCTGGAGCGCGTGCACTGAGAGCCGCGGTTCGCCGCTGACCGGCCTGCTCCACACGATCGCGCCGCTGACGCGCGAGGGTGTCACCTCGTCGAGTTGCAACCCGTGTTCGATGGCGCCGCCTTCGACGATCACGATGGTTTGCCCCGCCAGCGCTCGCAGTGCGCGGGCAAGGTGATTCGCGTCGGCGCCCGCCAGCGTGGCGCGGCCGTCCGCAACCTGGTCGGGGTCGACGAAGAAGCGTGGCACTGCAGCGTGCATGGTGCGGCACGCGTGTCCCGCTATGGTGGTCGCGTGGACGAAGCGCATCTGACCGCGCGCACCGCCGACGGCACCAGACTGTCCGTCGCCGTCATCGGCAGCGGTGAGCCTCTCCTCCTCATCCCCGGTCTCGGCGCCGGCCGATCGGCATTCGACCCGATCGTCGCCGACCTCGCGAGGTCGTATCAGGTGATCACCTTCGACCCCCGCGGCATCGGCGAGTCCGGCGGCGCCGGCAACACGACCCTGACGGCGATGGCGCTCGATGCGGTCGCCATCCTCGATGCTGCCGGCGTCGCGTCAGCTGCGGTGTTCGGAGCCTCGATGGGCGGACTCGTCGCGCAGCACCTGGTGGTCGACCATCCTGCCCGTGTCGGCGACCTCATCCTCGCGGCCACCGCTCCCGGGGGCAATGACGGCGTCGATCCCAACCCGGCGGACCAGGCGGCGCTGCTCGGCAAGGGGGCCAGGACGCCGGAGGATGCGTACCGCCTGGCGTGCACGGTGCTGTACTCACGTCATTTCCAGCGGACCCACCCCGAATTCATCGAGGCGCAGATCCGAGATCGGGCCCTGCACCCGGTGCGACCGCGTGTGTTCTCCGCTCAGTTCAGGGCGATGTGGGAACCCGATCACTCGTTCGATCATCTGGCCGGGGTCGTGGTTCCGGCACTGGTGATCCATGGCACCCAGGACGTGGTCACGCCCTTCGAGAATGCACGGCTCCTTGCGGCCCGGATCCCGGGCGCGCTGCTGCGATCGTTCGAAGGCTGCGGCCACCTGTTCTTTCACGAGCGTCCGGGCGAGACCGCCAGTGTTGTGACCGAGCACCTGCGCAGCTCACGCTCGCGAGCTGGTCAGTCCTCGCCCGCCGAAGAGTCCTCCTCGCCGTCGGACGAGTCGTCGGCCACCGCCTCCTGACGTCCCCCGGCGTGCTCGGCGACGGCCGCGCGAACGGGCACGAGCTGCGCCGGGGCGGTGGCCGTGGCCGTGGTCTCGCGAATCACCGTCACCTTGATGACCCCGGGGTATTGCATCTCGGATTCGATCTCGCGTGCGATCTCGCTCGTGAGCGGCGGCATGTCCTTGTCCTTGATCTGTGAGGCCTTGACGAACACCCGCAGCTCGCGACCGGCCTGGAGCGGAAACGCGCGGTCGACGCCGCCGTGTCGCGTCGCGATCGTCTGCAGCTGCTCGAGGCGAAGCAGGTAGGTCGCAAGTGTGTCCCGCCGCGCACCGGGTCGCGATGCGGAGATCGCGTCCGCGCAGATCGTGAGCATCGCGAGGTCGGTTGACGGTTCCTCGTCGAAGTGATGCGCCTTGACCGCGTGGACGATGGCGGGATCGACCCCGAGCACGCGGAGCAGCTCGCCGCCGATGATCGCGTGCACCCCCTCGACGTCGTGATCCACCGCCTTGCCGATGTCGTGGAGCATGCCGGCCTCACGCGCGAGGGCTTGGGGCAGTCCGAGCTCGGCAGCGATCACACCGCAGAGGTGGCCCGTCTCCTCGCAATGGAGGAGCGCGTTCTGTCCATACGAGAAGCGGTGGTGAAGCGTTCCGACCAGCTCGGCGAGCTCGGGACGCCCCTCGATCTGCATGAGCCACAGGGCACGCTCGCCAACCTCGACGACCCGTCGCTGGGTCGTCCGCCGTGCCTTCTGGATGAGAGGTGGCACCTCGGTTGCCTGCATGCGCCGGTCGACGACCTCCAGTGATGCCTGGCGCGCAATCTCGCGGCCGATCGGGTCGACGGTCCGAAGGGTCGCCTGCTGCTTCTCGGTGTCGACGCCGAGTTCAGCGCCGGTCTGCTCCGCGATCACGGCCAGCGCCGAGAGCAGGCGCTCACGGGCGTGGTCGTCGAGCCCTTCGAGCGACAGCGGCGACATCCGTGGAGCGGTGTCCACGTTGGACGCGTCCTGGCGCTCGACCGCCTGAACGATGATGTCGTTCGCGCTGGTCTCGACCCGATCACCGATGATCTCCGCGACCGTGGCCTCGACCAGGGCCGCGCGCTCGGCGACGAGCTCGGACTGGATCCGCTCGAGCACCAGCACCGCGGCGGCGTCCCGATCGAGCGCCGCCCTCGCCCGGAGCGTCTCCTCGATCTGGGCACCCTGCTCGGTCACACGCGCGCGGCGTTCCTCGATCTCGTCCCGCCGCTTGCGATACGAAAAACGGCGGTCGTCGAAGACCTCGCGTCGCTCTCGGAGGTGCTTGTGACGCTCGGCGATGACCGCCTCGCGCCCCTCGACCGCGGCAAGGCGCTCCTTGACCTCCTCCATCGCCGCCTCATGGGAGTGCAGGGCGGAGGTTCGCGCCTCGGCGACCAGCGTGGACGCGTACTGGGTGGCGTCGGTGAGGCTCTGGCTCACGAGCGGTGTCTGCGAGGTGTCGAGCGTCCCGCGACGCGCGCTCAGCATCGCCACCGCTCCGATGGCGGCCAGCACCACGGCGAGGACGATCAGAACGACGTCGATGATCATTGGTGGGGAGGTGTCAGGTGACGGTCAGGCGCTGACCGCGAGGTCGAATGGGTCACGTGCCTCGGCAATGAGACGCTGGGCGAAGAGGTTGGCGGCCGGAGGCAGCGTGCGCCGCCGATCCCAGCAGAGGGCCATGGTACGCGCGATGGGCGGGTCGCGAAGCGGGATCACCGCCACCCGTGTGCTCGGGACGGGGAGGGGCATCGGCATCAACGTCGTTCCCAGGCCGGCCTCCACGAGGCCTTGGACGATCGTGAAATCGTCCCCCTCGTAGGCCACGTGCGTGGTCAGGCCCTGGGCGGCGAACGCCGCGTCGATGACCCGCCGCAGCCCGCTCCGGGACCGCGGCAGGATGAGTGGCTCACCGGCCACGTCCTCGAGCGTGCAGGAGCTGCGGCCGACAAGCCGGTGGTTGGCGGGGACCACGACCGCCACCCGCTCGCGGAAGAGGGGATGGATCTCGAGGTCGACGACGCCGGTGGGCGGCGGCCCGAGGATGCCGAGGTCGTAGTCGCCTCCGAGAACGCCGCTCATCACCTCGGCGGTGGTGCCCTCCTCGAGGGTGAAGCGAACGGCCGGGTAGCTCTCGAGGAACCGGGCGAGCCGCTCCGGCAGCCAGCGAGCCCCCACCGTGTGCAGGAAGGCGACGCAGACCCGGCCACTCTCGGCGGCGACGGCTCCCTCGGCCTCGGCGATGGCGTCGCGGAGGTCGTCGAGGATGCGCTCCGCGCGTCCGACCAGCCGCCGGCCGGCCTGGGTCAGCCGGATATTGCGGCCGATCCGTTCGAAGAGGAGCACCCCGACCTCCTGCTCCAGCCGGGCCACCTTTCGGGACACGGTTGATTGATCAGCTTGCAGCGCTTCGGCCGCCCGGCTGAGGTGTTCGACCTTGGCAACCTCGACAAAAGTGCGTAGAAGGTCGGCATTGATGCGGTCCATGCATCAATCTCACCCCAAATGTGCTGTTGATGTCAATGACCCCACCCGGTAGGCTAGGCAACGTGATAAGAGAACCCGAGGTACTGGAGCGTAGTCAGGTAGTCGACCCGGGGCTTCTCATCGAGAGCGCCACCGAAGAGGTGCATGCCGCTCGTCGCAGGCACCGCCGTGAGGTTGTCGAGCGGACCCGCCTGCGCCGGCTGGTCGAGCGGGTCGACAGCGCCATCGAGCTCTGCGAGGAAACCCACCTACAGGGCATCAAAGAGGTCCCGCCGGATGTTGCGGAGCGGGCGCACAAGGTGTTCGTCTTCGCGCGCGGCGCGGTCCGCAAGACCGGCGATGTCGATGCGCTCTCCACGGTCGAGACGGCGCTCGCCCGGCGTCAGATCAAGATCACCGAGGTCATGGACATCCTCTGGACGATCCAGGAGGTCGTGTTCGACCTGATGCTTCCCTGGCGCACGCAGCTCCCCGAGGACGTCGAGCCGGAAGGCGACGAGGCGTCGTTGGTGGGCTTCTGGAGAGAGTTCCGCCTCCACCCCTAGGCGACGGCGGCGCTGGGCCGGCCTGATACGGCGTCGGCTTGCGCTCCTCCCATACGCGACGGCGGCGCTGGGCCGGTCTGATACGGCGTCGGCTTGTGCTCCTCGTTCGGTCACGCACCTGAGTGCGCTCCCTCACTCCGGTGCTCGCCTCCTTGTCTCAGACTCGCCCCAACGCCGCCTCGCTCTGTGCCTCGAATCGTTTCGGCCTGATACGGCGTCGGCTTGCGCTCCTCGTTCGGTCACGCACCTGAGTGCGCTCCCTCACTCCGGTGCTCGCCTCCTTGTCTCAGACTCGCCCCAACGCCGCCTCGCTCTGTCCCTCGAATCGTTTCGGCCTGATACGGCGTCGGCTTGCGCTCCTCGTTCGGTCACGCACTTGAGTGCGCTCCCTCACTCCGGTGCTCGCCTCCTTGTCTCAGACTCGCCCCAACGCCGCCTCGCTCTGTGCCTCGGGACCTGTTGACCTCGGCTCAATGCACAATCCGCGGGTGACTTCTGCTTCTCGGGTTGCCGTTGATCGGATGGTGGTCACCGGGCATCGAATCGACGTGCCGCTCGACTGGAACGACCCATCGGGACGGCAGATCAGCATCCACGCTCGTGAGGTCGTCGCCGCAGAGCACGCGGGCGACACCGATCGTCCCGCGATCGTGTGGTTCCAGGGAGGCCCCGGCCACGAGATCGCGTTTCCCGATCATCGTGGGAGCTGGCTCGAACAGCTCCTGACCCGGTATCGGGTCTTGCTGCTCGATCAACGCGGCACCGGCCTGAGCACGCCCCTCGAGGCGCGCGCGCTGCCGGTCTCCGACCCAGTGGCACTCGGCGAGTACCTCACCAACTTTCGACAGGATTCGATCGTGCGCGACGCGGATCGCCTGCGCTCAACGCTCTTCGGTGTGGACGCCGACTGGTATGTCTTCGGTCAGAGCTTCGGGGGCTTCTGTTCGCTGACGTATCTGTCGTTGCTGCCCGAGCATCTGCGAGGCGTGATCATCACTGGCGGTTTCGCTCCGGTCCTGCATGAAACCGAGGAGATCTGCACCAGGCTCTTCAACCACGTCGCGACCCGGAACGCGGACTACTACGAGCGGTTTCCGGGAGATGTGGCCCGCGTGCGCCGGATCGTCGATCATCTCGAGACCTGCAACGAGATCGATGGTCAGGGACAGCGCCTCACCGCGCGCCGTTTTCTCATGCTCGGCGGCAAGCTCGGCCTCCAGCATGGTGCGGCGGAACTCCACGGCATCATCGAGCGGGCGAACAACGATCTGGAGCAGCTGCACACGCTGAGCGGCGTGGTGCACGTGCACGTTGCCGGGATGATGTCGCCTGCGACCAATCCCGTGTACACGGTGCTCCACGAGGCTGCGTACTCGAACGGTCCCGCGACGCGCTGGGCGGCGGAGCGCACCCGGCTTGCCGACCCACGCTACGCGATCGATGCGCAGCCGGTGCCCTATTTCACGGGCGAGGCCGTCTTCCCGTGGATGCTGGAGGAGCTTCGCGAACTCCACCCGCTGCGTGAGGTCGCGGACGTGCTGGCGGAGCACGAGGGCTGGCCGGCGCTCTACGACATTCCACGGCTGAAGGCGAACACGGTGCCGGTGGTCGGGACCGTGTACTGGGACGATGAGTATGTGGAGCGCACGATGGCGCTCGAGGCTTCGTCGCTGGTGGGCAACTGCCGTCCGTGGATCACCAACGAGTACGAGCACGGGGCGTATCGCGTCGACCCGCAGCGGGTGGCCGACCGCCTGTTCTCGATGCTCGACGATCTGACTGCACGCGCCTAGTCCTTGCGGGTTGCGGCCGGTTCTGTCTGTAACTGCGGCACGGCGGGTGGTTGCCGGCTGAGGGTGGAGCTGGCGGCCGAGGTTGCGTGAACGTGCGAGGCGCGGGGACACCAACGTTGTGTGAAGCGTCCGACTTGCGGGAGCGCAGTGGGTTCTTGCACGCCTCGGAATGAAGTAGTGAGTCGAACAGATGTTTGCTATAATGTGCCGATGCAAAATGTCGGCGCTGTCGATCTTCAGCAGCGGATAGGAGTGCTCGCGGCGCGGATTCACGCTGCCACGGCGGAGCTCGTCCAGCTCACCGCTGAGCTCGACACTGACGGCGCGTGGGCGGAGTCGGGTATGCGCTCGTGCGCCCACTGGCTGTCGATCAACATCGGCGTCGACGTCTACACGGGAGGCGAGATGGTGCGTGCCGGGCATGCACTGGAAGAGCTCCCTGTGCTGCGCGCGGCTTTCGCGGAGGGTCGATTGTCGTTTGACAAGATCCGCGCGGTCACGAAGGTGGCGGTAGCAGACGATGAGGAGATGTGGACGCTCCTGGCGCTCCACGCGTCTGGCGCCCAGCTGAACCGGATTTGCCGTGGTGTCCGCCGCGCACTCGACGTCGACGATCCTCGCCGGACCGGGGACGCCCTCCTCGATCGGGGAGTCCGGGTGTGGTGGCGTGACGACGGGATGCTCGAGCTCATGGCGGTCCTGCCGCAGGAGGACGGCGCTCTCGTCATGGCCGCGATTGAGGCGGCAGCGCATGTGATCGCGACTGAGGAGCGGCGTGTTCCGTCTCACGATCATCCGCAGCTGGCCGCCGACCGCCGGACGCAACCGATGCTGCGCGCCGATGCGCTCCTTCGTGTTTGTGAGGCGTGGGTTGCTGCGGACTCCACGACGCCGGTCGTTGCGCCGACCACCCAGGTGGTCGTGCACGTCGACTCGGACGTGCTCCTCGGTGAGGCACCGGGTGGCCGGTCGCGCATCGAGAACGGTCCCTGGATCTCTCCAGCAGCCGCGCGATGGTTGAGTTGCGATGCAGACGTCGTGAAGGTGACCGAACGCGACGGGCTGCCCATCGATGTCGGGCGCGTGCGCCGATTGATCACGCCACGCATTCGCCTTGCAATGCAGTGCCGCGATGAAGGCTGCCGCTATCCCGGATGCTCCGTTCCCGCGGCACGCACGGATGGCCATCACGTGCGCCATTGGCATGACGGCGGTCTCACCAACCTTGACAATCTCATCTCGTTGTGTCGTTTCCACCACCGCCGTCATCACGACGGCCGATTCGAGATCCGGCGTGACCCCTCCGGTGATTTCATCTTCATGACATCGGACGGCGTTCCGCTGATGGACGTGGAACCACAGCCCGCCTCGGGTCGGCTCGATCTCTCGGGATGGGCTGATGCCGAATTGGCTCGTGCCCGCGACGGCGGTGCGCCGTTCAGCCAACACCACGCAGTGTCAGTGCTTGCCGACGGCAGTGTCTTCATGCGCGCGGCCGCTGCGGCGGCGAGAGCGGCGCCGGCTCTGTAGCCGGGGTCGGGGGTGGAACGCGGCCGGCGAGGACAGGTTCGAGTGATCCGCCCGCGATCGGTGCTGCGGTCGTGCGGAGATCTGCAACCGCGTCGAGTGCCGCGTCAGCTCTTAGGTGTCAATCTCTCGGCTGGGTCGCGACCGCAGCGCCGACCATGTCGTGGACATTCGCGGCAAGCTGCTGACGCAGCTGTTTCGACGCATACAGCGCCGTATCGGCCTTATCAGCCACTGATGACGGATCATCGCCGGCTGCGCCCGCGGCTGATCCGACGCTGATGCTCGGGGTTCCCCAGGAAAGGTGCAGCCGTGAGACAGCCATCTTCAGACGAGCTGCCATCTCCGAAGCTCCTCGCGCATCGGATCCCACCATCAGAATCACGAACTCGTCACCGCCGGTTCGTGCAAGAACATCGGCACTTCGCAATTCGCTCTGCATGCAGGTGGCGAGCGACGACAGCAGCTCGTCGCCGGCCGCATGGCCATGCAGGTCGTTGACGGGCTTGAGTCCGTCGACATCGACGGCCACGAACGCGAAGGGCACCCGGGGCAGTTGGCTGATCCGCTCGCTCAGTGCGCGACGATTCGCAGTGCCCGTCAGGGGATCGGTCCGCGCGAGATTCGCGACGGTGTCGTGCAGTGCGGCATTGGCAAGGGCAAGCACGCCCATGGCGGCGAGCGCCTTGAGATGCTCGAGTGTCGCCGGCCCGATGAGCCCGTTCTGGCGTCCCGCGACGGCCAGGATGGCGAAGACGTTGCCGTCGCGAATCATCGGCACCCAGACGCAGTTCGTGATTGCGGCCTCCTGCATCGCGGCGGCCACCGGCTTGCCGAAGACGCTGTAGTCCAGGTGAGCCACGGCTGCCTCTCGCGATGCGATGACCTGTCTCGCGTAGGGGTGGTCGGAGATCTGAAAGCTCGCACCCTTCATGTAGGCCGTGCCGTCCGGATCGTGTTCTCCGGCGTTGGTCATCGCGGGGCCGTCGACGAGAAACAGCTGGGCCCGTCGTTGCGGCTCACCGGTGGCTGAACAGAGTTCCGATGCCGCGTGCGTGAGTGCGGCGATCACAGGGTCCACGAGCAGCGTCGAGCTCATCTGCGCGGACGCGCTGCTGACGATACGAAGCTCCCGGATCGTCTCCAGACGCTCGGTGACGTCACGCACGCTGGTCACGTACCCGGTGGTTCGCGAGTGCCTGTCGATGATGGGTGATGTCGAAAACGAGAGCCAGCGCACGGTCTGGCTGGCGCGGCTTCGGATTCCCATGGTCGATCCGCCCGCGGTGACGTCGGAGTTCTGGACCAGGATGACCGGGCTTCGCTCGACGGGGACCAGGGTTCCATCCTCTCGAATCAGCTCGAATCTCGAGGCAACCGACTCGGCCGTTTGGTCGTCGCGCTCCTCCAACTCGAAAAGGTGCTGGGCTGCTCGGTTCATCGAAGCGAGACGGCCATCCGCGTCGTAAACGATGATCCCATCGGTCAGCGACTCCTGGACAGTGCGAAGTTTGTTCTCCGCGGCCTTGTGACGCCCCTCGGCACGCTCAAGCCGTCCGGTGACAACGACGATGGCGCACCCGCCAAGCCCCAGCGCCACGAGCAGGCCGATGGCGACGATGGTCACCCCTTCACCACCGGCTCCCGCCGGGGTGGCTGAAACTTCCGTGCTCACGCTCACCGCCCATCCGAGCTTTGGCACGGGAGCGCCCGCGGCGATGACGCCCGACGAGACGGCCGTGATCGAGCGGCCGTTGAGCGCCGCCAGGAGGGCTGGGCCTTCCGTGGTGACGATCGAACCGCCACTGGTGGGCTCAGCCGTGGTCATGAGCGTGCCCTGCTGATCTGCCAGCTGGAGACCGATTTGCTGCAGCGATGAGAGTTGCGCCGCAAATGTCCGGAGGCTGCCGATCTTGTACCCGATCAGCAGGATGCCGATCATCTTCTCGGGCTGGGCTCCCTGGCGGGCCGCGAAGACCGGCGTGCCGATTCCGACGATCAGCGGAGCGCCGGAGACGGCGGAGACGTATACGTTCGAAACGTAGGTCATTCCGGTACTCATGACGCCGGCATACCAATCGCGGTACGCGAAGTTCTGTCCGACGAGCGATGGATTTGCGGGCCAGATGGCGCGGAGGGTACCGAGGCTATCCGACAACGACGCGAAGTCAAAGTCGGGTTCGAGTGAGCCGAGTTGCTGGAGATCTCCTTGTAGCGCGAGCAGCCCGGACGGACTTGGGACACCCTGTCCGAGCGCGGCGACGAACTCGGCACGTTTGACCGCCAGCTGCTCGAGCTTCCCGATACCGTCCATCTTCTGTGCGAGAAACGCCGCGGTGACCTGCGCTGTGGCCGAGAGCTTGGATCGCTCCGACGTCAGATTGGCGCTGTACGCCCCTTGGATCCCGGCGATCGCAACGGCGCCGATGACCCCGAGGCAAAGCGCGGCCATGAGACCCACGGCAATCGTCTTGCCCTTCATGGACTGATCATGAGCCTGGAATGGTCACGAGGCCGTGATGGCCGTACCGGTATCAGACGGCGATCCACGAGTCGGTGACGACCCGCATCAGCGCGATCGGTCAATCCTCGCTGGAAGCGGCGCGGCCCTCATCGCACACGGTGCGGTAATCGCAACGCTGACATTGCCAGCGCGACGGTTTTGGTGGAAACGATCCCGTGCTCGACGCCAGCGCCAGTTCGCGCGCCGTCGCCGAGAGGTGGCCGTGCGCCCTGCGCAGGAATGCCTTGTCGGCGATCACGCGCGTGACGGCACCTTGCAGGTAGTGAAATTCGACGGCAACCTCATCGGCCTGCTCGCGCTGCGCAAGACCGACGGCATACGCGCGCAGCTGGAGGTCGGCTCGCAGCGCGCCCTCCTCCTTGGGGCGGCCGGTCTTGTAATCGACCACGGTCGGGATGCCGTCGGGCCGCGTGTCGACGCGGTCGAAACGGCCCGCGGCGTCGGCATGGTCAAGGCTGATCGTCACAGGCTCCTCGACCTGGTCGATCGTGGTGTCGATCCAGCCTGGTGAGTCCAGGTAGCGACGCAGCTGATCCTCGCCGTGCGCGCGCAACTCGGCGTGGCGCCCCTTTGGGCCCCGCGATTGTTCCCACGCCGCGTGCCACATCGACGCGACGACGTCGCCGCTCACGTCCTCACCTGCCATGCGCCGCGTCGCCGCGGAGCGCAACACCTCGTGAATCATGGTGCCGTACCAGCTTCGCGCATCTGGACGGACAGGCAGATGCCATCGCCGCAGGTAGTTGTAGCGACGCGGGCAGCTCCTGAAGACTCCGAGGTCGGAGACGGCGATGGAGAGGCGTTGCAACACTGGAGAGCCCGTCGGTCGCGGCGCCCGGACAGCGACCGTGCTGTCCGCCGGCATCTCCTTCGACAGCACCGAACCACCTCGAAGCGACATCGCCATGGTGAGAAACGGCGTGCAGGACTCCTCGCTCGACGGCTGCGGGTAGGTGCGCGCCCATGTGTACACGAGACGGTCGCGAGCACGGGTTGACGCGACGTAGAACAGGCGGCGCTCCTCGTCGACCGCCACATCGCCGGGAGGGGGCGGTTCCGGGACCAGGTCATCGGGGAGCTGCAGGTCGGACGACGATTTGGTGCGTCCCTGCCACCGTCGCTCGGTGCATCGCGAGAGGAAGACGACCGGCCACTCGAGGCCCTTCGAGCCGTGCGCGGTGAGCAGGACGACGCCGTCTTCGATGGCCTCGATGCTCGGTAGTTCACCGCCCTCGTGGCTGTCGCGGAGCACACCGAGGTAGCGGAGCGCAGTGCTGACGCGACGGTCGTCGCTCCAGTCGGCAAAGGTCTCGAGCAGCTCACCGAGCTTGTTGAGGTTCGCGCCCATCTGGAGACGCGCAACCCCGGACTGCTCGTCGACGATGCCGAGAAATCCGCTCGCCTCCAGCGCGAGCTGGAACAGGTCGCGAACGTCTTCGCGCAGTGAGGCGGCATGGAGCTCGTGGATGTCCTCCACGCAGTGCTGAGCGGCCGCGAGGTCCGTATCCTCGAGATCCTCAACAGCGCCGCCACCGACGAGAGCGGCCAGCGGCACGTCGTGATGGTGTGCGGCACGAACGAGAGCCACGCGACCGGCGGTGGAGACTCCCCAACCGGGCAGCGTGAGGCACCGCAGCACCGCCTGCGAATCATCTGGATCATCGACGGCGGCGAGCAGCGCCAGCGCGTCCTTGATCTCGCGTTCCTGGAAGAAGCCGCGACCACCCGCCACCTGATAGGGGACGCCGCACTGTCGCAGCGCCCGCATGGCCGGCTGCATGTCGACGTGTTGACGGAAGAGCCACGCGATGTCGGCGGGTCGCGTCCCGGCGGCGATGAGGCGGGCACACTCGCGAGCCACGGACATCGCCTCGCTCCGCTCCTCGGGCGCGCGCCACACCTCCACGGCGGCGCCGGGTCCGCGATCGGCGATCAACCGCTTCTCGATGCGGGTGGCGGGGCTGGCGACGGCGATGACAGCGCGCGACGCCGCGACGATCTGGTCGGTGCTCCGGTAGTTGTGCGTGAGCACGAGCTGGCGATGCTCGGGGTACTCCCGGGTGAAGCGGTCAAGGTTGGCGCGGCTCGCGCCACGAAACTTGTAGATGGACTGGTCGTCGTCGGCGACCACGAAGAGATTGCGGTGGCCGGCGACGAGCGTCTCCACCAGCTTGGCCTGCGCGTAGTTGGTGTCCTGGTACTCGTCCACCATCACGTGGCTGATGCGATCGGCGACCGCGCTGCGCACCGCCGGCTGCTCGCGGATCAGACGCTCCGCGTAGAGGATGCAGTCGTCGAAATCGAAGACCCCCGCACGCCGGTAGCGCTCGTCGAGCCGCGCGTAGACGCGCGCCACGTCCTGGTGGCGTTCGAGCACGATCCGCTCCGCGGGGTCGTCGCACGCTTCGACGCGTGCAGCCGCCCAGGTTGCGTAGGCGTCGGGCGTGACCAGCTCCTGCTTCGCGGTGCCGATGACCTCGAGGAGCGGGTCCATGAGGTCGTGCGGCCGCAGCGGGTTCCAGAGCAGCGGCGGGCGCAGCTCGTCGAGCACCGCCTCCACATGCAGCCAGCGCTCGGCGGCGTCGGCGATACGGAGCACGGGGGAGATGCCGAGCAGCCAGCCCCACTCGCGAACGACCCGGAGGCCGAACGAGTGGTAGTTGGTGAGCGGCGCATCGTCCCCGAACGAGCCGTGCGAGCGCTCCACGCGCGCCCGCATCTCGTCGGCGGCCTTGCGGGTGTAGGTGAGCACCAGCTGCCTCCCGGCACCGATACCGAGAGCCGAGAGCCGGTGATATCGCTCGACGATGATCCGCGTCTTGCCGCTGCCCGGCCCTGCGATCACGAGGCAGGGGCCGTCGCCGTGCTCGACGGCGATCCGCTGCTCGTCGTCGAGGGCGGCGGAAACGAGCGGGGCGTCGGTGAGCACGGTGCCGGTCATCGACGTCGATTCTGGGCTGACGTGGCGACACCAGGCTGTCGCGCGCGGCAAGAATTGCCGGATGGACGCGATGGAGCCGGGTCCCACCGTCGACGGTGCGCCGACACCCGGTCTCGCCGAAGCCCTCCCCTGGCTGCGCCAGGCGCGGCGCATCCTCGTCTTCACCGGCGCCGGGATCTCGACCGAATCAGGTATCCCCGATTTCCGCGGCCCGAACGGTGTCTGGAAGACGACCGACCCGCAGCGCTACTCGATCGAGAGCTATGTCAGCGATCGCGAGGTCCGCGTGGAGCGCTGGAGGACTCGCCTCGAGGGGCGATTCTCCGGCGCCGAGCCGAATGCGGCCCACCTGGCGGTGACCAGGCTCCAGGCTGCCGGCCTCGCGCCCGTCGTCGTGACCCAGAACACCGACGGTCTCCATCAGAAGGCGGGCACGGTGAACGTGATCGAGCTCCACGGCACCTCGAACGAGGCCATGTGCCTCGGGTGCAACCGGCGGATGCCCATCGAGGTCGCGCTCGATCGCGTGCGCGAGGGCGACGAGGATCCGCACTGCGAGGTCTGCGGTGGCCTGCTCAAAACGGCCACGATCAGCTTCGGCCAGGCGATGGTGGCCGCCGACGTGGATCGGGCGATCGAGGAGGCGCGCCTCTGCGATATCTGCCTCGCCGTGGGATCGACCCTCTCGGTCTGGCCCGCGGCCTCGATCCCTGTCGAGGCCGTCCGGCATCGCGCGAGGCTGCTGATCATCAACCAGGGCGCCACCGACCTGGACCGCATGGCCAGCCTCATCCTTGCGGGCAGGGCGGGGACGGTCATGACCGAGCTGGTGGCCGGGCTCCTCGGTGACCAGGACTCAAGGTAGAATTCAAGGTCCGCGCCATTGAGGCCCGGGTCCAGCCGAAAGGCAGAAAGGAGGTGATTCCGACCGTGTCGGAAGTGAAGGTCCGCGAAGGCGAGACCTTTGAGAGCGCGCTACGACGGTTCAACAAGAAGATCAAGCAGAACGGCATCCTCTCCGAGGTTCGCAGACGCGAGCACTACGAGAAGCCGTCCGTGCGCCGCAAGCGAAAGCTGCTTGCAGCGCGGAAGCGTCGCGTCAAGAGCGCCTGACGCATCTGCTCCCATGCGGGTGAGCGTCATCCGCGATCCGTGCCTCAGCCCGCGGCAGCGTCGTGTTGTCGCGGAGGCACGCCTCGGGTCGTTGCTCCGCGCCTGCGGAGCGCGGCTCGACGTCCCCGCACGCGCAGGTCTGTCCGTGCGGCTGACCGATGACGCGGAGCTCCGCGATCTCAACCGGCGTTTTCTGGGCAACGATGCGGCCACCGACGTTCTCGCGTTTCCAGCCGGGGAGCGAGCCCGAGTCGGGGACGTGGCCATCTCGGTGGAGCGCGCCATCGCTCAGGCGCGGGATGGGGCGGCGGAGCTCCGTCTGCTCGCCGTGCACGGGCTCCTGCATTGTCTCGGCCACGACCACTCGCTCCCGGAACCCGCCGCGACGATGACCGCGATGACCCGGATGCTCCTGCCCGGAGCGGAGGTCCCGGAGCTGGAGCCGTCCGAAGCCGGCGAGCCGTCGTGACCCAGCTGATCATCGGCCTCGGCAACCCGGGAGGCGAATATGCGCGCACCCGCCACAATGTCGGATGGATGTGCCTTGAGGAGCTCGAGCGACGCGGCAAGTTCGGTCGCGAGCGTCGCGAGGGAGCGTCGCGAGTGCGAGAGGGGACCATCGACGGCTACGACGTGCTCACCGCTCGCCCGCACACATTCATGAACCTCAGCGGCAAGGCCGCCGCACAGCTCACCAGCAAGCACGCGACCAACCCGAACGACGTGATCGTCATCCACGACGAGGCGGATTTCCCGCTCGGGCGGGTCAAGATCAAGCTCGGCGGGAGCGCCGCCGGTCACCGCGGCGTCCAGTCGCTCATCGACTCCTGGCGCACCGACGCGTTTCCCCGCATCCGCATCGGCATCGGGAGAGACGGCGACAGCAATGACCTGATCGAGCACGTGCTCGACCCGTTCCTCCCCGACGAGCGTCATCACGCCGAGGCTGCGATCGCGCGCGCGGCCACCATGGCCGTGGCGATCATGCGCGACGGGGTCGGTGCCGCAATGAACGTCTGGAACCGTGCCGGCCCGGACTGATCCCCGCCGTACGCCGACCGCCGTGGCCGCCGCCACGCTCCGAGAACGTCTCGATCAGCTGCCCGAGCTTGCCCGGCTGGGCGAGCGTCGGGGTGGCGTCGTCGCGGGCGTTCCGTCGGGCGCCGTGAGCCTCATCGCCTGGTGGTTGCGCGAGACCACGTCGCGGACCGTTCTCGTCGTCGCCGGCGAGTCGGAGCGTGTCTTCGCCGACTCGCTGGTCTGGGGCGGTGGTTCCGGTTCGGCGATCTTTCCCGCGGGGGATACGCCGCCGTTCGACAGGGTGCCCCCGTCGGAGGAGGTGACCCGGGCGCGGCTCGCGACCCTGATGCGACTGCACGCGCGTGTCGAGCCGTTGCTGGTGGTGGCCTCGCCGCGGGGCCTGCTGCGGCCGACGCTGTCCCGCGGCATCGTCGAGGCGGGTCTGACCGATGTGACGCGGGGTGCGCGATTGCCCCGGGACACGCTCGTCGCCCGCCTCGTGGAGCTCGGGTACCGGCGCGAGAGCGCGGTCTCCGTGCCCGGCGATTTCGCGGTGCGTGGGGGGATCGTCGACGTGTTCGGTGTGGATCGCGCTCGTCCCTGGCGCGCCGAGTGGTTCGGCGATGACGTCGAGGACATCCGGGCGTTCGACCCCGCGACGCAGGAATCGATCGCCAAGCTCGAGACCGCGCAGGTCTGGCCGGCGCGAGAGCTCGACCTCAGCCGCGATTCGGTGGCCCGAGCGCTCGCCTCGATCGGTCGCCTCGACACCGGCGCGCTCCGCGACGATGTCCGCGAGCAGTGGGAGAGCGACTGCGAGCTGCTCGCCTCGGGCGTCTACGAGGAGGGTCTCGACCTCTTCTTTCCGTACCTCGGTGGCGATGTCGCCGCCACGCTGCTGGATCATCTGGACGATCCGATCGTGCTGCTCGACGGCGGCCGGGAACGGCTGGCCGCCGCAGCTGAACGGCACGCCGCGGAGATCGAGGATCTCCGCCTTCAGGAGGAGGCTCGGGGCGAGCTGCCCCACGGCGCGTCGGCGGGATTGATCGACGTCGACGTCCTCTTCCGGGCGCTCGACGGCTACACGTGCTTCGAGCTGATGCGCGAGGCGGCAGACGGGAGCGCGCCCGCCGCCGACCTCGGATGGCGGGGGGTGGACAGCTACGTCGGCCGTTTTGACGCCTTCGTCCGCGAGGCGCTGCACGAGCGCGAGGCGCGCGGCTGCGTGCTCGTGGTGTCCCGGCAGCAGCATCGCGTCGAGGAGCTCGCCGCCGAGCACGGGGCCGACACCGTCGACGCGACCGATTTCGCGGCCACGTCGACGCCGCTTCCCGAAGGTGCGATCGTGGTCGCGTCCGCCGACCTGACCCAGGGCTTCGCCGTCGCCGGCGGCTCGGTGCACGTGTACACGGATGCGGAGCTGTTCGGTGCCGTCAAGCGCCGGCGCTCGGTGCTCGCCAGGGGATCACGTCGTGCGGTGTCCACGTCGGCGCGCGGGTCACGGCGCGCCGCCAGTGGCAACGCAGCGCGCGAGGCCTTCGTGCTCCAGTTCGCGCCGGGCGACCTCGTGGTGCATCGCGACCACGGCATCTCGCGGTTCGTCGAGATGCGGGCGGTCACCGACGACGGCGGCGCCGTGCACGAGTACATGCTCCTCGAGTACGCGGAGGGCGATCGACTCTTCGTTCCCACGCAGCATCTCGACCGGGTGGACCGGTACGTCGGCGGCGCCGAGTCGCATCCCAAGCTCTCCCGGCTCGGCACCGGCGAGTGGGAGCGGACGCGGCGTCGCGTCAAGGAGCGCACCGAGGAGGTCGCGCGCGAGCTGCTCGGTCTGTACTCGCGACGCGAGCAGGCGCAGGGTCACGCATACGCACCCGACGGGGCGTGGCAGCAGGAGCTGGAAGGCTCATTCCCGTATCAGGAAACGCCTGACCAGGTGCTGGTGCTCGAGGAGATCAAGCGCGACATGGAGGCGTCGCGTCCCATGGATCGGGTCGTGTGCGGCGATGTCGGTTTCGGCAAGACCGAGCTCGCCGTGCGCGCCGCATTCAAGGCCGCGATCGAGGGCCGCCAGGTCGCGATGCTGGTGCCGACCACGGTGCTCTGCCAGCAGCACTTCATCACCTTCACCGAGCGTCTTGCGGCATTCCCCATCACCGTGCGACAGCTCTCGCGATTCGTCAGCGATGACGAGATCGCGCGCTCGCTCGCCGGACTGCGCAGCGGCGCCGTCGACATCGTTGTCGGCACCCACCGGCTGCTGCAGAAGGACGTCGAGTTCAAGAACCTCGGGCTGGTCGTCATCGATGAGGAGCAGCGCTTCGGCGTGCTCCAGAAGGAGCGTTTCAAGGAGCTTCGCGTTGCGGTGGATGTCCTGTCGCTCTCGGCGACGCCGATTCCGCGCACGCTGCACATGTCGCTTGCGGGAATCCGCGATCTCTCCGTCATCCAGACACCGCCCGAGGAGCGTCAGCCGATCAAGACGTACGTGACCGCGCGCGAGGATTCGCTGATCCGCGAGGTGATCACGCGCGAGCTGGCCCGAGGTGGCCAATGCTTCTTCCTGCACAACCGGGTTGCGGGCATCGAGGCGGTCGCGGACCGGCTCCGCGCTCTGGTGCCCGAAGCCCGCATCGAGGTCGCGCACGGTCAGATGCAGGAGGGGATGCTCGCCTCGGTCATGCGCAGCTTCGGCGACGGCGAGATCGACGTGCTCCTGTGCACGACCATCATCGAATCCGGCCTCGACATTCCCAACGCGAACACCATCGTCATCGATGACGCCCACCGGCTCGGTCTCGCGCAGCTCTATCAATTGCGTGGCCGCGTCGGTCGCGCGGGGCAGCGTGCCTACGCATACATGATGTATCCGCCCGCGCGCTCGCTCACCGAGAAGGCTGACAAGCGTCTCGACGTCATCGGCGACCTGCAGGATCTCGGTGCGGGATTCAAGCTGGCCATGCGCGACCTCGAGATTCGCGGTGCGGGGAATCTGCTCGGCGAGGAGCAACATGGTGAGATCGCGGCAGTCGGACTGGAGTTGTACAACCACCTCCTCGCCGATGCGGTGACCTCCCTGCAGGGCAAGCCGGTGCTGGAATCGCCCGCACAGGTGACCGTGACACTCCCGGTTGCTGCGTTCCTTCCCGCCGAGTACGTGTCTGACGAGCGCCTTCGACTGCGCTGCTACCAGGAGCTCGCCGCGTGCGTGAGCGAGCAGGAGCTCGACCAGCGTGCCCGCGGACTCGTCGATCGGTTCGGTCCGATGCCGGCGCCGACCGCGGCGCTCATCGACTCGCTGCGCGTGCGCCTGCTCGCTGCCGCGGCGGGAGCGCTCGGCGTCGACACCGAGCGCGGTCGCGGCGTGGTCATCCGTCTCACGCTCGACCACGAGCTCGATCTTCAGAGCGTTGCGTCGCAGTTCCGCGGGATCACCGCGTCGCCCTCGCAGCTGCACCTCGGCGAGGCGTGGCAGACGACTCTCACGCCGGTGCTTCGCGAGCTGGGTCGTCTCGTGCGGGCACGTGATCGCGTGCCGGTTGGGGCGCAGAACGTCTATGCGTGACGAGGCTCTCGAGGCGCTGCGCGCGCTCAACGAGGTGGTCGAACGTCTGCGCGCTCCGGGTGGATGCCCGTGGGACCGGGAGCAGACGCATCGCAGCCTGCGCCCGTACCTGCTCGAGGAGACGTACGAAGTCCTCGAGGCCATCGACAACGCGGATTCCGGAACGCTGCGCGAGGAGCTCGGTGACCTCCTCCTCCAGGTGCTGATGCACAGCGCCATCGCGATGGAGTCGGACGGCGGATTCGATATCGGTGATGTCGCAGCCGATGTCCGCGCCAAGATGGTCCACCGGCATCCGCACGTCTTCGGTGACGTCGCCATCGACGGACCCGCCGGGGTCGTCGTGAACTGGGAGAAGCTCAAGACCGCCGAGAAACGCGAGCGGCTGTCGCTCCTCGACGGCGTGCCCGCCGCGCTCCCCGCCCTGGCGCACGCGCAGGGTGTCCAGAAGCGGCCGGCACGTGTCGGCTTCGACGAGACGCCCACGGTGCCGGCGGCGCTCGCGGTCGTGCGGAGCGCACTCGACCGCGTCGAGGACATCGCCACCGGCCTTGCGGAGGCCGAGCGGGGCGAGGACTGGGCGGCGGAGGCAGGCGACCCCGAGGTCGCGGTCGGCGAACTGCTCTTCGCAGTCGTCGCCCTGGCTCGACGCCTGCGGGTCAACCCCGAGGAGGCGCTTCGGGGACGCGCCATGGGATTCGCGAAACGATTCCGAGCTCTCGAGGCGCGAGCTCGCGAGGACCACGTCGACCTGCACGACCTCGATGACGCAGCCTGGCGGGCTCGCTGGGAGGCGACCACCACCGGTTGACGCCCGGGGGTCCCTTGTCAAATTCAGCCCTGGGCCGCATCCTATCCCGACACCCCGCGCCTCATCGCCCCATTTCGTCTCACTCGGCGCCGGGAAGAGGATCGCGCCATCCGTCCCACCCCACGTCCAGCCTTCGAAAGCCCGATCACGCTGCGCCGGATTGCAGTCGTGCTCATCGCCGGCATCTGTGGACTGGTGGCCTTCGCGGTATACGGACAGGTCGCGCAAAGCCGTCACCTCGATGCCCAGGTGAGCGCGCTCGCCGCGCAGAATGCGACGCTCGCGCAGCAGATCTCGGATCGCGAGCGGGAGATCGCGGACGCGCAGACGGTCGCATGGCTGGAGCAGGAGGCGCGCCGGCTCGGATATGTCTTCCCGGGCGAGAAGCTGTGGGTCATCGTGCCCCCAGGACGGGCTCGCGCCTCGACCGGGGGTGTCTCGGTGCCGATCCCGACCTTCAAACCGCTGCCGTCGCCCACGCCGGCGACCTCGCCGAGTCCGAGTTCGAGCGCATCACCGAGCCCAAGCCCCAGTCACGGGCCGACGGCGTCCCCCGGCCCGACGCCAACCCCGCACTGAGCGCGCTCAGTGCCGAGAGCCCGATGCCGCGTGCGGTATCCTCTGAGGGCGGCGTGGAGCAGTGGAAGCTCGTCGGGCTCATAACCCGAAGGTCGTCGGTTCGAATCCGACCGCCGCAATTTCTTTCCCCAAATTGCTTGGCGGTTTAGCTCAGGTGGTAGAGCAGCCGGTTCATACCCGGTATGTCCCTGGTGCGAATCCAGGAACCGCCACCATGCCCGGACCGTCAGGCAAGCTGGCACCGCGCGAGCGCACTGCTGCGGTTGCGCGTGTCCGTCGTGCCGTGGCCGCTGCCGCAGACCGCCGGGGTGTCATCGCGAGGGGCGAGCACGTGCTGATCGCCTGCAGTGGTGGTCCCGACTCGGCGGCACTGCTCGACGCGCTGGCGCGCCTTGCCCCACCACGCGGATGGCGACTCTCGGTTGCGCACGTGGACCATGGGCTGCGCTCCGACTCGGCGAGCGAAGCCGAGGTGGTGGCGCGGCTTTCCGGCGATCGCGGTCTGCCATTCCGGGCACTCTCGGTCGCGGTCACTCCCGGCGCTTCCCTGCAGGATCGCGCCCGGGACGCTCGCCACGCAGCGCTCCGCGCCGAGGCAGCCAGGGTTGGCGCCGACGTGATCGCACTCGGACACACCGCGGACGACCAGGCGGAGACGGTGCTGATGCGCGCCCTGGCGGGGGCGTCGCCGGCCGGCCTTCCCGCCATGGCGGAACGCGAGCGCGGGCTGGTCCGTCCCCTCCTCAAGGTGTGGCGCGAGGCAACGGTCGCGTACTGCGCGGCCCTGGGCATCGAGGCACTCGAGGATCCGAGCAACGCCGACCCGCGCTTCCTGCGCAGCCGGGTTCGCCACGAGGTGATTCCCGCGCTCGAGGCGGTGTTCCCCGGGGCCCGGCGAAGGCTGGTGGTCCTCGCGGAACGGCAGCGGCGCCTCCTCGAAGCCGCGGCAGCGCTCTCCGGGCCCAGGGTTGAGATCGTGGACCCCTGGTAGACTGAATTCGTGCCCACGTCCCGTCGCAGCGTCACGTATATCGTCATAGCGCTCGCCGTGATCGTGCTGGCCGCCGTTCTCTACAAGACGTTCCCGAGCAGCAGCGCGTCAACCGCCCCGGCGGGGACGCTCGACCAGGCCATTGCGAACTATGTATCGGACCCGTCGGGCGGGAAAGGCACGACGATCAGCTCTGACACCAGTAAGCCGGCCGAAATCCAGAGCGATGGGCAGACCATCACCTGGTATGCCACCAGCGGGACGCAATACACAACCGTAGAGTCGTCCGCAGACGTCGTCGCGAAGGAGTTCCAGGATGCTCACTTCTACAACTACAAGGTCGACCAGGCCGGTGGCGGGAACTTCTTGCTGAGCGTCATCCTCCCCAACCTGATCCTCTTCGGTCTGATGGCGCTGATCCTGCTCTGGATCTTCCGCCAGACCCAGAGCGGCAACAACCAGGCGCTGTCCTTCGGCCGCAGCCGCGCCCGGCTGCTCGCTGGCGACAAGCCGGCGATCACGTTCGTCGACGTGGCCGGGGTGGACGAGGCCAAGCAGGAGCTCAACGAGATCGTCGAGTTCCTCAAGTACCCGGACAAGTTCGTGGCCGTCGGCGCGCGCATCCCCAAGGGCGTCCTGCTGATTGGACCGCCGGGCACCGGGAAGACGCTGCTCAGCAAGGCGGTGGCCGGTGAGGCCGGCGTGCCGTTCTTCAGCATCAGCGGCTCTGAGTTCGTCGAGATGTTCGTCGGCGTCGGCGCGAGCCGCGTTCGCGACCTCTTCGACCAGGCCAAGAAGAACTCGCCGTGCATCGTCTTCGTCGACGAGATCGACGCGGTCGGCCGCCAGCGCGGCGCGGGCCTCGGCGGTGGCCACGACGAGCGCGAGCAGACCCTGAACCAGCTCCTCGTCGAGATGGATGGCTTCGAGACCAATCAGCACGTGATCGTCATCGCGGCCACCAACCGGCCCGACGTTCTCGACCCCGCGCTGCTCCGGCCAGGTCGATTCGACCGGCACGTGATGCTCGACCGGCCGGACATCCGCGGCCGCCGCGCGATTCTCGAGGTCCACTCGCGCAACAAGCCGCTCGATCCGGGCGTCGACCTCGAGGTCCTCGCCAAGCAGACCCCGGGATTCAGCGGCGCCGACCTGTCCAACCTGATCAACGAGGCGGCGATCCTGGCCGCGCGCGGCAATCGCAAGGTCATCGTCATGAACGACCTCGAGGAGTCGATCGCGCGGGTCATCGCCGGTCCGGAGCGGAAGAGCCGGATGATCAGCGACAAGGAGAAGCTGACCATCGCCTTCCACGAGATGGGCCACGCGCTCGTCGGCACCTCCCTCGAGCACACCGACCCGGTGCACAAGGTCACCATCGTGAGCCGCGGGCAGGCACTCGGATGGACGATGAGCCTGCCCATCGAGGACCGCTACCTCGTGAGCAAGGCCGAGCTCATCGACCAGCTCGCGCAGATCCTGGGCGGCCGCTGCGCGGAGGATCTCATCCTCGGCGAGAACAACATCACCACCGGCGCGTCCGACGACATCCGCAAGGCGACCAACCTCGCCCGAAAGATGGTCACGGAGTGGGGGATGAGCGACAAGCTCGGCCCGCTGACCTTTGGCGAGCGCCAGGAGATGGTCTTCCTCGGGCGGGATCTCGGCGAGCAGCGCAACTACTCGGAGGGCATCGCCGCCGAGATCGATCAGGAAGTCCACCAGCTCGTCGCCGACGCCTTTCAGCGGGCCAAGAAGGTGCTCCGCGAGCGCGAGCACGTCCTTCGCGCCCTGGCACTGCGGCTCGTCGAGGTCGAGACCATGGATGCGCCCGAGATGGAGCGGATCATCAAGGAGGCCGAGTCGCACAACGGCGTCGCCTCGGCCAACGGCAGCGGTCCCGCCCCCGATGCGCCACCGGCGCCGCCGGACCTCGTCCCACCCGCTGAGGCAGCGGCCGGAGCGTAGGGGTACACTCAGCCCGAACGGCCAACTCGGCCGTCACCGGCTGCAAAGCGACCCGGGGACGCGTGCTGCGCCTCGAGGCTCGCCGCCGGAGACGGGTGAGTGCCGGCTCGAAGAGCGCTTGGATCCACCCAGGAGGACCGAGACGTGGAGGGAGAACGCACGCCGGCATTGGCGATCGTCGGCGCGGGCCGCGCGGGCTCCGCGCTCGCCATCGCCGCGGCTGAAGCCGGATATCGCGTGGCCGCGGTCGCGAGCCGTCGGGGTGAGATGGCGGCGCGGCTGGCGGAGACCGTCGGTGCACGGGCAGTCACGACACCGCTGGCGGCGGTGAGGATCGCCGACGTCACGCTGCTGGCGGTGCCGGACGGGGCAATCGCGACCGTCGCCGCGACGATCGCGGCCTCCGGGGTCTCGCTGCAGGGACGCGGCGTCGTGCATCTCGGCGCGCGGTTCGGTCCCGAGGTCATCGGGTCACTGCGAATCACCGGCGCCGAGGTCGGGGTGCTCCACCCACTCCAGGCGCTTGCCGGACCGGAGAGTGCCTCGCTCCTCGAGGGCGCCTTCTTCCGGATCGATGCCCGGGGTGTCCTCGGGGGATGGTTGCAGGCACTGGTCGCAACGCTCCGCGCCAGACCGCTCGAGATCGACCCGGCGAGTGCGCCGCTGTACCACGCGGCCGCCGTCCTTGCCGGCAACGCCCCGCTGGCGCTGCTCGCGGAAGCGACCCGGCTGCTCGAGGCCGCCGGGGTCAGCCCCGAATCCGCGCACGCCGCCCTGGCGGCACTGCTCGAGGGCGCCGCTCACAACGCGCGGCGGGCCGGACCCGCCGCCGCGCTCACCGGACCCGTCGCGCGTGGCGACCACGCCGCGATCAGTGCTCATCTCGAGGCGCTCGCGGCGTACCCGGAGGCTCGCGACCTCTACCTGCACCTCACTCGGGCCATGGAGTCGCTGGTGGCGGCAGCGCCCCCGGTGGGCGGCCAAGCCACTCAGGTGGCCTGACCGTGGCGATCACCGTCCGGGACCTCGCGGCGTGGAAGCTCGAGGGAAGGCGGTTCGCCATGCTCACCGCGTACGACTACCCGACGGCGCGGCTGCTGGCCGAAGCCGAGGTGCCGGTGCTCCTGGTGGGGGACACGCTCGCCGACAACGTCCTCGGGTACGCCAACACGATCCCGGTGACCATGACCGAGATGCTCCACCACGCGCGCGCGGTGGCTCGGGGCGCTCCGAACCAGCTGCTGGTGGGTGATCTTCCCTTCGGGACCTATCAGCGCTCGTGCGCGGACGCGATCGATCACTCCGTCGAATACCTCAAGGCGGGGATGCACGCCATCAAGCTGGAGGGGGGCGGCTGGGTCGTCGAGACGGTTGCTCGCCTCACCCAGCGGGGAATCCCGGTGATGGGGCATCTGGGGCTCACCCCGCAGTCCGTCAACGCCTTTGGCGGCATGAAGGTCCAGGCCCGAAGCGCGCCTGATCGTGAGCGCCTGTTGGCGGACGCACACGCGCTCCAGGACGCGGGCGCCTTCGCCGTGGTGCTCGAGGGGATACCGCGGGACCTCGCCGCCCAGGTGACCCAGGAGCTCACCATTCCCACCATCGGGATCGGCGCCGGCCCGGATTGCGACGCCCAGGTCCTGGTGATCCACGACCTCCTCGGCATCACCGGCCACCTCCGTGGCACCGCGCCGAAGTTCGTCCAGCCGTATGCCGACCTCGGCGAGCAGATCGTGCGGGCCGCGCGTGCGTATGCGGACGACGTCCGTGAGGGCCGGTTCCCTGACGATGCCCACTCCTTTCACTGACACGCCCGAGCTGCTCGCCACCCCGGCAGACCTCCGTCAGCGGTCCCTGCAGTGGCATGCCGCCGGCATGTCGGTCGGCATGGTGCCGACCATGGGGGCGCTGCACGCCGGACATCGCGCGCTGATCGATCGCGCGGTCGCGGAGAACGACCGCGTCGTCGTGACGATCTTCGTGAACCCGGCGCAGTTCGGACCGACGGAGGACTTCGCCCGGTATCCGAGAACCATCGAGGCGGACCTCGCCCTCCTCGGTGCGGCCGGGGTGCATGCGGCCTTTGTGCCGAGCGTCGACGCGATGTACCCACCCGGCCTCGTGACCCGCCTCGACATTACCGGACCGCTTGGCGACCGGCTGGAGGGTGCAAGCCGGCCCGGCCATTTCAACGGGGTCGCGCTCATCGTCACCAAGCTGCTCGTCGCCGGGCTTCCCGATCGCGCCTACTTCGGGCAGAAGGACGCGCAGCAGTGCGCGGTCGTGCGCCACCTCGCCCGCGACCTCGACACGGGTGTCGAAATCGTTGTCTGCCCAACGGTTCGGGACACCGACGGGCTTGCCATCTCGAGCCGCAACGTCTACCTCAGCCAGGAAGAACGAGTGCGGGCAAGGGCGATTCCAGCGAGCCTGGCCAACGCGATCGCCCAATTCGAGGCCGGGGAGCGGGATGCGTCAGCGCTGGCAACAACTGTTCGGTCCTGTCTGGAAAACAAAGGACTGGACGTGGACTACGTCGCCGTGGTAAAGACGGAAGACTTTACCGAGGTCGAAAAGGCAGCCCCCACAAACCAAATCGTACTGGCTGCTAGAATAGGGGGCACACGGTTGATTGATGTCGTTCGGCTGGGGGTCGACACAGCGCCCGTTGGTCGTGGCGTCTAGGGGAGATCATGCAGCGGGTCATCATGAAGTCGAAAATCCACCGCGCCACCGTGACGCGAGCCGCGATCGACTTCGAAGGGTCGTGCGGCATTGCGCCTGAACTGATGCGCGCCGCCGACATGGTGGCGGGCGAGCAGGTGTACGTCGTCAATGCCACCAACGGATCTCGGGCCGTCACCTACGTGATCGAGGCTGCTCCCGGCGAGATCTCCCTCAACGGCGCGATGGCGCATCTGGGCAGCGCCGGTGATGTCGTGATCCTCATCACGTACGCGCACATGGACGAGAGCGAACTGCGCGATTTCACACCAACGATCGTTCGCGTCGACGCTGACAATCGCGTTCGTGAGCAGGCGGCGATCGCGTGATCGACGGCTCCACGATGACGGATTACGACGTCGTGATTGTTGGAAGTGGCATAGCGGGACTATCAGCAGCGCTGACGGCCGCACCGCGTGCGCGCGTCGCGGTGGTCACCAAGGGCGCCCTCGATGACGGGTGCAGCCGTTTCGCGCAGGGTGGCATCGCGGCCGCGATGGGCGACGACGACTCACCGCAGCTCCACTACGACGACACCATCGCCGCCGGCCGCGGTCTCTGTCATCCGGACGCGGTGCGGGTGCTCGTCGAGGAAGGACCGGCACGCATTCGCCAGTTGATCGACTGGGGTGTCACCTTTGACACGCACGACGGCGAGCTGTCGCTCGCGCAGGAGGCGGCGCACTCGCGTCCCCGCATCCTGCATGCCCGTGGCGACGCGACCGGACTCGAGGTCGAGACCGCGTTGATCCGCCGCCTCCGCGCCGGGGGCGCGCGAGTCATCGAGCACGCGGACGTCACCGGGATTCTCACGACGACGGAGGGTGTCGCCTGCGGCGTCTCGATCACCACGAACCCGTCCGCGGGCCACACGACGACGCTGTCGTCAGCGGCGGTCGTCCTTGCGAGCGGTGGCGCCAGCCGCCTCTGGCGCAACAGCACCAACCCCGAGTCCGCAACCGGGGACGGAGTCGCGCTCGGCTACGCCGCCGGCGCCGACGTCGTAGGCATGGAGTTCGCGCAGTTCCACCCCACCGCGCTCGCGGTCCAGGGTGCTCCAAGGTTCCTCATCAGTGAAGCGGTGCGAGGCGAGGGTGCCTGGATCGTCAACCGCGACGGCGAGCGCTTCGTTCTCGACGCCGATCCGCGCGGTGAGCTCGCGGGCCGCGATGTCGTGGCCCGCGCCATCTGGGAGGAGCTGCTGCGGAGCGGCGAGCCCTGTGTCTTCCTCGACTGCTCTCCGCTCGGCGCGCGCGCCGCGGTGCGCTTCCCCACCATCGCCGCGACCTGCGCGCGGTACGGCCTGGACATCGCAACCATGCCGATTCCGGTCTCCCCGGCCGCCCACTACATGATCGGCGGCGTGCGGACCGACCTCGACGGCGCAACCACGGTTCCGGGGCTGTTCGCCTGCGGCGAAGTCGCGTACACCGGTGTCCACGGCGCCAACCGGCTCGCCAGCAACAGCCTCCTCGAGTCGCTGGTGTTCTCGGGCCGAGCCGTTCATGCGGCATTGGGCTGGGCGGCGGAATCACCCCCGGGACAGCCGGCTCCGGTGCGGCGATCCTCGAGCCCGCGGGCGTCGACCGTCGATCCACGCGAAGGCTGGAGCACGCTGCGCGATGCCCTCTGGACGGGTGCCGGCGTGGTTCGTGACGAATCCGGATTGCGTGCGTCCGCTCGCGAATGCGCTGCCGTCGCAGCGGCGACGGACGGTGCCACCACACTGCCCGCGATGCAACTCCACGCGGCTGCATCCACGGCGACGCTGGTGTGCGAAGCGGCCCTGGCTCGTGAGGAGAGCCGAGGGTGCCACCTCCGTTCTGATCTCCCCCAAGCAAGCGATCAATGGCATGGCGATCTCGTCATGCACAAGGACAGAGGAGCACGCTTTGACCGTCACCTTTAGACCCATTACCGAGTCGCTTTCGTCGGAGAGCATCGACCTGCTCATCGAGTCGGCGCTCGCCGAGGACGTCGGAGCTGGCGATGTCACGACTCACGCTGTCATTCCCGCCGACATGACCTGCCGGGGCAAGATCGTGTGCAAGCAGGACGGCGTGATCGCCGGCTTGAGCATCGCGCAGCGCGTGTTCCAGCGTGTGGATGAGCGCATCCAGTTCGATCCCAAGACCAAGGATGGGGAGAAGGTCCAGGCGGATCAGATCGTGGCCCGGCTCTTCGGCCCGGCGCGGGGCATGATGACCGCGGAGCGTGTCGGCCTCAACTTCCTGCAGCACCTGAGTGGCATCGCGACCATGACCGCCAAGTACGTGAAGGCTGTCGACGGCACCAAGGCCAAGATCCTCGACACTCGCAAGACCACACCGGGGCTGCGCGCCATCGAGAAGTACGCGACTCGCATGGGCGGCGCCGTCAATCACCGCATGGGGCTGTACGACGCCGTGCTGATCAAGGACACGCATCTCGCCCTCGTCGGCGGCATCACGCCGGCACTGCGGGCGGCTCGCAAGGCATACCCGGAGATGGAGATCCACGTCGAGGTGAGCAACCTCCAGGAGCTGGAGCAGGCGCTCGCCGACAAGGCGTCGCACATCCTGCTCGACAACTTCTCCTGCGGCCAGGTGCGCGAGGCGATGCAGTTGATTCGCGCGCGCGCCACGGTCGAGGTGAGCGGCGGCGTTCAGGTCACCAACGCGCGCGCGTATGCGCTTGCCGGAGCGGACTTCATCAGTGTCGGCGCGCTCACGCACTCGGCGGTGGCGTTGGACTTCTCCATGAAGGTCACTCGCTACTAGGACGCCGTGCAGTGGTTCGCGGGTCCTGTAGATCCTCGCCAGTGTCCCTGCGCAGTGGTGAGCGGGTCCTGTCACCGCGGGTACCCCTCGCCGCCGCGCTTTTGGGCGCGTCGGCGCTGCCCCCCGCGGTGCCACCCGCAGACTGCTTAGTGTCAAGGCTCGCTGAGGCAAGGCCTTTCGCGCGCGCTTGGAGTGGCGATGTGCCGGCTCGGTTTCACGGCGGGTGCACTGGCTAGTGCAGCGACTCTGAAATAGCTTGCACTAAGAGTCCGCGTGGCAGGATGATTGCCTGCATGGCGAATCACCCTGCTCCACCGCTCGTGGTCGACCCCGCCGACGTGGCCACGCTGACGA
>Ga0116215_1000038_pt1 | contig 98891 bp, 84 predicted proteins | sample Sb_taG_7_FD_89698 | JGI IMG/M metagenome (GOLD analysis project Ga0116215, IMG submission 89698) | Peat soil microbial communities from Weissenstadt, Germany - Sb_50d_2_FS metaG | ecosystem: Environmental > Terrestrial > Soil > Wetlands > Peat | place: Germany: Weissenstadt | collected 2010-09-21
TCCAGTCCCACGAACCACCGGAACAACAGGTTGTAATCGAGTTGCTCCATCAGCATCCGTTCGCTGCGGATCGAGTAGAACGTCGGCAAAAGCAGCGCCCGCAACAAACGTTCCGGTGGGATCAAGTCCTTGGCTGCCGCCATGTCCGCATCCGTGACGCCTTCGAAGGTGACTTCCGTGCCGACGAGGTCCGGCTCGGAGGGATCGTCGATGACAGCGTGCAGCGTCGTTATGTCATCAAATCCGTGCTTGCTCGATTTCGCAATCGTGATGTCGCCGTGTCTCGATTTCATGAGCACGTTGATCTTGCGGCGGTCGAAGGTCGCAAGCGCATCTTTCAGCCCGACACCAACTTTCCCAACCACGAGGTCAGGGTGCGATTGCTTTTCTTGGTTCTCGTTCTGGGTGAGATGCTCGTACTTGAGCCCGCGCCCGTAGTCTCGGATGTGCCACCGGCCCGCCTTGTCCTTGGAGATTTCTACATCCGTGGCCTTCGTGAGTGCTTGCTCATCGAGCGCGTTCGCGATCACTTCGCGCAGCGCGTGTCGGACGTCCCAGTCTTCCAGGACTTTCTCAATATTGAGGTCAAACTTTTTCATTTAATTACCGCCACTCAACTGAGAACGCTCGTTCGCTATTTTAATGCTTGTGACAGAGCCTCGCCTGGGTTGTGTCGGTCCCACTGTCGGGCATCAATAGCGGAAGCATTCGGCCGGCGGTCGAATCCTCGCTGTTCTCGCCCAACCGACGTAATGGAGCGCGCGGCAACAGACCCCAGGGTGTTAATACGACGATCTTGAAGAGTGGCGGGTACAAGACAGTTACATTTCGAGAATCAGCGCAGTCCGGCAATATGTGCTCGGATCCCACGCAACGCGGGAACCCGACGTCTATGGATATGCCCGCAGGATCTGTTCAAGAACAGCAATAAGTTCTGCCTTACGTTCTTTTCTAAGCCGCACCCGGCAGAGGGCACACAACTTCAAGGCACCAGCCTCATACTGGATTTCGCGGTTCTCATCATAGAATAGTGGGCAATCGCTGGAACTGACTGCTCGCCCCTCTTTTTCCCCGGGATAGTGTGCGCCTAGGCCGGACATGAAGTTCGCGAGGGCATTCGCTACAAGCCTCTCGATCGTATACAACGGCGGCTGTAACTGCTCCAGGCAACCGTAAACCGAGATGATTGAGATTTCGTTCTTCGGATCGTCGTCCCAAGTAATCAGGTCCGTCGTTTTTTTGTCTCGTAGCGGCAAGTTTGTGATGGCAATGAGACGTTCGACACCTAACTCGCGAGACTTGCCGCGCAGGCGCTGGGCGATTTTTTCAGCTTCGAGATAGGCCTCGCCTTCACCTCTCCGTTCGCGGCGCCAAGTGCCGAGTGGAGCGGAGAACCGGACGGCTTCGAAAGCGAAACGATCCTGACAATCCGTTAGTTGAGTCGCGATCTGCTCAAGACTAGGTATCACGCGCTGTACATCCCATAGGCCCACACGGCGCCGGCCGCGGGCTACTCGGCGACTGGTGGAGCGCGTTTCAAGGGCGCTAGCACGCGCAACATCTAGCGCCTGGCGGGGCTGGGCCAATCGATCCGCTGGATTGCGTGCGAAGACGACTGGAACCGCCCAATCGATATTTTCACCAGGAATCGAGTAGTTCACGGCGATCCGCGATTCACGCGCCGCATCACCGACATTGCTTCCTTGCGCGAGCGCCCAATAAAAATGTTGCGCGAAGGAGGTTGCGCTGACGTCCAGTACGCTGTACTGATTCGCGACGACGCACGGGACGCCCCCAGCCACGAGTGCCTGCGCCACTCCGCGGTTGAAATCAGCGCGTCCGCCCTCCGCCGTCTCACAAGCGTTCAAGAAGATCAAACGGATGCCTCGGCGGCAGAAAATGTTCTGCAAATCGCGGGGACCCACCCGTTGCATCCGGCCCTGGTCAGTCTGAAAGATCAAATAACCGCTATCTGTTTTGGAATCGTACTCGCCGTGACCGATGAAATGGACTACGTCGAATGCGGGTGAAATCTCGAGCTTACCGTGCAGCGCGTCCGGCGTAGCATCGAGCAGAACGTCGACGATTGCAAGACCGCCCGAGGTCAGCTTTCGAAATCCAGAGCGGATGACCTCAACCTCCTCATCAACGGAAAGGTGGGCCAGCCCGAGCGGCTGAGCGACAACAACTAAAATCCGCAGAGGGCCGGGGGTGCCGTCAAGCCGATCTGCCGGAACTGCCGTGATGACATTGCGTGTAAAATTCACCTCGGATGTTGCCAGGAACGTCTCGCGCCCGGGATCATAGACGAACTCCCAAGGTAGGTCGGCCACCCAGTTGATCTCGGAGGTGAAGATCACATTGAGACGGCCAGTGCGCTGGCCTGCGCGTGCGATGTCATAGAGCCGGCCCACTTCGCCGGGAAACAGTGTTCTGAAAATCTCCTTTCCGACGCGAATTAGGTCTTCATCGTGTGGCGGCTCCTGAACATGGGGGTCGCCATTAATGTATTTGCGAATTCCGCTGTGCACGTCGATGATGCCGCGGAACCGCTGGCCCGCACTCCCACCGCGCATTGCTATTCGCTTGGCGACCGACGCGTTGCGAAAACTCGCGAGCAAGGTCGCGGATTCCGGTTTGGATTTCTGGTCGCCTTGTGAGCGGGTCGTATCCATGACGGTTAGATAGAAGACCTCGTCGGTAAAGCGGTCGGAAACTGGCAACACGGGAGGCGGAAGCCCTCGATCAGCAGAAACCGCCTGGGGTAATGCTGCCGGGGGCGGCAGTGTGGTTGGAGGTACTGTGGCTGCACTGAACGCTAGAGCACCACGGCGCTTCAGGAATGGTAAATGCGTCGCCGGGTCAAGCGACGCCAGCGACTGCACACTTCCCGATAACGCGCGCATTAAGAAGTCTACCGTTTCCGCGCGGTTGAAGAAGCTCAGGTGCGTTACTTCGCCACCCGATGGAGAAGCGAGATTGCCACCACGGCCATAACACCCGATGCGAGTTGCAGGGACCACCGCGGATGGCGCACCAGGATCAACCCGCCATCCTCCCTCGGACGGGACGACCAAATCGTTAGCCGTCCCAAAAAAAACGTCAAGTCCTGTATCGATCAGTCGTTGAAGGACATTGCCCTCGGGATCGAAGTTGGCGACCAGAGCGGAATAAACTGTCGGCGGAGCACTGTTCAGTTCCTGTAGTTTGGCGATTGCATCGCTCTTTGTATCCATAGCGGCAAGACCCGGAAGCGCCCCTAAGACGTGATTAGCGATCCAACTCAAGCCATCTGCTACGAATTCGGCGCCGACCACGAATGGACTGTCGCCTACGACGGGCACCATTTCTACAAGGTCTAATAGATTGGCGACCCACGTTAAGAAAAGGTCGAAGCGCGAGGGCGAAGCTAATGGCGTCCCCTCGTTAGGTGACGCCACGAGCACAGCGCGACGAATGGAAATTCGTGACGCAAGCGATCCGAAGAGCTGTGGCAATTCTACTAGCTGACGCAGGACAAGCCCCCCGCGCGAATGCGTGATTACATCGAAAGTATGCCGTCCGGGTGGCAGCCCGTCGAGTAGCGCTTTGGCATTCTCTGCTGGGCTGCGGCTCACCGTGAAATGATCAAATCCGAAGATGCGGCTGCCGTAAATCTCGACCGCAAAATCGAAGAACGTCCTGTTCACTGCGTTACGCGCACTCGCGAGCTTTCCAAAAGACGAACTCGTATGGGAAAAAGTACCGTGGAGGAGAAGCAGATTGGGTTTTGAGGTGTCGACACCGAAAGTCGCCGCCGACGGCGATGGAAGGGGTTTCCCGGATGACAGCGCGTCCTCAGTTACGAGCTTCCATCCCTCCGTCAAACGATGAGCCTGCCACCAGAGTTTCTCCGCTTCTAGACCTAAAACGGGCATGGCTTTATCCGCAACGACTCCGGCGACTTTGAGCAAGAACGTGCGAACGGCCTTGGTGATCACTCCGCGGCGTTCGCCTTCCACACTCTCCTCAGAAACCGGAACAGAGAAGCGCACGCGGCGAGACGCACCCCGTCGTTCCGACTCCTCCGGCAAATGAAAAGTGATTGCTCCAGATGGGTGCCGGACCATAAGAATGTGCTTTTCCATGGCTTCGGTCGTTGCTTCGAGCCGAATTGGGACCGCACCACGACGCTTCACAGGGGTAACTTCGAGGGCCTGCGTGAGATCGACTCGACCTGTCTTGGTCAGCCGCTCAAGAAACCGGTCCGCAACCCCTGATCCAAGTCCACGTCTCGCAGAGCCTGTGGCTTTGAGTTCAGTAGCCGTCCAACCGATGGTGTCAGATAAGCGCAGCGTCGTTTGACGGGACGAAGGCATAATCGCTAAGCACGACCAACATTGTGTCCGGGACTATTTAGCTGGTAATCGTAGCACTAGTCCGCATACTTCTTACGCGCGTAATCCAAGCCGATACCATGGCACGTGCAATGAACGCCGCCGCCAGATTCCGCCCCAGGTGGACGGCTTGATCATTCCTTTCGCGGGTGCCCTCGACATGCAATCAGTTTACTCCGTTGGATCCCTCGCCCGACCTGTCGACGCATCACCCTGTCCAACCACCGACCAGCCGATAGCCTCGGCCGCGAAACTGCTCTACTCTTGGCATGACTGCTGATTCTTTAACTGACACTGGCATCGTGCGGGTCCGCAACACTTACAGCGCCCACGCGTCCGAGCCAGTGGATTTGACGGCGTTTGAGTGGTACCCAATGGCGGAGCTGGCAAGGGCGGTGGAGACACCACGCCGCGGACCTGACCGCCCAGACTAGGTGGATTGTTAGTCTTGTTGGGAGGAGGTTGACTCGGTTGAGGCTGACTCGGTCGGGTTTGACTCGGTTGAGGTTGATTCGGTCGGGTTTGACTCGGAGTGGCTTGACCCGCAGTGGCTTGATGCGGAGGGGGTTGGCCATCAGGACGTTGGCCACCGTCCAATTTTGGCGATAGATAAGAGGGAGGAGAGCAGTTGTCCGGGATGCTTTGGGGCAGTACGTCTCTTACTTTTTGGTCGATGGTGAGCCGGCACAGCATATGCCCCACGATGAGATAGACATCGTCCTCCCAATACGCGACGCCTGTCACGGGCTCATCGAAGATCACGCTGCCAAGGCTGCCTCCTTTACGATCAAAAACGTAGAGGCCGCCAGGTCCAGCCGCGAAGACATAGTGTCCTGTGTCATGATGTGCCGCGTAGTCGTGCGCCGCGTCATCGAGAGTGATGCCAAGGAAGGTTGGCAGAACCTCGCCCGAGGCCGCGATCGATCCCAGCGCGCCTGTTTGATTCCATTTTTGTAGTTGAGGATTCCAGTTGTAGATCGGCCACCGCACCTCGGCTGAATCAAATTCGGTGACAAATACCGGACCAGCAGGGCAAACCGCCACGACCCCCGAAGGATGGCGCAACCTGCTGCCCACCAAAGCAGGTTTGCAGCGCTCTTCCTTTGTGTCCACGGTGCAGGTATAGAGGGCACCGAAAAGTCGCGGGGTACCTTTATCGAGCCAGCGGCTATAGTCAGCAGAATCGTACGAAGCATCCGCGGTGGTTCCCGGCCAAGGGCGGTCGTCGGTAATGAAAAGTGTGGTCCCGACGGCGCCGAGACCCGAAGGACCCCTAAGTTCCTCGAACGCGCCCTCCAATGGTGTACTCTCCTTCTCGCTCAAGTCAGCCGCGCCCGCTTTTACGGTGAGGCGTCCCCGCCCGTGCTCGGCTACATAAATAGATGTGTCGGAAATCGCAATGCCTCGTTGATCAACCTTCTCACATGGCTCCTGGGGACAAGTGTGGATCGGGTTCGACTTTTGGTTCTTTTCATGCCTGGTTGAATAGACCAGCACGTCGCCGTTCGCTGCAGAGAGAAATAAATCTCCGCTTTTGTTGCTGGCGAGTCCACGAACGTCCACGAGCCCGTACCAGAGAATCGAGGCTTGTGCATCCGGGAACGGAAAGCTGGGCGACCAGGAGATCGCCTTGCCTAGGCGATTGGGATTTGGCTTGTGATCGAGCTCGTACAATAAGATCGATACGCCCACCAGGGTCGCGCCAGCCAAAATCCACTTCATTGGGTTGTTCCTTTTGGCTGATCGTTGTCCGCCACCGAGATCGATACCTCGAGCTTCTTCTTCAAGGACTTGAGACGCGCCTCCCAATTCGTTTCGATCTTTTCAAATAGTCCTTTGATGGCCTCGCCGATTTCGGTTCCATGCTGGACTGGCAGTGGGTCCATGTCGTGATTAAACACGTCGTGGGCAACATGATGGCCTAGGGCGCGGTAACTCTCGAAGTGGGATTCGTCGAAGAATTGGTTCACCGTCGACGTGTGCGGGAACTCGGAGTGCCGTTTTCGGAATTCGACAACGTCGACAGGCTCGTCCCCGGTCACCGACGATTTGATGTAGATGAGCTTGCCGCAATCTTCCTGACCGGGGTAGATGATGTTTCCAAGCGAATAATGCAGCTTGCTCACCGCCGGATCGCCAATGGGCTGTAGCGCTTCAAGATTCAAATCAATGACTACGCCGAAATCCTCCCGGCACTTGCGGGCTGCTCCTCCAATGCCTTCGAGCTTGAACTTTTCGTCTTCCTCGGCGTCGCTCACAACGATGTAGCGGCACCGCCGGCGAACCAGTTCGTATAACCCCATATTCTCGAAGTGACCACCGTCGCTGAGGAGCACGAATTCCGAATTGGAATCGGTGCGGGCTGTTAGTTCTTTTACGAGGTAGAGGAGGCCCAACCGCGGCGAGGGCGATGTCCACTTCGTACGCCGCGGATTGCCCGCCCACCACCCCAAGCGCACTCCGAAAACCGTTAGCAGGAACGCCAACGCAGGTGAGGTATGAAAGCCTGCGTTGGAATTGAAAGCCGCACCTGAGATCGCCATCGCCGTGCCTAGAAAAGCGCCGTGGTTCTGCGGCTCAGCGAACTGTTCCGTCCGCTGGAATGCATACTCGGAAAGGTTTGTTTTTCTCACGGCCGCCTGCCGGCGCGAGAAGTCGAAGCCGGACCACAAGGGAGTGAAAATAAAAGATTCAGCCTTCCTCTCCTGCAGGCCGAGATCTGCACCCTGGGTAATATTGAGTGCCGTGTTAATGATCGGAAACGGACCCGCGTACGAAGGTTTGCAGCCGATCACCATATCGCGGGGCTGCGTTCGGTCGGAAGACTGAAAGCGGCGGAGCCGGATATCGTCTTCAAGATCGAAGCCTGTAAAGGCGTTTGGCGCCCGATGCGACCTGGCGCGCGAAGCGCCCAGATAGGCGCGGACCAAACGGTTCTTATAAAAGTTATGCATTGAAAACTCATTGATGTCCACCCTCCATGCCATGAGCACACAAAAGAGGCCCAACGAGGCGATAAGGCACAGCGGAGCCAGCGACCCTGGATACATGAGCGACCAGTATTGATCCACCATGCGCTGAAACGAGAACGCGTCTTTACAGCAGAGTTGCTGAGCCACCCTTGGATCCACCAGCAAAGGCATCCGCCCCACGACTTCGACGGCCCAGAACAAGCCGAACGACACGCCCGAAAGCAACCCCACGATGAACACTGCCGGAGCGAGACTCAGGACTAGGCGGATCGGCAAGCTCTGAGATTCCTGGCCATCCCGGCCGGAGCGCGGACTGAACGCCAGTTTTGCACCAATGCCTGTGATCGCCACCCAACTGACGCCTCCGGCCGCGGCGACCTTCAAGCCCAGCATAGCGATCCACAACGGCATGAAGAAGCAGATCGCGCAAATCGACAGCCAACCGACGATCGCCAGCCCTAACCATGCGCCCAAACGGCTCCACCACTCCCTCTGTTCATCGGACAGGTCTTTCCCAAACAGGCCGATAAGCACCAAAAGAACGCACGCGATCACGGTCAGCATGAGCGCGAGACCGGCGCTGCCCGAAAGCCACAGCCCTCGTTCGGTGTTCTTGCCGAAGATGTGGAGAACTGAATAGAGCCAATCAAAGAGCAGCGCGCCGGTGACGATGCTCCCAACAACGGCGATGCGCCAAATCAAGGGAGCCAGTATCCGGTCGAGCAGCGGCAACCAACCACTATTTCCTTCGGCGTGGAGATTCCTGAAGGTCGCTAGCAAAACCATCCCGAGCGCGGCCACTAGCGCGAATGCCAGCGCGACGTCGACCTGCCGGATCTTAGCGCTCGGGTACCACCACAGTACTGTGGTTTCGAGGAGCGCCCCCAAAACGACTAATGGCAGAATTTTGGAAGCAACTTCGAAATCGTTGTACCCGCGAGGAGTATTGAAGCCTCCGCGATACGGACCAAAGGTCTTGAGATTGTGCGCTCCAATCCGATAGCACGCCCAAGTCAGCGGAATGCCTCCAACTAGAACAAGCAGCACGAAATGAAGGAATCCATCCCTGGCCTCAGGCGTAAAGGCAGGTTCCGCAAAAACCCGGAGATGGAGCATCAAAAAGATAACGACTCGCGGCAGCAGCAAGACCGCTCCAAGCAACGAAATCAGAACCATGAAGTTCAAGAGCGAATTGCGCAACCATGTCGACGCGATCGTCCAACTGTCTGCGGAAAACAGCCCGGCCTGCGGCGCTAGATACCGTGAATACTGCCGCAAAAGGCGGATCGGCCGCACATGGTCCGCGTGTGGATCGGAATTGCGGGTGATCCATCCGAATCGCTCGGAAACCTGCGCGCTTGTATGCGATGTACTCCGCTCGGCACAATCGTCTCCCAGCAAAAGACTCGTAGCGTTGCCGCGCATCGACTGCTGCACGGAATCGACGCTGCCCTTGCGCTTGATCCAGGAGATCAGCCAGCTCCCGATGTAGCCTCCTCCTGACACAGTCGAAAGGACATCGATGTAGGGCAGAAGGTTGCGATCCGCCATTCCCTGTAGGAGCCCGAGCGCAAAGGTGGCGCTACGGATTCCGCCGCCGGAAAGAGCCACCCCGAACAGACACGAATCAAAAGCCCGCCGTTGACACGTGCAGGAAGTGTTAGAAAAACCAGTCTCCGATCTGATATCTTCAAGACCGCGGTCGGACGGGTCTAAGGCACGGAGGCGGACCAAACGGGACCGCGCGATCTCATCCAATTCGGCACTCTGAACCATGGAGAAAGGAATCGCCACCCCGAGATGCTGGCACAATGTGCGCAGCCTGCGGGAATTCAGAAGCAGACGCATTTCTCGGTCATTCTTCCTCTTATCTGCTCTCATCTTGACCCACCTGTCGGCGAGTTTCCACACCCGTGAACCCTGTGGGCCCGTTGCTAAGACGTCTCTCGCGCGAACGTCGATCGCCTCCTCGATGAAGAATCTCCCTTCAGGAACAAATTCCTTTGCAAGGGCAAGGATGTTTTGGTGCGACGCACCTCCCAGCAGCCAGCTGGTAACGTTCTCGTAGAGTTCCTCGCGCGTGAGCCGCTCGGGCTCAGCCGAAACCTCCCTGTCGCCTGCTTGAGGCTTGTCCGTCGCGTTCGCTCCGCCGCCGGCTTGCGAATCCACCGGCCGGGCTCGAGGCACGAGTGTGACGGCTCCCAATAGGCCTTCTGCCTGAAGGGTATCGATGCGCCTGACGATCACGCTTAACGCCGCTTCAGAGGTCCGCTTGATCTTGTACTCGTCGGAGGAGGCAAGCCAATCCCGGCGATTCTTACGGACAAATCTGTTAAGCATCGAGAAGATCTTGGGATGATTTGTATAGCTTCGCCGGAGCCCAACCTGTAAATCGCGCATATCGTGACCTGGGTTCAGAGTCGATCCTGAATTCCCCAAGCGGATCGTCTGGGTCCCAGTCATCCTTACTCAGCATACCCGCGAGGTCGAGCAGATCTTGCAAGCTCGAATAATCGCGAGCGCCGCACCTCTCTCGCAAATCCTCCTTCCCGCCGACGCCATCCAGGCTGGCATCTTTCGGGTAGCGTTCATGCAGAAACCAGGCCTGCGTGGTTATCCTGGTCGCGAGTTCCAGAATCGGCTCCGTGATGTCCTCCCTTCATGGCGCGCTGCCGTATGCGGCACCAGCCGGGCGGCGACCCGGTTTAGAGGCTCAATTTGGCGTTTACGGTACGTGTGAAATGGCGTCCGCAGAACGCGCATTGCACCTACTTGATCGATCCGATCTTGGAAAACAGCTTTCCAGCATCGAACTTCGCTCCAAACAGAAATTGCAGCGAGTCCTTGGCGTTGTCTACGGTCTTGGAGTTAAATAGCCCGAAGTTCTGATGGATGTTCGCGCCAAAGCCGAGGATGAAGGGTGTCATCGGGACCTTCAGAAAACCTTCCACCCCGATGCGCCATGGCCGCGCGTAACGAACACCGTCGGGAGGGCTAATATCGAAATTACTGAACCTCCCGGTCACAACGTCCACATAAGATTCGAGCTCTGGCGCCACGTCGGTGGAATAGCTCATGCGGTACAGTCCGAGCCGGGTTCCCAGGCCGAAGTTGGTATAAAACTCGTGTTCATTCGCCGATACGGCGTCAGACTGGATGTCGCTGATCGGCGTCTCGAATCCTACCTTGGCGACTGGACCCAAGGATAGTGCGTACGGCCGTGCCGAATAATGCCAAGTAGGGAATAGGAACGGAATCGAAGCTCCGCCGGTTAATGTAGCCGATTTCCTTGCCGTAATAAATGTGGCCACGGTATTCGGGCACGGAGGTGCCGGCGAACTCGCGGAGCTACCCGAGCCCCCGGTGCTGCCCCCCGAACCGCCTCCGGAGGAACCGCCAGAGGACTGGGTCTTTGAGGTGGTCGTGCCGCCACCGGTCGGAGTGGTGGAAGGCGTTGAGGCCGTACAGGCAGCAACCGGTAACGACGTGAGCCGCGCGTCAAAGAACGTCTCAAACATGACTCGCTTGTAGCTCCGCGTGGGCTGCCCGTTTTCGTCGTATTGCCAGAAGGGCCCACCCCAGACCCAGTTCTTTGTCATGTTCATTCCCAGAAAAATGCTCTCGTCGGAAAAACTATTGTTGTCGAACGAAAATAGCCCGCCGGCCGCCATGTAGCCCCGGACACGGCCCCAATCGAAGATCGAATGGGCAAGAAATGGATACGACTGCGAGTACCTTTGCGAGGGGGGTGGAACCGTTTGGGGCCGGTTTCGTGCTTCACATATCAATTTGTTGAAGTCAATATCGCTCGGCAATATCGGTCCGGCGTGCTCCAGTACCACCACGCAATCTCCTCCGTCTACAGGATTTTTGAGGGTCAAACCTGTTTCCCCAGAGGAATCGACCGCCTCAGACTGTATTTCGCTCCCCTTCGTGTTCACCAAGGGGACGCCATCACCATTGACAAACACACTGAGCGAAAGCGCGGACTTGGACGAATCGGTCCCACTGCTCGCGGGCGGCGGGTCGACGTCCACGATAAGTTTGGTATCACCCTCCTTGGGGACCGAGCGCAGGAGCACGCGCGAGAACTTCGTGCCTTCCACTGTGACATCCTTCGTCACACGCTGCGTCTGGTCTTTCGAGAGCCAGGCAATACGAACCAACTCGTCCTTCGAAACCGCGCTCTTTAGGAGCAACTCCACCTTGGGGGTGGTAATGTCCAGTTTATTTGCATAAGTCGGAGAGCCCTTTGACGGCGCGGGACCGGCAGCTATATCCACCTGCTCGTCGTTAACACAGACCGTGACGCTGCCGCTAGACGCCGGTACCATTGCCGTGATCTCGGAAGTGCCCGCACGTATCGTCTCCGCGTAGATCTGCTGGTCCTTGTTGACCGTGCTGTCACAGACACCGGCGATAATCTTCTTGGAGGGGCCCACGACCCCTTGGATAGTCGTCCGTTCCCCATGCGCTGGTTGCAACGCCACTAGAACGAAATTGCCTTGCGCCAGGGCAGGACCGCTGGAGAACGTTACATCAAACTTGGAATCCTTGAGCGATCCCGCCACGGACGCCTCGTCCTTGGTATCCCGGATCTGCCGTTGTTGGCCATTGACGCACACCGAAACAGTGCCGGAAGCCGAAGCGAACTTGTACGTGCGCCCCTGGATTTCCGAGTCGCCGGCAGCGAGCGCCAGTTTGGCGTCCGTGTCTGGATTTCCGTCATCGCACACAGAAGCAGGGGCCTTCGCCTTCTGTTTGTTGGCCATGGCCGCGGGCTGGGCCTGGGGCGTCTTCGCCGCCGGGGCGGGAGAAGATGGCGCTGGCATGCTGGAAATCGCCGCCATGGCTGGCGGTGGGTCGTCTTCGCTGGTGGAGTCAGCTACCGCTTTTGCCGCGGAATGGGCCAGGTCAGTATTGCCGCTGATTACCCACGCCTGCACGATCCAGCCAGACTTCAGCAGTAGTAACGGGATTGTGAAGTCGCCCGACGGTAGAGGCCAGTTCGGCTCCGTTCTCACTTCACCACCCTCTTTGGAGACCGTGATTCTCACCATGTGGTTCGGATCGGTGGTGTGCCCGGTTACGACGCCATCCGGCGTAGCCGTGTTGATCCATATCGCCGGCGCGGGTTTGGGCGCCGCAGCGCGTTTTCTAGCCGCAGGTTTGCTTGCTGCGGGCATCGGTGTGGGCTTCTGGTCTGCTTGTTGCGCGCTTATAGATCCGCACAAAGCCACTAATAGCGGCAATAGATTTATGGCGCTTGTCCGCATATCTCGATTAGCGTAATTGGAAACTCAAAAAAGGACAAGAAATACTTTAGGAATTTCTGGACTCGTTCATTCCCAGTCCGCACGGCCACAGTCAAAAATGGGAATGCGCCGACAACGAGCCGCAAAATCAGACCCACGATTGATGGATTTTCCCGCAACATACCCAAAAAAGGGGGGGATCATCCCCCCGGCTGGGAGCTTTTAGGGGTACTTCCTCTGGGTCTAAAAAAAAGAGCCCGTCGGGTTTTGAATCGGCTCAGTTCCTGATGCTTTGTGTTTACATTTCTGAACAGTTAAGGTGACGAAGGACCTGAAGAAATGCGACATTCGCTTAGGTAAATCGGCTAAAATGCTGCGTTCCAGTTGACAAGAGAGCCTACTTAGGACATTATCTTCAGTATTTCAAATTCAGTGCGCTACGCCGGGACAGTTGCAAGAATTGTTTTTCTCGCTAGGGTTCCCATCATTGTTTGGCTACTCCTGGTAATTTTCAGCCTGTTCGGCCCGACGAGCAGCTTCACTAGGGGTCTATTCGATGTAGATGAGGCTTTCGGACTTCTCTGGGTTAGCCTGGCGGTAATCCTGGTTACTGCCGGCATCGTCGTCTCCGTGAATTTGCTCATCGAACACGGGATCGATCGCTCCTTGCCAGGGTCCGGACTGCCGCATTATCACTCTTACTCCCCCTCCAAGGTTCTGTTCTGGGTCGCTCAGGTACCAGCGGTGCTGCTGCTCTGCTACACCTTCCTGACGACGGAGCGCGACGCCATCGTCAAGGCGCTAGAGATCCTCGCGGGCGGGATGCTCGCTTTCCTCGTGGTTGTGGCCGCACAACTGGGTGAGTTCCTGCTGGCCGATCCCGGCCGGCATCCGCCCAACTACCTGATCTATCCATTCGATCAACTACCCATCCTCGGTCCGTTACTGTTTTTGGCCTACCGCAAGGAGTGGGGTATTGTCGCGTGGTTCCGCGGCAGGCTGGACAAACTGGCGCGGTACCTGGCCACGCGCTGCCCCGGACTATTTCACGGGTATCTGTACCAAGACCCTCCCGCTCAGCCCGCCTTCTTCACGGGCTACCTTTTCGCGGCTGTCCTAGCATTGCTTTCTTTCTCCATCTGGATTGTGATTGGCGGTTTCAAGCAAGGCCACATCGGGGCGCCAGCTACCTGGACCACCATTCCATCCCTCGCCTATGTCTGTCTCGCGCTGGTTGTGCTGAGTTGGATCTTCTCGGCTTTGACCTTTTTCTTCGATCGCTGGCGCGTCCCGCTCCTGTTAATCGTGGTTCTGTGGACTTTAGCTGTGGGCCGCTCCACTGAAACGGACTATTACTACCGCGTCAGTGTTGACCCACACAACCAAGTCGAATTTCCCAAGCCCGCTGACATCCTCGATCAGAAAAGTAGACCGGTGATCATCGCCACGGCGGGTGGGGGGATTCAGGCGGCGGCTTGGACGGCCAGAGTAATCGAGGGCATCGAGGTCCGGACGAATAACCTTTTGCTGAAAAATACCGCGCTGATCTCCAGCGTCTCCGGCGGATCGCTCGGCGCACTGTACGTCGGCGCATATCTTTATGGCAATGCTCCTCAAAAACTGGGGTGCCTGGAAGACGTGAACCGAGCTGCGCGTGCGTCCAGTCTCGATGATGTTGCCTGGGGCTTGGTCAATCCCGACCTCTGGCGCGCGTTCTGGCCCGTCGTCCGCGATCCCGTGATCGATCGCGGCTGGGCGCTGGAGCGTTCCTGGGAAGAGCGGTCGGACTTGCAGGAGGTCTACCTGTCGGACTGGGCCTATCGGGCCAAGCTCAAGAACTTGCCTGCGTTCCTGTTCAACACTACGGCCATCGAAACGGGCAGTCCGGTCGTCTTCACCAACACGGATTTTCCCGATCGCAACGACCCCTGGGCTTGGGACAAACGCCACATCCGCAATATTTTGGATCTCTGCGGACATGATTGCAAACTTCGCGTTTCTACCGCCGCACGGCTATCCGCCACGTTTCCCTATGTTTCGCCCGCAGCCCGTGGCTATCCGTGCCCGGCTTATCACATCGTCGACGGCGGCTACTACGATAATTATGGCGTGACAACGGCCATCGCGTGGCTGATGGAGGCGCTGCACGGAACGCCGACCGAATGTGCACGGACGCCGGAGAAGGTGGCGATCGTGGTCATTCGGCCTGGCTCTGATGAGGACGATAAGTCCGGCCGTGTTACGGGCTGGAACTATCAGTTCAGTGCACCATTGGACGGGATCGTCAACATTCGCAGCGATGATCAGCTCCGGGCGGACCAAGGGCTCTTAAGCCTGGTAACTAAACTGCTCGCGCAAACTCAGGCCTCTCCGGGGATTCATGTGTGTACTTTTGAGTTCGCGTACCCTAGAAACCCTCCGACCGGCTGCAACCATCAGCCATTGTCGTGGAAGCTCACCGGACTCCAGAATGCTTGCATAGATGAGGCTTGGAAGGATGAAATTGGAAATTCCAATGGCGTGCTCGCCCAGAACCTTCAGCGGCTTGACGATTACCTGAGCGGCGGACAATGTCTACCACAGTAAGCTGGCCGCTACTGCCCACGTTTCTCGACGCGAACACACGCACGCTGTTCGTTCGAGTGACGACCGTTGCCATCGTAGTGTACCCGATCCTTCTAGCTTGGTTCACGGCGCCGTCGAAGTTTCTCACCGATAACAGCTATGAAGCCAAGCTACACGGGCCCAGAATCTCGGCACGGGCTCTCCCTCTGGAACTCCCCAAAGATGAGGCTGAGCTGACTCGGACTCTACGAGCAAACGATCCGATTCGGCACGAGGCTCAGTTGAGACTCCATCGCCGTGCTCTCGCTTGGGATAACGTTTTCATAGAAATATACGTTCTACAGTTCGCGGCCGTGGCACTGATGGTCGTGACTTCCGGTCGCATGCGATTGCTCCAGATCCTTGCCATTGCTTCCATCGTGACTGCCGGGATCTTCGATTGGCTGGAGAACCTCCGCATACAGGAGATTCTGAATTGCGGCGGTCCTTCGTTCGGAGACCTTATCGCGCGTGTGACCTTCGTCTCCACGACAAAATGGATAGCGATCTTCGTCGCATTCTTGCTGTTGAGCCCTATTGTTTGGAGACTGCCCAGAACCGGCCACAAGTTCCGCATTGCGCTTTGCACTGCATTGATCGCGGCGGCCGTAGTCGGGTTTGTCGGGGTTCTTCCCTCTCTTCATAGTCTGCTGCCACTGAGTCTGCTGATATATGGCATCGTGCCTGTTCTCATTCTCTGGCGCTTTGTGATCAGCCCCGCCGTGGAAGCGATCGACACCCGTCTCCAGGCCACAGCCGCACTTTTGGCGACGAATGAGATCCAGGCAATACAGGAACACGGCGGAGTGGCACGGTTTAACGTCGAGCTTCGGAGCACCGCCCCGAAATGGTCCCTGGAGAACGTGGAACGTCACGCGGAAGTGCCGCAAGGGCCCTCTTCCACGCGGACAGGACCAAGCATATGAAATGTAAACGACGAGAGTTTCTCACCAGACTTGCGGCGCTTGGAGCATCCAGCTTGGAGTCTTTGAGTGCCAGACCGCAGCCGCCGGCGCCGCGCAGGATCGTGTTGGCACACGGTCTCTTGGGCTTTTCAAAAATCGCCGACTTGGCTTATTTCAATGGAGTACGCGGCTGCTTCGATACGGGTTGCGAATTCATTGAGCCTCAAGTAGCTCCCACCGGAGCGATCAAGGATCGAGCGCAGCAACTCGAAGATGCGATTCGGAAGAATGTCCCAAGCGGCGAACTCAACGGTCGCGGCACGATTCACATTGTTGCGCACAGCATGGGTGGACTGGATGCCCGGTATCTGATTTCGAGCAAAGGACTCAAGCGTGCATCCTGGTTTGCTTCGGTGACCACGATCTCAACACCGCATCGCGGCAGTCCTCTCGCGGATATCATTACTGGAAGGCGTCAATTGACGCTAGAGGATTTTGATCCTCTGGCGATATTGGCCAGACCGGATCACTGGCTCAAGTTCTTTAAGTCGCTCGGAAGACCCGATCCTTCTCTGAAAGATCTGAAAGACATGTTCTCGCCGCAAGGCTTTGCGAAGACTTGCGACGATCTCAAAGGGTATTTCTCACAGATTTTCGATAACAAGCCGGATGCTTTTGAAGAACTTACGTCAACCTACACAGCGGTATTCAACTCCACGTATACCGATTGGGAGGGTGTCCCGCTGCGCAGCTACGCCGGCGTATCGACGCCGGACGAAACGATGTCGGCCGAATTGTATGGGCCATGGGCAATATTGAAGTCGCTTGCCGGAAATAACGATGGGGTGGTACCGCAGTCTTCTTCAAGCTGGGACAACGCCACGGCAGAAGTTGTCGCAGACCACTTCGAGGAGGTCGGGCTGGCATCTCGCTTCGACGGCTCCCTGGGAATACGTAAACATTTTGACGTGTGTAATCTGTATAGGGCCGTCAATCGCTGGCAGGCCGCCTTAAAGTCGCCTAGCTAAATGGAAGGCTGGGCGGTTAAGCGGGCTCCCCAGGCTTCGACGACTCTCGGCTCGATACTCTTTTTCTCACGGCGCGAGATTCGGATTCTGTTGCCAGCGGCACTCAAGATTTGATCGACGGCGGGTGTGCCTAGCTCGGAGTGGTAAAGCTTCACCAGCGCGCTGGAGTCGAAGAAGTATCCCGGCAAAGATCAACGGTCCCCGCGCTCAGCGACAATTTCGGCAGCCATAGAGCCGGGAATTTTAGCGAGGCGCCGACGTACTTCATCGAGCTCGGGGCCCGGTTCGGCGGCTGGGAGGCCCCGCTTGATTTTTTCAATGTACTCGACAGCCAAGCTGGATCGGCTGGAAGCGGGTGCGGCTTTGATCACGCTGAGAACGACGTGTTCGTGCTCCTTTAAATCCAGCGGCTGGAGTGGGCGCAGTACGCCGTCTTCATACACAGCGTCCACCTGGATAGGCATGCCCCTATTGTAAATCCAAATCGGGTTTTTGGAAGAGCGCAGAGAGCCGTGCGCTGGCACCGCGCTGGCACGCGCGAACGGCCTGCGAGGAGGTCGCCCGTCGCCGAACAACTTCCTATTGCACGGCGGTTACCATTTTGGTAACCTTGAGGCGGTGAGGATCATCAGTAAGGCTGCGATCACCGAATTCAGCAAGACACACAAAGATGCGTTGGAGCCGCTGCTGTATTGGCACAGTATGACCAAGCGAGCCGCATGGAGACATTTGGCCGATGTCCGAGCCGACTTTCCGCACGCCGATGCTGTGGGCATTTTCACGGTGTTCAACATCAGCGGAAACAAGTATCGGCTCGTCTCGGTGATCAAGTACCGATGGCAGATCGTCTACATCCGGCACATCCTCACGCATGCCGAATACGATAAGGGGAAATGGAAACTATGAGCGCTACGTTACTCGATGAACGTCAATATCGAAAGCTACTCGATGTGACTCTGCCCGTCGCCATCCGAACGGAGGAGGAATACCATCGCCTGCTCGGCGCGGCCGCAGCTCTCATGGACAAACCAGAAGATGAGATGTCCGAGGAGGAGGGCCGGCTCCTGGAACTGCTCAGCATCCTGATCGACGAATACGAAAACCGGGCACACCCGCTTCCGAAGGCCAAACCGCATAAGATGCTGGCATATCTGCTCGAAGAGAAAAACATGAAGCCGAGCGACCTCTGGACCGTACTGCCCAAGAGCCGTGTATCGGAAATCCTGAACGGCAAGCGCAGCATTAGTAAGACGCAGGCCAAGCAGCTCGCCGAACTCCTTCGCGTGCCTATCGACCTGTTCGTGTAGCCAGTGTCACGTGCCCGCGTCTTGTTCGGCGTCGAGGCCTGCGGAGCACATCGGTATACACACCGGATGGATGTCACAGGCAGCGAAGGGGCAGAGGAGGTAATTGGGCACCGGCTGCGGCAATTGGCACTCCACCGGCAGTGAGCAGGCCGAGCGGGCCCGATGCTAAACGGCGCGTCCGGGCGCGATTCTTGGCCCATTCGGGGGTGACCGCGCTGGCACCGCGCTGGCACGCCAGCACTCTGTGGCACCTTTCTGGCAGTTCGCGCCGTACCAACTGAACGTGTTTGCACTGACTTAGACCGAACTGAACTGGACTGAACTGGCGCTATACACGTTCGATTCCCGTTAGCGCTACCAAACTTAAATCTAGTTTTTTCAGCTATTTACACGGCTAAATCGAACGATCTCAAATGCATACCCGTTAGCGTTCGGAATGCCAAATGTTTTCATAGACTTGCGAGCAAGCATGATTCGATGGAGACCACCGCTCGCAAAATCGTGGTCGCCGGACTCGTCTCCTTTCATCGCGCTTCCTTGGCTGGACGGGTCGCGCTGGTGATGGGCGCCAACTCTGGCATCGGCTTTGAAACCGCACGTGCTCTCGCTCGACTCTGATCCTGCCACTGCCGATCGTCTCTGGAGTGTCAGCGAAGCGTTGTCGGGAGTGTCTATCCCATTGCCAGCCGGGCTTGCAAGAGGTGCAGCCAATGCATGAGGCGAGCGAGGCAGCGCGGCCGCCACGACAGGCGGCGATTCTGGCGGCGGCCGTCAAGGGTTTTCTTCCAGTTCGGATACCGACCCTGTCGCAACCGGTGTCGGCTGGACGTCGTTGCTGTCTCCATTTCGACCCCGGTCAAGCGGGGTAGCGAGGAATAAGTCGTTGAAATCGGCCTTCAGGAAATCGGCAGCCCACTTGCCTGATTCTCGTCGAAAGATCTGGCTCGCGTGTACGAGGGGTACCCCTGAATGGCAGACACGGCAGACTTAAGGATCATCGAAGACACGCCGAAGGCGGTCTCGAGACGCAGGTTCATCAAAGGAGTCATCGCGGGCGGCGCCGCAGTCTCGTCAGCGAACTATCTGTTCCGCGCCTCCGTTCTGCTCGGCCAGATACCAGGTGCCGGCGAGCGGCTCATTACCATCCACATTAATGGCCAACAGCGGCGAGTCGATGTCATGAAGCAGGAGACGTTGGCGTGGACACTTCGCTACAAACTGGGCCTTACGGGCACCAAGCTGGGCTGCGACCGCGCCGAGTGCGGCGCCTGCACTGTCCTCATCGACGATGTGCCGCATTATTCATGCTCGGTGCTGACACACACCGTGCGCGCCCAGAAGGTCGTGACCATCGAAGGACTAGCGAATGCGGACGGAACGCTGCACCCGGTACAACAGGGCATCATCGACGAACAAGGATTCCAGTGCGCATTCTGCATGTCCGGCTTCATCATGGCCACGGTTGGATTCCTGAAAACAAATCCAAGCCCCACGAGGTCGGAATTGGCCCACGGTATTTCGGGAAATCTTTGCCGTTGCCAGGACTATGACAAGATCCTGACCGCGATGATGCGCGGCGCAGAGAATCTGAGGAGGGCTAACCGTGTCTCGTAGGGTTGCTGAGCCCAACAAAGCCGCCGAGCCTCAATACGGAGCTGGTTACAAGCTGATCGGCAAGAACTACACGACTGCCGATCTCTACGCGAAGGTCACCGGCAAGGCGAAGTACGCCGAGGACTATCGCGCCGAAGGCATGCTGTTCTGTAAGCTTCTGCTCAGCCCGCTGCCACACGCGCGCGTAAAACGCGTCGATGTCAGCAAGGCTCTGGCGATGCCCGGCGTCAGGGCGATTCTTACGGCGGACGATCTTCCCGCTCCGGCCGACACGCTTACCGACAACGGCACAGTGATTAAGGCGAGCAAGTGGGGTGAACGGGGACTAACGATGGAGCCCCTGTACCAGGGCGAACCGATTCTCGCCGTGGCCGCGGTGGACGAACTCACCGCTGCGGAAGCGATCGAAAGGATTCACATTGATTTCGAGCGGCTGCCCTTCGCGGTCGATCCCCTCGATACGCTGCGACCCGGCGGTCCGAACCCGCGAACGGACGGAAACATTTGGTCGACCCCGCAAGGCGGGGTTGCGCCCGTGGTTGCGGAGCTTAAGTGGACTGACGCGGATTTCGATGAGGCCAGGTACGGGCGATTGCCAATGGGCAAGACACCTGACGAGTGGTCGTATGGCGACCTCGATGCAGGCTTCAAGAATGCCGCCCTCGTACTGGACGAAACATTCGTCACGCCAGACGTCAGCCATCAGACTCTTGAGCCCCGCAGCGCGATGGCTTACTGGCAGAACGGCAAGGTCTACCTTCACACCGGAACTCAGAGCACGGCCCAGACTCGGCCTGCCATCGCACGATGGTTGAACATGGATGCGGAGAAAGTCGTGTTCATCAGCGAATATACAGGTGGCGGGTTCGGCAGCAAGATAACCGGGGGCGTCACCATGATTATCCCGGCGCTCTTGTCGAAGAAGGCCAACGCCCCCGTCATGATGCGGATCAGCCGCGAGGAGGAGACTTTCATAGGACGGGCGCGGCCCGGTTTTCAAGGTCGAATGAAAGTCGGGTTTTCGAAAGAAGGACGGATCCTTGCTCTTGATATGTTCGTGATTTCGGACAACGGTCCTTACGACGCACAAGGCGACGCTCCGACATCGGGGCATATGGTCTCGTTGCTGTACCAGCCACAGGCCATGCGCTGGCGCGGCGTGACCGTGCTGACAAACACGCCGCCACGCAGTGCGCAAAGTTCGCCCGGCGGATTGCAGGGGACCGCGATCACCGAGCCGATCATCGCGAAAGCCGCTCGAAAGCTCGGCGTAGACCAGGTCGCGATCCGCTACATCAACTGCCCGGAAGGCAAGGCGCTTTATGGGCCGCCGGTACAGGGCAAACTTCAGCACGCCACGAGCGCCTTCCTCAAAGAAGCGCTCCAGCGCGGCGCGGAACAATTCAAGTGGCGGGAGAAGGTGGCACGCAGCCCGAAGCGTATTGGCTCGAAGGTGCGCGGCGTCGGCGTATCACTCAGCTGCTACGTCGGTGGCACTACCGGGTTCGACGGACTTCTCGTCATCACCCCCGATGGTCGCGTCCGATTCCAGTCTGGAATTGGAAATCTGGGAACGGAGTCGGTGATCGACGTCCACCGCGCTGCCGCGGAGGTTCTCGGTGTCCCATGGGAAAAGTGCGATGTCGTGTGGGGCGATACGTCGAAGCATCTTCCCTTCACATGTGTGTCCGGTGGCAGCCAAACGACGCACGCGATGACACGAGCAGCGCATGCGGTGGCAATGGATGCCAAGCAGAAACTCCAGGAGATCGCCGCGAAGAGTCTGGACGGTAAACCCGAGGACTACGCGGTCGCGAATGAGCGTGTCTTCAGGAAGGGGCACGGCTCCGGGATGACTTTTGCACAGGCCGCTAAGCGCGCCATTGAACTCGGCGGTAAGTACGATGGCCACGAAGCGCCAACGGACGTCAACAAAGCGACTAAGGCATCCGTCGCGGCACTGGCCGGCCAGGGACTGGTCGCTGCCGCGCGCGACAACTACCCGCGCGACGGAATGACGCATTCCTATGTAGCAAGCTTTGCCGAGATCGAAGTCGATGTCGAAACCGGCAAGTATTACATTGTGGACTTCCTCGCGTACGCCGATGTGGGTACAGTAATTCACCCGCGTGCGCTCGGCGGACAGGTTCTCGGGCGGTCGACGCTGGGCATTGGCCACGCGATTGGCCAGAAGTGGGTCTTTGACCCCCATTACGGCGAAATGGTTTCCAAGCGGTTCCACCACAACAGGCCGCCCACGATCCTGGATGTTCCAGTGAACATGCAATGGGCAGCGTTGGATATTCCTGATCCCGAGACGCCGGTCGGCGCCCGCGGCATCGGCGAGCCGCCTGTCGGGGGCGGGTGTGCGTCCATCTTGAACGCCCTCTCGGACGCGCTTGGCGACGAGGTCTTCCGGCGGGCGCCCGTCAACGCCGACACGATTTTGACTTCGCTTGAAGCTGGGCGGCCGATGCAACATCCCTTAATTGCGCACATTTGATTCGAGAGGACCTATGGCAGTAATACGAGACGTCATGCCGGCCTTTGAGTTGTTTCAGCCGAACTCGATCGCTGACGCACAGAAGCTTCTCCAACAACATGGAGCAGATGCCTGGATAATGGCCGGCGGACTCGACAGCTTTGATTGGCTAAAGGATCGAATCAAGAGACCGAAGGCGGTGGTCGATCTAAGCGGAATCGGAGAGCTCAAGGGCGTTCGGGTCAGCGGCGACGGCATCGAGATCGGTGCGATGACTACACTCACTGAAGTCGTAAAGCACCCCGTCATCAGAGAGAAGTATAGTCTTCTGGCGGAGGGCGCGGAACTGGCTGCTTCGCCTCAGATCCGGAACCAGGGTACGATCGGCGGCAATGTATCGCAGGACACGCGCTGCTGGTATTACCGTGGGGGTTGGCCGTGTTACCGTGCCGGCGGGAATATTTGCTACGCCGATACGCCGACAGGCCGGAACCGCGAGCACGCAATTCTTCACGCCGAGCGATGCGTGGCGGTGAACCCGTCCGATTCGGCTCCGGCGCTGATCGCCCTGGACGCCAAATTCGTCTTACGCACGCCTAAAGGTGAGCGAATCGTCGACGCCGAGGACTATTTCATCGGGCCTGACATCGATATCACCCGGCTTCACATATTGAAGCCCGGGGATCTGCTGACGGCCATTCGTATTCCGTCTACATGGGCCGGCGCGCGATTTTATTTCGAGAAGGTGCGGGACAGGAACGTCTGGGATTTTGCCTTGTTGAACGTAGCTTCAGCAATGCATGTTTCTGGCAACACGATTGAGAGCATCCGCCTTTCCGTGAACGGCGCTGCCGCTCGTCCACTGCGATTAAGAGCAGTGGAAAACGCCGTTCGCGGAAAGCCGGCGACAACAGCAACAGGTGAAATGGCGGGGAGACTGGCCGTTCAGGGAGCTGTCCCGCTACAGTTCAATGCCTATAAAATCCCGCTAATGAGAAACCTCGTGAAACGCGCAATTGGCGGAGTGGAGGAGGCGAAGTGGGCATCTTAAAGCCGATTACCGAATGGGCAACGAGTCCCTGGGGACAGAATGTGCCCATCCACATTGCGTGGTTCTTGATTTGGGTTGCTGCGCTCGCGGGCTTGCTGTTCCTCATCGTGCACTCAATTTACGTGCGGTATTTCGCCAAAAGGGAAGAATTTGCGGGCAGTGCTCCGACCACGCTCGCGGCCGTGCTACCGAAACAAATTCCCAGACATTCACTGGCAGCTCGGTTGTTTCACTGGATTATGGCAGGGGCGATGTTCACGCTGCTCGTCACCGCTTTCCTTCCGAAGGTGGGCGTGCGGTTTGATTGGGTGACCTACCATTGGATCGCCGGAACCGTCCTCACTGTTTCCATCATCTTTCACATTATTCATGCCTCCTTTTGGCTGGACTTCTGGGCAATCTGGCCGGACAAAGCCGACCTGGTGGATGCACTGAGAAGGGTGCGAAGGTTTATGGGCCGGCCGGCGCCACCGCCGCGGAGGTTCGCGAAATACCCGTTAGAGAACAAGCTCTACCACGGTGCGATCATAGCGACCGGTTTGTCCGCCATCGGAACAGGTGTGTTCATGCTGTTCCGAGTCCGCACGATCTTCTTCACGCGTAATCCTTATCTCTTTAGCGACATGACGTGGGGTATGATGTACGTGCTCCACGGGTTGGCTGGCGTCGGATTGATCGGGCTGGTCATGGTGCACGTATACTTCGCGGTTCGTCCGGAGAAATTGGACATCACAAAATCAATGATATTCGGCTCAATGAGGCGTGAGTTCTATTTGACGCACTACGATCCGCAGCGTTGGAGAGTCGAAGCTTCAGGCTCACCATCGAGATCCGAGGGAGACTAAGAGATGCTGGCCGAGGTCCGGGAGCGATGTGACGTTATCGAAGAGTGCTACGAGTTCATGCTGGCTTACGCCGCGCAGGGACTCCCGAGTGACAAAAGCAGCCGGTCCGGTGGACAAATCCGAGAATTCATGCGGCGCGCTGTCAAAGCGCTGGCCGGGCTGGCAGAGACCTGTTTGATGGCCGTGAAATACGAAGGGCTTGAGCCGGCGGAACGATACGAGGCGTTCTTTGCGGTCCTCGACCGCGACGCACGCGACTCGCTTGCTGCCATGGAGTTGGTGCTAGCCCAACCGGCTATCAGCTCTCAGTTGATCGACAACCTGAACGCTTCGATCCACCTCCGCGCAATGCTCACAGATCTGTTTCTGGTTGGCGAGATCCTCAGCGCTCATTGCGTCCAAGGTACAGCGCAGGCGAAGTCGGTTGGCTCCCTTTCAAGCGGCGAACCTCCTCGTTGACCTTCAGTGGCCCCGATAGTCTGCTCCGACATAAGCCCGTTTCGTTCTCCCTGCGGCCCTTACTCGAGTGATGCTCGTGATACTGCCTGTCACCGGCTCGACACTGTAGACGTCTACCGGACACTGTTCCGATGCATTAAAGCCATTGTCATTTGAAACCTCAGCGTTTACGCAGAGTCCAGCCGCGCGGATTTGGCATGAGAATTGCTTTTCTCATGTGCGTATAGCCGTCGAAGTCCGCTGCTGCAATGATTTCCAATTGCCTGGCGTTCTGGATCTGGCGAAGGGAGCTTCAAATGTTAAGACTTTTTATGGAACCGACGCACGGAATCACCGCAACGTGCCTGCTGAGCTTAGCCTTTCTAGGCGGATGCGGTAGCGTTAAGCCGACAAGTCAGGATACCGAGACCAACGCGGGAGGCCAGACGTCAGTTGCGCCCGCAGGCAAAGCTGTCGCGAAACAGAACAAGGCATTAGTTCGTTTCCTTAATGCCGCTCCTGGTACAACACGTTATGACCTATGGTTTGAAGATTCCAAAACCTACACCAGCGTCAAATACCAGCGCCTGACTCCGTATGACGAACTGCCTGCAACGCGCGGTGAATTCCGGCTGCGAGCGTCCGGGTGGGATGACACCGAGCCGGTAGCCACTCAAACGGGACGTTTGGACAGCGGTGAACGGTACACGGTTGTCGCTCTCCGTGATGCCGAAGGAAATATGGCTCTGGAATTACTTGCTGATAATTTGACGCCGCCTTCAGAAGGTAAAGCCAAGGTGCGAGTGATTAATGCGGCGCCTAACTTCGGCGAAGCGGACGTCATTCGTCAGAATGATAATAAGCTATTGTTTAAGGGCGTAAACGTCGATACAGCTACGCACTATGAGGACGTAGATGCCTCGACGACAACGCTGGAGGTCCGGGAGAAAGGACGGCAGAGGCCTGCTCTGCTGATATCCAATGTCAATCTAGAAGCGGGCAAGATGTATACCATTGTAATGGCCGGCGGTACTGCACACACGCCCCTCCAGGCGATACCAATTGAGGACGAGTTGACTCAGAGTGTAAGCTTGGGATTCTGACCTGCAGTTGTCCTACGAGTATCTTGTTGCTTTGGCCAGGCGAGGTGGAAGTCGTCTGGCCAGTCGAGCAGCGGTATCGCTACTCCATTAATATTCTCGATTCACCTATCCTCGACTTCGTTGAAGACCTTCCCCTTCCGTTGCCTCGAACAAGCGGACCGCCCTGAAGTGATCCTTCGGACCCCGCCGAGGAGCTTTCAAGACATTCTGGCAACATAGGTTCACGACCGGTGCACCGACGACAAGCTCCGCGTGTGCGTGACCGACTTCTCGTCGACACCCGTGTCACTCTCGCATCAAAACAAGACTCGCACGCAGACGAACGGGCGGCGCTGCAAGGCGTCTCAGCAGGCGTAGATGCTGCGCAGTCAACTGTTTCGGCAGGCGAGCCGTTATCGGCAATCGGCGCCGGCTCTTGGCCGCTCGATTGCAGAATACGCAGGCGGATGTTCGACGAAAAACACATTGAAAGACGATTGAAGGGAGAAACTCATGAACGTACAACGTAAGATATTCGCTTCCATTGGGATCGCGCTACTGTGTGCGGCTGCATCATTCGCACAGCAGGTGAAGACAGACTACGATCGCAGCGCAGATTTCAACCAGTACAAAACGTACTCCTGGGAAAAAGTCCAAACACAAGACGCGCTATGGGTCGACAGGATCAAAGAAGCCGTCAACGCCGCCCTGACAGCGAAAGGCTGGACGCTGGTGGAATCGGGCGGTAATGTCGCAATCGTAGCGATTGAGATGACTCACAATCAACGGACTCTCAACACCTTCTACGACGGCTTTGGAGGCGGCTGGCGATGGGGAGGTGGATTCGGAAACGCAACTACAACCGTTGACAACTACAAGGTCGGTACTCTCGTTGTCGATCTGTTCGACGCGAACTCGAAGAAGCTCATCTGGCGTGGATCGTCGAGTGACACCCTTTCAGACAAGTCCGATAAGAACATCAAGGCTCTTGACAAGGGAGTGCAGAAGATGTTCGATCATTTTCCTCCGGACGTGAAAAAGTGAGCGCGGCCAGATGCATGTTTTAGCCGCGATCATGCAGATAGCTAACCGGAGTTCTCTATGTGGATAGTTCGGCTAGCTCTTCGCCGCCCCTATACATTCATCGTGATGGCGCTCTTGATCGCCATCCTCGGTGGAATGGCAATCCTGACCACGCCAACGGATGTTTTTCCTTATATCAATATTCCGGTCGCTGGTGTGATCTGGTCCTATTCGGGCATGAGTCCGGATGACATGGCAAAGCGAGTGCTGTTGATCTCCGAGCGAGCCATGACCACTACGGTCAACAGTATCCAGCATATTGAATCAACGGCTTACAACGGTGTCGGCCTTATCCGCGTTTACCTGCAACCCGGGGCAAACACGGATCTGGCCATATCCCAGATTGTGGCCGTCAATCAGACTATTCTTCGTACGCTGCCGCCGGGAATCTTCCCTCCACTGGTGGTCCAGTATGATGCGTCAAGCGTTCCGATACTTCAGTTGGGCCTCAGCAGCAACACGCTTACGGAGCAAGAACTCTACGATTACGGGCAGAACTTTATTCGCACTCGTCTTTCGACGGTGCCGGGAATCTCGGTGCCCTTACCTTACGGCGGAAAGGTCAGGGGCGTCATGGTCGACCTGAATCCTGGCGCGCTATTTGGTAAGGGTCTCTCAGCGACCGACGTTTCGAATGCGCTCAATCTTCAGAATCTCATTCTCCCAACGGGGACGGTAAAAGTGGGAACGCGCGAGTACTTGATACAGCTAAACAGCAGCCCGGAACTTATATCGGCCCTCGACAACGTGCCGATCAAGACCGTAAACGGCGCGCCCATTTACATGCGAGATGTCGCCCAGGTAAGGGACGGATATCAGGTCCAGACGAACATCGTCCGGACGGACGGCAAGCGGTCAGCGCTGCTGACGGTATTGAGACACGGCGGCGCTTCCACTTTGGAAGTTGTCGATGGGGTGAAGAAACTGTTACCCGCAGTGGAGGCAACACTGCCGCCCGCTCTTCGAATTAGTCCCCTGTTCGATCAGTCCATCTTCGTCCGTGCATCGGTCAGCGGGGTTGTACGGGAAGCGACGATTGCCGCGGTCTTGACCGGGCTCATGATTCTGTTGTTCCTAGGGAGCTGGCGCAGTACGTTGATTGTCTGTCTCTCGATCCCCCTTTCCATTCTCACTTCCCTCATCGTTTTGAGTTTGCTGGGGCAGACCATCAACGTAATGACGCTGGGCGGTTTGGCCCTGGCTGTCGGAATTCTGGTTGACGACGCAACGGTAGAGATCGAGAATGTGCATCGCAACATGGGTATGAAAGGGAAGTCCCTGGTGCGCGCGATCTTAGACGGCGCGCAGCAGATTGCAGTGCCTGCGTTCGTATCGACGTTGTGCATCTGCATCGTGTTCGTCCCGGTGCTCATGCTCTCGGGTGCTGCGAAATACTTGTTTACGCCTCTCGCCATGGCTGTCGTCTTCGCCATGTTGACTTCATATCTGTTGACCCGGACGGTTGTGCCGACGCTGGTCCACTATCTTCTCCCAGTGGAGATTCCGCTGTATCAGGAGGGTGATGAGGCGAGCAGCGCCGCAAAAGCAGCAGGACCGATCTGGCGGATTCACCAGGCGTTCGACCGGTATTTCGAGAAGCTGCGCGACGCCTATCATGGGTTCCTCGAGTGGGTGCTGGAAAATCGCGCAGCGGTTGGAGGCGCCTTTGCCATTTTCGCATTCTCGTCGTTGGGGCTGGTGCTATTTGTCGGGAGAGACTTTTTCCCCTATGTGGATTCGGGCCAAATGCGTTTGCACGTGCGTTGTCCTTCGGGAACTCGGATCGAAGAGGCCGAACGGATTTTCGGCGCCGTGGAAGAAGAAATCCGTCGTGTCGTCCCTCCTCAGGAACTCGACACGATCCTTGACAATATCGGCCTCCCGAATTCGGGCATCAACCTCGCTTTCAGCGATAGCGCCACCAGTGGATCAGGCGATGGGGAAATTCTCGTCTCACTCAAGCCCACCCACCACCCGACGATCGATTACACGAGGCAGTTGCGGAGCACGCTGGCAGAGCGATTTCCCTCCGAGACTTTCTTTTTTCAAGCGGCGGACATTACCAGCCAGATCCTGAATTTCGGCCTGCCCGCGCCGATCGACGTTCAAGTGACAGGCAATGACGCTACCGGGAACTATCAAATCGCGACACAGTTGCGGGATCAAATCGCCCGATTACCGGGAGCAGTGGATACATTTATCCGACAGCAGGTCGACTATCCGACGGTAAAGGTAAATGTCGACCGGATCAAAGCGGACGAGTCGGGACTCACGCAGAGAGACGTCGCCGATAGCCTGCTGATTTCGCTTTCCTCAAGCGGTCAGGTCGCGCCAAATCAATGGCTCAATCCGCAAAACGGCGTGAACTATAACGTTGCTGTACAAACGCCACAGTTCGCTGTGCCGACGTTCGACGCTATGCAGCGTACGCCAATCACGGCCCTCGCTGGCGGCCGGACGACCCAACTCCTGGACAATCTGGCCAGCCTGCAGCGGACCACGTCGGCGGAAATCGAGAGCCACTACGATGTGCAGCCCGTCATTGACGTGTATGCAAGCCCTGACCGTCGCGACCTGGGTGGCTTCGCCGTCGACGTGAACCGCATCATCGACAAGGTGCGCCAGAGCCTGCCTCCAGGCACAACTATTGAGCTGCGCGGGCAGGTGGATACCATGCAGAGCTCGTTTACCCGTCTGGGTCTTGGCATGGTCTTCGCCATCCTCCTGGTCTACTTGCTGATGGCCGTCAATTTTCAGTCGTGGCTTGATCCGTTCATTATTCTCACGGCTCTGCCCGGAGCCATGGCTGGCATGCTGTGGATGCTCTACCTGACTCGTACCACGCTGAGCGTTCCCGCTTTGATGGGCGCAATTATGGGCATCGGTGTAGCCACGGCTAACAGCATCCTCCTCGTGACGTTCGCCAACGATGAGCGAGAGCAGGGCAAGAACGCGATGGAGGCAGCCCTGTCGGCGGGGTTCACCCGAATCCGGCCCGTGATCATGACCGCTCTCGCCATGATCATTGGCATGGTTCCGATGGCATTGGGGATGGGCGATGGAGGTGAGCAGAATGCGCCTTTGGGCCGGGCCGTCATCGGCAATCTGTTGCTGGCCACGCCCACGACGCTGTTCTTCGTCCCAATCATGTATAGCTGGCTGCGCAAGAAGGCGCCGGTGAACCTCGACGCGCAGATTGCTACAGAAGCCGGTGAAACAACAGCTGGGCCTGGCGGGAAGGATTAAGGGTTACACGAAATGTTCGGTCACACCGGAAGTTCGCAAAAACGTCTGGTCATGGCGGTGCTGGTGCTTGGAGTGCTGGTAGCGGCGGCTCTTCTCGCTGGGTATCTTCCACGGAGAAATACTACACAGCAGCTCGACAGCGCGGCGGCTAAGCTACGAAACACGCCACTCATTGTCAACGCGGCGAAAGTCACGCGCGCGCCAAATCTGACTGACGTATCGTTTCCAGGCAGCATCACACCGATCACGGAAGCATACATGTACGCACGCGCCGCCGGGTACTTGAAGCGGCGATATGTTGACATTGGGGACCGAGTTTCTGCGGGACAATTGCTGGCTGAAATCGACGCTCCCGACCTCGACCAACAAGTGACGCAAGCACAGGCTGCGCTGTCGCAGGCTGAAGGGCAGCTCGGTCAGGCGGAGGCTACACTCCAGCAACTGATAGCGACCCGGGATCTTGCCGCTGTGACATGGCAGAGGTACCAAGTTCTAACTAAGACCGGCGCAGTGTCGCGTCAGGCTGGTGATACGCAGATGACGGCCGCGAAAACGGCCGAAGCCAATGTGACGGCCGGCGAGAAGAACGTCGTAGCGGCAAGAGATTTCGTTCGCGCTAGCAAAGCCACATTGGATAGACTCGTCACGCTTCAGGGATATGAAAAGGTCACTTCGCCGTTCGCTGGGGTCGTAACGGCGAGGAACGTTGATATTGGCGCGCTTATCTCGGCTACGGGTTCGACTCAAGGACCCACCCGGCCAAGCCCTGCAGCCCCCTCCGATGTTCCCAGCAGTGGCGAGATCTTTCGCGTCGCCCAGATCGGCAGGTTGCGCGTTCTCGTGTCGCTGCCCCAAAGTGAGGCGGCGGGCATCCATGTTGGACAGCCAGCCAGCGTCAGTGTCGAGGAACTTCCGAATCGACTATTCCCGGGCCAAATCACCCGCACTTCGAATGCCCTGGATGCCGCATCGAGAACACTTCTCACTGAGGTGCAAGTCGCCAACCCCACGGGAGTTTTACTTCCAGGGATGTACACAACGGTTCGATTCGCCACGAACCGGGAGGTCCCGCCTTTCCTGGTTCCCGACGCCTCGCTGGTGGTAGAGGCAGACGGAACAACCTTGGCCGTGCTACGGCCCCTTAGCCAACAGGACTCGGAGAAAGCCGCCTCGAAGGGAGTGGATAAGACAGTGTTGGCTCGTGCACGAATCGTTCATTTCCAGAAGGTGCAGCCAGGCAGGGACTATGGCACGACGCTCGAGATTCTAGACGGTCTGCATGATGGTGAATACGTCGTGGTCGACCCCGGCGATGCCGTGAAGGAGGGCGCCATCGTGCAGATGGCAGAATCTGCAGCGGCCTCCAATTCCAAAGAAGCGCGGGGATCGAGCAAATAGGCCATGAGGTTTCTTGTCCATGTGGCGCTGCTGTCGGTCTTTGCTCCGGGATTTGTCCTCGCACAAGACTCGCGTGAAGCGTTGAACGATCGAACGCCGCAAGTCCGACCTTCAGATGGCACCTTCTTCAGCCGGTTGGGCAACTCCTATAGAGCTCCGGAGGTGTCGCCAGTGAACCTACAGAATTCCCAGCGGATCTTGGACCTGATGCGCGCCGGACAACTCTATTTATCGTTGGACGATGCCATTGCACTTGCACTCGAAAACAACCTGGACATCGAACTGGAACGGTTCCTGCCGAAGATTGCGGACACGGACGTACTGCGAGCGGCCGGAGGTGGACTGCTCCGCGGGTTGAGTCTGCTGGTAAATGAACCGCCTCCCGGTATTGGCGGCCCGAACGGGCCCCTATTGACGAACCTCACATCTGGCTCCGCGCCCACGCCCATCGTCAACACGAACTTTTCGGATATTGCGCTGATAAGCCAACAGCAGAACAATCTGTCGGTAACTGGGGCGATTCCAATGTCAAATGGACCTGCCATCCCTCGGTACGATCCGATCGTGGCTGGCCTGGTGAACGGGCAGCACTTGACAACTCCCGAATACAGTACTCTTACCACTGGTTCTAACTGGTTAGCCGAGAACAACGTAAACGGCAGCGCCGGGATGAACGTAGGTCTCTCGCCCGGAACTCAACTCAGCGTAAACTTCGACAATAGCTGGTATTCCACTAACGCCACTCGCTACACTTACAATCCGTTCGTCAACTCGGGCCTCGGCTTCACGATCACGCAGCCACTGCTACAGGGCTTTGGCGTGAAGTTGAACAAGAGGTACATCCGCATCGCCCGGAACAGCCAGAAAGTCGCCGACCTTGTTTTTCGACAGCAGGTTATGGACACCGTAGCCGGTATCGCGCGCCTCTATACAGATCTTGTCAGCTTGAACGAAGACGTCAAGGTAAAGCAGGAAGCCCTTCGTCTCGCGCAGCGGCTTTATGAAGACAACAGAAATCAAGTTGAACAGGGCACCCAGGCGCCCATCGAACAGACCAGGGCAAACGCTGCAGTCGCCGTAAGCAGACAGGCACTTATTACCGCCGAAGGTCTGGTGCGGCAGCAGGAATTGATTGTGAAGACGGCAACTACCCGTGGAGGACTCGCGAACCCCCAAGTGCTCGCGGCCCATATTGTTCCCACAGGCACGCTCGCTGTTCCTGAACAGGAACCAGCCCAGTCGCTACCAGACCTGGTAAGCGAGGCGCTACAAAAACGTCCGGATCTGGCTGGCGCCGGTCTTCAAGTTGATAATTCGGAAATTAGTTTGAAGGGTTCACTTAACGCGCTGAAACCACAACTGAACCTGGTGGGAACCGTTCAAAACAGTGGCATGGCCGGCGATTTGAATCCTCTCGCCGGCCCGCTGCCCGGAAGCTTGAATCCCGGCGGCTATGGCACGGCGCTGGGACAGGTCTTTCGACGCGACTACCCTTCCTACGGTGTTGGGTTGCAATTAACTTTGCCTTTGCGGAATCGTGTCGCCCAAGCGGATGCTGTGCGCGACGAATTGCAGGTCAGGCAAGCTCAAGTGCGCCGCCAGCAGTTACAGGATCAAGTCCGCCTAGAGGTCGCCGATGCTGAGGAGTCTTTGCGGCAGGCGCGTGCTGCCTACGAAGCGGCGGTAGAGGCGCGGCGGCTTCAGGAGCAGTCCGTCAGTGTAGAACAGCAGACGTTCACCGTCGGGCTCTCCACAAATCTGATGGTAATTCAATATCAGAATTACCTCGCACAAGCCCGCTCGACGGAGGTCGCCTCCAAAGGCGCCTACATCAAGGCGAGGATTGCCCTCGAGCGGGCTATTGGCACAATTTTGGACGAGAATCACGTTGCCATCGACGAAGCTTATCGTGGCAGCGTGGCCCGCCCCCCAGGTGCGCTCCCGGAGCCTGCCAGATAGAGGTTCTGAAGCGCACCTAACAACTAAGCATGCAGGAGATATTCACAATGAGAGTTCTTCAGCAGGGTATGGCACTTTTGCTTTCCTGGTGCCTACTTTTCGTCGGCGTCCGAGACGGGTTCGCCTATCAGACCGACGCATCCATTTCGCAGACGCCGCTTCAGGCTGCGCAACAGAGTTCGGAACAACTGCAGCAACTCATAGCGCCCATCGCAATGAAAAGGATCTCGGCGAAAACACTTCGGCGCTCGCCAGTGCGATGACAGGGTTTCACAAGGACGCGACCTGGCGCGCCGCCGATCAATAGAACGATGCGTAATTTCGATAGCCTCTCCGAGCGTGACATTCTCGCTCTAGCTATATCGCTTGAAGAAGAAGACGAGCGGATCTATGCCGATTTCGCCGAAGGCCTCCGCCAGGACTTTCCGGCTTCGGCGCAGGTCTTCGACGGCATGCGGGCCGAGGAATCGGGCCACCGGCGGCGTCTCATCGAGCTGTTTCGCGAGAAGTTTGGCGACCACATACCGCTCTTTCGCCGGCACGACGTGAGAGGCTTCGTGCACCGAAGGCCGGTCTGGTTAGTACGGCCCCTCGGGCTGGAAACGGTCCGGAACCAGGCAAGCGCGATGGAAGTGGAAGCACGCCGCTTCTACGAAAAGGCAGCCGCTCGAGCGGTGGATGCCCGCCTGCGGCAGTTGCTCGATGACCTGGCTCAGGAGGAGCGCTCGCACCAGGATCGGGCTGAAGAACTGGAAAAGGACAAGCTGGGGCCGGACGTCAAACACCAAGAGGATGAGGCAAACCGTCGCCTGTTTGTTTTGCAGATCGTTCAACCCGGCTTAGCAGGACTGATGGATGGCTCGGTGTCTACACTCGCGCCGGTGTTCGCCGCGGCGGTCGCGACACATAACAGTTGGAATGCATTCGTGGTCGGGCTGGCGGCATCAATCGGCGCCGGTATCAGCATGGGTTTTGCCGAGGCCCTGTCCGACGACGGCAGCCTCACCGGGCGCGGTCATCCCTGGGTGCGGGGATTCATTTGCGGTCTCATGACTGCGCTTGGCGGGATCGGCCACACACTACCATTCCTCATTCCAGATTTCAGACTGGCGATGACCGCCGCCATGCTGGTCGTTGTAATCGAACTGGGTATCATCTCTTGGGTCCGGCATCGCTATATGGAGACGCCGACCCTTTCCGCAGCTATGCAAGTAGGATTGGGCGGAGTCCTGGTATTCCTTACCGGTGTCCTGATCGGCAGTGCGTGATGTCGCCTTGCCGTCACTTGCCAGCATTTCGACTTCGTTTTATCGACAGCAAGTTCTTGATAATTCTTCACACCCAACCTTTTCAATGATGTGCCGGCGTCTGGCAGTAGGTCATCCAAATGCGTTCTCAGTAAGTGATAACGGTGGGCCAGACGCCACCGCGTCCTAATCAATGAAAGAGAGGAAGAGAAAAATGAACATCAGATTCAACGCACTTTGGATGAGCGCTTCTTTAGCGCTGATGGGTTCTATGATCACGCCGGCGATCGCGGACGAGTGGAACAAGGAAACCAGGATCGAGTTCAGCACGCCGGTGGAAGTTCCCGGGAAAGTACTCGATGCCGGGAAATACGTATTCAAGCTCGCTGATAGCGATTCGGATCGCAATATTGTGGAGATCTTCTCCGAGGATGCAAGCGGCGCCCAAAAACTCGTGACGACCGTTCCGGCGATTCCCGCCTACCGCACGGCCACGCCGGACGAGCCGATCGTCAAGTTTGAGGAGCGGAGCTCGGGTAGTCCCGAGGCAATTCACAGCTGGTTTTATCCTGGAGACAACACTGGCTGGGAGTTCGTCTATCCCAAACGGCAAACTTTGGAGACAAGCGCGAATATGACTCCGGCTTCGGCTGCGGTAGCCACTTCTGCTGCCCCGAGTCTGCCCCCGGCGCCTGAGGTTCAAGAACAAAAGCAGGCCCCGGAAGCGGCCGCGGTGGAAGAGGAAGTAATGGTCGCGCAGGACGACGCCCTTGTCCCGCCGCCCTCACAGGACGCTGATACGCAGAACAGCGCCGACCGGTTTCTCCCCCAGACCGCTGGGTATTCCGGCCTGGAATTCATGACTGGCCTCTTCATGTTAGGGGGTGGCATCGCAGCCTTATTCGCCTCGCGTCGAAAGTCTCTAGCTTGAACCGAGGTGTCCATGCGACAGCGGGGATTGTTAATTTGGCTCGGCAGCGCCCTCATCGTTGGGGGCGCTGTTGTCTTGGCGTGGTACTCATGGACGTTGTACCAGCGAGGGGCAGCGCAGCGGCTTGCGAAGGAATGGCTGAGGCGAACGCCGGCAATCTCTCGCCCCACGCCAGCGCCACCAGTGCGCCGCGGCGACGTGATCGGCGAGCTCGATATTCCGCGGCTGCGATTGTCAGTGATGGTCTTCGAAGGCGATGACGCCGGAATCCTGAGCCAAGGGGCGGGACATATTCCGTGGACACCGCTTCCGGCCGGCAGCGGCAACATCGGAATCGCCGCGCATCGCGATACCTACTTCCGCCCGCTGCGCCTCATCCATGCGAACGACGTCATTGCCTTGAAGACTCCGGCGGGCACATCGCGGTTCACGGTCACGCAAACGGAGATAGTACAGCCTTCCGCTATTGGCGTGCTGTCGCGTGCCCCCGGGCGCGACCTGACACTGGTGACCTGCTATCCGTTCTTTTTTGTGGGGAGCGCGCCGGAAAGGTTCATCGTGCACGCGCGGAAGATTGGGTGACGCAATAGCGACACGTGACGAACTCTCGACTCGGTCGCCGCTGGTTTGCCCATAAGACCCAGGACTGTCCATATATGGCCCCGAGAGTGCATTTCCAGGATTGACGGTCACTCAGATGACGATTCTCATCAATGGTTCCCCCATCGACGCCTCGGTTGGAGAGCGTCTCATCGACGTGATCGGCAGCGCCGGGGTCGAGCTTCCCCACGTCTGCTATCACCCGCAGCTCGGCCCCATCCAAACCTGCGACACATGCCTCGTGGAGCTCAATGGTGAACTGGTGCGCGCTTGTGCGACCGCCGTCTCCGAGGACATGTCCGTACGAACCACGACGGAACGGGCACAGTCCGCGCGAAGGGAAGCCTTCGACCGCATTCTGAGCAACCACCTCCTGTATTGCACCGTCTGCGACAACAACAACGGCAACTGCACGGTGCACAACACCACGAAGATGCTGGGCGTCGAGCACCAGAGTATTCCGTTCAAAACCAAACCCTACGAAGTCGATAACACCAACCCGTTCTACCGTTACGATCCCAATCAGTGCATTCTGTGCGGCCGCTGCGTCGAAGCCTGCCAGAATCTCGAGGTCAACGAAACTCTGTCCATCCGCTGGGAGGATCCCCATCCGCGAGTTCTGTGGGATGAAGGAGCGACGATCGGGGAATCCAGCTGCGTTTCCTGCGGCCACTGCGTGACGGTCTGTCCCTGCAACGCTCTTATGGAAAAATCCATGCTCCATCACGCCGGTTTCATGACTGGCCTGTCAAAACCCGCGATCGACGGCATGATCGACATCGTAAAAGGCCTCGAGCGCGAGACCGGCTATACAGCGATTCTCAAGGTCTCGGAAGTCGAGGCGAAGATGCGTGAAACCCGCATCCGCCGCACCAAGACTGTGTGCACGTATTGCGGTGTCGGCTGCAGCTTCGATGTTTGGACGAAGGACCGCCAAATTCTGAAGGTGGAGCCGGCGGACGGCCCTGCGAACGGCGTTTCCACCTGTATTAAGGGCAAATTCGCCTGGGACTTCATTAACAGCCAGGACCGGCTCACCACCCCGCTGATCCGCGAGGGCGACCGCTTCCGCGAGTCTAGTTGGGATGAGGCGCTGGACCTTGTTGCGACACGCCTCGCGGAAATTAAAGCGAAGAATGGTGCGGACGCTCTCGGCTTTATTAGCTCTTCCAAGTGCACCAACGAGGAGAGCTATCTCATGCAGAAGCTGGCTCGAGCCGTGATCGGCACCAACAACGTGGACAACTGCTCGCGGTACTGCCAGGCTCCGGCCACGGCTGGCCTGTTCCGAACCGTGGGTTACGGCGGGGATTCCGGCTCGATCGGGGACATCGAAAAGGCCGATCTGGTCCTGATCGTCGGGAGCAACACGGCGGAGAGCCATCCCGTGCTGGCCACCCGGGTCAAGCGAGCGCACAAGCTGCACGGTCAGAAGCTGATCGTCTCGGATCTGCGGCAACACGAGATGGCACGGCGCGCCGATGTCTTCCTTCATCCACGCGCAGGCACGGATATGGTCTGGCTTTCGGCCATCAGCCGCTACCTGCTCGACAACGGCCTTGCGCACACTGCCTTCCTGGATAACTGGGTTAATGACCTCGACGCATATCGAAAGAGCCTGGAGCCGTTCACGCTGGAGTTCGCATCGCGTACCTGCGGCCTCCCTGTGGAAACTTTGAACCAGGTAGCGCAGCTGATCGCCGGTGCGGAGCGTGTCTGTATTCTTTGGGCCATGGGCGTGACGCAACACAGCAACGGCTCCGACACCTCAACTGCGATATCCAATCTCTTGCTCGTGACCGGCAATTATATGCGGCCGGGCACAGGCGCGTACCCGCTGCGCGGGCACAACAATGTGCAGGGCGCAAGCGACCACGGAGCGATGCCGAACTTCCTGCCCGGCTATCAGTCCGTCGATGATCCCGAAGTACGGCACAGGTTCGAGCACGACTGGAACGTCTTGCTGCCATCCACCAAGGGCCTGGACAATCACGAAATGGTCGATGCCATTCACCAGGGCAAGTTGAAGGCGATGTACCTGTTCGGTGAAGAGATGAGCTTAGTCGATTCGAATGCCAATTATGTCAGCGCTGCTTTCAGCAAACTTGGATTTTTCGTGGTGCAGGATATCTTTTTCAGCGCGACCTGTAAGTTCGCTGACGTGGTTCTTCCGGCCTGTCCGAGCCTGGAAAAAGAGGGTACCTTCACCAGCACGGAAAGGCGTGTCCAACGGCTGTACCAGGTTTTCGAACCGATCGAAGGCAGCCGGCCGGACTGGCAGATCGTGCAGCAAATAGCGAATCGGCTTGGCGCGTCGTGGAAGTACCAGCATCCTTCCGAAGTTATGGACGAAATCGCGTCTCTTACGCCGATGTTCGCCGGTGTAAACTACCGGCGCCTGGAAGGGTACAAGAGTCTCCAGTGGCCCGTCACCGCGGATGGCGCCGATGAGCCGCTGCTGTATACGAAACGATTCAACTTTCCGGACGCCAAAGCCCAATTGTTTCCGCTCCTGTGGAGGGAGGCGCCCGAACAGCCCGACGCCGAGTTCGATCTGCATTTGAACAACGGTAGGCTGCTCGAGCACTTCCACGAAGGCAACCTGACCTATCGGAGCCCAGGCATCAAGGAAAAAACGCCGGACACGTTCGTCGAGGTCTCGCCGGAGCTTGCGAAAGAGCGCGGCATCCAAAGCGGAAGCCTGGTCCAACTGACCTCGCGGCGCGGGTGGCTGCGGGTTCGGGCGGTGGTCACGGATCGGGTCCATAACGGAGAGCTCTACATGCCCATGAACTCCAGCGAGAGTCCGGTCAATGTTTTGACCGGCAGCCACACCGACCCGGTGACGCATACCCCCGCCTATAAAGAGACCGCAGTAAAGCTGCAGGTACTGAGCGAAAAGGGAGAGAACCCACTGCCCCGAACCAATTCCCGCTTCGGACACCCAACGCCCCAGCGCGGCGTTGAAGTAGAGCGGAAGTGGAAGCGTCCAGACTACAGGATGCCAGGCACCGGCCTGGTTAACATCCGAACCAAGTAACGAGGAGGCGAAAGATGGCTCAACCGATTGCTTTTCATGCACCCGCGAAGGCGGTGCCGGCGAATATGGAACGGCTGCAAAACGCTCCCACGGAACACGCCGAGGCCCTCCTCTCGGCTTACGAGCTGTTGCAGCTTCTGCACGACCGGGGCGTGCTGAATCTGTTTCGCGGCTTGGTGGACGGCGGCGATCAGTTGATCGGCACCATCGCCGCCGCTGTGGACACTCCGGAATCGATTCGCGCTATTCGCAACTTTCTCCTGCTGACGAAGTTTTTCGCGAACATCCCTCCGGATGTCCTGACCAGCCTGGCCGACACCGTCAACGCCGGAGCCAAAAGGGAAAAGGCCCAGAAAGCTCCCGGGCTGCTGCGCTTGTTATGGCGGCTCCGTAGTGAGGACAGCCGTCACGCCGCATCAGTCGCTCTCGATCTTGTCGAGGGTTTGGGTAAGGGGCTATGACACCGGCCACCGTCCGAGTGCCTATCGGCAAAGTCGATGGCCGCATCACGCGATGGCGCGAGGACATCCTCGCCGTCGAAGAGCCGCTCGAGATTCGCGTAGGCTCCAAGGAGCCTCTCCGTCACTATGCGAACGCCGGGCCATGATTTCGAGCGTTGCGGGCGTTTCGTTGGATGGAACGGTCGTCAGCCACGACGGCAGCGAGGACCGCAAACTCTATGGGCATGAGGTTCACAACCAAGCTGTACTGACGGGTGAAGTGCCTGCGCCCGCGGCCGCTCGAGCGCTGATCGCCGAATTGGACCGCTATTCGCCGGCGAAGCACTAGCCAATGTGCCGTGGACGCGCCGGGCAACCGCGCCAAGATCCGTGTCGGCAAAACGTCAACCCTGGCGTTCTGTCGACACATCCGGTAGCGCGGTTGTAAGAGGCGGTCGTCCGCTTGAGGAAAGCAATAGACTCCCCCGGTATCAACGGTTGGCAAGGCGAGTGCAGTTTCTCGGATTGAACAGCGATTTCTTCAAGAGCGCTGAATGGGAGAACGGATGCTACCAAATGAAAAGATCACTTCGGGCAGCCGGCTGGGATTTATTGGACTCGGATACCTGGGCTCACGCATCGCGCGACGCTTGGTCGCGGCCGGGTTCCCGATGGTCGTCTACGATCGCGATCGCACAAAAGCCACGGGGCTAGCTGCCATTGGCGCTGAAGTTGCCAAAGATCCCGGAACCCTGGCTGGCGAAGTTGACGTCGTGTTGTCCTGCCTGTTAGACGGCGCCGCGGTGGAGACAGTCTACCTGGGAACAGGCAAGGTTCTACGCAACGCCAGGCCCGGTACCCGGATTATCGAGCTAAGTACGATCGCTCCGGCGACCTCGCGGCAGTTATACCAAGCCGCACGGGAGTTTGGGATTTCCATGCTCGATGTGGCGGTCTCGGGCAGCACCGCCTCCGCCGAAGCTGGGGCGCTGACACTATTCGGCGGTGGCGAGCGCGAAGTCTTTGCAGCGGCGGAGCCGATTGTTGCCGCTATTGCGAAGCAGTGGTTTTACATGGGGCCCAGCGGCTCCGGTGTGGCCATGAAGCTGGTGGTGAACACGCTTTTGGGCGTAGGCATGCAAGCAGTCGCTGAAGCGGTCGCGTTAGGCTCGAGGCTGAACCTGCCGCGCGATCTTCTCTTTGACACACTAGCCAAGACGGCTGTCGTCGCTCCGGCGCATACCGGCAAATTGGCTACCGCCAAAAAGCACAACTACGCGCCACAATTTCCGGTTCGTCTCATGCGCAAGGATTTTGGACTCGTTTTGGATGCGGCCACGCAGTTTGGACTTTCGATGCCCGCGACCGAAGCGGCCGCAGCAATCAATTCCGAAGAAGCCGCGTCCGGGAATGAGGAAGACTTTTCCGCCGTCATCCGGCGGATGGAACAACCGGCTGAAGTGGAAAACGTTGTGCCGCCGGCAGCTTAGTACCTAGGACATCTACTAATTTAGGAGACTTGAAATGACGTTACGAACGCTCGGACAGAGCAACTTGAGAATTACGCCAATTGGGATTGGAGCTTGGGCGATCGGCGGAGGAAAGTGGGAGTTCGCTTGGGGCGCGCAGGATGACAGCGAATCCATCGCTGCGATCCACGCGGGGCTGGACCACGGCATGAATTGGATCGATACCGCAGCCGTCTACGGGCTGGGGCATTCGGAGACGGTCGTCGGCCGCGCTATCAAGGGGCTTCGTACGCGTCCTTATGTCTTCACTAAGTGCAGCCTGGTCTGGGACGAATCAGGAAATATCTCGCACAATCTGCAGGCCGCTTCCATTCGCCGGGAAGCCGAGTCCAGTCTGAAGCGGCTGAACGTCGATACCGTCGACCTTTATCAAATCCACTGGCCGGCCTGGCGCGGCGGTCCGGAGAGTGCCTCGCCCGGATCGATTGAGGAGGCAGTTGGCGCGCTGGCGAAACTCAAGGCCGAGGGCAAGATCCGTCACATTGGGATCTCGAATTTCAATGCGCAGCAGATGCAGCGCGCGATAAGCGTAGCTCCCATAACTTCCCTCCAGCCGCCCTATTCGCTTCTTGCGACCGACGTCGAGTCCTCAATTCTTCCCTTCGCTTTGGGGCACAAGATCGGTGTTATCGTCTATTCCCCGATGGCCTCTGGACTGCTGAGCGGCGCCATGACGCGCGAACGGATCGCTGCGCTCCCCGAAGACGATTGGCGGAAACACAGCCCGAACTTCCAGGAACCGCGACTCTCTCAAAATCTACAGCTGGTCGAAAGGCTACGCGCGATAGGCCAACGCTACAACGCGACGCCCGGCGAGGTAGCCATCGCGTGGACCCTGAGGAATCCCGCAGTCACTGGCGCGATCATCGGCGTCCGCAGCGCCCAACAGGCACGCGGTATTGCCGGTGCCGCCGATCTCACACTCAGCGACAGCGACATGTTGGTCATCGAGCAAGTGCTTACACGGCAGGCAGCGTGAGCCGTGTTGATGCTTTGTCGATACGGCGGATGGCCTGATCGGCATGGTCAGGAAATACCGAGCGGATTAGCCGAGCGTATTACCGGCTGACCGCCCAAGATGGAGGAGCCTTGAAAACGCACTACGCATGGCTGGCTGCTACAGCAACAATGGTGCTGGTCGCGGCCGCAACAATACTTCGTTCCGCGGAGGGGGGCCGCACGGTTTATCAGGATCGCATTCCAGCCGCGGCCCGAAAGGAAATTAAGTCTGTCGAACTGGAGATTGACCGCATCGAGAGCGATTCACTCAATCGGGCGCGGTCGGCAAAATTGGACCGCTTTCAGCAAATCATGCTGCTCGGCAAGATCATCTTCTACGACAAGCAGCTTTCAGTAATGAGGAACGAGTCATGTAGCTTCTGCCACATGCCGGAAACCGGGTTCAGCGGACCGGTCAGCGCCCTCAACCAGACGACGGTGGCTTACCCCGGTTCTCTTCGGGCTCGTTTCAGCGGACGAAAGCCTCAATCTCATACCTACGCCAGTTTCTCGCCGGTTCTTCATTACAATTCGGAACAAGGTGATTTTGTCGGCGGCCAGTTCTGGGACATGCGAGCAACGGGGCTGCGCTTGAACAGTCCGCTTGCCGAGCAGGCACAAGGCCCTCCACTAGACCCGGTCGAGATGGGCTTGATCGACCCGGCGTGTATGGTGTATCGAATGTCCCAGCGGCCTTACCGTTCCATGGCGGAAAGACTTTGGGGCGCGCAAGCATTGGCGGTCCAGTGGCCTGACAATGCAAAGCAGGTGTGCGACGGTCCGGGCCCGGCGCCAGATGTGGATCCGTTGCCCCTTCATCTCGGAGTGATCGACCGAGGAGTTGCGCAAACAACGTTTGATCGAATCGCGGAAGCGATCGCGGCCTTCGAAAGTTCGCCTGAGGTGAATCCATTCTCTGCAAAGTACGACTATGTCATGGCCGCAAAAGCCGAGTTTACGCCCGAGGAAAAGGCCGGTTACGAATTATTTCGGAGCAAAGCGACGCACTGCAACGAATGCCACAGAGACGGAGGTCCGGGTGAGGAACCGCTGTTCACGGATTTCACTGCCTCCAACCTGGGCTTGCCGCGAAACCCGGACCTTCCTTTTTATAAGGAGACTACCGCGGATCATTTCGGCTATACGGCCAACTCGGACGGACTGAAATACCTGGATCCTGGGGTGGGCGGCTTCCTGGCCAGCCCGCAGAACCCCAATCGCGAGTGGGCGGCGATGGCCAAGTCTTTTCTCGGAAAGTACAAAACTCCTACGCTGCGGAATGTGGATAAGCGCCCGCGTCCCGACTTCGTGAAAGCCTACATGCACAATGGATACCTTAAGTCGCTCAAGGAGGTGGTCCATTTCTATAACACCCGCGACGCGCTGCCGAGGTGCAAGCCGGGAGATCCTGGCGAGAAGGTAACGTGCTGGCCGGCACCGGAGAATGCGGAGACGATCAATCGAAAACAACTTGGCGATTTGAAACTGACTGACAAGCAGGAGGACCTGTTGGTGGCATTTCTCAAGACACTCAATGACGGCTACTCGCAGGCGGAAAAGTAGGCTCAGCGCTTCACACAGAAAGTTCGGCGCCCGACGAGGACCTTCTCGCCGCTTCGGAACATCTGACCATTATGATTCGAGACGTATCCCAGGAAAATGGCAGGCCAATTCTGGACGGTTTGTATCAACAACTCCTGCGACGAGGCGTTCAATATTTCTTGCCCGCCAGTCACCTCGAGATGGCCGGTCACGTTCGGGAATCAACGCCGGAAATCGTTTTTCACGCGACGTCTCAGACCGGCTTAAGTTTTGAGTGGCTAGGAAGTAGATATGCGCTCACCAATCACAGGGAGTTCAGCGATCACGAACAGAGGATGGTTCGAAGCATCGGTAGGTTCCTTTCTACGCGATACGAGCTTTTGTTCGACCGCGAGATCGCCGCACAGAATATGCCGATCTTCGGCGGCCTGACTGAGGATCGCTATGTCTCTACATTTCTCGATGGAAGGGTTTTCGGTGACACCACGAGCGCGGCCACGCTTCCCGATCGCGTTTCGGAGGCCATCGAGGTCCTTCGAATCAGTGCGCTCAGCTCGTACGAGGACAAACGAATATCGACAGGCGCTTTGCTTTTTGGAACTCTGCCGGATGCGTGTCACAAGCTGCCGTCGCGACCCTCCGACGCACTCCCGTATTCGAGCGAACTGACCTCAATTCGCAGCTTTCACCGCATCTGCGACGGATTACGGACGATCGCACTGGTGGACGGAAGCGGCCTTATGGTTGAGCTGGTCGATGTGCAAGAGTGGACCCAGCCCTTCAGCGAAATGGAACTCCCGGTTCCCACCGCGCGGCGCTACCGAACCCATACCCAGGCCACCGTGTGTGGCGGACACATATGCCTGGTGCTGACTCCGAACGGCGAGATCAAAATTTTCGGCGAGGGCGTTCAGTTATTCAGTTTTTTCGACGGGCGTTGGCATCTTACTGACGCGATCTCGAAGTATGAAGCCTGGGAGGCCGCGATCGGGCGCAGAGATCTGGCCGCGCGATTGTTCTCGGCCGGACTCAACCTTGCCGAACACAGGCGCGGAGGCATGTTTGTGGTGCTCGAAGACCCGCGGCACGCCCGCCAAGTTGTGAACGGGGTCGATCTGCTGGAAACCGACCAGCGGGAGAGAGCAGGCGCCAAGAACCAGCTGCATTACCTGTTGCGAAAAACGCGAGCTACCGAGCTTTCGCCGGCTGTGCTTGAAAGCATTGCGCAGATCGATGGAAGCGTTGTGCTCGATCGCGATTCGAAGTTGCTGGCGTTCGGAGCGATTCTCCGGCACCGGTCGCCGGCGGACGAGAATGAGGAGATCGGCGAAGGGGGACGTACCGCAGCCGCCATCGGTGCATCACAATTCGGCGATGTATTGATGGTGAGCGAGGGCGGCCAGCTCTCGTTCTATCAGAAGGGTCATTGCGTCTGGACTCTGTGAGTTGTGTGGCACGGCCAAGTGAGTCCTTGGAGACTATAATGCCGGACAAAAGCCAATTTGACATTCTAATCATCGGTAGTGGTGAGGCGGGCAAGTATCTGGCCTGGACAATGGCGAACGCCGGCCGGCGCACTGCCGTGGTTGAGCGTGGACTGATCGGCGGATCGTGTCCGAACATCGCCTGTCTTCCGAGCAAGAACATCATTCACAGCGCCAAGGTTGCGGAACTGGCGCGGCGGGCGGCAGAGTTTGGAGTCGTAACAGGACCCGTGACGATCGATATGGCCGGGGTGCGCGCACGCAAGCGCCAGATGGTCGATGGTCTCATCAACCTTCACCTTGACCGTTACAAAGCCAGTGGCGCCGAGTTGATCCTTGGTGAGGCGCGCTTCGTGGGGCCCAAAACAGTCCAACTGAGAACGAAGGACGGCGATACGCGCAGGCTTGCGGGTGATCAAATTTTCCTGAATGTTGGGACACACGCGGAGATTCCAGATGTGCCCGGTTTGAAAGCCGCCAGACCGATGACGCACATCGAGGCGTTGGAATTGGATCGTGCGCCCGAACACCTGGTCATACTCGGCGGAGGCTTCGTCGGGCTTGAACTGGCTCAGGCAATGCGGCGATTCGGAAGCCGTGTGACTGTGCTGGAACGGGGGCCGCAGCTTGCCGGCCGCGAAGACGGCGACGTTGCTGAAGAGATCCTCCGGTTGTTCCGCGAGGATGGCATCGAAGTGCTATTAAGTACCGATCTCCTTGAAGTGGAGGGCTCGTCCGGTCAAGGGATGAGGGCGCGGGTGCGAAATTCGCAGGGTGAGCGTGCAGTGGAAGGCTCCGATCTTCTCGTTGCTGCTGGACGAGTTCCGAACACTCAAGGTCTCGGATTGGAGAACACCGGCGTCGAGCTGGACGACCGTGGCTATATCCGAGTGAATGAGCGACTTCAGACAACCGCCCCAGGCATATGGGCCATGGGCGAATGCGCCGGCAGCCCTCAGTTCACCCATATCTCGTTTGACGATTTCCGAATTGTGCACGACAACCTTACCGGCGGGAACCGAACCACGCTGGGCCGGCTTGTGCCGTTCTGCCTGTTTACCGACCCGGAATTGGCGCGAGTGGGCCTGAACGAATCGGAAGCCCGGAAGCTGGCGATCCCATACCGACTCGCAAGGATTCCGATGGCTGCAGTGCTCCGCACGCGAACACTTTCTGAAACGCGAGGGTTCATGAAGGCCCTAATCGGTGCGGATACTGATGAGATCCTGGGATTCACCGCGTTCGGGACAGAAGCTGGCGAGTTGATGGCGATCGTGCAGACAGCCATACTCGCGAAGCTCCCATACACCGCGCTTCGCGACGCGGTCTTAACGCACCCAACGATGGCTGAGGGTCTTACCTCGTTGTTCGGTGTGGTCCCAGCGCGATCGAGAGGAGGCGCGGCCGATCACCCGACATAACCGACCACTTCAACACGGGCTTCGAGGTTTTGGTCGCCGCCAGAACTAACGCGATCTGTTAGCTTCACAAGGGAAGTTCCGTGCTCGATGGGAACCCGTGCATCCTACGCCCCAGGTCTCCGTCATATTTCTTGGTTGTCTTGAACAGCTCCAGATGGCCGTCCGAGGCATCAAATCGGCACGCGTCGCGGATGGACTGCATCTCGGCAGCGCTTAAGGGCTGAAAACCGCGCGCGACCTCGAGATTCTGATGCAACACGTCGAGGGAATCGATGCCGCTAATGGTCACGGCAACCGGTAGGCTCATCGCATAGCGCAGTCCCATCGTGACAACCACTGCACCCTCGCGCACCAGCTCGCCACTGCCTCCCAGACTTTTCATGCCCAGCGCCGCCATGCCGCGCCCGGTGACCTCTGGCAGTACCTTGGTCTCAAAGCTGCGGAAAGTCGCGTCCAGGCAATTGAGAGGCATCTGCACAGTGTCGAATGGGAAGCCGTGGGAGAGCATCTTCAAATGAATAGACGGATCTTTATGTCCTGTGAACCCGAGAAACTGCACCTTGCCCTGTTGCTTGGCTGCGAGCAAAGCCTCGGCTGCGCCATTTGGAGCAAAGATCAGGTCTGGATCGTTTTCGTAGATCACCTCGTGTATCTGCCAAACGTCTAGGTGATCGGTCTGCAAGCGCGTTAGCGATTCTTCAAGCTGCCGCATGGCGACATTTTTGTCGCGCCCATGCGTACAGACCTTCGTCATCACGACGGCGCGGTCTCGCTTGCCCTTGAGTGCGCGACCCAGCCGTTCCTCGCTCAGGCCTTGATGATATTCCCAGGCATTGTCGAAGAAGTTCACGCCGGCATCCAACGCCTCATTTACAATTTGGGTGGCTTCAGCCTCACTGTTCGCAGAGCCCAGGTGGTATCCGCCGATTCCCAATGCCGAAACTTCCAAACCGGTGCGGCCCAGTGGGCGCTTGGGTACTTCCGCGCCGGACTGCCCATGGGCTCCGAGACTTGCGGCTCCGAGCATAAACGCCTCCACAAAAGTTCTTCTGCTTACATCGAATTTACGCGCCATGTTATTTCGTCGGCGGGAACGGATGCCCGCTGTTGTCTGCGATCTTGAGCATCTCCCTCACCTCAACCTGCTGCGAGTCGAGCGGAAAGCGATGACTGAGGCGCGCTTCCGGATTGTCGAACTTGAGCGACAATTTGTAGAGCTCGAATCGGCCGTCCGCAGCATACGTGCGGCAACGGTCGCGCAGCGACTGCATTGCCGACGACTGCAGCGGCTCGAAACCCTGCGCCACTTTGAGCGCCTGCTGCAGCGCTTCGGGCTTATCAATCCCGGTAATCGTGGTAGTCACCGGCAGGCTCATCGCGTATCTTAGGGCTTCCTCGCCAGTGAGCACGCCTTTTTGTACCGGCTCACCATGGCCACAAATGGGCTTCATCCCAAGCGCGGCGATTCCCCGGCGATTCAACTCCGGTAGTACCTGCTGTTCGAAGCTATGAAAGTGCGCGTCAAACGCGTTCAGCGGCATCTGCACAGAGTCAAACGGAAAGCCTGTGGCCAGCATCTTCAGGTGAACGGATGGGTCCTTGTGTCCGGTGAATCCGACAAACCGCACCTTCCCCTCCTTCTTGGCTTGTCCTAGCGCCTCCGCGGCGCCATCTTTCCGGATGAACAAGGCGGGATCGTTTTCGAAACACACACCGTGGATTTGCCAAAGATCCAGATGATCGGTTCGCAACCGATGCAACGATTCGTCGAGCATGCGCAGCGCAAGGGCCTTGTCGCGGCCGTGCGTACAGACCTTGGTCATCAGGAACACGCGATCGCGCACGCCCTTTAAACCGGCGCCCATCCAGGCTTCGGTCTTGCCGCGGTGATATTCCCAGCAATTGTCGAAGAATGTAATACCGCCATCCACGGCCTGCCTAACAAGGCGTACCGCAGTGCCCTCGTCAGGTGCATCGCCGAGATGATGTCCGCCAAAGCCCAGCGCCGAGATCTTGACGTCGTGGCGACCGAACTGTCGTAGCGGAATCGCGTTTCCATTAGTATTCGGCATCGTCGGCTCCCGTCATCAATTCCAGTTCGTGCAACTGAGTTGCCAATTTCTGGATAGAGCGTGCAAGACCACAATTTCTTCAATGAGGCGCCGATCGTTTAGCCGGAGTGTTCGGAGGAGCACACCCCGACGGTCATTACCGCAGCGCCCTGCTTCGGCGCCTCATTGAAGAAGCCTCGGAACCCGTTCCGAATCGGTGAAATCATTCCCCGCGGTGACATAACGCAGCCGTTCTTGTTCTCGACAGAAACTTTGCCATTCTCAGCCGGCCACGGTGATGACGAGTTTTCACGGCGCTAACAGTCAGGCACAATGTCTCAGCAACCTCCGAGATGCTGCGCTCCTCTAAGTCACGCATTCGAACCACTATTCGATACTTGTCAGGTAGACTTGCAAGTGCTATCCGAAGCAGCCTGGCGGTCTGGCTGCGAGCGCACACATTGAAGGGGGAGTCCTTCGGGTCCGTGACCTGTGTTTCGGCGATCGCCGACCCGTCTAGCGCGACCGACCGTGAAGCGAGCCTCTTTCGCCAGTTCTGATTGACTTCGTTTAGGGCAATCCGAATCAACCAAGTCCGGAAGCCGGCTTCAAATCGAAATTGTTCCAAATGGGTGAAAGCTTTGAATACAGCCTGCTGAACTATGTCGTCGATATCCGGGTCATTTCTCATCTTCACCTGGACAGTCCGCCAAAGCGCGCCGACGTGCGGCTCGATCAAATCCGTGAACAGATCCCGTCGGCCCCCGAGAATCTGACGAATTAGTGAGGCTTCTTTGTGCTTCACCGGCAACGCCGGAATTGCCGATACTTTATCGAGGTTATAGGCGACCGTTCCCATTGAGTCCCACTCTTCGATCTGGAGTCGCTCGCTCACGAGCGCATTCTTTCCAATGCAAGTGGCCAGCCATTCGCCGAAGGCCGGTTAAGAAGCTCTGGGTCCGGTCTATGACAAAGAACGGCAGGAACGTCTGGGCGGGTGAGGCTTGAAAGGCCTCGCGTGCGCAGCCGTGCCGGTGTCCGCTGGACGCCATTACTGTGGATAGTTCGACTCAGCTGGTGAGGCGGTCCCAAGTAGCCCGCGCCGGGACATAAAAGGGGAGCAGCAAGGCGTCGGCGTTGCCTGCGACCAGATGGATTGCGCCATAGCCTGCCGGCACCGACGTGTTGCGTCCAGGTTCGGATCACTCAGCCTAGGGCCGGCATCTTGGATCCAGGTTTGATGACACTGGGGTCCTGAATCCAGCGCCGCAGATTTTCCGGTGTGTTTGGAGCCGCTCCGGAAGCAATTGTGTCGCGGCTCATCAGGTGGGTCAGATCGGGGCCGAACCGCCCATTTGCCGCAGTACCAGCCGCGGCGTGGCAGTTGATGCAGGCCGTCCGTTCAAAAATCTTCTGCCCTTCCGAGACAGTATCGATGGCCTTCGCCGGTCGACTCTGTTCTTGAATCCAGCGGTCGAACTCATCGTGGGTCTGCACGTAAACGCGCAGCAGCATCTTGGCATGTTGGGTTCCGCAGTATTGCGCACACTGCCCCAAATAGAGCCCAGTCTCGCGCGGATCCATCCACTTACGATTAGGGTGATTGGGTATCAGGTCCGTTTTACCGGCCAGACGGGGAACCCAGAAGCTGTGATCTGTGTCTGCGGAGAGAAGCGTGAGGAAGGTTGGGGTCGGATGCGCCGGGTCACTTACCGGGATGTGCAGTTCATTCGCGGTCACCACTTTTAGCGACGGATATCGATACTCCAACCAGAATTGGTGGCCGATGACGGTGACTTCAAGAGCATTGCTTGGGCGGGCGGCGTTCTGGATGCTCGCGATTACGCGGGCTGCTGCGAGAAAGAGGACCACGACAATTAGAATCGGAATGACCGTCCACGCGAGTTCCACCTGAGTGCTTCCATAAACCTGTGCGGGCTCGCGCCCGTCATTCATACCCCTCCTCCTGAACTTCACTACTGCGTAGGCAAGTAAGTTGAAGACCACTATAAATATTGCCGCGGTGATCGTTAACACAAAAAGAGATAGCTCAAAGATAGACTGGGCCGGCGTCGAAACGGGAACGAAAATGTTTGGCGGACTTAGAGGCGAATGCGCAGGCTCCGCCAACGCGGTGACTGCCGCAAAGAACGTAGCGCTGCGAAAATAGGACACGCCGCCCATAGCCGCCAACGTAATGAAAAGGGCACGTTTGATTCCAAAGCATTCGTCGACGCATTCGCTAGGAATGCCCCACTTTTGCGGAATGCGCCCCATTGGCTATGGAAGGAGGTCGGGTGTTGTAGCGACACCTGATGTCGAGCGGATGACAGTGGCTAAACTGAGATGTTCGGGGGCAGTTGTCCTCATCCCGCTGTGATTGTCGGCCCCACAGGGTTTCGCGTCAAAAGGAACCGTGATTGCTTTTGTGCTACTGAGCCTTCTGGCACCCACGCCGATGCGGCTCGGAGTTAAATCATGCCTCGAATATTCAATACTCTTGCATTGAGACTCGTGGTTCTGGGCGGCGTCGCAGCTAGCCAAGCCTTCCCTCAATCCACTAATCTGTCCCCCAACCCATATCAGCCTGATACTCCTGGCGCATCTCAAGCCCCTACCGACCTCCGCGTTTTCGGAACCAATCCAGACGGTTGGCTGTTCCCGATCACCAGTCTAAATAAATTGCTCCCGCATTGGATCCAATTCGGCGGGGAGTTTCGGAACCGCATGGAAGGCCAAACCGGACTCGGCTATGCGCCCGTCAACGACGCGTATGATTTGACGCAGCTCCGCTTAGGCATCTACCTTCGGCCCACGAAATGGCTAGAGTTAGTAGGCGTGACGCAGGATTCGCGAGTTTTTTTCAATCACCACGTGGCAACCGCGTCTCCTTACCAAAACATTTGGGATATTCGGGAGGCGTACGCCCGGCTGGGCAACTCGAACGATGGCTGGATTGACGCTGTCGTAGGCCGGCAAATGTTCAGCTCCGGCGACGAGCGTGTCATCGGACCGTCAGATTGGCTCAACATGGGTCGCACCTTCGACACCGTCAGGCTCGACCTCCATCCTTCGAATATTAAAGTCAGCATATTTGCAGCCTCGGTGATTAACGCCATTGACGGCCAGATTGACCATCACATTGCAGGCAACAATATTTATGGGATCTATAGTGGTTTTGCCCGTCTAATCCCTCATGCCATAGTGGAACCCTATGTGTTGTGGCGAGTGGCTCCCGGCAATGTGCCGCTTCCTGAAACCCAGGGGCATGGACATCTTGACGAGGTCACTTCTGGTGCTCGTATCGCCGGCACGTTACTCGATAATTTCGATTACGACGTCGAAATGAACAAGCAGACCGGCTCACTCGGACCGTCTTCCATTGACGCGTGGGCCGGACATTGGAACGTCGGCTACACCTTCAAGAATGCACTGACGCAGCCCAGGCCCTTTGTCGAATACAACTACGCGTCGGGCAACCGGAACCCAAGCGGTAATACCTGGGGCACGCATGACCAAATCTATCCTTCTGCTCACGACAAAATGGACTTCGCCGATCAATTCGGCTGGAAGAACATAGAGGACGCTCGGGCCGGAGTCAGCGAAACACTTGCTCATAAGTGGACGCTAACGGAGATGTTCAACGATCTCTGGCTGGCCACGACAAACGATGCCGCATATTCATCGAGCGGCGCCATTTCGATAGCCGCGCATCCTGGCGCTACGAGCAAACACCTCGGCATCGAACTCGACCTGATCGCCGAATACAAGCAAAACAGCCATGTCGACTATGGCTTCGGTTTTGCTCATCTATTTAGAGGCCAGTACTTGAATGAGGCTACTGGCGGCAAGGACTACAACTACCCGTTTGCATACATAACTTACGGTTTTTGAAAACTCCGGTTTTTGAATAATCAAGGGGACGCACATGGCTGACATTGACAAAGACAAAAGCGATACGAAAGCTAGTCGACGGGCGGTGTTCGGATTAGGCTCCGCCGCTGCGGCGCTGGCAATAAACGGGAGAGAGGACGCGAACGCGCAGACACCGTTGTTTGCTAACCACAATGCCCCGAACGAGACCAATCCCGGACCGCAGAACCTTCCTCTGGGGGCGGAGAATCCGGATTCGGAATGGTCTCCGTCCACCGACAGCGGAACCGTGAAGCCCTTTAAGTATTCGTTCTCTCTGGCACGCAAGCGCGTTTTGAGCGGCGGCTGGACGCGGCAGGTAACGGCGCGTGGCCGTGACAATGACCCATCCCCGGGTTGCTCGTTGCCCGCACGTTGACCTCGGTTGTTTCCTTTCTACAATTCCTAGCAACTCTGGTTCCCATTCGCGTGAGGAAGTGAAGTGGCCCGATTGAACGCGCTAGCAACTAATCTTGCGGCTCATGCGAAGCGCGGTCCTTCGTTTTATTGCTGGGAACGAAACGCGGTGGTGACCGCTCTTCTACACGTGCGTCGAGATATGGCCGCTGTCGCTCAGGTTTGTTGCACGACCACGCGATCACTAACGAAACCTACCTTGTTTCTCCTATTTCCAGCGGCTCGAGTGTCTTCCGCGACAGCGGCTCACGGACTACGTGATAGAGAAGAAGAGTAAGCACAAACGCGCAGCCCGCAGCTCCTGACCCATAGAGGAAAAGCGCCGAATAACCAAATTTCCCGACAATAACTCCTGCAATCGGGCCTGTCACACCCATTGCCAAATCGAGAAATGCCGTATACACCCCGAGTGCAGCGCCGTGGTTCTGATCAGCGACCATCTTGAGAGCTTCTACTCCGAGTGCTGGAAATACCAGGGCGAAGCCACATCCGCTGAGAGCCGCCCCCGCAAGAGCCACATCGTGAGTGGTGGCCGACCACAAAACGAACAATCCCGCAGACTCCACGATGAATGACACCAGGGCGACTCGGAATCCGTTCCAACGATTGATGGCGCCTGCGAACAACAGGCGAGTGATGATGAAGCAGCTGCCGAACAATATCAGGGCGAGCGCCGGGTCAGTCCAGTGCCGACTGGCATAGTACAGCCCAGTAAAAGATGCAATGGTGGCAAATCCGACCGTCCCGAGAGTCAGCCCTAGCCCGTGAAGCAACAGTCTGCCGAGTACCTTCGAAAATGCCAAACGAGCACCGCGCAGTATCGGAACCCCGGCCAGTGGGAGGGCGAGAGCCAAGTTCAGCACCGATACTCCCGAGGCGGCCGCCCCAATTGACTCCAGCCCATGCCTGTTCTCAAACCAAATACCAAGAGGGGCCCCCGCTGCCATTGCACCATAGGATGCGATTCCACTCCAGGAGATCACCTGTGCGGCATATTCTGCGCCAACCCGTCCCAAACCCCACGTAGTCGAACCTGTAGCCACGCAGCTTTCGCCACAGCCAAGGATCAAGCGACTTATCAGAATAGCGACAAAACAGGCCACGGTTTTGGATTGGAGCGACGCTGCAGCAACCAGACAGAGCCCACTAAGCAAACCCACCACCTGACCGATCAAAACAGTGGTTCGCGGACCTAAAACGTCGGTCATTCGGCCCGCTTTGGAGCGAGTGACAAGGGTTGCCAGATATTGTGAACTGATTGCGACACCGGCCCAAAAGGGAGAAAAACCCAAATGGAGATGAACGAAACCAGGCAAAACTGCGAGGAGAAGGCCGATCGTCAAGTAATAGAGAAAAACGAATAAGGATGTATGAATGATTCGAATTGTTGTCGACGTTGCAATCAGGTGTCTCAGAAACCCTCCAGTTATTTTCTGCCGTGTGTGCACATGTGCCGCCGCCTTCAGGGCTGCCGGCCGGAACAAAGCAATCGACTCGCCGTTTGCAGCCGTCCTCTTCAATCCCCGAGCGTGTCGACATAGAGCCGCCCCTGTCGATCAGGGGCCTCGCAAACATCCGTCGAGGCATAATCTCAAGGCCTGAAAATTCCCGCCGGCAGGCTGCGCTAGCTACAACGATGTAGTTGATTGGAACTCTGCAGCCTACGAAAAGCCAACGCATAACTCTTGGCAGTGGAGGTAAAGCGAGTTCGGTCGACCTTTAGTAACAATCGCGTCCACAAGACCTCGAGCGTTTTATGAGTTTGGCATCGCAGATGCCTTAGACGCTGGCGTGCAGGTCGGAAGCTGCTTGGATTTATGACGTGGAAATCGAAAAACGAATAGGGAGACATTAATTATGAGCTTACCTCTTGAAGGAATCAAAATAATTGACTTTACGCAGGTGCAGGCCGGGCCTGCATGCGACCAACAACTTGCGTGGTTTGGCGCGGACGTGCTGAAAGTCGAGCGGGTCGACGGAGGTGATATTACACGCCGTCAGCTGCGTGACATCCCCAATGTCGATGCGCTCTACTTCACCCAACTCAATAGCAACAAAAAGTCTCTAGCTCTCAACACCAAGGCGCCCGAAGGCAAAGAGATTCTAGAAAAGCTGGTCCGGAAGGCCGACGTGCTGGTGGAAAACTTCGGTCCCGGTGTCATGGACCGGATGGGTTTCTCTTGGGAGCGCATGCAAGAGCTCAATCCGAAACTCATCTACGGAACGATCAAGGGTTTCGACGACCAATCGCCATATTCTGACCTGAAGGTCTATGACAACGTCGCGCAATGTGCCGGCGGTGCCGCTTCGACAACCGGCTTCTGGGATGGCCCTCCGACCGTCAGTGGCGCGGGCCTGGGTGATAGCAATACAGGGATGCACCTGGCGATTGGCATCTTGGCCGCTTTGATCGGTCGGCAGAAAACCGGCAAGGGCCAAAGGGTATCGGTCGCCATGCAGGATGCCGTCCTGAATCTTTGTCGCGTGAAACTGCGCGACCAGCTGCGGCTGGAGCGAGTGGGCTATCTGGAAGAGTATCCGCAGTATCCCAACGGAACTTTCGGTGACACGGTACCGCGCGGCGGCAATGCGGGCGGCGGAGGCCAACCGGGTTGGGTGCTGAAGTGCAAGGGTTGGGAAACCGACCCAAATGCGTATATCTACTTCACCATCCAGGAGCAGAACTGGAAGGGAACCTGTGAGGCTCTGGGGAAGCCAGAGTGGATTAACGACCCAGCCTATTCGACAGCCCGCGCACGCCAGCCGCACATTTTCGAGATCTTCGCTGAAATCGAGAAGTGGCTTGCCGACAAAACCAAGTACGAAGCCATCGACAAGCTCCGGGGATACGAGATTCCCTGTGCGCCGGTGCTCAGCATGAAAGAGATTGCCTATGACCCGGCACTGCGCGCGAGCGGGATGATCGTCGAGGTTCCACACAAGGAACGTGGCCCTTATCTTACTGTCGGCAGCCCGATCAAATTTTCGGATTTCGTGCCAATCATCACTGCTTCGCCGCTGCTGGGCGAGCACACGGACGAGGTATTGGCGGGATTGGGATATACCCCCGAACAGATCGCCAAGCTGCGAGGGGCGAATGTTTTAGTAAAGGACAGGGTCGTGGACACGCATCCGGACCAGCTCACACCCGCCCTAGCGAGCAAGTGATGAATAGTGCTGTGCGCATGCAGGTCGATTTTGAGCAATTGGTCGAAGTGCTCGGCGACGCAATTGTGGGCGCCGATACGAGCGGTGCCATCACCTTGTGGAACCCCGCTGCCGAACGCCTCTTCGGGTTCACGCCGGCTGAGGCGCTCGGCAACTCGCTCGATCTCATTATTCCCGAGCGCTTGCGAGGGCGACATTGGGCGGGTTACAGAAAAACCATGGCGAGCGGGGAGACGCGCTACGCACATGACGTGCTGCGAGTTCCCGCGGTGCACAAGAATGGGCGAGCGTTGTCGATTGCATTTACGGTCGGACTCCTCCATGGACCGCTACGAAACGTGATAGGAATCGTGGCCGTGATTCGCGATGAAACGACTCGCTTCGCCGAAGATCGAAACTTGCGCCGCCGCCTCGCCGAACTCGAGGGAAAATTGCCGGCGAGCCTTGGCTCGGCGGTGTGACCTGCTTCCCTTGATCGGCGCAACAACTAAGGCCGCCGACGTTGTGCACGAACTTTGTTAACTACACATTCGAAGAGAGGTACTTCATGATTGCGACTGAAGCGAAATCATCAAACGAACTGGAATCATTGGATGGAAAGAAATCGGCGGCTTTGACCGACGGATTTCATCTTGTAGTCTATGCTCTGAAACTCAACGGAATCGACACGATCTATGGCGTTGCCGGAATTCCGATCACGGATCTGGCCCGGCTGGCCCAGGCAGAAGGAATCAGATACATCGGCTTTCGCCATGAACAGTCCGCCGGAAACGCAGCCGCGATTGCCGGTTACTTGAGCAAGAAGCCGGGGATTTGTCTGACCGTCTCCGCACCAGGTTTCTTGAACGGCCTGGTGGCGGTCGCGAATGCTACGACCAACGGTTTTCCCATGATCCAGATCAGTGGATCAAGCGAACGTGACATTATCGATCTGCAACAGGGTGACTACGAAGAACTGGATCAGTTGAATGCGGCAAAACCCTATACCAAGGCCGCCTTCCGGGTTAACAAGCCCGAGAATATCGGTATCGGAATCGCACGCGCTATACATGCCGCCGTATCGGGGCGACCGGGTGGCGTCTATCTGGACCTGACCGCGAACGTTCTTGGTGCGGCCCTCGACGCCGATGCAGGGGAGAAATCGCTCGTGCACGTTGTCGATCCAACGCCTCGCCAGATTCCCGCTCCTGAATCGATCAAACGCGCCCTCGACCTGCTGGCGAGCGCGCAACGCCCACTGATTATTCTTGGCAAAGGCGCTGCCTATGCACAGGCTGACGCTGACATTCGTTCGTTCATTGAAACCACAGGTATTCCCTATCTGCCGATGTCCATGGCCAAAGGGCTTCTGCCTGATAACCATCCTCAATCTGCGGCTGCGGCCCGCTCCTTGGTTCTGGCTCAGGCCGATGTGGTCATGCTGATCGGGGCACGACTGAACTGGCTTCTAGCACACGGCAAACCGCCGCGTTGGTCCCCAACTACGCGTTTCGTGCAGGTCGATATTTCTCCGACCGAGATCGATAGCAACCGACCCATCGCCGCGCCTGTTGTTGCGGATATCGGGTCAGCCATGTCCGCATTCTTGGCCATGCTCAAGCCCGGACAGATCCAACCCCAAACCGCCTGGATCAAAACGATCGGGGAGCGCAAGCAGCACAATATCGAACGCATGGCGGCCCGCCTAAATGCCCACTCCAGCCCGATGAACTTCTCGAGCGCACTTCGTGCGGTCCGCGATGTTCTCGCCGACAAACCAGACATCTATGTCGTCAATGAAGGTGCCAATACGCTCGACATCGGCCGGGACATTATTGACATGCACGAGCCTCGCAAACGTCTCGACTCGGGGACTTGGGGTGTGATGGGTATCGGTATGGGCTATGCCATCGGCGCGGCTGTGACGAGCGGTAAACCTGTCGTTGCCATCGAAGGTGATAGCGCCTTCGGTTTCAGTGGCATGGAAATCGAAACCATTTGCCGCTATTCGCTGCCGATTGTCACTGTCGTTTTCAACAACGGCGGCATCTACCGAGGTGACGACGTGAACCGAAGCGGAGGCCACGATCCTTCACCAACCATTCTCATGAAGAGCGCACGCTATGACAAACTCATCGAGGCTTTCGGCGGTACGGGCCATCATGTGACCGATCCACAAGGGCTCACCAATGCTCTCACCGATGCAATCGCGTCAGGTAAGCCCGCAATCATCAACTGCGTCATTGATCCCACCGCGGGAACCGAGAGCGGTCATCTCCAGAGTCTGAACCCGACCTCTCAAATCGACAGCGGACGAAAGTGAGAGGCGCAGCCATTGTGACGTCATGAAGGCGATTTCGACCATTGCCGCAAACACCGTTTCACCACTCTTGAACAACTTCTCTGAGTTGCTCACAAGACACGTTCAGGAGCAACCCGAGCGAACTGCTGTCGGGACCTCAGATCGAGGAACTGTAATTAGCTACAGCCAACTTGACGCCCTTGTCCGGTCGGCGATGACACAACTATCCTGGCTCGGACTAAGCCGCGGCGCCACGATCGCCCTGGTCTCGGACAATAGCGTCGAATTTGTGGTGGGTCTTCTCGCAGTTGCGTCTTCGGGCGCTCGTGTCGCGCCGTTGAGCCCGGCGCTCACATTGTCCGAACTGAGTACACGACTCTCGGAACTTTCCGCGAATGCCGTGCTCGCTCCGAAACATCTGGCAAGCAAACTCGGGCTTGCGGACGCCACCGCCGGAAACCCTGCTCGGTGGGTCTTGAGTATCGAGAGTTCCGGTGATGTTCATGAGGTGCGAATCGCGAATAGGAAGGGGCAAAGCTCAGCATCTAGCGTGGCTGCAGAGACGAGCGGCCCGATCGACGGTGAGGACGTCGCTCTCTTGATGTTCACGGCCGGAACGACCTCCGCGCCAAAGCTTGTTCCCTTAACGCACAGTAACGTTGTCGCATCCATCCGGGGCATAGTCTCCACGTATGATTTATCTCCGCCGGACGCGACGCTCATCGTCATGCCGCTGTTCCATGGTCACGGCCTGGTGGCGGGACTACTTGCAACTCTGGCGAGTGGCGGCAGCGCGTATCTCCCGAGCACGGGCGCTTTCTCGGCTCACTTGTTTTGGGCCGACGTAGTCCGCCTCGGTGTAACGTGGTACACAGCGGTACCGACCATTCACCGCATTCTCCTCAACCGTGCTTCCCAGGAATACCCAAGTTCTGGGGTGGCGCTTCGTTTCATCCGCAGTTGCAGCGCACCGCTTGACGAAGAGCTCGCCACAGCGACCTCTGCCACTTTCCGAGCTCCCGTTATCTCGGCCTATGGAATGACAGAAGCGTCTCACCAGGTGTCGTCGAACCCACTTCCCGTCGATGGACTTAATAAGCCGTCGTCAGTGGGCCTGCCTACAGGAGGCGAGATCCGAATTGTCGGCGATGACAGAAAGGACGTCGCATCCGGTGGCGTCGGAGAGATCTGGATCCGGGGCGCGACAGTTACGGCTGGATATCTGAACAATCCTGAGGCAAACTCCGCGGGCTTTGTTGATGGATGGTTCCGCAGTGGTGATCTCGGCAGCAGAGACGCGGATGGCTACCTCTCTGTGAGAGGAAGGCTCAAGGAAATCATTAACCGCGGCGGAGAAAAGATTTCACCGGGGGATATCGAGGCTGTCCTCTTGTCTAACCCGAAAGTGCTCGAAGCGGCATCGTTCGGCGAGTCCGACGCAATCTACGGAGAGGATGTCCAGGCGGCTGTCATTCTGCGTCGGGGAGTGGAGGCGACTGAGGGTGAGCTGCGAGACTACTGCGGCACGAAACTCAGTGCCTTCGAAGTTCCCGAGCGGATCTACATAGTGGCCGACTTTCCCCGCACGGCAAAGGGCTCCACTGATCGGCGTGCGCTTGCTTTGCAATTTGCCGCCGGCCGATGAGCGTCTGAGCAGTTAAGAAATAGTTAAGAAATAGTCAGGGTCGATTCAGATGATACACAACGAACTTATGACAAGTACCCCCGATGATGCACTTAAAATCAGGATTCGCGACATTCTGCTCAACGCACTGGCGGTTTCGTCGGGAGCTATCGACGCGGTCAGCTTCCTTGATCTAGGTAAGGTCTTCTCGGCCTTCATGACAGGGAATATCGCGTTTCTCGGGCTGCGGGCCGCAGGCGCCACTGGGCCCGACTGGACGAGCATCTTCGCAGCGGCGTCTGGCTTCGCGGCGGGGGTGTACCTCTCGACGCAAATCGTTAGGCCTTCTGAAGCCTTTGGAATTTGGTCTCAACGGGTGACGGTCGCACTCTGCGTATCGCTGATTGCGCATGCAGCCTTCCTGTCCGTTTGGTTCGCAAGTAACGGCCGGCCTTCGGTTGGCGTCGTCCCCGTTCTCCTCCTCTCGTGGGGTTTCGCGATGGGGATGCAGAGCGCCGCAGTTCGAAGGCTTCATGTGGACGGTGTGTTTACAACTGCTGCGACCGCAACCATCATATTTCTTGCGGGCGACCTCGCCTACTGGTCCGCGACAGCAAAAGAGAGGCGGCGGCTTACAGGCGTGCTCGCCTCGTTGTTCGTCGGCGCGACAGCCGGAGGCCTGCTCTCGGTTCATGCGCACATCTATGCCCCGGTCCTACCATTCGTGATCACCGTCGTGGCGGTCGCAACCGCAGCCTTCGCGTTAGGAAATCTTGACGCTGAAGGGACAAAAGAGGCACAACCATCAGCGACGCAATCCTCTGCCGGAAGGACAGGGGACATGGAATTCCCGTCTCTCCCGCGCTCGAATTGACGCAAGCATATGGTCAGGGTTCCTGGTCGGTGCAGGGCTGTCGGGAATCGCGGCCCACATTTCCGGATGTGGGCCCTGTTGCCTCCCTGTGTTGTCATGATTGCATTGGGTCTGTTCAGCGAGTGCGCCACACCATGACCTGAGAGGAGAATTAGACCTTCGATCTCCAGTGCACGCCGCAGTGTAGTTCGGTGAGCATAGAGGATTCACCCCGCGGATTGAATCGTAGCGAAGGCAGGGCATAGCTTCTCGTCAGCGACCTCTTCCTCTGGGGCGTTCTGGGTGCCGCTGAGATCGGCAGCGAAGATTACTTGGCCGCTTCCCGGCCTCATCTGTTGGGGCCTACGCTCCTGCCCGCACCGGCAACGCCGAACTTTGCCCGCGATGGATACCCAGCCGCCTCATCTTAGAGATCAAGGTCGTCCGCGGCAGGCCCAGCCGGGCGGCGGCGCCATTCCGACCGCCCATCACACCCTCTGTCTGACCGAGAGTTTGAAGGATGTGCGAGCGCTCCGCCTCTTCCATCGTCACGGCCGCGGATAACTTCAATCTGCCGGTGACCTCAGGCAGCGAACCATTCAGCACAGCGCCAGTCGCGAGAATGACCGACCGCTCAATTAAGTTTTGCAATTCCCGGACGTTGCCCGGCCATGAATGACGTACAAGAGCCGCCATGAATTCCTCGGAAATGGCCGTAATGGGCTTCCCCATCCGATCCGCGTAGTCCATCGCAAAATGGTGAACTAACGAAGGGATATCTTCAGGGCGCTCACGCAGCGGCGGTAGCTCAATGGGGAACACGCTCAGCCGATAGAAGAGGTCGGCGCGGAATTCACGTTTGTCGACCATCTCAACCAGATTCCGATGTGTGGCGCAGATCACGCGCACATCGCTGTGAATCGTGGCAGCACCGCCTAAACGCTCGAACTGTCTTTCCTGGATAACGCGCAGAAGCTTTGGCTGCAACTCCAGCGGAAGGTCGCCGATCTCGTCCAAGAACAACGTACCCCGGTTGGCCCGCTCGAACCGCCCGATACTGCGCGTAACCGCCCCGGTGTAAGCTCCACGCTCGTGACCGAACAGCTCGCTTTCCAGCAAACCAGCAGGAATTGCGGCGCAATTCACCTTCACAAACGGACCGTTCGATCGGTCGCTACACTTGTGAATGGCTTCCGCGATCAGTTCCTTGCCCGTGCCTGTTTCGCCGTTGATCAACACCGTGGCATCGGTTGGGGCCACGACTCGCACCATGTCGAGTACGCGCCGCAGAGCGGCGCTGTTGCCGATAATGCGGGGTAATCCGCTGTCGCGGAGTTCGTCGCTGTCGAGCGCGACTTCCGCCGGCGTCGCATCCTCGATTTCAAAGGATACGTTGTGGTTGATTGCGGGCATTTCAGATATCATACTTGCAGTTGCAGCCATTTTTCGCTCCTCCCTCTTGTCCGCCATGCTTTCGGCGCTCCGGCATCAGGGTCACGCAGCCACCCGGACTGCTACTCGCCACGCGTACGCGGCTGCTGGTTCACGGCCAAATATTAGAGAAGATGACCCTTCCTCATGGCTCACGCGGATGCAATCGCCGCTATGAATCTGGCCGCTGGCCATCAGGTTCGACAACGGTTGTACGAGCAAGCGCTCGATAGCGCGCTTCAAGTGCCGCGCGCCATATCTGAAATCGGTGCCCTCCATTAGCAAAAATTCCCGAGCGCTATCCGTCACATTGATCGAGAAAGATTCGCCGGCGGCCGCAGTCTGGATACGCTGTTGCACCATCTCAAGCTCAATATCAACGATCCTGTCCAGTTCCTCGATGCTTAAAGCCTTGAAGACTACGATCTTGTCCAAACGATTGATGAATTCCGGCGTGAACTTTCGACGTGCGGCCGCGATGCCGGTGTGCGACATCCGGACACTGAGTTTCGCATTGTTACCGCTGTCCTCAAACGAGGGAACGTGGAAGCCCAGCCGCGGACTGAGTAGGGAACTCATTTCGTTGGCGCCGAGATTGCTGGTCAGGAAGATCATCGTCGACGAAAAATCGACCTTGCGGTTGTCGCCCAGCGTCAAAACGCCCTTGTCCAGGATGCCCAGGAGTAGATTCCATAAGGCGTCGGATGCCTTCTCGATCTCATCGAAGAGCACGAAACTGAGCTTGACCTTCTCTGTGTGATGCTGGTTCAGCGCTTCTTGCGACAACAGCGGATGCGTTTCGCGGTGTCCCAGGTATCCCGGAGGCGAGCCGATCAACTTCGCGATTTCATGACTGTGTTGAAACTCCGCGCAATCGACCTTGATTACCGCTCGAGAATTCTTCAGCAGGGCCTCGGCGGTTGCCTCTACGATGCGAGTTTTTCCGGAGCCTGTCGGCCCGAGGAAGAGAAAGTTTCCGATCGGCCGGCCGGCGGGGGATAGTCCCGCAAGGTAAGTCTGATAAGCCCTCACGATCTGGTGAATTGCCTCATCTTGTCCAATGATGAGGTGACGGAGTCTATTCTCCAGTTCCTCCGCTTGCCTTCCCGTCTTGGTGGGATCTAGTAATGCGAACTTCGGCATTTTTGCTTCTCCTTCTGGCGCCTAGGCGGCGCGACCGAGCAGGTCGCCGATTGGCGCTGGAATCTCTTCAAGATTGTGGTCTACGGCTTCCTGGCACCGTATACAAAATGTGGCCCACGGCACCGCGGCAAGCCGCTTCGGGTGGATGTCCTCATCGCACCGCTGGCACGTTCCAAAGCTGCCTTCCTCGATACGACGGAGCGCCGCACGAGCGTTTCGAAGTTGGGTAAATTCGCGGTCGAGGTTACAAACCGCGAGTGCGCGTTCTGAAGCCGCTTGGATCTCTTCCAGCTGATCGGCGCTTCTCTCAATCGCGATGCCTTCGCGGTGGCGGTTGAAGCGCTCCACTTCAGCAACCTTTGCGGCTAGAACCGCTTGAAATCGGTTTAGTTCATTCTTGGTCATTGGTTCCTCCCTACTCCTTCAAAGCGGCTTCGATAGCTCTCAGCAGCTCCGCGCCGTCAAACGGCTTGTATAGAAACCTAATGGCCCCCTCGTCGAGGGCCCGCTGTCGGGCTTCATCATCCTGGTGGGCTGAAATAAAGATGACCGGTAAGTCCGGGCGATCGAGTCGTACGCGCCGCTGCAACTCGATGCCGTCCATTCCTGGCATCCGGACGTCCGTAATCAGACAATTCGCTATCGCTAGTGTCCCAGACTGCAGGAATTCCTCCGCGGACGAGAACACCAGATGTGCATAACCGGCTGATTCCACTAGGCGTTCTACGGACTCTCGAACTCGAAAATCGTCGTCCACTCCCACCACGACTTGTTTTGTACCGCCGGTCATCAACGAAGCCAAGTTCGATGATAAGGGCGAAGGGAGGACGCTGCCTATTCCATGTTTCTTTATGCCTGGGTACTGGTGCGGGTGATTCCGAGTTTATCGGCCATTCTGACAAGTTCCGCTAAAGAGCGCGCACCCATCTTTCGCATGATCTGTCCCCGATGAACCCCGATCGTGTTCTCGGCGATGCCAAGGTCGCCGGCAGTCTGTTTGTTCGCGAAGCCAGCGACCACGAAGGAAAGAACTTCCCGCTCGCGAGGCGTGAGGAGAGAGTAATGCTTCTGCAACTCGGCCAGCTCGGATCTCTTCCGCCGCGCTTCTCGATCAAGGGTAATTGCAGCGTCAATCGCCTGTAGCAACTCCTGCTCGTTGAACGGCTTCGACAAGAACTCAATGGCCCCGGCCTTCATGGCGCGCACAGAAGATGGAACGTCAGCATGACCTGTAATGAAAACGATCGGCGGCGCATCTCCCGCTGCCAACTCCTGCTGGAGTTCAAGGCCGCTAACGCGTGGAAGTTGCAGGTCTAGGATCAGACAGGCGGGGGCGTCGGGCTTTTCGGATTCCAGGAATTCTGCAGCCGAACCAAATGCGGCCGCCCGAAGTCCAATCGACGAGATGAGGCGGCATAAAGCCTCGCGCACGCGATAGTCGTCATCCACCACGAAAACGATCGGGCTGTCCGGATTCATGACTCGGCACTCAACTTAACTGGAAGTGTAAAACAGAAGGTTGCACCGGGTCCTTCTCCGGATGTGGCCCAAAGACGGCCGTTGTGCGCTTCCACAATCGAGCGGCAGATCGCCAAACCCATGCCCATGCCGTTCTCCTTGGTCGTGACGAAGGCTTCGAAAACCCTCTCAGAATCCTTCAAGCCGACGCCGTAATCGCGAATTTCGACGAGGACGGTTTCTGGACAGTCGCGTTTCGAGCGGATGAAGAGCTTTTTAGAACGGTCAAGGACCGGATCCATCGCCTCGATCCCATTCAGGAGCAGGTTGAGCAGCAGTTGCTGCAACTGTATGCGATCGCCCATCACGGGAGCCATGTCTTTTCCCAGGTCAGTCTCCACGATAACGCGCCTTCTCTCTGTTTCGCCATGCAGAAGGCTGAGCACTTCGCAAATCACCTCGTTCAAGTCTAGCGTGACTTTCTCAATGGCAGCCCTCTTGAAAAGCGCACGGATGCGCCGCACCACCTCTCCAGCCGCCTTGCCGTCGCGAACAATGCTTTCGGCGGCCTCGAACGCCTTGGCTAGGCTCGGCGGTTGGGCCGAAAGAAAGCGCAGGCAGGCGTGACCGCTAGCTACCACGGCTGCCAGAGGTTGGTTGACTTCATGCGCTATAGAGGCAGTCAACTCCCCCATGGTGCTCACTCGGTTGACGTGTGCGAGATCCGCCTGCGCCTGTCGCAGAGCCTCTTCGGCCTCCTTTCGATCTTCGATATCGATACTGGTCCCATACCATTTAACGATGTTTCCCAACTCATCTCGCAGCGGGACGTTTCGGATCAGAAACCAGCGATACTCCCCATCAGCCCGCCGCAGTCGTGCTTCACTTTCCATCGGTTTTCCGTCCGCGAGGGCTCGCTGCAACTCGTCGACGAACCTCTTGAGATCATCGGGATGGACCGCGGAGCTCCAATTCCAGCCCAAGCCGCTCTCTACGGATAAACCTGTGGACTCCAGCCAACGTCGATTGATGAAATCGACGGAACCGTCAGGCGCAGCGCTCCAGACATGCGCCGGGATTGTATCGATAACAAGTCGCAGCCGATCTTCGCTAGTCTGTAGGGCCCCGTAGAGATCGCGCAGGCGCCGGGCGGTGTCGTTGAACACCTGTCCGAGGTGAGCGAGTTCATCTTCTCCCGTGATCGCCACCCGGTGCTCAAACTCACCACGTGCCAATGCTTCAGAGCCTTCCACCAAGCGAGCGAGTGGATGTGTGATGCTACGCGTGATGGCCAGACCGAGGGTAGCAGCGATCAGCAACGCGACCGTGGCAGTCATCGGTACAACCAGAAAAACCAGACGTTCCACGCGCTTAACGTTCAGCACGGTTTGGGCCCGCTGTTCACCGGCCTCGTGGTCAACTTGTTCCACGAGCGCCGAGGTTAGCGTTTCCAGAGGCCGTACTTGGTTCGATAGGCGCAGTTGTACCGCCCGCCAGTCGCCGGAGGTAGCCAGTGTAATGATAGTTTCAAGTTGGGATGGCAGCGAGCTCTGAATAACGTGAATCGTAGGTACGATGTTCGGACCTCGCTGCAGGTCGGATGGCAGGAGACTGAAGGCGCTTACTGCGCGCTGCATGTCCTCTAGGGCAGCGGTACGAAGGGGCCCGGCTCCTGTAACCAGAAGACCGGCGTCTTCGGTCTGCGCGAGCGCTTCCACCCCAGCGTAAAACTCTAACAGACTCGTATGAACACGTAACAAGGTGACCAGCGTCTGGTCGATATCGTTCAGGCGCTCTGCCTGAGCATGAACGAGGTGGAATTGCCAAAGGACAACAGCATCAGCGCCGAGCATCACCAGAATGATGAACACGAAGCACACTATCAAGCGGTGACCGATGTTGAATCGTTCGGCACGAAGCGTTTTCGCTTCAACACGTTTTACCCAACGGCCGAATTCTGTCACAGTGTGCCACTGCATCGGTTATTCCTTTCGAGCTGTCGCTGATCGCCAGCTCCCGCCACGCCTCGCACCGTTTTCGCATGAGGCTTGAAGCCGATCGGGCAGAGGTTATCGGACCGCTTCCGATTTCTATTCAGGGGCGTGCTGATCCCGCGGAGGCGGTCCCTTCTTGAAGCCTGTGACACGAACCAACTCATTCTCTAGTGCTTTGGCCGATTCCGGCGCGCTCCTTTCGCCCGTTAGCACGGAGTGTACAGCTTGCATGTACGCGTTGGATACCTCCTCGTACTTCTTGCCGGTAATGTTCGAAGGACGCGAAACAATGCCAGTGCGGAACGCTTGACTCAATAGGGCAAAATGGGGATTCGGTTTAAGTACCTCAGGCAGTTCGTAGAGTTCCGGTCGAGTGGGCGCCTCCGAAAGCAATCGAGACCGCTTCACCTGTACGTCTCTGCTGATGAGATACCGGACCAGCTCTACGGCTTCACGGGGATGAGTCGAGAATCGGGAAACCGCCAAGCCAGTTCCTCCCAACGTACCTACTCGGCCTGCCTTACCGCCGGGCAGCAGACTCACATCAAACTTATTCCGGATTGACGACCCTGCCGCCTGGCTGTCAACGTAGCCTAAGGTCCAATTCCGCATGAACGCTGCGTCGCCTGCGATCCAAAGGTTGAGCGAGTCCCACTCCTTATATCCAACTTCACCGGGTGGCGAGATCGAACCAACCCAACGCGCCGCCCGTTGCCACGCCAGGATCGCATCCAGGTTGTTCACGCTGATCGTTTTGTCCCTCTCGATGACCTGTCCGCCACCTTCGGCGGCCTGCCATTCCAGCGCGTTGCACGTCAACGCTTCGGTGGCCGCGCCTTGCCACACAAAACCCCAGAACTCTTTCTTACCTTTGGCGCGTTCGCCCACCTGAATCCGCGCCGCCATCATCTCCAGCCCATCCCAGGTTCTGGGCGGCTCACGATATCCATACTCACGCAGAAGGTCGGTGCGGTAATAAAGAAGGCCGATATTGGCATCATACGGCACCGCCACCAGCTTGTTATCCACGGTGTAGCTGGCGGTTATCGCCGGAAAGTCGCCGGAGATTTCATTCGCGAAATACGGCTTGAGATCAATGAAATCCTCGTTCAGAATGCCCGGCCAAATCACATCGATGGTGTACACGTCAGGACCTGAGGCGACTGGCCGGAGTAACTCTCGCCACAAGGCTAGCTGTTCCCGAGTCGACTCCGGAGACGGAAGGAGCTTGACTTGGATTCCTGTTTCCCGTGTGAACTGTCGCAACTCCAGTTCACGCTCTTCATTAAATGTCGTGGTGGCCCACTCCTGGTCTACAAAAGTTAACGTAACCGGTGGATGAACAGAAGTACAATCTGCCAACAGCAGTGAGAGCACCACAATGCAAACGGCGACTTCTATGCGAATTGCCACCTCTTTATTCGCGGGTGCGCTGATCCACATGGGGCGGTCCCTTCTTAAAGCCGGTAATACGAACCAATTCGTTCTCCAGCGCCGCGGCTGCTTCCGGTGCACTCTTCTCGCCCATCAACACGGAGTGCACTGCCTGGATGTAAGCCTCGCTTACGTCTGGATATTTTTTGCCGGTGACATTCGAAGGACGCGAGACTATGCCGGTCCGGAATGCCTGACGCAACAAGGCGAAACCAGGATTTGGTTCAAGTACCTCAGGCACGTCGTAGAGTTCCGGTAGCGTGGGGGGCACCGAAAGCATGCGTGACCGCTTCGTCTGCACGTCTCTACTGCTGAGGTACCGGACCAGCTCTACCGCTTCACGGGGATGAGCCGATAATCTCGAAACTGCCAAGCCGGCTCCACCCAACGTGCCCACGCGGCCTGCCTTACCGCCTGGCAGCAGGGTTATATTGAACTTATTTCGGATTGGCGAGCCTGCCGCCTGACTGTCGACATAAGCTGTCGGCCAATTCCGCATGAATGCTGCCCCTGCGACCCAAACATTCAGTGCGTCCGCCTCTACATATCCGCCTACAGTGGGGGGGGAGATGGAACCAACCCAGCGCGCCGCCCGCTGCCACGCCCGGATCGCGTGGGGGTTATTTACGCTGATCATCTGGTCGGTCTCGATGATCTGTCCGCCGCCTTCGGAGGCCTGCCATTCCAGCGCGTTACAGGTCAGCGCTTCAGTGGCGCCCCCTTGCCACACAAAACCCCAAAACTCTTTCTTACCTTTGGCTCGTTCGCCCGCCTGAATCCAAGCCGCCATAACCTCCAGCTCATCCCAGGTCCTGGGTGGCTCACCATATCCATACTGTCGCAGAAGGTCGGTGCGATAGAACAGAAGCCCCATGTCGGCGCGATAAGGAATAGCCACCAGCTTGTTATCCACTGTGTAGCTGGCGGTTATCGCCGGAAATTGGAGTGCGATTTCGTTGGCGAAATATGGCTTTAGATCGATGAAATATTCGTTCAGAATGCGCGTCCAGATCACATCGATGCCATACACATCAGGACCCGAGGCGCCTGTCCGGAGTAACTGTTGCCACAAAGCCAGCTTTTCCCGTGCGGACTCCGGAGACGGAAGGAGCTTGACTCGGATTCCAGTTTTCTGAGTGAATTGCTGCAACTCCTGCTGGCGACCCTCGTTGAATGTCTTGGTAGTCCACTCCTCCAGAAGAGTCAATGTAACCGGTTCATGAACAGACGGCCGAGTACAACTTTCCAGAAGCAACGAAAGCAACACAATGCAAACGGCGCTTGCCATCCCGCCGGAAGTCGACCACGGAGCGCGACAACGAATTCGCCCTGTAATCACCCTCTGAATCTTGCGGTGGCCGGCACTACCCTTATCCGAGTAGAACGTGATGAGTTCTCCTATAGAACCGACGTGGTAGCACACGCGCCTCCTCCTGCTTGAGGCTTGCTGTGCGTGACGGGTGCGAGGTTCGCCTGCGCCTTCGCTGACTGCGATCGGAAAGATGGATAGGAACAATGCGCGCCACATCCCACCTGGCGGATTATGGGATACGAGTGCAACACACCTCGCCCGCGTGGCCACCTTGATCTCCTCGAGTGCAGCCCGGAACTTTGGACCGGATCCAATCAAATCGCTCCGGAGCAAGGCGCGGGACGCGTGCATCGAGATCTTCCACATCATCTCGTTCTTCAACAATCACCAAAGCAGGGCAAAGGACGACTTATTACCAAGTTGCGCATATGATGGGTCACAGGGATAACCTCCTTGTGGCCCGACAATACGCTCAACTACAAATGTTGCTACGAAACACTCACGCGAAGCGTCTGCCTCTTAGGCTTCGTTCTGAGATTGGGACCTGCGCTCCTGCTCGCACCGGCAACGCCGAACTTTGCCCGCGATGGATACCCAGCCGCCTCATCTTAGAGATCAAAGTCGTCCGCGGCAGGCCCAGCCGGGCGGCGGCGCCATTCCGACCGCCCATCACACCCTCTGTCTGACCGAGAGTCTGAAGGATATGCGATCGCTCCGCCTCTTCCAGCGTCACAGCCGCGGATAACTTCAATCTGCCGGTGACCTCGGGCAGCGAACCATTCAGCACAGCGCCAGTCGCGAGAATGACCGACCGCTCAATTAGGTTTTGCAATTCCCGGACGTTGCCCGGCCATGAATGACTTACAAGAGCCGCCATGAATTCCTCGGAAATGGCCGTGATGGGCTTCCCCATCCGATCCGCGTAGTCCATCGCAAAATGGTGAACTAACGAAGGGATATCTTCAGGGCGCTCACGCAGCGGCGGCAGCTCGATGGGGAACACGGTAAGCCGATAGAAGAGGTCGGCGCGGAATTCACCTTTGTCGACCATCTCAACCAGATTCCGATGTGTGGCGCAGATCACGCGCACATCGCTGTGAATCGTGGCAGCACCGCCTAAACGCTCGAACTGTCTTTCCTGCATGACGCGAAGAAGCTTTGGCTGCAACTCCAGCGGAAGGTCGCCGACCTCGTCCAAAAGCAAGGTACCCCGGTTGGCCCGCTCGAACCGCCCGATACTGCGCGTGACCGCCCCGGTGTAGGCTCCACGCTCGTGGCCGAACAGCTCGCTTTCCAGCAAACCAGCAGGAATTGCGGCGCAATTCACCTTCACAAACGGGCCGTTCGATCGGTCGCTGTACTTGTGAATGGCTTCCGCGATCAGTTCCTTGCCCGTGCCTGTTTCGCCGTTGATCAACACCGTAGCGTCGGTAGGTGCCACGACTCGCACCATGCCGAGTACGCGCCGCAGAGCGTCGCTGTTGCCGATAATGCGGGGAAGTCCCGTGCCGACGAGTTCGTCACCGTTGAGCGTGACTGTCGACGTCACACAATCGACTTCAAAGGAGGCCCTATTTTTGACTTCGGCCAGTTCACTCATCCAGGTCGCTGCTTGTACCGACATTCTTTTACTCGTTTCTTTAACCGCCATACGTACGACGCTACCAAGGCCCGGCCAAAGCGGCTTCTATGCCGCGCGCCTTCGAGGGGCGCGACGATACTAATGTCCTCACTAATGTCCTCAAGTACTGCCCGGAATTTAGAGCTTGCTCCAATCAGATCGCTAGACATCGTTGAACTCCTAGCCGTATCGTTTAAGCTCGATGGTTAGGACCCTCGTTCAGCGCACGATCGATCACGCGCAACAAATCCGCAGCATCGAACGGTTTATACATAAAGTCGGCTGCGCCCCCTTCGAGCGCTCGCCGTCGAATTTCATCCTCAAAGTGGGCGGATATGAAGATGACTGGCATGTTAGGCCGCTGGAGTCTGATCCGGCGCTGTAGCTCGACGCCGTCGATTCCCGGCATCCGAACGTCGGTAATCACGCAAGTCGCTTCGCCCAGCGCTCCTGATCCCAGGAACTCTTCCGCCGACGAAAAGACTCGAGGCATGTAACCGGCAGATTCCACTAGGCTTTCAATGGACTCCCGGACTCGAAAGTCATCGTCTACTCCAACTACAATTTGTTTTTCAGCCATCACGATACGCTTTCGAGAATAATGGCAAAGGCAGGCGAGCCGCTATTATAGGTTTATTTAGGCGGGTCCGGCGGCGCGGGCGATGCCCAGTTTATCGGCCATTCTGACCAATTCCGCCAGTGATCGGGCGCCCATCTTGCGCATGATCTGACCGCGATGAACTCCGATCGTGATCTCGCTCGTACCGAGGTGGCCGGCGGTCTGCTTGTTCGCAAAGCCGGCGATCACAAAGGGAAGAACCTCTCGTTCACGAGGGGTGAGAAGGTTGTAGTGCCTCTGCAACTCGGCGAGTTCTGATCTCGTCTGGCGTGCAGAAAGATCGAGCGCGATTCCGGTTTCGATCGCCCGGAGCAAATCTTGCTCGTCGAACGGCTTTGACAGGAACTCGATCGCCCCGGCCTTCATAGCACGCACCGAAGAAGGGACGTCGCCATGGCCGGTAATGAAAACGATCGGTGGCGCGCTTGCAGCCAACAACTCCTGCTGGAGTTCCAGGCCACTGATGCCCGGAAGCTCCAAATCTAGGATTAGGCAGGCCGGGGAATCGGGCTTTTCGGCTTCCAGGAATTCCGAAGCAGAGCCGAAAGTCGCCACACCAAGCCCCACCGAAGAAATGAGAGTGGACAACGCTTCCCGCACGCGGAAGTCGTCATCCACAACAAAAACAACTGGGCTGCCGGACTTCACGATGTCTCACTCGATTGGACCGGAAGAGTGAAGCAGAACGTTGTGCCGGGACCTTCACTGGAAGCGGCCCAAAGGCGCCCGTTGTGCTCTTCGACGATCGAGCGGCAAATCGTCAAGCCTATTCCCATCCCTTTCTCCTTCGTGGTGAAGAAGGCTTCAAAGATTCTTTCTGAATCGTGTAGGCCAACACCGTAATCCCGTATCTCGACGAGCACGGTTCCCGGGCTGTCTCGTTTCGAGCTGACGACAAGTTCTTTGGGATGGTCCAGGACTGGATGATCCATCGCCTCGAGCCCGTTGAGGAGTAGATTGAGAACCAGCTGTTGCAACTGCACGCGATCGCCCATCACGAGAGGGATGTCGTTCAGCTCAGTCTTCACGGCAACATGTCTCCTCGCCGTCTCACCGCGAAGAAGGTGAAGCACCTCGTCGATGACTTCGTTCAGATCAAGCCCGATCTTCTCAACAGCTGCCCGCTTGAAAAGCGCACGGACGCGCTGTACCACCTCGCCGGCGTACTTGCCGTCGCGAATAACCCTTTCCGCAGCCTCGCTGGCCTTGGCCACGTTAGGTGGCTGCGCGGCGAGCCACCGCAAACAGGCTGCCGCCTGGGCGACTATCCCAGTGAGCGGCTGGCTGACTTCGTGCGCGATTGAGGCTGCCAATTCTCCCATGGTCGCCACCCTTGTGACATAGGCGAGATCCGCCTGCGCCTTGCGCGATACTTCTTCAGCCCGCTTTTGGTCCTCGACGTCGGTGCGCGTAGCGTACCACCGAATGACGCGTCCCCGTTCATCCCGTAGCGGATTGTCTCGGATCAAGAACCACCGATACTGTCCATCTTTCCCGAGTATTCGTGCCTCCATCTCAAAGGGATCACCGTCGGAGAGCGCTCTCTCACGAATGACGTGCAACTTCTTCAAATCGTCCGGATGAAAGACCTTGGTAACAGCGTCTTTTGACTGTACATCCTCGATCGTAAGGCCGGTGTATTCTAATTCTCGTCGATTTGCAAAAAGAGGACTCCAGTCCCCGCTGAAAACAACTACTTGCTGGGGGATCACATCGATCAGCTGCCGAAGTTCCTGTTCGCTTTGCTGAAGTCTTTCTTCCGCCTGCTTTCGCTCCCTGATATCACGGATCGCGCTTGAAATCAGCACGCCCTCGTCAGTCTCCAGCGGGCTAAGGCTGATCTCCACCGGAAACTCGTGCCCATCTTTATGCAGGCCATACAGTTGTAACCCGGAGCCCATTGGCCGCGCGCGAGGGTCCGCAACGAAAGCTCTCCGGTGTTCCGGATGCTTGCTGCGGAACCGCTCCGGCATCAACATTTCGATTTCGTTCCCCAGGACTTCTCGTCGTTGATAGCCGAACAGATTCTCCAGTTGCGCATTGGCTAGAACAATTTCACCCTCACGATTCACCACCGCGACCGCATCTGGCGCCGCTTCCAGCAGCCCTCGGAATTTTTGCTCCGCTCGCCTGCGCTCCACGATCTCGGCTTGCAGCAACTCGTTGGTTCTGGCAAGTTCGGCTGTGCGTGCCCGCACCATGCTTTCCACTTCGTCGTAGGCCTTGTACAGCGCCTGCTCTGCACGGCGTCTTTCCTGGATTTCTTTCGTGAGATCTTGGTTCGCGGCCCGGAGTTGAGCCGGGCTGGGCAGGAGCAACGCGCGAGGGATCAGCGGCACCAGCGCCGCCGCCGTCGCTAATGAAGCCCCTGCGGTAACGGCTTTGATGACGCCTGCCAACCGGTAGGTGCCATGCCAGAGGGTCCAGACTTCGATGGCATGCGTCGTTCCGCACCCAAAGATGAACAAGCCGAACATGAAGAACACCCAGTGAAAGGGCAGGTCGCGTCGTTTGCGCACAAAATAGACCAGCGCCAAAGGAATGACGTAATACGAGACGGCAATCAATCCGTCCGAGGTTGCGTGCAGCCAAAGGATCTCCGGTCTCCAGAGATAGCAATATCCGTGCGCCATGAAGTCCGAAGAGAATAGCTTTTGCACGAACTCGATCATCTTGGCCTCGCTTTCTGGCAATCTACGAACTGTGGGTCTCGTCGTCGCTGTCTCCCTTTAACCGTATGGCCCACCGGGCGGGACCGGAAGACTGAAGCGGAAGATGGCGCCTGGACCCTCGCCAGATGCGGCCCACAGGCGGCCGATCCGTCAGGGCGAGCAGACCAAGCAAGCTCTGGAATCGTGTCGATGATGGTCCGAAGTTGTTCTTTCAACGTCTCCATTGGTCAATGTCCTCCGGTGAGACCGTCTGGCTTGTGACTCGGGCCGTTGCGACTCCCTGTGCTCCTTGCGGCCGGTCTGTTCGGGCGCCATATAGGCGAGGGTGCCCGCAATGATCTCGGGCGGCGCGGGCGCCTGGCATTCGTGCGGCAACTGGGAGGCAATCCCGAAGCCGGTGAGCCACACGTGGCCGGCGTCGTCGACCAGCACATTCGCCGGCTTAATGTCCTTGTGAATGAGGCCTCGCCAGGGTCCGTGAGTATGAGGATCGTCCGCCCTTCGTGACGAGTGAGCGCCAGCCGCTTGGCCGCCCATGCGGGATCAAGTTCGGCTGCGAGGGAGTATTCGTGCTTGAGCCGCCGGAGACCCTGAGGCGAGGGCTGTTCGGCGGCTAGCGCAACTACCAGGACCGGCGATGGGTTGCCGTGCTGCCAGCCGCGGTAAAGTGTGAAGTCCGGGCCTTCCCGGAGCGGCTCCAGCACGTACCCCGAAGGCTCTGTCGTGGAGGGCATGCTCATGGCCACGGCTGTACGATCCCAGGAGTCATTTTGGCAGATTTTGGTGTGGGCTCGGAGAGCACCGCGCCCACACAGTGCCCGAATCGAGGATCGGGCGGTGCCCCCTGACGCGCACCCGGCGCGAAAAACTGGCCGAGTGAGCCGCCGGGACCATCGTCGAAGCCGCCTACGGCGTAGTGGCTATTCGTGAGATTCGTTCCGAAACTCGTGCGGCTGCCAGGTGAGTCTCGCGTTCAACAGGCCATAGGAAGCCTGCGCGACCAGTGGCGAGTTGCCAAGGTCGTACTGGATACCGCTCTCGTGGATGTAGTCGACGCGACCGCTAATCTGAACCGCTTTCCTCAGGGTCGCCGAGTACTCCGCGACCGCAGTGAAAGTGTACTTCGGCGCATTGACGAATTGGCTATCCGTGGTCACCGGCGCCCCGGGAACGATCCTGACGTATTTGCTGTCGGTAATACCGAAACCTGCCGACAGCTTGAGGCGTGGAGTCGGCCAGGCGGCAGCGGCAGACTCACCGCCCTTGACCCTCGCTTTTAGAGTGCGGCAAAATCGCTCAGTACCCATCCCTCTGCCCCGACGATGTTTTCCGCGATTTGGCTCACTGCGCGATGGCATCTCGCCAGGGGATCCACGGCTCGGCGCTTCCACTCAAGCGCTTTTGCTCATGAGTGCGCGAAGCTCCGCTGCGCCGTACTGGACGGCTTAGCGACCGAAAGGGCGCGATCCACTGAAAACGCACCCGCCCCGCGGATCACCAGGAACGTTGTCATTGCGAGTACCAGGAGATGATACTCATAGCCCTCGCCTCGCTGCGTGCCAAACCAATTCATGAAGAATCCGACGGCGCTATTCACGGTCACAATCGCGACCACCATGGTGACCCCAATTCCGAATGCTGCTATGCGGGTGAGGAATCCCAGCACCAGCCCCAGCCCACCGAAGAACTCCGCCGCGATTGCTAAGAAGGCGAACGGAGCCGGGATGTGCATGGCGCCTGTGAAGAAGCCCATCGTGCCGGAGAAGCCCAATCCTCCGAACCAGCCAAACATTTTCTGTGCTCCGTGCGCGAAAAAAACAATCCCCAGCACCAGTCTGAGAATGGCCGTCGCGGTGCTGTCCTCTGTGGCAAAAAGTTTACGGATCATGTTTGTAAGTTCCTTTTGTATTGGCTGCTCCTGGCGCGGCTCTAGCGGTGCCGCAACCAGGGGGCTACGTTAGCGGTAGTAAGGTTTATGGTCTGGGCCCGCCAATACCAATAGCTTGAAAAATCCAATCCGCGGATTGTCCGGGGCCTGGTTGGAGGACGCCGCCGGGAGAGAAACCGGTGATCAGCAGGAATGCTTCTATGTCGCCGGTCTGGTCGTTTTCCCGGCCCAGGATCAGAACGGAATCGCCTCCCTTCAGGTCACCAACGGTTGCGGGGTACAGGTGGCGGTCCCGGGAGCCGGGCACCGCATTCTTTCCCACCACCTCGATCTGTATGAAATCAAAGTGGACAGGCCGGCTCCGGCCGGATCGAAAATCGCGAAGGAGAAGCAGGCTCGTGAGAGGTTCCATGGATTCGACGGAGCCGGCGAAACTGCGCAACCCGCCGGAGACAATCATTCTGGCTCGCATGTTTTGCGATCCGGAAAGGCGTACGCCACGAACATAGATGGCAGCTCCAGCGACAAGTGTCTCCCAACCGCCGCGGATGACGTCTGCCGGATTCATCGGACCCGGTCGGCAAACTCCAAAACGTAATCGGCCCTGCGGCGTCGACCGAAACATCAGGCAAAGTGGAGACGCTGACGCTAATTTTGTGATCGCGGGCGTCCCACGACTTCACGGTGCCAAAGAGGCTTTCGCTCTGCCAGCGGACCAACTCCCGCCTGTCTTGGGCGTCGATGTCTGAACGCAAGGTCACCCGCACCCGTGATGCGATCTCTTGTTTGTCGGTGCGAAACGCCTCCACACACAGGCGGTCGTCTATGTTTATGTTCAACTCTTGCGGAGTTAGGATGGCTTCGCCATTTATGAATATGGTCGAATCGTTATAGCGGAAGTCGGAGTAATGGCCGGAGTCGCTCTTGAGACTGAGCGTGTGCTCCAGCAAGTCCCATCCGAAAACCTGGCCAGCCGCTTGGCATCCAGCGGCGGGCGGCGCGGCGGTCTGCCATGCATGCGCGAGCAGAGGCATCGCAAACAGGGAGAACAAGGCGCGGCAGACGGACAAACACAAAAGATTATTTCGGCCTTCCTTCTGCAGACGAACGACGCTCAACGTGGCCATATTGTTTCGCCTACTGATGCTCGATTCATACTTCGCCAGTCTTGAGTGCAACCTTGGAGCCAAAGAGTCAATTCGGCCTCTGTTGAAACGATGAGGCTTGTTCGGCGGATGCTCGCGCATGAAGTCGGACCGGCGACACGGACGACTCCGGCTCGACACATCCGCGTGAGTTCAGCCATTTCGCTGTGTCAGGGGGCGTGACGAAGTGTTTCGACGGGTAAAGCGCAAACGGCGAAACGACGACACATTGTCGAAATGAAGCCATTCGCACGCTGTATCCATGGACTCTATGTTGTTGTCCGGTAAGCGTGAGACAGGCAGTCCAATTTTGGAGCGCCGTTTGCATTCTTGTTCATTGCAAAGGATAGTGATGGTCACACTGGAGGAAGCACGCAGAGTCATCGCAGCCGCCGAACAGAAGGCTGTTGAAATCAAACATCCCATGAACATTGCGGTCGTTGACGAAGGCGGCAACCTTGTTTCCCATGTCCGCATGGACGGAGCCTGGATCGGCAGCGTCGACATCTCTATTAACAAGGCCTTTACTTCGCGGGTTCGATATTTCGACGAAGGATCTCGCGCAATATTCGCAATCGGACGGGCAATTCTTTGGAATCCATGTGTCCAATCATGGGCGCGTGATGGTGTTCGCCGGCGGCATTCCGCTGACGCGCGGCGGAAAAGTGGTGGGCGGCGTGGGAGTGAGCGGCGGTTCCGGAGAGCAGGATCACGCTGTAGCGGAAGCTGGAGCGAAAGCATTCTAGATTCTTAAAGGAGCGAACATTTATGGCAAGCAATCGTGGAGTAGTATACGTCGGGCCGGGAAAAGTTGAGGTCCGGCCGATCGATTTTCCGAAGTTGTCGCTGGGATCGCGGAAGTGCGAGCACGGCGTGATCCTTAAAGTGGTGAGCACCAATATCTGTGGGAGTGATCAGCACATGGTACGAGGGCGCACCACGGCTCCAGCCGGTATGGTCCTAGGACATGAGATCACGGGCGAAATCATTGAGAAGGGCAAGGACGTAGAGTTCTTGAATGTGGGCGACCTGGTTTCCGTCCCTTTCAACATTGCGTGCGGACGCTGCCGCAACTGCCGGGAAGGCAAGACCGGCATTTGCTTGAACGTCAATGGCGATCGGGCTGGGGCCGCTTTCGGCTACGTCGATATGGGCGGATGGGTGGGCGGCCAAGCCGATTACGTGATGGCGCCGTATGCGGATTTCAACCTTCTCAAATTTCCTGACAAGGAGCAGGCTCTGGAGAAGATCGAGGACCTTACACTCCTCTCCGACATTTTCCCGACGGGCTACGACGGAGCGGTGAAGGCGGGGGTCACGACTGGTTCAACGGTGTACGTGGCCGGCGCCGGTCCGGTAGGGCTCGCTTGTGCCGCTGCGTGCCAATTGCTGGGCGCCGCGGTGGTTATTGTCGGCGACATGATTCCGGAACGGCTTGCCCAGGCGCGAAGCTTCGGATGTGAGACGGTCGATCTGCGCGAGAGGGTTCCACTAGGAGACCGCATCGCCCAGATCGTGGGTGTTCCCGAAGTGGATTCGGCAGTGGACTGCGTCGGCTTTGAAGCGAAGGGCCAAGCCGAGCAGACTGGAACCGAACAACCTGCTACCGTGCTGAATTCGCTAATGGCGGTGACGCGGGCCGGCGGAGCGATCGGCATTCCCGGACTGTATGTCACTGACGATCCGGGAGCCAAAGACGCCAATGCCAAGCAGGGCGTGTTGGGTCTGCGCATTGGTCTTGGCTGGGCTAAATCCCATAGCTTCGGTACTGGGCAATGTCCCGTGCTCCGCTACAACCGGCAACTCATGATGGCCATCCTGCACAATAAGGTGGCTGTCGCGAAGGCGGTGAATGTCACAGTGTTGCCCTTGGAGGATGCGCCGCGAGGCTACAACGCCTTTGATAAAGGCGCTGCGGAGAAGTTCGTACTGGACCCGCATGGGATCGTGAGATTACGTCGAGCCACCGCGGAACTTGTAGGGGTGCAAAGCTAAGTTAAGACGGAGTTGGAGAAGATTACATTGGCTCCTCGAAGAATTCGAGTGCGGATACGCCGTATGCCAACAGTATGCGAAAAACCCTCAGCCGCCAGTGCGAAAAACTAAAGAGGAAAAGGAGAGAGAGGGATTCGGAACCTTGCCGCCCGCTGATTCCACGCAACTTGCTGAAAACAAAAAGAGCACGAAACGCTCGATGATCCGCTTTGGCGGTTCCGCCGCACAAAAAGACGCACAGGTCTATAGTGATTGAGTTTATCAATGACCGAGATGGCTGTCCTGAACTACGCGCGCCAGTACCATAGCCGCGAACCATGCAATGAGGGTATGGAGCAGCGCTTCAAAGACTCGGGTCCATCCCGATTACTCCTGGATTGACACGAGAGAGGGCCTAACCGTAATTGGGCCCGCCGCGCTGCCGGTGCCTACCGGATAGGCGTGACGGCGGGGAAGCAAACGGGTCGAAGCAAGGAGGGAGGGACGGCGAGGTGTCCGAGAAATCGCTTGAAACTAACGCTGTTAATGGTTCTCCCGTGGCTAAAAGGGGGCTGGACTGCCCCGTCTGGGTCGCAGAGGAGTCGCTCTGGATGGGAAACAAAAAAAGAGCGCCAATCGAGGCGAATCGGGTGTATACTGGCCGCGCCCCGGAGGCCAAAATGGAAATCCGCGGTGATATGCTTCGCTTCCATTGTGGGGCGACGTATGCGGGAAAAGATAACAATCGCGTTAGCCATCCTTATCGCTTTGCACGAGGCATACGAATTGGTCCGGGGAGCCTCAAGCGACGTTGGCGCGATGTTCCTCATGATGATTGTTTTCCTTTGCTTGCTCGTGTGGGATCAGATGAAAGACCGTGGCAAAGAGTTCATTCGAGAGCACGAAGAGGCCCTCGACGCCAAAACTCGCTTACCGTTTGGCATAGCTGAATCAGTGCCTTATCTGCTGAGCGAGGAACAACTCCGCTCAGTTTCGCAGTCAGTCGTAGCGCGAGTAAAGGGCAGCTTCCCGCCCGAGCAGAAATACCGGTACGAGCAATCATGGGATGACTTAGGATTCGATGTACGTCGCGGATCTTCGAGGTTGAGGTGCAAAGTGAGCCAGCTTACTCCGACCGTAGAGCACACCCTCGAGCTCAACCCGCGCGCTCACCTGCTCTCCGTCGATGCCATCCGAGAATCAGTTGCCTATAACCGCTTCAAAGTGACGAGTTGCATAGTTCTAATGATTATTGCTGCTGTCTATTCGCTTGCTGATCCCGCCCAAGCAACAAATGGCCTAACGGAGGCTAACCTCGAAAGTGTAAGAGACTTAACAATGGCACTGTTCATTCTTGTCGCAATGGTCAGTTTTATGCTATGGCCCATTTTCCACCTTATTGCTCGACACAAGACCAGCCGCTGGTTCCCCGTTGCAATCCTTCTGAACCTTCGCGACGAGTTGTACAAAGACGCTCAAGGATGGCTAAGATCTCTGGAGTCCGGCGCACAGGTTGAAGCAGCTGATGTGAGGAAAACTCAATCCATCGGTTCGTCAGTTCCATGACGACCGGTGTCCAAGGTTCGCGTCCTGCGGGACGCTACCGTTTTTGAGGATCAAGCTTACGATTGAGCAAAATGCGTTAGTCATCGACCGCCATGGCGCGGTGAGCCGGCAGTGCGACGTGGTCATTTCGACAATGCGCAGTTTCCGAAATATCTTCGCAAGGTTTATCCGGTTGAAACTGTATCCGCGGTTATCGAAGTGAAAACCGAACTCACAAAGCAGCAGGTCGACAGAGCATTAGACAACGAGGCGGCGCTTCGCGCGCTCGATTTTTATCCTGCTCTATCACCGTACTGGCAAACGCGAACTAAACGACCAGAAGATCCCACACGCGCCCCCCGTCCACTGCATCTTCGGTTATCGAGCCTCGAGCGACGAGTTCGCGACCTTTAGTAGCTGGTTCTCGTCTCTCCCGACTTCCACACGCGACATCCCGAATGCCCCCTATCACCCGCCACTAAATCATTTCATCGCCCGCTCTCTCGATAAAGGCGTGATTTTTTGCAGAGGGGATGGCCACGTTCCGCGCTGGCTTACGGTCGCCGAGGAACATCATGGTGAGCGGAATTTCCCCGTTCTGGCGAACGGGCACCAACTGGAGGTTGACCCGGCAAAGTGCCTGTTCTTCTTCCTTGAAACACTCTGGACCATGCTTGAGCAGTCGCCAAGACATCCGGGTTTCGATATTCGCAGCTACATGGATCTGGAGATCGGCTCTATGCTTCCGTTCGGTGACGACGGAAAAATTCAGCGCGGCTGAGACCGGCGCCTCGGCCAGAGGATTGCAGAGTTACTTGTCCTGTATGCCAAAAACCATCAGAAACGGGGCGAAATCCCGGCGGAACACAATGGGGCCAGGAAATCGCGCATTGATTCCAAACGAGTTTTGGTGAGCCGGGCGGGACTCGAACCCGCGACCCTTTGCTTAAAAGGCAAATGCTCTACCGCCTGAGCTACCGGCCCGGATGGGTGGGACGATTTTCAGCTTAGCATAACGGCCTCTCCGCGCCGATGCGTGAAGCACCATTGGACGCGCGCGAATCCCGGTGTGAAAATGTTTTCATGCCCGAACCTGTCGTTCTGGTCGCCAACGGGGATCTGCGTCTCGCGGCCAATCAAGTGTGCTGGCCCGCGCAAGCTCAGGCCGAGGAAGCAGTTTTTCAAGCGATTCGCCGCGAGGGGTGCGACGTGCGCCGCGGCCATCGCTACGATCCGGTGAAGCAGCACGGTTTCATCGACAGCCAGAAACGCGGCATGGAGGTTTTTCGCGAGATCCCGCCGGATGCGCCATTGGTGGTCGTAGAGGCAGTCTGGCAATACAGCCATCACCTGTTGCACGGTTTGTACACGCATCGCGGCCCGATCCTCACCGTAGCCAACTGGAGCGGCCAGTGGCCAGGTCTGGTCGGGATGCTGAACTTGAACGCCTCGCTCACGAAAGCGGGGGTGGCGTACAGCACTTTGTGGAGCGGCGATTTTCGCGACGATTTCTTTCTCATCGGCCTGCGGCACTGGCTTGCCGGAAACCCGGTTGAGCACGACACCCGCCACGTGCATCCGCTGAGCAATTTCACTCTGCCCGCTCGCGCGGAAAAAATCGCCAGTGTGCAAGCGGCGGACCTTCGCCGCAACAAGGCCATCCTGGGCGTCTTCGATGAGGGCTGCATGGGCATGTATAACGCCATCATTCCCGATGAACTGCTGCATCCCACTGGCGTCTTCAAAGAGCGGCTCAGCCAATCGGCGCTGTTTGCCGCCATGCAACGAATTCCGACGGAAGAGGCGCAGATAGTGCGCTCGTGGCTCGATGCGCGCGGCATGCAGTTTCGCACCGGCGTCGACCCGGAAACCGAGCTGACCGACGCGCAGATTCTCGAGCAGTGCAGAATGTATATCGCCGGTATGCGCATCGCCGACGAATTCGGCTGCGACGCCATCGGCATTCAGTACCAGCAGGGGCTGAAAGATCTTACGCCTGCCTCCGACCTCGCTGAGGGACTATTCAACAACGTGGACCGCCCGCCGGTCCGCGACGCCCGCGGCCGCGTGCTCTATGAGAATCAGGCACTGCCCCATTTCAATGAGGTAGACGAGTGCGCGGGACTGGACGCGCTGGTCACCAACCGTATCTGGACTCTTCTGGGCTACGATCCGGAGACGACGCTGCACGATGTGCGCTACGGCGAGACATACGAAAACGGCACCGGGGAGTTCGTCTGGGTGTTCGAGATCTCAGGCGCAGTGCCACCCAATCATCTGACCGGCGGGTATGCAGGCGCCGTTAGTGAACGCCAGCCGCCCATGTATTTCCGTCTCGGCGGCGGTACCGTCAAGGGAGTCAGCAAACCAGGTGAGATCGTTTGGAGCCGCATCTTCGTGGACAACGGCGTGCTCAAGGCCGATCTGGGACGCGCCAAAGTTGTGGAACTGCCGCAGGAGGAAACCGAGCGGCGCTGGCGGATCACCACGCCGCAATGGCCCATCATGCACGCCGTGACCTACGGAGTCACGCGCGACCAGATGATGGCGCGGCACAAGTCCAACCACATTCAGGTGGCGTACGCACCCGACGCCGATCGTGCCAACCTCGCCCTGGCCGCCAAGGCCGCGACCTTTCGCGAAATGGGAATAGACGTCAGCATCTGCGGTACCCAGAACGGGTTGTTATAATCCGAAGAAAAGCTCACCGGCCCGAGTGGCGAAATTGGCAGACGCGCTGGATTTAGGTTCCAGTGGCCGAAAGGCCGTGAAGGTTCAAGTCCTTTCTCGGGCACCAGCTCTATCCACTGACTACAACTAGTTTTTGAAGGCACATCTCACCGGCAAACCATCCGTGAGATCATATATCTCCTTGAGGAGGAACTTGATGTCCCGCTCGCTCGTGTGCAATCTGTTGTTGTTCGCGCTCGTTCCCACCTTCGCGCAGCAGCGGCCACTGCCCAGTCGTGTTCCGCCTAAGCGCTCCTCTCAGATCGAGAACGGCTTCGGCATCAACTCCGACATGCCGCGCGAGCCGTATCTACCCTGGAGCCGCTGGTGGTGGACGCGCATGTTCGACGCGGGTGTGAGCTGGATCCGCATCGGCCAGTACGAGAACAGCTCGGACTACACGAGCTGGGACTGGATTGAGCAGAAGCGCGGCGTCTACGCGATTCCCCCCGGCCTAGACGACTACGTCGATTCGCTGGTGGACAACGGCGTGAAGGTCCAGGTGCAGTTGCACTACGGCAATCCCATGTACACGTCGCCCTCGGGAGTTCGGCCGGACGCCATCACGCCCGAGCCGGGAAGCTTCCACAACGATGATCGCAGCCTCTACTCGGCCTTCTGGCCTCCGAAAACGCCGGACCAAATCGCGGCCTTCATCAAGTACGTGAAATTCGTGGTCAACCATTTTCACGGCCGCGTGCATTACTGGGCGCTGTGGAACGAGCAGGACATCGGCTACTGGAATCCCTGGGGCAACCCGGAGGAATACGGCCAACTGTTGAAGGCGTTCGTTCCGGCCGTGCATGAGATCGACCAGCAGGCCAAAGTGATTTATGGGGGCCTGGCCGATCCGTCGAGTGATTTCGCGCGTCGCTCCCTGGACGTTTGCCAGTGCGCCGCGGGCATCGACGTGTTCGCCTATCACACCTACCCGGGCTACGGGCAGAATCTGAATCCGGAGTCCATGGATTACGGGGCGTACGGCACGGATTCGCCGGCAAAGCTGCGCGAGACGGTTCGCAACTATCCCGGCATTCGCAAGGACATTCCGTTCTGGGATGACGAATTCAATTCCATTCCCTCCTGGACGGGTTCAGATGAATCCGTGCAGTCGAAATACATCCCCCGCGGCTTGCTTTACAACTGGGCGGCGGGCGTGCGCACTTTTGTCTGGCTGCTCGCGGCGGGAACGGATGCGAACGAGTACGACGACTTCGGCATGATCCACGGTCTGCGCAATCTTTCCGACGACTTCACGCCACGCCCGGTTTTCTTCGCGCTCCAGAACACGAATGCGCTGTTCTCGGATACGAGGCTTGATTCGTCTATCCAAATCGTCGCGCCGGACATTCCGGCACTGCGACGCAAGTCGGAGCTTCCCTTTTTTGGCTATGGGTTTCGCTCCAAAGCCGGAAAACCGATCGTGGCCTATTGGCTGGGAGCGCATAGCCAGCCGGGCAACGTTTTCGCGCCCTTGCACGCAGATCTGGTGGTTCGCAATAGCGGAATCCGGCATCCGGCGCTCATCGACGTGGTCTCCGGTGAGATTCACGCCATCGAGTGGAAGAGTGGCACTACGGACGTGTTGCCGAACATGCCCATGCGCGACACGGTGCTGGCCATTGTGGATGACGACTACATCGATTGGCCGGTGCTGCCGGAAGCGCCAAGCTCGCTGGTTGCCGAAGCTTCAAGCGGTTCGGTGCGTCTCCGTTGGGAGATGCACGGAGGCGACGCCCGCAACGTGGTCATTGAGAGACGCGTGGGCGAGGCGGCCGGCTCTTGGTCGCGCGTAGCCACGCAACCGGTGGGCACGCCAGAGTATGTGGACTCGGGAGCGCCGGCGGGTAGTACGATCTCGTACCGCGTCCGGACCGCGAACGCCAGCGGCGAATCGGCATACTCAAACATCGCTCGTATCCGGCGCTGAGAGTCAGCGGCAGCATTGGTGTCCGCCACGCGATCAAACGCCTCAGCAGGTGGGGCACACCACATTGTCCGCGTGAAGCAGGTTTCGCCGTGCGGTTCCGCTGATGTCTTCCTGGAATGCTCCGTACCTGGCGTAGACGTCTTCAAAAACGCGATCCCAAGAGCGGTCGAGCGCGCGGCTGCGTGATGATGCACTCATCTTCTCTCGCAGTCCGCGATTGGTTGCCAGCTCCACCACGTGGCGGAGGAAGCTTGGCTCATCGGCCGCCACAAAACCCGTGTCCCCGGAATGTACCAGGAATTTCGGCCCGCCGTCCGCAGTGACTACTGCGGGAACTCCCGACGCCATGGCTTCCAAAACTACGTTGCCGAACGTGTCGGTATGCGACGGAAACACGAAGATGTCCATGTTCGCATAGGCGCGCGCCAGCGCCTCACCCGAGAGCACTCCTGGAAACTCGGCATGCCAGAGGTGTTGCGCTAGCCAGGGCTGCTCATTGCCACCGCCGACGATTACAAACCGGAAATCGCAGAACCCGGCCACGAGCAGCGCCCTCTCGATCTCGGCGAGAAAGCGAACGCCCTTCTCCGGTGTGATTCGGCCCACAAAGCCCAATGTCAAAGGGCCGTCAGGCCGGTCACGTTTTTCCGTAGAGAACAGGCCCGTGTCGATGCCGCGCTCCATCAAGAACGTGGGCCGTTCCGTGCGCCGGCACAGCAGTTCGACCAACTCCGGATTGGGCGCGAACAGCACCTTCCCGAGCTGATAAAAGCGCAGCGCACAACTGAGCACGGCGTTCTCCGCGTGGCCTGAGATCGTTGTTCGAAGGCGGTTCGGCAGAGCGCCGAACATGCGCTCCAGCCGTCGGGCCGCAAATTCATGCAGGTTGGTGTGCCAGGATGCCGCCAGAGGAATTCGCAGGGAGTGCGCCAGCCAGGCGCCGAGCGTCCCCACGTCCCCTGGCCCGGTGACGTGAATCAGGTCCGGCCGGAACTCCTTCAGCACATCGCCTACGCGTTCGCGCCGCAAGTGCAGGAGGGGATCGCACGAAAGATCTCGGTCCAACCCAAACGCCGCGCGGCCCCGATGCAGCTCGAAGGTCCAGGCCGGCCCGTCTTTCGTGACAAATTCCCGCGGGCCGCAATGCACCGAAAGGAACGGCAGACCTCGGCGGCGGGCGAATGCTTCAAACTGCCGGCTGGTGAGGGCAACGCCATTGACCTCGTGAAAGGAATCGGTGAAGAACGCGACTCTTGGCGGGTTTGTCATCGCGCAAACTCCTGCCGCTCCGACAACGCCAGACGCAGCACAGAACGCACACTGGGCCGCTGGAATAAATCGATCGCGGTTTTGAAACAACGGAGCACATCCGGATCGCCTCTTTTCCAGAAGCTCGATACGGGCGCATCCGTGCCGTTGTCCTGCCGGAGGTACACGCGATCGCTCCAGCGTACCCGGTTGGGGTACTCGTTATAGTCGCGGAGAACGTCCCAAAGCGTTTCGACGTACCGCATGCGGCGCCCTTCGCGGTACTGCGGCATGAACAGGACATCGCTCACGCCGTCAAAACGGATCTCCTCCACGAATTCCGAAAAGCTTCCGGCGTTGGTCAGATTGACATTGGCATTCGGCTCGCAGCCGTGCCGGTCGCCCCCCGAGATGACCGGATGGCCGGTTTCTCGGCCCATGGTGCACACCGCGCGGTTTTCGGACCATGGCCGCAGGCCATTCAACTCCAGGGCATGAATCGATGAGCCGTGAACGGCCAGAAAGGTGCGAAGCATTTCAAGGTGAGCGCGGGCGCCGATGCCGTGTTCGTCCCACAGAGGATGGTTGTGCACTACCAACACGTCACGATAGCGATTCAGCGCGGCTAGAAGCTCGCGCAACTTCGGAGCCGCAGGCTGCTTGGTGTACCGCGCCATTTCGGTGACCAGTTCCCTGCAGTGCTGAGGTGGCAGATTGTGCACTCCCAGGTGAATGAAGGAAGGCCCAAACGGCACGGTCCACTCGGTGGACACCGGCACGGGCCGCGTGCTGTCAAGCACCTGAAGTTGCAAACACGCTTCGATTTCATCGTGGTCCGTAAGAGAAACTAGCGGTTCCACGCCCACGCTTTCCAGTTGCCTGCGTTCCAGCGCCAGCGCCTCGCACGCCGGGTGCGGTGGAGTCCAATAGACGCGGCTGTAATCGAGCTCACGGCCCCACTGCCGGCGGTAATTGCGCTCCTGCCGCCGTACCGCTTGCGCAACCAGAGGAACGCGGTATGCATATTTCGGCAGAAACGAGATTTCCTCGTGCGAGTGCATGGTATGGCTGTGCAGGGAAACACCGGTGCGAAACGGACGGGCGGCAGCGGCGTGGTCCCACAGGAAGCGTAGCTGCGTGGATCTCATAGGTCCTCCTCGAGTGGTGTGGTGGAAGCTTGGGGGTCGATTTCAAAACTCAGCCGCAAATAGGAGCGAGGCTGAAACTCGATGCGCAAGGGAAGAGAGCTTGCATCGCCGTCCTCGATCCACAGCCTGAAGGTGGTCTGGCGGCCGCTGCGCTCTTCGCGGGTCCGTCCGCGAACCTCGATGATTCGCTCGGGCCGCGAGGTGAGTCCGAGTTCCGCGAACCGCTCCCCCTGCTGCCGGTCCGGCTCCTTTTCCACGTGCAGGCGATAAGAACGCTCGCTGTACACGTACCAGGACTCGCTCGTACGCTGCGGACGCCGGATGGCCCGCATGAGCGCGTACAAGAACGTCGGCGGCGCCTGGCCCTCGCGGTCACCCGGCCACTGGTTTTGCCGCCACGGCGGCCGGTTGGATTGAAAGTTCGCACGCGCTTCCGCGATCACGCGCAAATTCGGGGCGCCGTTGGCCGGCAGGCGGAAATGCGCTACCGCGCTGCGTGTGAGCCCGCACCGGCTTAGCCCATCGATCGCCGTGTACTCATTCCATTTGTTTGTGGTCTTGCCAAGCGACCGCCGGCCCTCCTCCAGCGTTTCCTCGGGCGAAGAAGTCAGCACTCCGAAGTAGGCCGCTTCACTGAGTGTTGCGCCCTGTTCCCGAACCACTTCGAGAATCGCGCCCACTCGATCTAAGCCCGCCGCGCGTTCCGGCCGTGAGGCGCCAGCGAACCGCAGCGAGTAGTAGCGCTCGCCGTCACGGATGGCTTGCTCGAGCGAGGCGAATCCGCTCCCCACACCTGCCCGCCGGAAGACCGGCACGGAGAGCAGCACGATCATCGCGTCAGCCCGGTAGCTAGACGAGCTTCTGCTGGCGGCAGGTCCGGTCAAGCCTTCCACAAACCGGTCTACTTCGAGTGCCGGCGCGCTAGCCGCGTGCGAACGCCACGGAGCAAACGCCCCGGCGGCGAGCCCCATCAGCACGCGGCCCAAGTTTCGCCGGGAGATTGCTACGTTTTGCTGGGCTTTTTGCCTCATCCAGCCTGATCGTAGGGTGCTTATGTTTACAAAGTGATGTGGATACGATGAATTGTTGATAAAACATGGATGCCAAAAAGTGTTTTGCAGCGTGGTGTTATTTGACAGTGGGAACTAAATGCTTACCAACTGGATATGCAATGAATTTAATAAAACAATTGTTGAAAAATTGTCCTGTGCGGCGCCGATTGCGTTGCAGCGGGTATCTCCATTCCAAGCCAGTTGCCGGCGGTTGAGTAGAAGCGCGGCTCGATGACTTGCTGCTGCCGGGAACCGCAGTGTAATTCGTAGAGTGATTCGTAAAGCCGCAGATATCGTGACGCTACGGATTGCCATCGGTACTGTTCCGCGGTAACGCGCGCTGCTTGCGTTTTCCGGCGCCGACTCCCGGCATCGGCGGCCACGCTGCGGACCAGGCCCGCGAATGACGCCGCGTGGGCCTCGCCGAGCCATGCGTTTTCATCCGTCGCATAGGACATGACGCCGCCCGCGCGCGGGGCCACCAGGGCGAGGCCGGCGGCCATAGCCTCAAGCGGTGCTATGCCGAACGGCTCGCGCGGATTCGGGTGGACGAAGATGTCGGCGTTCGCGTACAGATCGGCCAATCTCTCACGATCTCCCACATGGCCGAGAAATGTGACACGCCCCGGTGCTCTCTGCCGGCAAAGCTCCTCGATCTCCGCGCGCCGGACTCCGTCGCCAGCGATCAGCAATCGAAAATCGTGCTCCTGATCGGAACCTAGTAGCTTCATGAGATCCACCAGCAGGGGCAGATTCTTTTCCGCGACGAGCCGGCCGGCATACAGCAGAAGAGTCGTGCGCTCATCGCCACCGCAGTCTGCGATCAACGCATCGCGCTGAGCCTCGGTGCGGCGTGACGCCCGGAACCGGTCGCAATCCGCCCCCATCGGAGAAATCCAGACTCCCCGCCTCACCTTGTGCCCGCGAGACGCTGGAACAAGTTCCTGCGCGGTGTGCTCGGAATTCGCGATGTGGTAATCGAACATCGGAAAGTAAATCCACTTCATGTACAGCCGGCTGATGGCCTTGCCCATACTCCCCGCGCTGATGTAGCTCGCGAAGTTCTCATCCATCCGTTCGCAACTCAGTCCTACTGTGACGGGACGAAACTCGCGCCCCAGCAGCCAGCGCTCGCGCAGCAATCCGGAGAGATAGGGCAGCGTGTATTTGTCGCAAACCTCCACCAAGTCCGGCCGTTCGTCATCCAAAATCCTCCGTACGGCGCCATGACGTCCCAGAAATGCAGCCGGCAGCATAATGCGGTAGCTCGAATTCAGCGGAGCTTGGCAAGCCTTGATGAAGTAGATCCGGCCGTAGCTCCCCGCGCTCTCCATTCGATCCGCCTCGCCCGGCACCACCAAGCGGATCAAGTGCCCCTGCTCGTCAGCTGCGGCCAGCAGGGCGCGGTAAAAGGTCGCAATACCTCCGGAAGTGGCGTGCCAGGCGTTGGTCAAATGCAGTGTCTTAATCATGGGACGAATCCGCGGGCATGGAAATGGCGATGGCGCCCATCATGCGGCTGGCCATCAGAACACGCCGCGCGCAGATTCGCCGGAGCGTCACCGGCCCAAGGATCACAAATTCCCATAGGATACGAGGAATGCGCCGAAGGTCGGCCGCGAGAGAGGCGCTTCCCTCCCCCACCACGAACACGCCTTTCCGCATTGCATACCAGTTGAATACCGTCGAGATGGCAGTAAAGCCGGCCGACGCCGCCATGCTGGCCCAAAGATTCGGCGTGCCGCGGAGCCAATGAATCAGAAGCTCGATGGAATGCGACAGAAGCGGCAGCAGTATAGCTACAGCGAAGCCCGCCATCCACGCGGGTTCCGCTCCACGAAACGCCTGTGTGAGCGCTCCGCAGAAACCGGCGGCCACCGAGCGGTACGCAAATTCAGCGGCCATGGCGCCCAGCGCGGCCTTCCACCCCGCCCGCAAATTGACCGCCAGGAATATCTGCGATCGAAACAGCGGACTCAGCACGGCCGACTTCCAGTTCCAACGGCGGACCAGCAAGTCCCCCGGATTTCGAACTAAGTGCAAGAACGCGCCGGCGACGGTCATTCCGGCAACCTCCGTACGTACACGTGCCGCTGCATCTGAGCCTCCAGGATGCCCTGATCGTAGCCCACCATCGTTACAAAATGATGTGGACTGGGTGAATTTCCGATAAAACAAATCTGATAGAAATTGTTTGATCGCTCGGTGCCTCGCCTCCTGTGTTACGATCTTCTGTCATGAAGATGCTGGCTTTGCTGATGTGTGTAACTGCGGTGTGGGCCGCCGCGCCGCTGACTGGGACATGGAAGTTGAATCGTCAGAAATCGACTCTGGAAGGAGCACTGCCTTCATTTATCCACAACGGTATGATGAGCATCAGGGCTGGAGGAATCGGCGTGCCCGCGGTGCCGCCCGCCAGCTTCATCGCCGTGGACGGCAATGACGATAAGAAACTGTACCGGGTAGACATTTCACCGGACCAGCGCACTCTCACGATGACCCGCGTCCAAAGTTACGAAAACGAGAGTGGCAGACCGTTTCATACAGTTCTGATCCTCGAGAAACAGAAGGGGTACTGAGCCCAATGCACATCTGGAATCAAATCGTCCTCGGCATGTTGCTTCTCGCCGGACCCGCGACCGCTCAAGACGGGTTGGTGCCGCTATTTAATGGCACGGACCTCAAAGGCTGGAAGACAACCTCCAGCCATTGGGTAGCCGAGGATGGCGTCATCGCTCTGAAAAACCGCACCGACAACGAGGAGCACAACGACGCCTATCTATGGACTGAGCGGCTATACGGAGATTTTGTTCTTGAGCTGGAATACAAAACGCCGCCGCTACCCGGTGACGCGAACAGCGGAGTTTTTCTGCGCACGACGGATACCAGCGACCCGGTGCCCACCGGCATCGAGATTCAGATTCTGAACGTCAAGCCCGATGCTCCCATCGCCCGGAACAGCCCCGGCGCCATTTACGATCTCGTTGCCCCATCGAAGATCATGCATCGGCCGGGTCAGTGGAACCGCTATATCATCACCTGCAACCAGGCCAAGATCACGGTCAACCTGAATGGCACTGTGGTTTCTCAAGCGGACCTGGATCAGTGGACCACTACCGGCAAGAATCCAGACGGCAGCAAAAACAAGTTCCCGCGGCCCCTGAAGGATTTCGCGCGCACCGGTTACATCGGCCTGCAGGATCACGGGCTGCCGGTGTGGTTCCGTAATATCCGGATCAAGCAGCTCGACTGAAGAGGCCTTGGTTCTGGCGCCGCCGATGTTATGGGGCGAAATAGCCAAAAATGTCGAGGATCAGTTGCGTCCGGTCTGACGCAAACACCTCGATCGCACCGCTTGCCGCCGGAACGATCGCCATGTTCGACGTGATCGCGCCATCCACTGCGTTCAAGGTGGAGACCAACGGCTGCGGCGCCCCCTGCTGCCAAAGGGTAAGGAAGTTGAGCGCGCCTGACGGCACCACAGTCGCATTGAACACATACGCGCGTGCCGTAGATGGCACACCACAGGTCCCGCTGACGGTCACCTCCATCGCGCCGCTGAACGGAGAGCCCCCACCATGCCGCGTATCCAGCACCCGGCAGGGCGCCAGATTATACAGCGCGAGGCCTCCTGACCCGGGCGGCGCGAAATAGCCGTTGGTATCGATCAGCAAGTCGGTCGAGTCGTTGGCAAATACGTTGATGTCCCCGTTCGTGCCTGCGGGGACGATAACGGCGTTGGCTGTGGTGGCTCCTGTCACGGCGTTCAGCGAGGCCACCACGGGTTGCCGCTCGCCCACGGGCCAAGCCGTGAGATATCCCAGCGAACCCTTGGGCAAGGCGGTGAAGTTCAAGGAGTAACTTCGGGACGCTCCCGGCACATCGCAGTTGCTGTCGGTGATCGGAAAGGCACGGATACCGTGCGCCGCCAGATCCGGCCCGCCTAATAAGCCAGACGGATTACGGGTGTCCGCGATGCGGCAGGGCGCCAGCGGATAGAATGCCAGCGCTCCCGTGGCGCCGGCCGGCACAAAATACCCGTTGATGTCGAGGATCAATTCCGTCGTGTCGGTGGCGAACACGCGGATCGCTCCATCGGCACCCGCCGCGACGATCGCCGCATTCGATTTGATCCGGCCGTCGACCGAGTTCAGTGTAGCCACTAACGGCTGGGGTTGACCCGCCGGCCACACGGTCACGTATCCCAGCGTGTGGGCGGGAACCACGGCCACGTTCAGCGAATACGCCGTGGCGTTGGGTGGAATGCCGCACGCGCCATTCGGAATCGCAAAATCGCGGGACGACCCGCCGTTGACCGCCGGCCCTCCGAACGCGCCGTCGGTGCTGCGCGTGTCCGCTATCCGGCAAGGAACGATTGGCACGAAGTGCGTCGGTGCGTTCACCGTCAACGTTACGCTGATCGTCATCTGGCCGCCCGATCCGCCCGCAGAGATCTGAATCGTATCGGTGTACGTTGATACCGCCAGACTCGCCGGCAGCACCGACACCACGATTGTGGATGGCGTTGTTCCCGACGAAGGCTCGACGTTGAGCCACGGCTCTGTCCAGGTAGCGGTCCAATTCAGCGCACCTCCTCTACTCGCAATCTGGATCGACTGGCCCTGTGGAACTGTCCCTCCCATCGTGTACGCGAATTGGACACTCTGGCTGGTAACGCTGATGGTCCCGGCCGCCGGCGTTATGGTCACAGCCAGGCCGGCCGCGGAGATCGGAATGGACAATCCCGAAGGCGACGCCGCAATCGGATTTTGCAGTTGCACGAACGAGGTTGTGTCCGATGCGCTCCGGGAAACGGTCAACGAAATAACTGCGAGCACCCCATCGGGGATTGTGTTGCTATTGACCCCGACGACTAAGCACTCGTACGCAGCGGAGGTCCCCGCACAGCTCACTGACTTTCCCGCAGCAATCGCCGTAGGCCCCGCCGTCACCTGAATCGCGGTGAAATCCGCCGGCGAGTAGCTCAGAGTCCACTGAATTCCCGCCGCTTGCTGCCCACTGCTCGATTGCAGTTGCACATTGAGCGAAACCGTTTCTGGGCTCGTGGCCGGCCCTTGAGACAGGCTCAGCTTATCGCCTTGAGCCAAAGCCGCAATCGGGACAAATAGGGTGAGATAAATAAGCCGAAGGAGCATAAACAAAGAGTGGGTCTTCTCTTCTTTGGCCGCGGACGGACCTTTAGTTGTTGTGCGTGAAAGGGAAGGAGCGGACGGGCATCCCCATTTGCCACTGCAACAAACCGTATTATATGTGAACGCGGTGTCCGTATCCAACAATACGGGACTTGGCGAACACCTCGGAAAAGGCCGCGCGAATAAGGCCGCGGCCCTTTAAGAGAGGATTTGTACGAGCCTCACTTGCGAAATGAACGGGACGCGACCTTTCGTGAAGACGGCATGTGCAGTCTCCTGACGCTCGATCGTGGGCGCTTCATGGCTGCGGAAGCCGCTCCGGGCGCGGTATCAAAGGCAACCTGCAGAGTTGTCGCCGACGTCCCGTTGATCTGGAGCACCTCGACCGCGGAAAGCAACGACCCACCGTCGATCAGGATCTTGATTGGGCCAGTCGGGATATTCGAAACCACATTCTCTAGCAGGTCCGCATAGGTGCCGCCTTCCCCGGTGGCGGACTGCGACGGTGGAACCGAGGGCGTGGTGCCCGACACGGGAGGGTTTCCGTTCGCGTCGTAAACGTAGATCGTATACGTATTGGCAGAGGCGTTATCCTCGTTGTAAATCACAAAGCCAACCGTGTTGCTTATACTGGGGTCATCGATGGCCACCGCGGACCACTGGCTCGATAGCTGGTCGTCCCAAGCGATAGGCACGCTGAGCGACCAAGGCTGGGAGGGGAGAGCCGAATAAAGCAACTGCGGCAGCACGTTGGCACAAGTTGCTGCGTCAGGACAGTAAAACGTCGCGTAAACTGAGCCCTCGGCGGTCGAGCCGTAGTTGGGAGCGTCGCTGGTGTTACCAAGCACCTCGACCTCCAGCGGCTGATTGGCAAAGAGCGAGACCTCCACCTCATTGCCGGATGCGAGTGTCGTGTTATCGTTGTTCAGCGTGCTGTCTAAACTCACGTTGTTACCGCCGCTCGTGTCGTAGAACGTAAAGTCGGCATCAATGTCGTTTAATGCGGGCGCGGACACGCGAAGCGTGGTGCCCCACATCCCGCCGGCGGCGAGCCATACAAACGTTCCGCTCACGTAGCAGGAATAGCCGAGAACGGTGTTCCCGCTTGTGATCTGAATGGGCGTCTCGCCATTCATCAAGCTCGAGCAATCCGGCTTTGTCGCGGACCAATACACGGGCGAAGTCTGGCCGTGCAGCGAGACAACGGCCAGCGCAAGCAGTCCGGTGAGATGCAATGATTTCATTTGCACAAAGCAATCCTCCGTTTCGTTGTGCGATGGGCGGGGTGAAACTGTCCGGCGCACCTTCGGTAATTATAAGGCCTGCCTTGGAAAAGGCATAGCTCTCCGAGGAGAGCATTGCTTAAAAACCCGAATGCCCGGCATAAGTTTCGGAAGCCGCCCGCGCCTCCGGGTACCATGGAGCAGATGACTGTAAGAGTCTTGAGCACGACTTAAATAGTGAGGCGCGCCCGCGGTAAGTTCGATGCCGGTAATCCCCAACGATGGCACGTCAACATCCGCGATATCGAAAGGGGCCAAGGCCTCGAAAGGGGCCAAGACCTCGAAAGCAGCCAACGCCTCAGCCGATAGCACGCCTTCAAAACCCCGAATGCGCCCTGAGCCAAGTTTGAAACGCGCAGCATCGCGACACAACCGCTACGATCCGACACGCCGGAATTGACCGCACGACTCCCGAGTACTATGGAGTCAGATGACCGCTACCAAAGAAAAACGCCAGGGCGCCGGTATTTTGCGGGCCTACGCCGTTCTGGCCCTGTTTATCGCGCTGAAGGCGGTGGGAAATCTGTCGCTCGCCTGGGGGATGAAACATTTTCCGCAGGTCATGTCGGCGAATCCGCTGCCGTATCTGCGCGCCATGCTCGACCCGTTTGTCGCCCTCGGCATCGTGGCACTCATTCTCGCGCTGCTGACCAGGATGGCACTGTTTAGCCTGGCGGACTTGAGCTTCGTGCTGCCGGTGACCGCGGTGGGGTACATTATCGCCGCCTTTCTCGGCAAAATATTTCTGCACGAAACCGTCACCGCACAGCGATGGACGGGGACGATTCTGATCGTGGTAGGGGCTGCCCTGGTCGGATCCGGCTCGCATAAAACGGAGATCGAGATCGAATGAAATGGATTCTGGTGGGACTCATGGTCGTGGCGACCGTGGCGAGCGACCTGCTGCAAAGCTACGAAATGAAGCGGGCTGGCGAGCACTCGGTGGGGGCGCGCGGCCTCCTACGTTTGCTCGGAACCATCGCGCGGCGCCGCTATCTGATTCTGGCGGTTGCGTGCATGGCCGTCTCGTTCTTCAGCTTCATGGCGCTGGTCCAGGTTGAGCCGCTCAGTTTCGCCGTGCCCGCATCCGCGGCGAGCTTCATTTTCGAAACGCTGCTGGCGAAACTGGTGCTGCATGAGCATGTAGGTGTTCGCCGGGCGGCCGGAGCGCTGATTGTGCTATGCGGGGTCGTTCTGCTGGGTGAGTGAAGCTTCTTTCACTGGAACCAGTTTCCCTGCACGAAGGTGATAGTCCGCGCCGCGCCAACGGATGCTGGTTCGCAGAAAGCTCGCGAGCCAGATCACGCATGCGAGCGCATCCCATAGCGGGATCAGCGGCATCTGCTTCCAAAAGCGAGGTTGTTTTAATCCGTGAATGCCGATCAGCCACGTCATCAGCACGCGCAGGAAAATATACGTTCCAAAATATGCCGCCGCGATGACGGCCGATGGATGCACCGCGACCGCCGCAATCGACCACGGTAATCCTTGCGTGAGCAGCAAACCGAGGTGGCCCCACGGCCGCATGTGGCGCATCACCACCATCCAACGCAGCCGCTTGTGAAGTAGGGCGCGGATAGAGTCATAATCTGGAACGGTTTCGATTGCGTAAGGCAGCAGCACGACCTCGCAGCCTTGCTCGGCGATGCGACGGCCCACGAGCAGATCGTCAGCCGGGCCGTTTTCGAGCACCGGATAGCCGCCGAACCCGTTGAGCCGTGTCCGCGTGGTCGCGATCGTCGTGCCCAGCGCGAACTTGACGCCATCCAATTGCCATGCAACCAGAATTCCGGGGTAGAAATCCGAGGTCATGCCGGCGGTCTGCAAGTGATCGGTGAACGTGCGCACCTCGGCGGGAAGATAAAAACATGTCACCGCCCCCACGTTAGGGTCGCGCAGGGGCGTGACAAGCTGTCGCAGATAGTCCGACCGGACGCGCACATCGCTGTCGCTGATCACCACGATCTCATGCGCCGCTTCACTGACCAATCGCGCGAGCTTGGCAACTTTGTCATTGGTTGCGAGGCGGCCTGAGCCGTACAACACGCGGATACGCCTGTCCGGAAAATTCCGCTGGATCTTCTCGACGACCGAGATCACCGCGCTATCATCCGGGTCGATGCAGAATACAATTTCGTAATCCGGATAATCCTGCACACAGAAGCTCGCCAGGTTTTCGTAAGCTTCCGGATCAAGACCGCGGATGGGCTTCAGATTGCTGACTGGGGGGGTGAAATCGGGATAGGCAGTGCGCGCCGGCTGTCGGAAGTATCGCCAGGAGCTGTAAATCGCGATCAGGTAGTATACGAACGGGATGGCCGCGATTCCCAGAAAAACGTAGGTCGCGATCACGTTGTGCGGCTCCATGCCGGCATGAGTTGGTTGCTGAGCACTACCTTGCCGCCGCTAGCGATCACGCAGAGCCGGTCGCGCCACCAGGCGGCGTCCCACTCGAGGAACGCCTCACCCGCGAAGTGCGTGAAAGCCCGCGATACCGCACAATTCAATCACCTCCCGGCGTTGCGAGGGCGGCTGTGGCGAGCGGGCGGTTGATTTGATTGTGCGAGTTCTGCCACTTCACCTGCGGCAGGAACAGCGAGGGGTTGATCCGGTCCTGATAATGGATCGCAATGTTCATGAGCGAGTCGAGCAGCGAATCCGATAAATAATGCGGCCGCAACCCCAGGTCAATGAGCCTGGAGTGTTTGGCATTGTAGTAGTGTTCCTCGGCTTCGACGCGTGGTGTAGGCAAGTGATCGATTTTCACTGTTACTCCCAGTTTCCGCGCTGCCCCTTGTACCATGTGCGCCAGCTCTAGCACCGAAAACTGCTCCGTGAATTGATTGAATACCCGGCACTCGCCCGGATTCGCGGGATTCAAACAAGCCAGCTCGACGCAGCGCACGGTGTCCCGAATATCCAGGAAA